>Ga0172376_10003041_pt1 | contig 20138 bp, 19 predicted proteins | sample Lak35m_FD_121114 | JGI IMG/M metagenome (GOLD analysis project Ga0172376, IMG submission 121114) | Freshwater microbial communities from Kabuno Bay, South-Kivu, Congo - kab_092012_35m | ecosystem: Environmental > Aquatic > Freshwater > Lake | place: Democratic Republic of the Congo: South-Kivu... | reverse complement strand
TATTTGCTTTTTCTAATCTATAGTCAAGTAAGTAGCTCACTCACTCTGTTGATACAAGTTTTTGTATCCCCCGAAGATAAAGACGTTTTACACGGCGAGGATCGGCGTCAATGACTTCAATTTCTAGGCCAACGGGGTGGGTAATTAATTCTCCTCGTGTTGGCACACGCCCTGCAAGAGCGACAACCAAGCCACCGAGTGTATCAATATCATCTTCAAGGCCTTCAACAATGAGGTTAACTCCATATTGATCAGCGATTTTTTCTAAGGTTACCCGAGCGTCAGCTAAAATACTTCCATCTGGGCGTTCAACGAGCTGATAACTTGGGGAACGATCTTGGGCATCTTGGATATCGCCAATGATTTCTTCAATCAAATCAGAAAATGTTACAAGCCCGTCAACACCACCAAACTCGTCAACAACCATGGCCATTTTTGTGCCCGTTTCTCGCATTTGAAAAAGCAAATCAAGTGTCCGCATGGTTGGAGAGATAAAGAGGACATCTCTTACTAATGACTTCATATTTAATGGTTTTTTTGTTGCTGTCCAACTTAGGACATCTTTTATCTGCACCATACCAATAACATCATCAAGATTATGACGAAAAACAGGGATGCGTGAATGACGTGAGCGGGTCAATATCGTCAATAAATCTGGTCTCGTAATGGTCAGAGGAACAGCAACAATGTCCACCCGGGGCACCATAACATCTTCGGCTGTTAAATCTCGTAAATTTAGCACATTACCCAATAGCATCCGTTCATCTAATTCAATAGATGGGGTGGCTTCATCTGTATCTTCAATGAGTTCTTCAATGGTTTCCCGCAAACTATTATCGGCTTCTGAGCGGGTTGCTCCACGCCATTTTTGTTTTAACCATTGAAGGATTTTTACCCCTGTCGAAAGTTTAGGTTCCGGATCAGATATGCTTGGCATGCTCATTGTTCTACTCATCATTGCTCTTAATAGGGGTTGGGGATAGTTAAAGAAGATAAAATCTTTATTTCCAAAGATTCCATCTCAACAGCGTCTTCGTCTTTTTTATGATCAAAACCTAACAAGTGGAGAACGCCATGAACGGTTAGATGGATTAAGTGATGGTCAAAAAGTTTATTTTTGCTTGAGGATTCTTTTTGGATAGTTTCATAAGCAAGTACCACATCCCCTAAAATGATAGGTTCAGGTAATTTTTTCTCTGCTTTCAAATCGAGAATTTCCTCCGGTTCAAAACTTGGAAAAGAAAGTACGTTTGTTGGTTTATTAACACCGCGATATTTTTTGTTAAGTTCTTGAATTTTGGCATCATTTGTCAGTAGGATACTGATTTCGGCTGATTGAGACCACTCTGATTGGCGGAGGGCTTCAAAAGCAGCAGGTCGAATCAACGCTTCCCACTCGGCAATAGGCCTTTTCCAACAGGGTTTGTCTCGAATGATAACAACATCAAAAGACGGTTCGGGATCGGGCATATTTAATAGTCAACCAAGTTAAGGCGGTTTTTTGTATATTGATCATAAGCATGCACAATTTTTGAGACCAAGGAATGGCGGACGACATCTTCTTCACTAAAGGTAAGATAGCCAATTTCCTTGACGCCTTCAAGAGCCCGTAATGCATCTTTTAAACCCGACAATACACCAGAAGGTAGGTCAACTTGGGTTAAGTCTCCCGTAATAACCATCCGGGAATTCATTCCTAGGCGAGTTAAAAACATTTTCATTTGAATAGGGGTTGTATTTTGGGCTTCATCTAAAATTACAAATGCGTTGCTCAGTGTTCGTCCCCGCATAAAAGCAAGAGGGGCAACTTCAATTTCTCCATTGCTCATGCGTTTTTGAACCTGTTCAACAGGTAGCATATCATGAAGTGCATCATAAAGTGGACGCAAGTAAGGATCGACCTTCTCTCGCATATCTCCTGGCAAGAACCCTAATTTCTCTCCTGCCTCAACAGCAGGTCGAGATAGAATAATTCGATCAATTTGACCGGATAATAATAAAGAAACTCCGTAAGCGACGGCTAAATAAGTTTTCCCTGTACCCGCTGGGCCGAGGCCAAAAACGAGATCATAAGTTTGCATTGTCTTAATATATTCTGCTTGGTGCGTTGAACGAGGAAAAACATTGCGGCGCTTGGTTGGAATGGAAATTTCACCATCCTCTCTAGTTGGGTTATCCTGATCAAAGGAGACAGAAGCGCTGACCAACCGAATGGCGGCGTCAACTTCTTCAATTTCAAGGGAACGCCCTTTCAAAAATTGCGAAAAGAGATATTGAAGAGCAGATTTTGCATACGTAATTTCTGGCTCGGAACCTGTAATTGCAATTTTGTTTCCCCGTACGGCAATAGTGACGCCTAAACGTTGTTCCATGCGTAAAATATTACGATCTTGGGGGCCAATGAGGGATAGTAAACCATTGTTATCATCAAACTCAACAAAAACTGTTTGTGATCCGTTTGTAGCCAAATTACCTCACATCCTCCCTTATCGCCAAACAAGGGCGCTAAATTTTAATCATAACACTCCCTGACACACTATTAGGATGAGCTTCTTCGATCTTAACGTCAATAACTTGTCCCATTAAGCGGTCAGGAGCAAAAACTGTTACAGACTGCATGAAAGGGGATCGGCCAATAAACTGGCCCGCTTGGCGTCCTTTTCGGTCAAGGAGGCGGATTGAATGGTGCCGACCGTTTTTTGATTAAAAGCCATCTGTTGCTCATTAAGCAGTTCTTGCAATTGCTGTAATCGGCTTGCCTTTACACTTTCTGGAACTTGAGTTTCCATAGAACCTGCCGGTGTTCCTGGGCGAATGCTGTACTTAAAAGAATAACTTTGGGCATAATTGACGCGCCGTACCAAATCGAGGGTTTCTTCAAAATCTTTATCGGATTCGCCTGGAAACCCAACAATGAAATCCGACGACAAACCAATATCCGGCCTTGCAGTTCGTAACCGGTCAATGATACTTAAGTAGGTTTGGGCATCATGCTTGCGGTTCATAGCTTCCAGAATGCGATTACTACCGGATTGAACGGGTAAATGAAGAAATGGCATTAAAGCAGGGACATCCCGGTGTGCCTCAATTAAGCTTTGGTCCATATCTCGCGGATGGGAGGTTGTATAACGGATACGATCAACGCCCAAATCCGCCAATTCGTAAATTAAGCGTCCTAATCCCCACTCTTGAAGATCTGTATGGCTCCCCTGGGGGGCTTCTCCGTGATAAGCATTCACATTTTGTCCTAACAGGGTTATTTCTTTTGCTCCTAGGGATAAGAAATGCCTAGCCTCTGCTAAAATCTCTATGGCTGGGCGAGAATATTCTGCTCCCCTTGTGTAGGGAACAACACAGAAGGTGCAGAATTTATCACATCCTTCTTGAATAGACAAAAAAGCTGTGGTTCTGGACTCTGCTGTTTGAGGTAAGTGATCAAATTTAGATTCTGCTGGAAAATCAACATCGACAATTCCCAGTCCCTTTTTTTGGCCTGGTTTCCTTATTTTATCTGCAGCCCGCGTTGCCTTAGCAATCATTTCTGGCAGACGATGATAGGTCTGGGGACCAAAAACCATATCCACATAAGGTGCCTGGCGGATAATTTCTGCCCCTTCGGCCTGGGCTACGCATCCGCCTACAGCAATTACTGTATCGGCACCCTGGGCGCGGCGTATCTCTCGTTTATCTCGAAGTCGCCCTAAATCTGAAAAAACTTTTTGTTCGGCTTTCTCACGAATATGGCATGTGTTCAAAATCACCATATCAGCTTCATCAGGGTTATCAATAAGTACATACCCAAGAGGTGCTAATATATCGGCCATCCGCTCAGAATCATAGACATTCATCTGACAGCCATAAGTTTTTATGTGAAGATTTTTTTTAGAAGGAATTACTTGAGAAGACATCAGATGCCAAAGTTCAGAGTTATGAGAAATCAAAAGCCCAAAAATGAGACTAGAACAATCCCGAAGGAAGGGGCAGTACTGCTCCAGCTTTTAGAGTTCTAGTCTCAAGCCCTACTATGCGACTTGTGGGATGTTCTCCCCGTTGTCAACGACTTTCAGTTTCTTTCGACGGTGGCGGGACATTCCTAAACCGCTGGATTTTGCAATTTCGCTACGGCGCTTTGCATAGTTTGGAGCAACAACAGGGTAATCAGATGGAAGACCCCAACGTTCGCGGTACTGTTCAACTGTTAAGTTATAGACGGTTTTTAAATGGCGCTTCAACATTTGCAACTTCTTGCCATCTTCCAAGCAAACAATATAGTCATCTGTAATAGACTTATTAATGGCAACAGCTGGTTTTGGGCGTGTGGTAAGTCCGCTTTGTCCATCTGTGTTTAAATTAGAAAGAGTTACGAAAATTTGCTGAATGACGTTGGGTAGGTCTCCCATGCCAACAGTATTGTTGGAAGTGTGTGCTGCAACAATTTCAGCAGTCAAACTTAGTAATTCAAGGCGAAGGGGTTGTTCTGACATAGTTAGTAATTCCTCTATTTATTATATTTCAGTCTTTGACTTTATAAATCCAATAGAGAAAAAGAACAAGTCTTTTTTTCATAATGCTAATTTTTTTAATGGAGAGGAATTTGGGGGATTAAAGAAGAACGACCTTAGTGTGCAAATTCTGAACATAGGACATTATAATAGCTGAAACGGATGATTGATCTGCTCGCTTATAGTAGTTTAAACGCGTTCCGACTGTTGTAAAGCCAATGGAAGTATAAAGGGCAATGGCCGCTTCGTTATCAATAGCAACTTCCAAGAAAATTGTTCCACAATTTACAGACAGTAGAAATTTCAGTAATTCATTTAATAAACGACGTCCTACACCAATCCTCTGAAAAGAGGGGGCAACAGCAAAAGTTAAAATTTCGGCCTCTTGGCCTAAAACGCGCGCTAAAATAAATCCAATGGGTTCTCCCCTGCGCGAGGTTGCCATCCACCCACACGTCGAATTTTCTTTTAGTAAAAGATCAAATCCTCTCCGATCCCAAGCATCAGGGAAACATTTGGTATGGATAAGTTCTAATTTTTCGCCATCTTCGGTCGTTAAAGGAACTATAGAGACCATGGTTGCTGTTTTATAAATTCGGGGTCATGCACGTAATACGGACGCAAAATATCGGGCAGGGCTTGCCCGATATTTATGATATAAAAATAAAATTGGATAAGGTTTACTGCGCTTAAAAGAGAAAGTCCTTCAACATGGCGCATGCGTGAATTAGTCGCAAGCATGTCGTTAATTTCAGCTTGCGTATTGATGGATGCTGGAGAAAGGGGGGCAAGGGTTTTATCAAAGCTTTGTACGTAAAAACTATCTCGCTTTGTTGTCAACGTTACCAGGAAGGAATCTATAGTGTCAGGTTCTGCTATTTCTTTCCAAGCCCCAAACGCATAGTTTTGAAGTGTTGTAGGAGCAAAAGGCGTGGCCTTTGTTGAGAGCCTTAATCCTTGAGCTGTAGCCAATCCCAGCCGTATACCTGTAAAAGATCCAGGGCCCGTGGGCGTTGCAATCACATTAAGGTCTTGGAACGTGATATTGGCTTCATTTAAAAGTTCTTGCATCACGGAGAAAAGTCGAGCAGCTTGACCATGGCTATGGGTTCCAAAGGGAAGGGATGTGTTATACAATTTTTTATTAGCCCAGATAGCCACAGAAGCCACATCTCCGGAAGTGTCAAATCCAAGAATATTTTCAGATTGATGGGAGTGATTTATTAATGTAATCATGAACGTAACAATATTCTATCTGGGAGAGGAACCTAATGACACAGGCTTCTACGCAACACCATCTGGGTCATGACGAAAATTTGGATTCTGTCCCATTTCCCCTTGTTGAAGTTACAGAAGCCTCCCATAATATTCTTCTTGACCTGCGTTATGCAACAAAAAACAACATAACAGGTAAGAGAATCTACCACGATGGCCGTTGTTTTATCCATCCCGATGCGCTGGTTTTATTAAATAAGTCGGTTATCCTCGCTAAAGAGCAGGGCTTAAAGATTAAGGTTTTTGATGCTTACCGCCCTCGCGCTGTACAAGAAGCTTTATGGGATTTTTGCCCCAATCCGGATTATGTCATGCCTCCTGATAAAGGTTCTACTCATACTCGTGGGGTAGCGATTGATTTAACTTTGGTTGATGAAAGCGGCCAAGAGCTCGATATGGGGACTCCTTTTGATGACTTTACGCTTCAGTCCCATCATGGCGTTACTAACTTACCACCAAAAGTTGCGGCAAACCGGTATTTATTGATGGGTATCATGATGAGTGCAGGGTGGGATCTCTTCCAGAACGAGTGGTGGCACTACCAAGTCTTTAAAGCTCGTGAATATCCGTTGATTTAAGTTTTTTCGTCAAACCCATTCTTTACCCAATAAAATCAAACTGTTAAAATCTTATTTACTCTTTTTTTCTATAATTAAAAGAATGATATTTTTAAGCGTCATTCTTGAGAGTAACAATGAAAAAATGGTTAACCATAGCAGCCTTCCTTCTAGCAAGCTCACAGACGCAAGCAATTCCAGCGTGTGATGGTATTGACCTTCAAGAACTCAAAGAGCAGCTTTTGAAAGACGTCCATAATGAACATGATTATAAAGCCCTTAAGTCCTATAAATGGAAGATTTGTATCCGTACGTTGGGGACAACTTTATATAAAATGGAAAAAGATAAGGCAGATAAAATTAAGGAAGAGCAAGCAGAGGCTGCTCAAGGTGGAGAGGAGGGAGAGAAAAATGAGGATGTAAACGCGAATAATAATGACAAGCCCGACAATAGTAAAAAAGAGGAAAGTACAGAAGATAAGGATACGCCGAGCGAGAATAAAGATACCAACCAAAATCAAGAAGAAGGAAATAAACCCGAAGAAAATAAATTGTCGGCTATTGAAACAGACATTGCGAACCACTATTTACATCAAATCTATCCTCGTTACCCCTTACTCTAAACGAGGGCTATACGCTCATTCCGGGGCACCAAAATAGAGCCATTGAGCACTTTTTCTTTCGTTCTATCCTCACAAAGGGCGCGGGTCTTCACTATAATCTTCATAGAGCCTTAGGTCGGCTGCATCTGGCGGTGGTGCATCCTCAATAATGCTGGCTCGCAACAAGATAACCAGCTCCACAATCTCATCTCCATCTGCAGAAGCCCCAAACAATTGATTAACTAGGGGAAAATCACCAACAAAGGGGGGTTTTGCTGTTCCGTGAGTTGTGCGGGTCTCCATTAATCCTCCTAAAACAGCTATCTCACCGGACTGAAGGCGAAGAATCGAATCAATTTCGCGTACCTCTACCACAGGAATAAGGGACGGTTTTGGTTGAATGGTTGACTGTGACCTTGCATTTGCAAATGCAATATCAACCGCCGGATCACTTACCGAATGGGTTAACCGGGAGATGGTTGGGCGGAGCGAGAGAATAATATCGCCTGTGTCGTGGTCAATTGAGGGTTGGACAGACATGACAAGACCAATGGGGACTGTCTGAATGTCGCTGGACACATTGATACTTTCCCGGTTCCCGGCTAAGTTTAATTGCTTGTCATAATTCAACCGAAAATAGACCTGATTTTGTGCTACCTTTAGGATTGCCGTCTGGTTATTCATCACTGTCAAGCGCGGACTGGATAATGTCCGGGAAGCCCCAAATTCTTCAATTTCTTTCAAGAGCCCTGAAAATGTTTTTCTTTGGAGTCCTATCGAGAGCATATCCATTTGCGCACTTGTCGGGTCAAGGAAGCGCCCTCTTTGCGCGAGGTCTCCTAGGCCCATATCAAGGCGGAGCGCCCCACCGATAAGTTTTTGCCAGTTGATGCCACTCTTGTATTGATCTTTTAAACTTACCTCTATGACCTTGGCTTCTATGAGAACTTGGGTAGAGACCACGTTCCGTAAGTTTTTTAAGTAATCTGTGATTAATTGATGTTGGCGGGCTGTTCCATAGACAGATACCAATCCTCCTTGTCGATGGAGGCTATAGCTTGATGGTTTTATGTTTTCGTCGTTTTTGGAAGCCTCTGTTGCAAGTATAGTTTTTAAATTTCCGTCGAGTTCCGTCCAAAAGTCATTATTTCCCTTGCCAACAATCGCGCTAGTTGAACCATTATCAGCTGAAGATTTGCTGTCTTTAAGGCTTGAAAAGACATCTGTGCCAATAGAGATACGATTTTCAGCTGTACGGGCCAAATTTAAAAACTGGACACTATAGTTAACGGGATAAGGAGTATCCACTTCTATACGGATTGAGTTGCCGATAATCTTATGGCGCAAGCCTGTCAAGTCACAAATGCCTTTGATGACTTCTATGAAAGGACGCCTATTTGCTGAAAAAACCACATGCTCAGATATTTTTGGGTCTAATTGTAAATCAATCTCAGCTTGGCGTGCCAGCTCTATCAAGGCGTTTTTTAAAGGAACCTCTTCTGTGAGCGTGATAGAAACACGCTTGTTCATGAAGGGAGGAAGAGGAGGGAGAGGGTCTTTTTTCTTTTTCAGGAAAGGTTTTGGAGGCGGGTGAGCACTCTCAGGTGCACTTTTTAGAATCTGGATATGGGAGCGGTCCAAAACACCTGGGTCGGTATCAGAGATCATTCGACAAGATGCTAAACCAATACACCCAAGCAAAAGGAAGAGGTATTTTCTCCAGTTTGTTGTATAAGCTTTCTTCTTATTATATTTCATTCATGTCCCTTACTTCCCTAACTCAGCTAATTTTTTCTACCATAGCGAGCAAAGAATGGGCAAGAATATAAAAATCCGCCGTTGTCAAATCAAGGGCGGATTTCAAACATACACAGAAGAGAGCTTAGACAAAGCGCTTTTTGCCACGACCTGGTTTTAAAATTTTTTGGCCTTCAGCTTCCCAAGTGGAAATGCGTCGGTCGTTTTTGTTGTAAGCTCGAACAGCTTCTAAGACAGCACCTGCCAATACTTCATCTGACATTTTATTAGCACCGCATCTATTTAAAATCGTCGTAATTTGATTTTTTCTTTTTTCTTCAAGTTTTTTCTTACGTGATTGTAACTTATTTATTTGTGAATCAATGGTCTTGAGGCGTTCACTTGTTGCCATTTTCTTTTCCTTTCATAATAAAAAAATAAAAGCAGCTGCATTTTATAATATCCAGAATAAAAAAATACGAGCAGCTGGATTTCATAATATTCATAGCTCAACATTTGTCAAGAAGATAAAATTTTACCCATTTATGAAAAAGGGGCGAAATTCTTTTTAAAAGGTGTTATGATCTGATTGATTCTTAGCAGAATATAATTTTTTCAAAAGGTTAGGCATAGAATTGCATTTTTTAATCATGCTTTAAGAAAGGCAACATCAAAATGAAAATAGGACGATTCTTTGGGCAATATTATAAAAAAAATGCTCTAAGCTTTATAATTTGCTGGGCCATTTCTATACCTGTCTACGCCTCTCTCCAAAACGCAGAATCGTTTATGATTCAAGGAAAAGTTAAAGAAGCACTCGCCGCTCTGAGCCCTCATATTGAGAAAAATGATCCCCACGCCCTTTACCTTATGGCTGTCATTTACCTTTCTCCGGCTTCCAATCACTTCAACCTAAAGAAGGGGATAGCATTACTTGAACGGGCGGTTTTCCAAAATTATGGGCCTGCTTTAGATGAACTTGCCGGTTTATATTTGGCTGGAGAAGGTGTTGAAAAGAATGAAGCAAAAGCACTGCACTATTATATACAAGCTTCTCATTTGGGTTATGGTCCCAGTCAATTTAACTGCGGCATTATGTACAAAGAAGGCCAAGGAACAGAAAGAAATCCTCAAAAAGCGTATCTCTATTTATCCTTGGCTTCCCTGAATCACAGGGACCTGGAGGATATTACTCTTAATGCCGCTCAATATCGGGATGAGGTTGCTCCTCTTCTAACGCCAACGCAGCGGCAAGATGTTTTGCGGTTTATCAATGACCTTACCCTTCCGGTGGATTCATCGAAAGGAAGAAGGGTAACTCCATGAATTTGGTCGCACTTTTTTAGAAAATCTGCTAAATAACGGGTTATGTAATTTTTCTTAAGAAGAAGAGAGCTATGTATTTGCCCATAACGTTAAGGCCCCTTGGTTTAAAACGCATTATGCAAGTGGTCTTTTTTCTGAACCTTCTAGCTTTCATCCCTATTTTAGCAGAGGATTCCACAACAATTGGGGACTTGAGTGCCCGGCTTGACGAACTGGAACAGCAATTAGGCCAGAAAGGTGGGAGTGTTAATGATGCCAATCCTGGTGCTAAGGTTTCTCAAGAGGATATTGAACAGCTAAAGGATGAGATACGCGCCCTAAGAGATACCCAAACGGGTTCCGGAGATATGAATACCTTACGAGATGAATTGCGTAGCTTACGGGAGGATATTAAGCATCTGAAATCAGAAAATAGAGAGCTGCGAAATAAGGAAAATGCAAGTTCAGGATTAGAAAACTCATCTAAAAAATCAGGTGCATCTGGTGGTGATGCTTCTGAGAAAAAACCAGTGACAAAAAGATCTTGGAGCCAAACTCAGCCCCCTTCTCCTTTAGAGGTTGATGACAAGGTAGATGAAGAAACAGATGAGGAAACAGAATCTGTTTTAAAAATTCTAGAGCAATCAGCACCCGAAGAAGATGGAGAAGAGGGCTCGCCGAAGAAAAGGCAAGGGAAGGGCGTAGAAGAGCTCCGCGAGTCTGCTACGAAGCACGCAGAAGAAACAGCACCAAAGCTCTCCACCGGCACACCCCAAGAAAAAAATTCCCTTGCTCAATATAATGAGGCTCTTACTCTTTATGACAAGGGAGCCTATAAAGAAGCTGAAAGGGCTTTTAGTTATTTTATCAAAGCTTACCCTAATGACCCCTTGGCCTCAAAGGCTATGTATTGGAAGGCGGTATCTATGATGAAGCAAGGTAATAATAAGGGAGCGCAAATCCTTTTTGTAAGCGCTTATAAAAAGGACCCAAAGGGTGCGAAAGCTCCAGATTGCTTATTAAGGCTAGGGGAAACTTTTGCCCTTCTTGATAAAAAAGAGAATGCTTGCATTGCTTGGAAGAAATTGGAAGATGATTTTCCTCATATGACAGATGAAATGAAAGCCGAACTAGCTACTTTAAAAGGTCAATACGGGTGTAAGAAAAACTCAGAAAAAGCCCCTAAAACTACCCCAAAAGCTGCCGCTTCAGTCGCCAAAAATTAACCTTGGAATCTGAAAAAATATGAGAATTATCCGCGCCATGGCAACTGTTGGAGGGTTTACCGGCGTCAGTCGTATCTTTGGGCTGGTTCGGGAAAGCCTTATGTCTCATATTATTGGGGCAAGCCTTATTACGGATGCTTTCCTTGTTGCTTTCAAATTCCCCAATTTTTTTCGTCGTATTTTTGCGGAGGGCGCTTTTAATGCATCTTTCGTGCCGCAATTTTCAGGACAGCTGGCTAGCGAAGGCCCTGAATCTGCTAAGCTTCTGGCAGAGCGAGTTATGGCTGTCTTGGGAACAACCTTGATTCTGTTTGTGATTTTCATTATTATTGCAACCCCTTGGGTTATGGGAATCATTGCTCCTGGTTTCGCAACAACGCCAGAGCGCCTTGACATGGCCATTACGTTTACCCGGATTACTTTTCCTTATATTTTGTTTATTTCTCTGGCGGCTCTTTTAAGTGGCGTCTTAAATTCATTGGACCGCTTTGCGGCAGCTGCTGCGGCTCCCATCATTCTCAATATTATGATGATTGGAGCTATGGTTGTTTGCTCTTATGCAGATTTAGCGACAGGAGAGTTCCTTTCCTGGGCTGTGTTTTTATCAGGAGTTTTACAACTCGCTTGGCTTTATGGGGTTTGTTGGCGGGCGGGGTTCCGTTTAAAAATTCGCCTGCCTCGCTTGACCCCAGAAGTGCGTACTGTTATTCGCCTTATGGTTCCAGGGGCCATTGGCGCTGGTGTGATGAATATCAACCTGCTTCTTGATATGGTGTTTGCTTCCCTTCTTCCCTCGGGATCTATTTCGTTCCTCCATTATGCGGATCGACTCAATCAACTTCCTTTATCTTTATTTGGCATTGCGATGGGGACAGCCCTTTTGCCTTCCTTGTCCCGTCAAATTCGTTTAGGGGAGGAAGACAAAGCACGCGCAAGCCAAGGTCTTGCTGTTGAGGTATCCCTTCAACTAACAATCCCCGCCGCTGTGGGCTTGGTGCTGCTCTCATATCCCATCATTGATCTTCTCTATGGCCTTAAAGGTGAGCAGGTTACGGCAACGGCAGCAGCTCTGGCTGCTTTTGCAACAGGAATTCCGGCGTATGTGTTGAGCAAAGTCTTTGCAACAGGGTTTTTCGCTCGCCAAGATACAAAAACACCTGTTAAAATTGCCATCTTGAGCATTGGCTGTAACCTTCTGCTCAATATTATTTTAATGGGACCTTTTTCCCATGTTGGCCTTGCGATGGCAACGTCGATTTCTGCCTGGGTTAATGCTGGGTTGCTGTTGATCACTCTTCACCGGCGGCGGTGGTTTTCCCTGACTCGTCAAATTCGGGTGACAGGTGCTAAGGTCCTTATTTCTGCAACGGCTATGGGTGGTGGGTTGATTCTTGCCCGTGACCAATGGCTGACTACCCTTCCTGACACCCTCCTTCTTCAAATTATGGCTGTCTTCAGCATTATCATCTGCGGTATGGTCATTTTTGGTGGCATGGGACAACTCACAGGGGCTTTTAACTTAACTCATATCCGCCAAGCTTTGCGCCGAAACTAACTTTGCAAGTGGAGACAAAAATGAAACGGGTGTTATCTGGTATTCGACCCACAGGAGATATTCATTTAGGAAATTACTTAGGAGCGATTCGAAACTGGGTCGCGATGCAAAACCAGATGGATGAAAACCTATTTTGTATTGTTGACCTTCATGCTCTGACGACCCTAGAAGATGTTAAAAACCTTGTTGGCAATACCCGCATCATGGCTGCCGCCTATATTGCCAGCGGCATTAATCCTGCTCGATCCAGCATCTTTGTCCAAAGCCACGTTCCTACGCATACAGAACTCGGTTGGATTTTTAGCTGCATTACGCCTATGGGGTGGTTGAACCGGATGACCCAATTTAAGGAAAAAGCTGGTAAACACCGGGAAAATGCTTGCCTTGGCCTTCTTGCTTATCCGGTTCTCATGGCTGCTGATGTGCTTATTTACAAGGCAACCCACGTACCTGTCGGGGATGACCAAAAACAACACGTTGAATTAATGCGAGATATTGCTGGCTTATTCAATCGCGAATTCAATAAAGATGTGTTCGCGTTGCCAGAGCCCATCATCACGGGTCCCGCCACACGCATCATGAGCCTTCGGGATGGGACAGCCAAGATGAGCAAGTCGGATGCGTCTGATTATTCCCGTATTCACATGATGGACGATGCAGACACTTTGGCCTTAAAAATCCGCAAGGCCAAAACCGATGCAGATGCCCTTCCCGATACGGCAAAAGCTCTTGGATCCCGGCCAGAAGCATCCAACCTTATCAATATCTATGCGGCCCTGGCAAACCAAACGCCGGACCATGTGTGCCAACTGTTTGCTGGCCAATACTTCTCAACTTTCAAAAAAGATCTTACGGATCTATTGGTGGCGCACATCCTGCCCATTGGCCAAGAAATGCAGAGGCTCCTACAAGATAAAGGGGAGATCGACCACATTCTGAACCGAGGGGCACAACACGCTAGCGCTTTGGCCGAAACCCATATGAAGGAAGTTCGGGAAGCCGTTGGTCTTTTGAAACCTTTGGAAGCATAGTAATGAAGTTACCAAGCCAGAAATTACACTAATCTATTAAAAATATTGAAATTATTAGTTTTAATAGCTATATATGCTTTGTGAGCTTTCTATAAAACAAAAAAGGAGCTCCTTGCTACCAAATTTTATTATAATTTTAAAATTTATGACCTTCTATTGATTTACTTATCTGATTGATAATAGAGTAAAAAACAATTTTTATAATTATTTTTTAGATAATATAGAGTTAAAAATGAGATTGCATTTTAAATCAACAACACCAATTCTAACATTGGTTCTTTCCCTTACAACATTACCTACTTTTTCTATAGATTATTCCTATTTACAGCAAACCGAGTGTGGCCCTTGTGAAGATACAACCATTTCAAGCAATTCAAACTCGAAACCTATGCTCTCAAGGGTTACAAAAACGTCTTTGTTTTCCACTGAAGAATGGACTGATATTGAGATTGGTAGCGGCATTATTCAAGATCGCATTAAACAGAAGCAAGAGATACTTTCTTACCTTAAAGATGAGACCATTAATATATTAGATAAAATGCAATGTTGCCACGATGATTTTGGCACGGTTCCTTATGTTAGAGATAGAAATACTCAAGACGAGATCCCGATGGGTATAAATACATATTGTCAGTATATTGAGAGCCTACTGGATGTCTATATATCAGCCAATCAAATTGTCCAAGTACTTATAAATGCAGATCGCCAAGAAGAAAAAGATCAATATCAGAATAGGTTATATTATCTTTTTTCGTTTGAAAAAAAGCACTTTAGAGATCACGCAAATCACTTTTATACGCATAAGATTCCGGAACATTCCCTCGAAGATACTTTTTATGAAATGATTTCTTTAAAATTGTGTGCAAAGGCTACAAAAAAGTCTGATGTGTTAGACGAATATCTTATCTTTTCATATGGTCATGATGGGATAAGGAAACAGATAGATAATAAAAAGTTGCTAGACCGTTACCAGTCAATAAATGTGGAATTGATAAAGAATTTCAATAAAAGCCATCCTATTTTCTGGTTGGGCTCAGTCAATGCTGATATAAAAAAGCTTGCTGATGGCCAATTAAGTTCTATTGAACTGAATTTATCTCAATGCGGAATCAAGATGGTAGAAATCACAAACATCTTTTGTAAAAAAATGGACTCATACAAAGAAACCCCTTTCAATCATGCACAAAATATTATTTCTTTCTACACTGAATTTGGCCCCTTGATTCTCACTAATATTGAAAATTACGAAGCCGTATCAACAAAAATCAAAGAAATTGAGAGAAGCTCAACCGAGTGGTTGAAAAATTTTAAAGAGAAAAATAAACTTTTTAGAAAACTATCAATGAAGCAAAGAGAAGCCGTAAATGATTATTTAGAAACGCAAAAGGCAATAGAAATAAAAAAAAGAAAAGAGGCTAACCTGGCTCTTCAAGCGAAGACTGAAAAGAAACCAAGGACAAGGATAAATACCAACAAGCCTAAAGTTGAGAATATAGAATTACATCCCAAGGATTTAATCTCAGAGAAGGAAGATTCACGGGAGGAAAAGGAGTCTATATCACTCAGTGCCGACCCCAAAATGGAGAAAGCAGAAGATAAAGCCGAAGATGATGGTAGTGACACCATAGAACCCCCCATAACTGTTACCAAAGAACCTGCTGTATTAAGCCAGAATATTTTACATGCTTTACTTGAGCCTGTTACTCAGCCAAAGGTTAAAGTAAAAACGCGACCTAATCCAAATATATTAGTAAATTTACCCTTAGATGTAGAGGCACCTAAAGAAAAAGCTTTGTCCTTAGAGCTTCCAGAAAAACTGAGAACCGAGGAATTTAAATCTTTTATCAAAGATTTATTGGCTGAGAAAAACAAGAAAAAACTCATGACCTTATTTAAGGAACTCAATACAGTCTACGAAATTCCTTCAGAATCAGGAGAAAAAGATAATAAAGGGTATTTTGCTATCAGATCACCTATCACAAATAAAATCCATGTACAAACCTACCATCATTTACACGTTGTGGAAAACCATTACGCCTCCATATTTATGGCCTTAAAGAATGTTTTGAGGGATGCGAACATCATTTGACTATACTCCGTTTGTAAGAGCGTTTTCGCCCCTTTGGCAAATAATGAATATGAATTTAGAAATATTAAGCCTTTAGGATTGCAATCTAACTTTTTCTTCAGCTACTATTTTATAGGGTACTTCAGAGCAAACAGCAGCTTTTGACATTTATTTTATGAATGGGTTTTTATGACTCACGCCTCACATAACCAAAACCATGATGACTTAAACCGGCATTATGTCCGCCAAATTCGTAACCTTCCTATGTTAACATTGGAAGAAGAGTATGAATTAGCTAAAAAGTGGCGCGATGAGGAAGATTCCGAAGCTATCGAACGCCTGATTTCTAGCCACTTGCGGCTTGTTGCCAAAATTGCCAATGGATACCGGGGCTATGGCCTTCCTTTGAGTGATTTGGTCGCCGAGGGAAATATTGGCATGATGCAGGCTATGAAACACTATGATCCTGAGCGAGGGTTCCGCCTTTCAACCTATGCCATGTGGTGGATTAAAGCTAGCATTCAAGATTATATTCTCCGCACTTGGTCCCTTGTTAAAATTGGGACGACATCAACCCAAAAACGCCTGTTTTTTAGTTTGCGTAAAGCTCAGCGTCAGATAAATGCTTTTGAGGAGGGAGAGCTTAGCTCAGAAATTGTAAGCGCTCTAGCCCAAAAGCTTTCGGTGAACGAAAGTGAAGTCATTGACATGAACCAACGCTTAAGTGGAGACCGTTCCTTGAACGTTATGGTCCGTTCAACCGAAGAAGAGGCGCCAGAGTGGATAGAGTGGTTGGTCGATGAACGGGAAGATCAAGAAATGCAAATCATTCATTCAGATGAAATGGCCAAACGTCGTGATTTATTGGATAATGCTATGGCTTGCCTTAGCGCACGTGAGCATCAAGTTTTCGTTGAACGGCGATTAAAAGATCCCCCGTTAACGCTTGAAGAAATAAGCTCCAATATTGGTATTTCAAGAGAGCGTGTACGCCAGATTGAATATGGAGCTTTTGAAAAAATTCAAAAACACATCAAGCGAATTGCGATTGGCTCGCACCGGACATTTTGATGAGAAACTATTCCACCTGCCACTTCTTTTTCCTTAAAATTTTCCTTGTTTTAGTTACCTTGTTGGGAACCAGCAGTTTTGGACAAGACGAGGTAAAGGTACAGCTCTCCCTTATTTCTGATTCTCAATCTGTTGGCGCCAACTCAAATCTCCTTTTGGGGTTGCGGGCCCAACTCGTTCCGCATTGGAAAACCTATTGGCGCTCTCCTGGCATTGCGGGATATGAAGTGAAGTTAAATTGGGAAGGGTCACGTAATATTAAATCAGCCCAAATCCTTTGGCCGCTGCCCCGCCATGTTTCTACGCCTATGGGTATCGTTAATGCCTATGAGGGGGATACCATTTTTCCCATATGGGTTGAAGTTATAGATCCCAATCAACCTGTTCACGCTTCTGTACAAGTGGATATGTTGGTTTGTGACGAATCAAATTGTTTGCCAGTTATGGAAATGCTGACTTTAGACTTACCTGTAGGGCCCAAGGTAGAAAGCCCCGAGGCAGCCCTACTCCATCGTGCTATGGACGCTATTCCGAAGCATGTTCCTTCAGAAAACCAGGATTCAAACCTCTTCCAAGCGGAAAAGGTCGAGGTCTCCGGGATTCATGATAGTCCCCCCCTTCTTCAAATTGTTTTATCAAAAACATCAGGAATTTTTTCAGAAAGTGATTTACCGCAACTCTTCTTAGAAATAAAAGGTTTGGTGGTAGATAGTCCCGATGCTTCTTTATCAAAAGATCAGAAATCAATTTTATATTCTGCACCGGTGTACCCAGATACCAATCGAAAATCAACGCCCTTGCCGGATTTGGTGGGGAAAACCCTGAAGCTAACCGTGGGATATCAAGGACAGAATAGTGAAATTGAAAAAACCTTGGATTCTCAAAGTTTGAGTTTTGGATTTTGGATTGGCATGCTTCTCATCGCCTTTATCGGAGGATTGATTCTGAATATTATGCCGTGTGTTCTACCCGTCCTCTCTCTAAAAATCCTTTCTATCCTACGCCATGGAGGTGGCCATAATGCTACTGTTCGTCAAGAATTTCTCGCAACCGTTTTAGGAATCTTGCTTTCCTTTATATTGCTTGCAAGTGGCGCCATTCTCCTAAAAGCATCCGGCCACGCCGTTGGTTGGGGCGTCCAATTCCAGGAGCCTTATTTCCTGATTGTATTGATTGCGGTTCTGACTTTATTTGCTTGTAATTTGTTTGGATTTTTTGAATTTCGGTTACCCGCCTTTTTATCTTCTTTAGGGGGCATTTCTTCCCAGCGGGAATCATTGCTGGGGTCTTTTTTTGAAGGTTGCTTGGTGACCGTCTTAGCGACTCCCTGTACGGCGCCCTTTTTGGGAACTGCCTTAGCTTTTGCCCTTTCACAAGGAAGCCTTGAAATACTAACGATTTTCTCAATTATGGGGCTTGGCCTTGCCTTTCCTTTTCTTCTTATTGCTTTCTTTCCAAAATTTGCAACCATGCTTCCTAAACCGGGGGCTTGGATGGTTAAGGTTAAACATTTCTTTGGCTCCTTGATTGGGATAACAGCCATTTGGTTGGTTTATGTTCTCATTGCTGAAATTGGGCAAGTAGGTGGCTATTGCATTGCCATTTTGATGTTATTTCTTTCTTTGTTTTTAAAAAAGGCCAAAGGCCAGTCTGAGGCACAGAAAAACATGGCATGGCTTGGGGCCAGCCTCTTAATTATAGTAAGTTTTTTGCTTCCTGGTATTTCTTCTCACTTTGAACATTCATCTTCTTCTCATAAAAATGGCTTATGGAAATCTTTTGAGCCTGGTCGAATTGAAAGTTATGTTAAAGCTGGAAAAACAGTTTTTATCAATGTTACAGCAGATTGGTGTTTAACGTGCCAAGCAAACAAGTATTTTGTTCTTAAGAACAAGACAGTTTTAAAAGAATTGCGCAAAGAAAATGTCATTCTTATGGAAGCGGATTGGACGAATCGTGCTCCCAAAATTACCTCTTTTCTCAAATCTTTTAAGCAGTATGGCATTCCTTTTTATGCTATTTATGGCTGTAAAACGCCTAAAGGCCGATTTTTGGGACAAATCTTAACGCCTCAGAAGGTTTTGCGGGCTTTGGAAGAAGAAGCTTGTCCTGCATTATTGAAAAAGTAGATTTCCCATAAACTTTCTAAAAACATATTGTCATATCGTATAAAAAAACTATTTACACTATGGTTTTTTAGGTGTATTTATATATTTTAGGAGAGAATATATTCTTTCCAAAAACAACTTATCTAGATTGGTTTTTATAGATAATTTTCTATATGACCGCAAAAAACAAAAAAATTTTTTAATTTAGTTAATATAATAATGAGAAACTCATTATGTGTAGACTTTATATGAAATATTTTAAAGATGATGTTGTGTAATTTTAAGAAAATTGAGGCATAAAATTAAACGATGTTAAGAGAAATTTCTTTTAAGAATTGTTTTGTTTTTACCTCATAAGCGGCAAATAACCTTGATTTTTGTGTTTTTTAAAAAAAGTTATTGACAACATATTGACTGATCAGTTAATTTGCATTTTTGAAAGCTATTGGAATCAAAAATAATAAGATATATAGAGATTAGTAATTTACATATTACAAATTAGAAAATTTGTTAAATTTATTGTTGTAAAATGTATTTTAATCACTATCTATATTTTATAGAAGATAAAAATGGTTTGTTTTAAAGAAACATTTTTTAACGAAAAGGGTGGATATATTATGAGTAAAAAAATATTATTAACGAGTGCTTCGATCATTGTTTTTAGTGCAGCAGCTTACGCTGATGCCGATTTGGAAACTATGTCTGAGTTAGGCTTCGTTGGAGCACAGCTAAACAAAAGTTTTGTGGCAAAAGACTTAAGTGAAGCGAGGGTAGACCTTTCTACCCAAGAAATAGCTCAAGTTCAGGATAGCCATAAACTACCTGCTGATCTTATCGTGGATTTTGCGAGATTCTCTTACTCCGTTGACAAAAAAGCAGGATGGAAGACAGACGACAAAGCTATTTATAACAAGCTCATTAATGATGGATGGATTTTAGATACCTTTAATGGTACGACAGGAACCGCCAATAATCAGGTTGAGAGTGTATCTGGTTTATTAGCGTTTAAAGATGACCAAGTGGTTATTGCAACACGCGGAACCGAGATGACCAACTGGAATGACTGGATGACAAACTTCCGGTCATTCCAGTTGGTCATCT
>Ga0172376_10003040_pt1 | contig 20141 bp, 20 predicted proteins | sample Lak35m_FD_121114 | JGI IMG/M metagenome (GOLD analysis project Ga0172376, IMG submission 121114) | Freshwater microbial communities from Kabuno Bay, South-Kivu, Congo - kab_092012_35m | ecosystem: Environmental > Aquatic > Freshwater > Lake | place: Democratic Republic of the Congo: South-Kivu... | reverse complement strand
TTCCTGGACGCGTACGGGAAGTTGCATGCGCTGGGTGCGGCGCACAGCGTCGAGGTGTGGGACGGCGACAAACTCGTGGGTGGTCTCTATGGCGTGCGCATCAACCGGTTCTTCGCCGGCGAGTCGATGTTCCACCGCGCCCGCGATGCCTCGAAGGTCGCCCTCATGTACCTCGTCGGCTCGATGGTCGCGGCTGGCATGACCCTTCTCGACACCCAGTGGTGCACGCCCCATCTCGAGAGCCTCGGATGCGAGGTCTGGGAACGCGCCGACTACCTGGACGCCCTCGGAGCCGCCGTCGTCTGATTCCCCGACGATGGTGATCGGGCCCGCGGATCGCCATACTTGGCACATGTCCGCCACCCCCGACACGCCCGTGACCCGCGACGAACCATGGCTGATGCGGACCTATTCGGGGCACTCCACCGCGGCCAAGTCCAACGAGCTCTACCGCACCAACCTGTCGAAGGGTCAGACGGGACTGTCGATCGCGTTCGATCTGCCGACCCAGACCGGCTACGACCCCGACCACGTGCTCGCCCGCGGCGAGGTGGGCAAGGTGGGCGTGCCCGTGGCCCATCTCGGACACATGCGCACCCTCCTCGAGTCGATCCCGCCCGGGAAGATGAACACCTCGATGACGATCAACGCGACCGCGGCCTGGTTGCTCGCGCTGTACGTCGCCAATGCCGGGGAACAAGGCATCGACTCCAGGGAACTGCGCGGCACCACCCAGAACGACATCGTCAAGGAGTACCTCTCGCGGGGCACCTACATCTTCCCGCCCGGTCCCTCGAGGCGTCTCATCGTCGACATGATCGCCTGGTGCGCAGCGAACGCACCGAAGTGGAACCCGATGAATGTCTGCTCGTACCACCTGCAGGAGGCCGGTGCCACACCGGTGCAGGAGATCGCCTATTCGCTCGCCACCGCGATCGACGTTCTCGATGCCGTCCGCGACAGCGGACAGGTCCCGGCGGACGGATTCGACCAGGTGTTCGGCTCGATCTCGTTCTTCGTCAACGCCGGCATCCGCTTCATCGACGAGGTGTGCAAGATGCGTGCCTTCGGCGAACTCTGGGACCGCATCGGTCGCGAGCGCTACGGAGTGACCGACCCCAAGGCGCGTCGATTCCGCTACGGCGTCCAGGTGAACTCACTCGGCCTCACCGAGGCCCAGCCCGAGAACAATGTCCAGCGCATCGTGCTCGAGATGCTCGCGGTGACCCTGTCGAAGAGTGCCCGCGCACGCAGCGTCCAGCTCCCCGCGTGGAACGAGGCCCTCGGTCTGCCCCGACCGTGGGATCAGCAGTGGTCGCTGCGCATGCAGCAGGTCCTCGCGTTCGAGACCGACCTGCTCGAACACGACGACATCTTCGACGGCTCCCACGTCATCGAGGCGCGCACATCCGAGCTGCGCGACGCCGCATGGACCGAACTCGAGGAGGTGCTCGCTCTCGGCGGAGCCTTCGCCGCGGTCGATGAATTGAAGGGGCGCCTCGTGCGCTCGATGGTGGATCGCACGCGGCGCATCGCCGACGGGGACCAGACTGTCGTGGGAGTCAACGCCTTCACCGAGAGCGCCGACAGTCCCCTCGGCGGGAACGACAACATCCTCGTGGTCGACCCCGCCGTCGAGGCGGAGACGATCGCCGACGTCGCGGCATGGAGATCATCCCGTGACAACGCCCGCGTCGACCGCGCCCTCGCACGGTTGCGCGAGGCCGCGCGCGGCACCGAGAACATCATGGAGGCCTCGATCGAGTTGGCCGAGGCCGGCGGCACGACCGGTGAGTGGGCGGGAGTGCTCCGCGAGGAGTTCGGCGAGTTCCGCGCGCCCACCGGGGTCGGCGCCGCCGCGGGCCGCCGTGCCTCGACCCTCGCCGACGTCGCCGATTTCGTGCGCGCGATCCCGGGAGGTCCGCCTCGGTTCCTGGTGGCCAAGCCCGGTCTCGACGGTCACTCCAACGGCGCCGAGCAGATCGCAGTCGCCGCACGAGATGCCGGGATGGAGGTCGTCTACAGCGGCATCCGATTGACCCCGGAACAGATCGTGGCGAGCGCCCGCGACGAGGACCCCGATGTGGTCGGGTTGTCCATTCTGTCGGGATCGCACATGGCGCTCGTGCCCGAGGTCATGCGTCGACTGCGCGCCGAGGGCGTCGATGCGCCGGTGATCGTGGGCGGGATCATCCCCGAGGAGGACCGTGCGGTCCTCGCCGCCGAGGGGGTCTCGGCCGTGTACACGCCGAAGGACTACGACATCGCCCGCATCATGCGCGAGGTCGCAGAGCTCGCCGTGTCCCACCGCGGCAACTGACCCGGAATGGGAACCGCGTCCGCGGTGTTGCACCTCCCATGAGCATTTACACAACCTCCATCGCCCGACTCGACGGGACCCCGAACGCACTCGCCGCGGCCGAGGGCAAGGTCACCCTCATCGTCAATGTGGCGAGCAAGTGCGGCCTCACCCCCCAGTACGAGGGACTCGAGGCCCTGCAGAAGGCGTACGCCGATCGCGGCTTCACGGTCGTCGGCGTGCCGTGCAACCAGTTCATGGGCCAGGAGCCCGGCAGCCCCGAGGAGATCGCCACGTTCTGCTCCACCACCTACGGCGTGAGCTTCCCGCTCACCGAGAAGGTCGATGTGAACGGGGAGAACCGCCATCCGCTGTTCGCACAGCTCGCACCGGTGGCCGATGCCGAGGGTGCCGACGGCGACATCCGATGGAACTTCGAGAAGTTCCTCGTGGGCCGCGACGGCAACGTTCTCGCGCGCTTCAGCCCCCGCGTCGTGCCCGACGACGCCGCGCTCGTTGGCGCGATCGAATCCGCTCTCGGCTGACCGTTCCCGACAACGGGGCGACGGTCTCTTGGCTCAGACGCGCTCGCGCGCGATGAAAGAGTCGAGCGCGGGACCGCTCTCGAAACTCGTGATCAGCGCATAGCGCGGGAAGTCGTGGTTGTGCACGACCACGTGCCACAGGCGCTGGGTGTCCACGACGAACCGCGCGCCACGCGGCAGCGGGACCCGGCGCTCGGTGGACGGATCGGGCAGGCCGTCGGGGCCATTGTCCATCAGCAGCATGTAGCTGTCCGGGCTGTCGGTCAGCTCGAGCCAGGACCTGACCACCCAGCCCTCATCCTCGGGGTTGAAGCGGTTGTTGTCGTCACGGTGGATCGATCGGATCGCTGTCTCGCGATCCTGCGGCTCGAGTTTGATGATCCGGACGCGCCCGAAGTTGGCTCCGACGGAGGACACGTAGTCCTTCAGCACCGGTGCCAGGGCCGCGTTCGAGGTCCAGATCGCGTCCTTGTCGGTCTTGCCCTTGTCCCAGAATCCACGGCAGTCGAGCTCACCGTCGGCAGAGGCGAGCGGCGCGAAGTTCGTGTCGCCCCCGCTCTTCCAGTCGAAGTACTCGAGCGACTCCCACTCGTGCGCCGGGACCGCGAACGGCGCGGGTGCGAGTTGTGCCAAACCAGTCTCTGCGAGACACGCGAGCCGCGGATGCGGGGTGTGGAGGGGAATCTTCACCGACCAATGCTCGAGCGTCGGCCAGAAGGTGGCGGTCATGGTGCCAAGTGTACGGAAACGCCGCGGACCACCGGGGTCACGGCGGCATCGTGGTGGTGGCACCGATCGGCACGAACCCGTTGCTGGGCGGGAGCTTCAGCACGGTGCCGGCCGCCACGCGATCCGGGTTCTTGATCTTGTTGAGTTCCACCAGCGCGGGTGCCGACAGGTTGAACCGTTCCGCGATGGCGAACAACGACTCGCCCGGCTGCACCGTGTACTCGCGCACGGCCGTGAGGGCCGTCGTGGTCGTGGCCGGCACCGACGTGGTGGTGGTCGTGGTCGACTCTTCACCGTCCGAGTCGAAGATCAGCGCCGACAGCACGGCGAGGAGTGCGAACGCACACGTGCTCCACAGCAACCACATGTGGAGTCGTGTGCGGAGGAACATCGCCCCATGCTAAGGCTGTGATCGGACCGCATCGCGGCGAACACCGTCCCGTGCGTGCGGGATGTCACGACTCCGGCACGGGGCCGAGGGTGCCGGTGACCTAGCGTGTTCATCCGATGACTCCCGAGACACGGACATACCCGGGCGCCCGCCGACCGGCTCGCCAGTGGCGCCACGATGCGGGTGGTGTGGGAATAGCCGTCCACGAATGGGGATCGGAGTCCGATCCGGTGCTGTTCTGCGTGCACGGCGGGTCTGATTTCGCCGGCACCTTCGACGTGTTCGCTCCGTTGCTCGCAGCCGCCGGGTGGAGGGTCGTGGCATGGGACCACCGTGGCCATGGCGACAGCGACCATGCGGCCCTCTACGGCTGGGATGCCGACATCCGCGACGCTCTCTCGGTGATGAGTCGGGTGACATCGGCTCCCGCGCCGGTGGTCGCGCACTCCAAGGGCGGCGCGCTGATGATGCAACTCGCCGATGGGAGCCCCTACCGGATCTCGAGGATGGTGAACATCGACGGGATGCCGAGCAAGCGACGCATGCCCGATGTCCCCGACCACGACCAGTCGCGTCTGTTGGCCGACTCGATCGCCTCGTGGCTGGACTTCCGCCATGTCGCGGGCGACTCGAACCGCAAACCCGGAACCCTCGCGGACCTCGCGCAACGGCGCGGCAAGATGAACCCGCGGCTCTCGACGGAGTGGCTCGAGTACCTCGTGACAATCGGTGCGCGCCAGGACGACGACGGGTGGCGATGGAAGCTCGACCCCACGATGCGCTTCGGTGGTTTCGGCCCGTGGCGTCCCGAGTGGGCCTCGTTGAGGATGTCTGCCCTCACCGTTCCGTTCCTCGGCCTGTTGGGCACGATCGATGAACCGATGGGGTGGGGTGCCCGCGCGCGCGACGTGCGCCCGTTCCTCCCCTCGGGTGGGCGTCTCGAGGTGCTCGAGGGAGTGGGCCACTTCATCCACATCGAGGAACCGGACTTGGTCGCCGGCATGGTGCTGGAGTTCCTCTCGTGACCACCGTGACCCTCGCACACAACAGGATCTCGCTCGCGCTGCACCCGGTGCGCGCGGGCACGGGGCGACCGTTGTTGCTCCTGCACGGGCTCGGTGAATCCGCTGCATCGATGGCCCGGATCGATGTGGGATGGGATGGTCCGGTCTGGGCGCTCGACTTCACGGGGCACGGCGAGTCCACCGTCCCCTTCGGCGGCGGGTACTCGTGCGAGATCCTGATGGCCGATGCCGACATCGCGCTCCGCAACTTGGGTGAGGCGACGATCGTGGGCAGGGGGCTCGGTGCCTACATCGCCCTCCTCATTGCAGGAGCACGGCCCACCTCTGTGCGCGGTGCGGTGCTCCTCGATGGCCCGGGTCTCGCGGGTGGCGCGGTGCACGTCACCTCGAACACCGAGATCACCAGCGTCGAACGGGCCGGACACGCACCGGATCCGTGGGCGCTGATCGAACTCTCACACGATGCCCGTCCGCCCACCTACGTCACGACATTCGCACGGCTTGCCGTGAATGGCAGCGGCATCGCCGACCCCATCGCTGTCGCCTGCAAGGTGACTCCGCCGTGGGTCGAGGCGATCTCGGCAGAACCCGGCGTCATCACCGACATCAGCCTGCAAGAGTCACTCGACATCTACGCACAGATCTGACCGGGACACTCCCGACCGGGACGTTGTCTGGTCAGGAGGCGCGCCCCACCAATGATCGGGCGAACTCTGCGAGCGCGTCGCGAACCCCGACCGACACCCGTGCCGAGGCGAGACACGCGATGGCATCATCCGTGCGCTGGGTGATCCGGTCCTCGACCTCGGCGAGAGCACCGGTTGCGCGCAGCACCCCGGCAATCTCGGCGATCTCGGCGTCGCGAAGATCCCCGGAGCCGACACGATCGAGCACCGAATGCTGTCGATCATCGGCTCGTCCGTGGGCCAGTGCCAACAGCAGGGTCGGCTTCCCCTCGCGCAGGTCGGTCCCCACGGGCTTGCCCGTGTTCGCCGCGTCGCCGAAGGTGCCCAGGACATCGTCGCGCAACTGGAACGCCTCGCCCACTGCTGTTGCGAAGGCGGTCAACGAGTTCCTGAGATCATCGTCGATGGCACCCGCGACGGCCGACGCGCCGATCAACAAGGGGCGCACCACGGTGTACTGCGAGGTCTTCAATCGCACCACCTCGAGTGCCGACTCGATCGAGCGATCGCGTCGGGCCGTTCCCGAGTGATCGAGGATCTGGCCAATCGCAACCTCGGTCTTCATCCGTCGCCAGTGGTAGAGGGTCTCCCCGGGGATGTCGCCGAGCATCTGATCCGCGAGAGCGGCCGCGAGATCACCCGCCAGGATCGCCACGCCCGTCCCGAAGGAGTCCGCATCGCCGACCAATCCGTTGTCCCGGTGGTCGGTGGCGGCACGGACATGGGCCGTGGGTGCTCCGCGCCGAGTGGGTGAACCGTCGACCACATCGTCGTGGAGGAGAGCCGACACGTGCAGCAACTCGACCGCGGCGCCGAGCCGGACCGGCAATCCCGAGCCCGCGTCCCCGCCGTTGGCGACCCATCCGAATGCGACGAAGGATGGTCGCACCCGCTTTCCGCCGCGCGACACGAGGTCTCGGATGGCGCCCACCGCCGACTCCGCCTGATCGACACTGCCGAGGACACCCTCATCGATGGTGAGCACCGCTTCGAGCGCAGAGTCGACGCCGGAGAGAAATCCAGCGAGATCGATGGGCATGCTCCCGTCAGTCCTTGTCGTCGTCAGAGTCGTCGTCAGAGTCGTCGTCAGAGTCGTCGTCAAGATCGTCGTAGTCCTCATCCTCATCGAACTCCTCGTCATCGTCGGCCTCGACGTCCACGTCGACATCGAGCGACTCCACGAGTTCTTTCACCGCGAACTCGGCCGCACTCACGCGCGCATCGCACCACGTGATGAGGAACGACGCGCGCTGCACCTTGACCGCGAGGACATCCACGTCGATCGAATTGGTGTCGAGCTCGGCGAGGATCTCCTCGATCTCGCGCATTGCCTCTGCGTATCCCGCGGGTTCCCCCGTCGGTGGTGTCTTCTTGGCCATCAGGTGACCTCCTCCACTGTGCTCGTGATCGTTCCGTCCGCCACCGTGGTGACGAGGGTCGCCCCCTTCGGTGCATCGTTCACCGACTTCACAACACGACCGTCCGCGTCGCGGGTGATGCTCCAACCGCGCGCGAGGGTCGTCGCGGGGTCGAGGAGCCGCACCGTGGCCCGCTGCACATCGAGTCGGTGACGTGATGCTGCGATGATCGTCGCGGGTCGTGTGCGGAGACGTTCCGCGCACCGACCGAGACGAGACCGCGAGCGCAGCACCGCACTCGACGTGCGGTCCGAGAGGATGCGCGCGCGCGAGGCGAGCCGTTTGTCGAACCTCTCGACGAGATCGATCAGGTGGACGGCAACGGCGGTCGGGGTCTTCAGGTTCGTGTGGGCGACGATGTCCGCGACGCTCGTGTCGATCTCGTGACCGATCCCGGTGAACACCGGGTGCGTGCACCGCGAGATGGCCATCGCGACGGACTCATCATCGAACGCGGCCAAGTCACCCTGCGAGCCACCGCCCCTGATCACGATGATCACGTCGAGATCGTCGCGGCGATCCAGCAGGGCGAGCGCGGTGACGATCTGGCGCGGCGCACGGTCGCCCTGGACATTCACATCGGCGACGAGCAACTCGAAGCCCCACCCCGATTCCTCGAGCTGGCGCTTCGCATCGATGAACCCGGCCGCGCGCAGCGACGACACCACCCCGATCCGGAGGGGAACCATCGGCACGGGCCGGCGCTTGTTCTTCTCGTGGACACCCGCCGCTGTGAGCTTCTTGATCAGCTCCTCGCGCTTCCGGGCGATCTCGCCGAGCGCGAACGTGGTGTCGACATCGTCGATGATCAGGCCCAGTTGTCCCGACTTCCTCCAGAAATCGGGACGACACAAGAAGCGAACCCTCATCCCATTCTGGAGGGGGACACCGTGCTGAGCCATCTTCGACATGACGTCCTCGAGGACACCGTCCCTGGTGAAGAGCTTCATGTCGACGGACACCTCGCCGAAGCGCTCCTTGTCGACGAGCGAGAAGTAGTGGCCGGACGAGTGGTGGACCGGCCTCAACCCACGGACCTCGCCCTCGATCCACAGCCCATTGGGGAACAGGTCGTCGAGCGCCACGTTGACCGACTGGCCGAACTCGGTGATCGAATAGACGGGCCGACCGTCGATCATCTCGCGTTGCTTGGGCGTGCGGGGTGGCATCAACTCGACACTAGGTGGCGGGTGCAACCAACCCGAAGGAGCCACCCGCCCGCACCTGGGATGCGTACAGGCCGCCGAGGGCCATCAATTCGTCGTGGGTGCCGGTCTCCACCACGCGTCCGGCGTCGAGGACCACGATCCGGTCCGCATCGCGCACCGTCGAGAGCCGGTGGGCGATCACCAGGGCCGTCCTGTCGCGCAATGCCTCCTCGAGAGCCTCCTGCACGAGGGCCTCGTTCTCGTTGTCGAGGTGGCTCGTGGCCTCGTCCATGATCACGATCGCGGGCTTCTTGAGGAGCATCCGCGCGATCGCCAGTCGCTGCTTCTCACCACCGGACAGCCGGTATCCGCGCTCTCCCACCACGGTGTCGTATCCATCGGGTAGCGCAGCGATCGTGTCGTGGATGCGCGCCGCACGACACGCCGCGACGAGTTCCTCGCGCGTGGCCTGCGGACGGGCATACGACAGATTCGACGCGATCGACTCATGGAACAGATGCGGGTCCTGGCTGACCATCCCGATGGCGTCCCGGAGCGAATCGAAGGTGAGATCACGCACATCGTGACCGTCGATGCGGATCGCACCCGCGGTCACGTCGTGCAGTCTCGGCACCAGCGAGGCGAGCGTGCTCTTTCCCGACCCCGAGGAACCCACGAGCGCCACCGTCTCACCGGTTGCGATGCGCAGGCTCACGCCCCGCAGAACGTCGGTATCGGGATCCCCCGATGGCGCACCCGGCATCTCGAGCGAGGGCACCGACACCGAGGCCGCCGCCGGATACCGGAACGAGACTCCGTCGAGGACGATCTCGCCCCGGGCATCCACGAGATCGACTGCTCCCGGTCTCTCGGTGATCATCTCGGGTGCATCGAGCACCTCGAAGACCCTGTCGAAGCTCACGAAGGCCGTCATCACGTCGACTCGCGCATTGGTCAGACCGGTGAGGGTCGGGTAGATGCGCTGCACGAGCGAGGCCATCGCAACGAGCGTTCCCGCAGAGATCGCACCATCGACCACGAGGTAGGCCCCGACTCCGTAGATGGCTGCGGCACCCATCGCGCCCACGAGACCGAGTGCCACGAAGAAGATGCGGCCGTACAGGGCCGCCTTCACGCCCTCGTCCCGCACACCGGATGCACGGCGGGAGAATGTCTCTGTTTCCCGTTCACGGCGCCCGAAGAGCTTCACCAGCATCGCTCCCGCGACGTTGAACCGCTCGGACATCTGCGTGTTCATCTCGGCATTCAGTTCCATCTGTCGACGCGAGATGGCCCCGAGCTTGAGGCCGACCCTCTTGGCGGGTGCGACGAACAACGGGAGGACGACCAGCGACAACAGGGTGAGCCGCCACTCGAGAACGAGCATCGCGGCGAGCGACGTCGACAGCACGAACACGTTCGACACCACGCTCCCGAGTGTCGATGTCACGGCGGTCTGGGCCCCGACGACATCGTTGCTGAGGCGACTGATGAGCGAGCCCGTCTGGGTCCGGGTGAAGAATGCGACCGGCATCCGCTGCACCTTGTCAAAGAGTGCGACGCGGAGGTCGTAGATCAACCCCTCGCCGATCGAGGACGAGAACCATCTCTGCACGATCGCAAGACCCGCATCCGCCACCGCGGCCACGACGAGTACGATCGCAAAAGTCGTGATCATGGCCTTGTCCCCGCGGGGAATCGCATCGTCGAGGATCGCCCGGAACAGGAACGGGGGTGCCAGCCCCACCAACGCCGCGGCCAGGATCGAGACCACGAAGCCGATGATGCTCGCCCGATAGGGCCGGGCGAATCCCATCACGCGACGCAGTGAGTCGCGGCGCAGACGGGCCCCCTTCACCGCATCGGCATCGCCGGGCAGGAGCATGTGTGGACCCATTCGCACACTCTCGAGGCTACGGGTGTCCCCGCGCCGAGTCTTCCGATGCGGCGTCTTCCCTGGTCTGCTCCCTGCGCCCCTAGTCTCATGGTGTGACGAGACGGTTCATGGCAGCGACATGTCTCGCCCTGCTCACGGCATGCGGCGCAGCGGGCTCCTCCACCGGCACCGACACTGCGACCGATCCCGTCGACACGACGGTGCCCGGTGGTGGCGCCGACACCGAGATCTCCTGGAAGCCCTGCGAGAGCGACTCGTCGCTCAAGTGTGCGCGCTTCTCGGTGCCCTATGACTGGAGCGACCCGTCCGTGGGATCGTTCAGTCTCTATCTCGTCATGCGACCGGCGAACATGAGGACCGCCCGCATCGGTTCGATGCTCGTGAACCCCGGCGGGCCCGGTTTCGGCGGCTCGTATCTCGCGATGGGTGCGGAGAACTACTTCAGCTCCGATCTCCTCGACCGGTTCGACATCGTGGGGTTCGACCCGCGGGGCACGGGCGAGTCGACACCCGCGATCGACTGCGTGGACAACTACGACCCGTACTTCGCCGTCGACCCGACTCCGGACAACGAGGAGGAGCACGAGGCGCTGATCGACTCCTCGAAACTGTTCGCCGAGGAGTGCGCCAAGCGCAGCGGAGAGATCCTCCCGTGGATCTCCACGAACGCGGCGGTCCGCGACATGAACGCGATCCGCGCGGCCCTCGGTGAGGACAAGATCTCGTACTTCGGGTTCTCGTACGGCAGCGAGCTCGGGGCCACGTGGGCCACGATGTTCCCCGACACGGTCCGTGTGGCGGTCCTCGATGGAGCCACCGATCCCGACGCCGACTACGTGCAGTCGGGCCTGGACCAGGCGGTCGGGTTCGAGGGGCAGCTCGACACGTTCCTCGAGCGTTGCTCGAAGGACGCCACGTGCCCGTTCCACAATGGCAGCAAGACAGTGAAGGCATTCGATGCGCTCATGGCGGCGCTCGACGACACACCACTCGTGGTGTCGAAGTCCCGGGCCCCCGTGAACCTGGCGGTCGCCATGACCGCGGTCGCGCAGGCGATGTACTCATCGACCATGTGGGAAGAGCTCGAGTACGCGCTCGATGCGGCCCAGAAGGGTGACGGCAAGGGACTGCTGGCCCTGAACGACCAGTACTACCAACGCGACCCCGAGGGCACCTACGACAACGAACTCGAGGCCTTCAACGCGATCAGCTGCCTCGACGATCCGGGCCCCACCACCATCGAGGAGAGCGAGGCCCAGAGCAAGAAGTTCTTCGAGGCCGCGCCGCGCATGGCACCGGGATTCACCGGCGGGTACGGGTGCGTCTTCTGGCCCGCCGAGGCCGACCGCCGCATCGAGATCACCGGCAAGGGTGCGGGACCGATCGTGGTCATCGGCACGACCGGCGATGCGGCGACACCACTGGCGAGTTCGCGCAAGATGGCCGACAAACTCGAGGATGGAAGATTGGTCGTGGTGACGGCGAACCGCCACACCGGTTACGGCGAGAACGCCTGCGTGGTCGATGCGGTCGACGCGTACGTGATCACGACAAAGATCACATTCGAAGAAAAGGCCTGCTGACCGGCCTCATCGGCGTCGCGATGTCACGACGATGATGCCGCGGACTTCTTGTTCGACGGCTGGAAGATCGACACCGCGGCGGCCGAGAGAGCGAAGGCGATCGCGACTTTCCAACCGTTCCTGAACCCCCCGATCCCCTCGGTCGAGGTCTGGACCGTGACCACCAGCGCCACTCCGACTGCGGCTCCCACCTGACGGAACGTGTTGTTGATAGCACCACCGAGCGCGAACCGATGCTGTGGCAGCCGCATCACGGTGTAGGCCGACAACGGGGGGAACGTCGACCCGAGCCCGATTCCGAGGAAGAACATGATCGGGAGGAAGGGGAACCACGGAGTGGGCTCCACGCCGAGGAACAGCACCGACGCGGCCACTGTCCCCGACATCACCAGTGGACCGGTGATGAGGAGCCGCTTGTAGCCGATGGTGGCCATGCGCTTGCCCACCATCACCGAGGTCACCGCCACGGTGATCGGAGACAGGACCGAGAACCAGCCAGCCCTCACCGCGCTGAATTCCCAGATCGTGCGCAGGAACAGGACGTTGTTCAGGATGTTCCCGCTGAACGCCGCACCGTAGAGGAATGTCGAGACGTTGGCGAGAGTGAATGTGCGCTCACGGAAGAGCTCACCGGGCAGGAGTGGATCGGCGCGACGCGTCGATCTCCATGCGACGACGAGGCCGAGCACGACGGTGACCGCGAACAACTGCAACACGGAGGAATCCGACCAGCCCTCGGTCTCGGCGCGGGAGATTGCCCACACCAAGGATGCGACCGCGGCGGTGAAGACGACCGCCACGGGGATGTCGGGACGACCCGACTCCTGTCTCGGGGACTCCCGCGCGACCTTCCAGGCGAGAACCAACAGAACCGCACAGATCGGAACGTTGATCCAGAAAGCCGATCTCCACCCGAACGTGGACACGAAGAAGGCGCCGAGTGTCGGACCCGAGGCGACGCCGAGCGCACCGACCGACCCCGTCCAGGCCATTGCCTGGGCCCGCCTCTCGGGAGGGAACGCGGCGAGCAGGAGGCCCGTCGAGGCCGGCGTCATCATCGCTCCACCGACCCCCTGGATCGCACGACCCAGGATCAACATCGGCAATGTCCCCGAGATCGCACACGCCAGCGATCCGACGAGGAACAGACCGGTGCCCACGGTGAACATCCGTTTGCGACCGAACTGATCCGCCAACCGTCCCGACACGACGAGCAACGAACCGAAGAGGATCGAGTACGCCGTCACCACCCATGAGATGGAGGCCTTCGATTCCCCGGGGAAGTCGAGACCGATCTCATAGAAAGCCACGTTGACGATCGACATGTCGAGGGTCGAGATGTACGACGCGATCGCACAGACCGTGAATGTGGCCCAGGGGATGCGCTGCGCCGTGATGATGGTTGCCGAGTCGGACATGTTGCCCCTTTAGTACAGATTCTGTACCATAGTCGCTCATGGCGCAGGAACCCGCACACCCGTCGAAGTCCTACGACATGTTCTGCCCTGTGGCACGCACGCTCGATGTGGTCGGAGATCGCTGGACACTCCTGATCCTGAGGGATGTCTCGTTGTTCGGACCACGACGATTCGCCGAGCTGCGGTCCAACCTCGGCGGAATACCGCCGACCCTGCTCAGCGAACGCCTCAAGCGGCTGGTGTCCGATGGATTGCTCGAGCGTCAAGGCTCGGGTCGCCAGGTGACCTATTCATTCACGCCGCACGGGCGACGAATCAAGCCAGTGCTGAGGGCACTCCGTGATTTCGGGGCGGACCTCATGCCGGATGGCTGGGAATCCAAGGTTCCACCGCAGGTCCTGCGCAACTGAACATCAGCCGCAATGGCGGAAGGGGTGGGATTTGAACCCACGGTGGGCACAAACCCACAACGGTTTTCGAGACCGTCCCATTCGGCCGCTCTGGCACCCTTCCGTCAATCAAGGTTAGCGGTGGGTGTCGCGCAGCCCACCGAAGAATTCCTGCAACATCGCGGCACTCTCCGATGCGAGCACGCCGTGCTCGACGGGTGGATTGTGGTTCAGTCGCGGGTCGGTGGTCACGTTGTAGAGACTCGCGGTGGCGCCCGCCTTCAGATCCGCCGCCCCGTACACGAGCCGACCGATCCGGGACGAGAGCAGCGCACCCGCACACATCAGGCACGGCTCGAGAGTCACCACAAGCGTGCAGTCGTCCAGTCGCCAATTCCCGAGGACTCTCGAAGCATCACGGAGCGCGAGCACCTCCGCATGCGCAGTGGGATCACCTGTCAACTCGCGCTCGTTGTGTCGCCGGGCGATCACTGCGCCGTCACGCACCACGACGGCCCCGACCGGAACATCACCATGCGACATCGCTGAACGTGCCTCCTCGAGGGCGAGCCTCATCGCCCCGACGGTGTCGACGATCTGTTCCATGGCGGAAGGGGTGGGATTTGAACCCACGGACCCGTGAAGGTCACAGCATTTCCAGTGCTGCCGATTCGGCCGCTCTCGCACCCTTCCTCTGCGACGGCATGACCGTCGCGAGTGTCCGAGACTATCCGTCGGGTACGCTCCTCGTTCTCGGCGGTCGCATCCGTGGTCGGCGAGGTGGCGGTCGGGTCCTGTGCGACGGTCGCCCGTAAACCAGGTCAGGTCCTGACGGAAGCAGCCTCCACGCGGGAACGATCGTGCGCCGCAGTTCGCCTGGCCGTCACCTCACTGTTCACGGCTGCGGCCGTCGTCGTGTCAGCGACCAACCATCGCGCGCTCGCAACGCTCGACCAGATCGGGCATCTCGAGCGACTTCGCGACCTTTGACAACTCCCGCGAGGGACCGCGCCACTCCCAGTCGTCCACCGATCCGAGCGGGACATCGTCCTCCACGTTCCGGACAACGGTCGCGAGCGTCTTGAACAACGCCGCATCGCCTCGGCCATCCCTGAGAGTTGCCGCCAGTTTCTGTGCTCCACGAACGGTGACACCATCGGCAGACCATGTCGTCTCGTCATCGGGGATCGACTCGATCGAGCCATAGACAGCGAGAACCGCAGACGCGCTCTTGGCGCCCCAACCCGGGAGACCGGGGAATCCGTCGGCGGTGTCACCGACGAGTCCGAGCCAGTCCGCGATACTCGACGGCGACACCCCGAATTTCTCCCGGACGGCGCGCTCGTTCACGATCAGATCGTTGCGGCGGTCGAACTGCACCACGAGATCACCCTCGACGCATTGGCCGAGATCCTTGTCGGGTGTCAGCATCTGAACCTGCTCGATGCGCGGATCGGCCTTGGCGATCTCGGCCCCCGCGGCGAGGCCGTCGTCGGCCTCGTATCGCACCATCGACCACACGGGAACACCGAGTGCACGCAATGCGTCCTGCACGAGCGGGATCTGCTCGAGGATCTCGGGTTCCATCCCCTCGGATGTCTTGTAGCCGTCCCACAGTTCATTGCGGAAACTCTCGATGACATGGTCCACGGAGACGGTCACATGTGTCGCCCCGGAGGTCAGCAACTGGAGCGTCGACGACAGCACGCCCCGGGTCGCCGCGAGCGGTGGCGGGGTGCGGTGACGGTTCACCTGCCCGAAGTGCTGGCGGTACAACTCGTAGGTGCCATCGATCAGGTGCACGATCACGGGTGTCACCCTAGTTGCGGGTTGTCGCCGGGCAGTCCCGTCCATATAGTTGTGTGCGCAACTATCTCGTTGGAGCGCCCCCAATGCCAGCAATCACCGCCGACACTCTCACCCTCCCCCGAGTCTCCGTCATCGGTGCCTCGCGCGATCGCCGCGTGCGCTCGGTGACCACGGCACCAGGCGGGTTCGAGGGAGAGGGTTTCCCCGTTCGGCGCGCGTTCGCCGGCATCTCGAAGCGCGACCTCGACCCGTTCATCATGATGGATCAGATGGGCGAGATCGACTACGGCCCGTACGAGCCGCGGGGCACCGATTGGCATCCGCATCGTGGCTTCGAGACCGTCACCTACATCGTCGACGGCGCCTTCATCCACCAGGACTCACACGGCGGCGGTGGCGTGATCCGAGACGGGGCGACCCAGTGGATGACCGCGGGACGGGGAATCCTCCACATCGAGACACCCCCGGAGAGCCTGGTGGTGTCGGGCGGTCTCTTCCATGGGTTGCAACTGTGGGTGAACCTTCCCTCGCGGGACAAGATGATCGCGCCGGCCTACCAGAACCTCGAGGCCGACATGGTGCGACTCGTGACGACCGATGATGCGGGCGCTCTCGTGCGGATCATCGCGGGCGCGATCGGCGAGCACGAGGGTCCCGGCTCGACGCACACGCCGATCGTGATGGCACATGCCACGGTCTCCCCCGGCGCACGCATGGTGCTGCCGTGGAACCCGTCCCACAATGCACTTGCATACGCGTTGAAGGGCGATGGATTCGCGGGCAGTGAGCGGGTTCCCTTCGGCCTCGGTCAAGCGGTGGTGTTCGCCGACGGCGACACCGTGACGATCACAGCGGCCGAGCGTGAACCCCTCGAGGTGATCCTGCTGGGTGGTCGGCCGATCGGTGAACCCGTCGAGCAGTACGGACCGTTCGTGATGAACAGCAGGGCCGAACTCGCCCAGGCGATGGAGGACTTCCAGCGCGGACGACTGGGCACCGTGCCCGCGAACGGAATCAGGCCGTTCCGCGGCCGCTGACGCTGCGCGTCAGCTGACTTGTGTGAACCCGCCGTCGACGACGAAGACCTCGCCCGAGACGTACTTGTTCCGCACAAGCGCCAGCACCGCCTCGGCGCAGTCATCGGAGGTCGCCGAACGCTTCAACGGAGCGATCATCTTCATTCCCTCGTGCTGGGAGGTCCAGTCCTTCGTCCACGGGGTCTCGACGAGTCCCGGTGCGACCGCGTTCACGCGAACCGGGCCGTGACTCTTCGCGAGCAACCGGGTCATCTGGTTGAGCGCTGCCTTGGTCATCGAATATGCGATCGATGACCCCACGGGCCTCACGCCCGCGACCGAGGTGATGTTCACGACATGTCCATCACTGCTCTGTCGGAGGAGCGGCATCGCAGCCTTCGTCAACCACCAGGTACCGAACACATTGACCTCGAATGTCTTCATGAAGATCTCGTCGGTCAGTGCATCGAGATCGCCGTGGGGCACGAGCGTCGTCCACCCCGCGTTGTTCACGAGCAGGTCCAACTTGCCGAACGTGGCGACGGTCTCATCCAGCAGTCTCTGGCCCTGGACCTTGTCGCTGATGTCTGCCTGGACATACAGCGACTCGCCGGGCAGGGCCGACGCCACCGCGCGCCCGGCTTCGACACTGCTGGCCGAGTTGACCACCACCTTGGCACCGAGTGCCGACAGACGATGCGCCGTCGCCTCGCCGATTCCACTCGACGATCCCGTCACGATCGCCACCATTCCCTCGAACTCCGCCATGCACGACCTCCCTGTCGATGGAGCGTCATCGTAGGACGCACACCCACGCACCCGCGAAGAGGAACGGCACCATCGGGATGTGCGACCGTCGCGTCAGACGATTCGTGGCGATCCCCATCACGGCGAACGCACCGGCGAGGGCGAAACCCGCACCGAGCGCGACGAGTGCACCCGACCATGCGGTCCACGCCGTGTGCATTCCGATCAACGGCGCGACAGCGACATCACCCCCGCCCAGGTCGCCCCGCGAGCACAGTCGCACGACAGCCACCGCGACGAGGGCCACGACTCCCCCGAGACACACCTCGACCACGGATGCTCCGGTCGCCGTCGACGTCGACACCAACACCACCATTGACGCAATTGTTGCGAGCCTCGACGCCCCGAGCGGCACCGCGTGGGTGTCGAGATCGACGAGTGAGAAGAACACCGTGCACCATGCGAACAGCACGAAGACCGGTTCGGAGAGCGAGAACATCGCGGCACCGACCACGACCGCCAGCACAATGGCGACACCCCACCGACCGGACACGCTCCGCTCGGCCCACACTGGTCCGGACAGGCGGAGGACTTCCACCGTGCGTCGCGCCGACGCGCACGCCCACCACGACGCCAACACGCCCAGACCACCCGACACCCACGACACGCGGGTGATCTACGGAATCAGGACGACCGTTGCCAGTCGCCCCGGGGGATCACTCCTGAACGAGCTCGATGAGGGTTCCGAACGAACCCTTGGGATGGATGAACGCCACCGTGGTGCCGCGGCTCCCCGGCCGCGGGGCCTTGTCGATCGGGGTCGCACCGGCGGCAACCATCGAGGCGAGCGCCTCGGCACAGTCGTTCACGCGGTACCCGATGTGGTGCAGACCCTCGCCGCGCTTCTCGATGGCCTTGGCCACCGGGGAATCATCGCGGGTCGGCGTGAGCAACTGCACATAGCTCTCGGCCACCTTGAGGAGCGCCTCCTCGACGCCGTCACTCTCGACGATCTCGCGGTGCTCGACCTCTGCGCCGAAGGCGCGACGGTAGTAGTCGATCGCGGCCTCGAGGTCGCGGACGGCGATTGCGACGTGGTCGATCTCTGTCAACAGCATGGTGTGCTCCTCTCTCGCAGGATCGTGTCTACCGGCGGAACCAGGTGAGCTTGTCGGCCACCTTCGCCCGCAGTTCGTGGTTGTCGACGCCGAGTCCCTCCTCGGGCGACAGACACAGGACGCCGAGCTTGCCCTCGTGCATGTTGTGGTGCACCTGGTACGCGGCCTCGCCCGTGTTCTCGAGCGTGAAGACCTGGGACATGACCGGGTGGATCATGCCCTTGGCGATCAGCCGGTTCGCCTCGTAGGCCTCCTTGTAGTTGGCAAAGTGCGACCCGACGAGTCGCTTCAGCCGCATCCAGAAGAACCGGTTGTCGAACTCCATCATGAAGCCCGACGTCGCCGCACATGTCACGACGGTTCCACCCTTCTTGGCGACGTACATCGAGGCCGCGAATGTCGACCGTCCCGGGTGCTCGAAGACGATGTCGGGATCCTCCCCGACGAGGCCGCGGATGTCGCCACCGAGTCGGCGCCACTCGGCCTCGTTGTGAGTACCGTCCTCGTTCCAGAACTTGTAGTTCGCAGCGCGACGGTCGATGACTGCTTCGCAACCCATGGCACGCAGGATCTCGGCCTTGTCGGGTGACGACACGACACCGACGGGGATTCCGCCGCCGTTCAGCACGTACTGCACCGCGTAGGCGCCGATGCCGCCGGTGGCGCCCCAGATCAGCACCACATCGCCCTGCTTCATGTGCGCCCCGGTGGGTGCAACGAGCATGCGGTAACTCGTCGAGTTGCAGAGCGCGTTCACCGCCGCCTCTTCCCAGGTGAGGTGCGCGGGCTTGGGCATCAACTGGTTGGCCTTCACCACGGCGAGATCGGCGAGCCCACCGAAGTTCGTCTCGTAACCCCAGATGCGCTGGTTCGCGCCCATCATCGAGTCGCTGTGGGAGGTCGGGTCCTGGTCGTCCACGTGGTTGCAATGGATCGTCACCTTGTCGCCGGGCTTCCAGTTGCGCACAGCGCTGCCCACTCGCAGCACCACGCCGCTGGCATCGCTCCCGACCACCTGGTAGTCACGGTTGTGGCGATTCGCCCATTCGCTCTCCCTGCCGAGGCGGGACAGCGCCGAGAAGGTGCTGATCGGCTCGAAGATCGAGGTCCAGACGGTGTTGAAGTTGATGGACGAGGCCATCACCGCGATAACCGCCTCGTCGGGGGCGATCTCGGGGAGGGGAACCTCGCCGATCCGCAGGCTCTTGCGGGGATCCTTGTCGTTCGAGGCGACGCCCTCCCACATCTTCTCGTCCTGCTTGCGCACGTGCGCGGCCCTGTACTCGGAGGGGAGGGGGATGCTCGCCAGCTCCTCGCCGGTTGCCCCGTTCAGGATTGCGTCGCGGATCTTCTCCATTCGAGCGACGATAGCGAGTGAGAGAGGTTCATCTCCTAGCCTCGGGAGCCTCGCGCCCGACCCAGGCGCCCGACCCGGGAGGGACACAGATGGCCGGTTCGTACATCGTCGCTGGAGCGAGGACGCCCATCGGAAAGATGAGCGGGGCGCTCGCACAGTTCAGCGCCGCCGACCTCGGTGGTTTCGCGATCAAGGCCGCACTCGAGCGCGCCGGGGTGAAGCCCGAGGAGGTCGAGCACGTGATCATGGGACAGGTGCTCATGGCCGGTCAGGGTCAGGTGCCGTCGCGTCAGGCCGCATCCAAGGCGGGAATCCCGATGAACGTTCCCTCGGTGAACGTGAACAAGGTCTGCCTCTCGGGTCTCAACACCATCTATCTCGCCGATCAGATGATCGCCTCGGGAGAGGCCGACATCGTGGTGGCCGGTGGCATGGAGAGCATGACGAACGCCCCGTACATCGCAGCGGGTGCCCGCGGCGGATTCCGCTACGGCAACACCGAACTGCAGGACGCCATCGTCCGCGACGGACTCTGGTGTGCCTTCGACGCATGTCTGATGGGCCTC
>Ga0172376_10003038_pt1 | contig 20142 bp, 15 predicted proteins | sample Lak35m_FD_121114 | JGI IMG/M metagenome (GOLD analysis project Ga0172376, IMG submission 121114) | Freshwater microbial communities from Kabuno Bay, South-Kivu, Congo - kab_092012_35m | ecosystem: Environmental > Aquatic > Freshwater > Lake | place: Democratic Republic of the Congo: South-Kivu... | reverse complement strand
GCGCCCGAGGCCGACCGCCGCACGATCGCCCGTCGGCTCGCGCTCGATCTCACGGGGCTGCCGCCGGAGCCGGCCGTCGTCGATGCCTTCGTGGCCGACCCGCATCCCGATGCCTACGACCGGCTCGTCGACACGCTGCTGACGAGCCTCGAATGGGGCGAGCACCGCGGCCGCCACTGGCTCGACTACGCCCGCTATGCCGACACCCACGGCATCCACTTCGACAACTACCGCGAGATGTGGACCTACCGGCAGTGGGTGGTGAATGCGTTCAACCGCAACATGCCATTCGACCAGTTCACGATCCTGCAGCTGGCGGGCGACCTCGTGAGCGAACACGGGCCGAGCGCCACGCCCGAGCAGATTCTCGACAACCGGATCGCCAGCGGCTTCAACCGCTGCAACATGACGACGAACGAAGGGGGCGCGATTCCGGAGGAATATCTCGTCCTCTACACCCGCGATCGCACGGAGACCACCTCCGCCGTCTGGCTCGGCCTCACGACGGGCTGCGCCGTCTGCCACGATCACAAGTTTGATCCGCTCTCGCAGAAGGAGTTTTACGAGCTCTCCGCCTTCTTCAATAACACGACGCAGGCCGCGATGGACGGTAACATCCACGACACCCCGCCGATCCTGCCGGTGCCGCGGGTCGAAGACCGGCCGCGGTTCGCCGCGCTCGAGCGGGAGATTCCGGCGACGAAGGCGGCCGCCGCGGACCGTCGAAAAGCGGCCCGGCCTGAGTTCGACACGTGGGTCAAGAGTCTCACGCCCGAGATCGCCAAGCGGACTGCCCCGCAAGACACCCCTGCCCTGGAGATGCCGCTCGCGGAAGGCAAGGACGCGGCCACGCGGATTCGGCAAGGGGGCAAGGAGATCGACCTGCCGCTCACGTTCGGCAAGGTCACCACCTGGAAGGAAGGGCCCAGCGGCCGTCCCGCGCTCTTTCTCCATGACGTGGTGGCGGAACTGCCCAACGTCGGCGATTTCGAGTTCGATCAGTCGTTCGCCGTCACGTGCCAGGTCCAGTGTGACGAGTTCGAGCGGCCAGGCACGATCGTGGCCCGCTGCACGGCCGGCAACAAGCGCCGCGGCTGGACGATCTATGTCGAGGGACGGAAAATCGTGATCGACATCGCCCACGAGGGGAACGAGAACACGCTCCGGGTGACGGCCGACGAGCAGCTCAAGCCCGACCAGTGGACGCACGTGGCCGTGAGCTACGACGGCTCGGGCACCGCCGCCGGCGTGAACTTCTTCTACGACGGCAAGCCGATGCCGAAGCGAACGCTCAAGGACAGCCTGCAGAAGAGGACGGTTCGTGTCGACGTGCCGCTCACGGTCGGCGGGCGATCGGGAGATGAACTTCCGGCCCAGGGCATCGGTCTCGCCGGCCTTTCCATCTGGGGCCGCGGCCTCACGGCCGACGAAGTTCAGCGGCTCTCGCTCGAACCGACGTTCGAAGATGTTTTGAAGCTGCCTCCAGACGATCGGCCGCAGGCGGCGGATGGCCTGCTCGACTGGTGGTTCGCCTCATTCGATGCGGCCTACAAGGCGATCATGGCGACGCTTACCGGCCTCGAATCGGAAGCGGCCGCAATCCGCAAGCGGGGCACCGTGGCCCACGTGATGAACGAGAAGAACGAGATGGCGAAGGCCTACATCCTCGACCGCGGTGAATACGACAAGCGGAAGGACGAGGTGAAGCCCAACACGCCGGCCATCCTACCGCCCTTCCCGGAGCACCTGCCAAAGAACCGTCTCGGCCTCGCCCAGTGGCTCCTGCTCCAGGAGCATCCGCTCACGGCCCGCGTGACTGTGAACCGCTTCTGGCAGGAGGTGTTTGGCACCGGCCTCGTGCGGTCGAGTGGCGATTTTGGCGTCACCGGCGAATTGCCGAGCCACCCGGAGCTGCTCGACTGGCTCGCGATCGAATTCATCGAGAGCGGCTGGGACGTCAAGAAGCTGTTCAAACTGATGGTCTCGAGCGCGACCTATCGCCAGAGTGCCGCGGCCACGCCGGAGAAGCTCGCCAAAGACAATGCCAACCGGCTCCTCTCCCGGGGGCCGCGGTTTCGGATGGATGCGGAGATGGTCCGCGACGCGGCCCTCGCCGCCAGCGGATTGCTCGTCAAGCAGATCGGCGGCCCGAGCGTGAAACCCTACCAGCCCGACGGCGTTTGGGAAGCGGTGTCGATGGGCGGCAATACGAACAGATACCAGCGCGACAAGGGAGAGGCAGTCTACCGCCGCAGCATGTATTGGTTCTGGAAGCGGTCGGCCCCGCCGGCCTCGATGGACATCTTCAACGCCCCGTCCCGCGAGAACTGCTGCGTCAAACGGGAACGCACCAACACGCCGCTGCAGGCGCTCGTCACGCTCAATGACCCGCAGTTTGTCGAGGCGGCACGGTTCCTCGCCGACCGCGCGATCGAGGTGGCGGGTGATACCGACGAGGCGCGGATCGACTTCATCGCCAAGCGGCTGCTCGCCCGCCCCTTCACCGCCGAAGAACTCACCGTCGTGAAGCAATCGCTCGCGGATCTGTCGGCCTGGTACAAGGATCATCCCGACGAGGCGAAGCAGCTGATCGGGGTGGGTGATTCGAAGCCACGGGCCGCCGATCCGATCCAGCTGGCGAGCTGGACGATGCTGACGAACCAACTCATGAACCTCGACGAAGTGCTCTGCAAATAAAAAAGGTGTCAGGACTCTTTTCTCATGGCTGCCTTTTTGTTTCGCAGGGTCTGCTGTTCAGAAATGAGTCCTGACACCTTTTTTCGGACCTTTTTTCCGAACTAGCGCCATGAATCCTTCCATTCGCTCGCCGCTCGATGAACTCGGCCTCAATCTCACGCGACGAAGGTTTTTCGAGCGCGGCAGCCACCTCCTGGGCGGCGCGGCCCTCACCTCGCTCATAGGCGATGACCAGGCCTTCGGGAGCGCTCTGGTCGGCCCCCACTTCGCGCCCAAGGCCAAGAACGTCATCTACCTGCACATGGTGGGCGGCCCGCCGCAGCAGGACATGTTTGACTACAAGCCGGTCATGAACGACTGGTACGACAAGGATCTCCCGGAGAGCGTCCGCAACGGCCAGCGGCTCACGACGATGACGAGCGGGCAGGCGAGGTTTCCGATCGCCCCCTCGAAATACAAGTTTGCTCAGCACGGCCAGAGCGGGATGTGGGTGAGCGAACTTCTGCCGCACACGGCCAAGATCGTCGACGACATGTGCTTCATCCGCTCGATGCACACCGAGGCGATCAACCATGAGCCAGCCATCACCTACATGCAGACCGGCAACCAGATTTCCGGCCGCCCCTGCCTGGGATCGTGGCTGAGTTACGGACTGGGCTCGCTCAACAAGGATCTGCCTACGTTCGTCGTGCTCGTGGCGAAATCGACCAACACCGAGCAGGTGCAGGCGATTGGCGCCCGGCTCTGGTCGAGCGGCTATCTGCCGGGCGAGCACGCGGGCGTGAGCTTCCGCTCGGCGGGCGACCCGATCCTCTACATCAACAATCCGCCGGGTGTCTCCGCGGAGATCCGCCGCAAGACGCTCGACGGCCTGCAATCGCTCAACCAGCGGACGCTGCAAGAGATCGGCGATCCCGAGACGCGAACGCGAATCGCCCAATACGAGATGGCCTTCCGTATGCAGTCGAGCGTGCCCGATCTCACAAACCTCGCCGCCGAACCCGAGAGCACGCTCTCGCTCTACGGCGAGGCGGCCAAGAAGCCAGGCACGTTCGCCAACACCGCGCTCATGGCCCGCCGGATGGTGGAGCGGGGCGTGCGATTCGTGCAGATCTATCTCAACAACTGGGACACGCATGCCAACGTGGGAGGCCGACTGCCGAGCCAGTGCAAAGACATCGACCAGGCCTGCTATGGCCTCATCAATGATCTCAAGGCCCGCGGCCTCCTCGACGAGACACTCGTCATCTGGGGGGGCGAATTCGGCCGCACCATCTACTCCCAGGGGGGCCTCTCGAAGGAAAACTACGGCCGCGACCACCACCCCCGCTGCTTCACGATGTGGATGGCGGGCGGCGGCACCCGGGCGGGCCAGATCTACGGCGAGACCGACGACTTCTCCTACAACATCGTCAAAGACCCGGTGCACATCCGCGATTTCCACGCCACGGTGCTGCACCTGATGGGCTTCGACCACGAGCGGTTCACCTACCGCCACCTCGGCCTCGACCAGCGGCTCACGGGCGTCGAGCACGCCCACGTGGTAAAAGCATTGCTGTCCTGACGGAAAGATCGTCTTGGACGGCGTCGGTCAGGAGACGATGAGGGTGTCTGGGTTCGAATGGATGAAGAGCCGCACGTGATCCGGGAAGCATCCGAAGCAATACTTCACGGTCTGCTCGCTCGGCAGCGCGAGGCCGTTCTTCGCGAAGGGCCGCCGTCGGCTGACGTGCGGATCGATCGCCTCGATCGCTGCATCGGACTGCTCGTCGACCATCAAGACGAACTTGCCACCGCCGTCGAAGCCGACTTTGGCTGCCGCTCGCCGCTGCTCACGAAGTTCACCGACATCTCCGCGTCGCTGGATCCGCTCAAGCAGGCCCGCCGTAACGTGCGGCGCTGGATGCGGCGGGAGCGCCGTGCGACCACGCCGGCGATCATCGGCTGGATCGGCGGCAGCGCCGAGATCCAGCCGCAGCCGGTCGGCGTGGTGGGTCTGATCGCGCCCTGGAATTTCCCGATCAGCATGGTCTTCTCTCCGCTGGCGAGCATGCTCGCCGCGGGCAATCGCTGCCTCATCAAGCCCTCCGAATACACGCCGAAAACGTCCGCGCTGATGGCCCGCCTCTTCGCGGCCACATTCGACGAGACCGAAATCGCCGTGTGCATCGGCGGACCTGAGGTGGGCGAGGCATTCAGTCGGCTTCCCTTCGACCATCTGCTCTTCACAGGGAGCACCGGGGTCGGTCGGCAGATCATGCGGTCGGCGGCCGACAACCTCGTGCCGGTGACGCTCGAACTCGGCGGCAAATCGCCGACGATCATCGGGCGCTCGGCCGACATCGACTCTGCGGCCACGCGGATCATGGCGGGAAAAACGATGAATGCCGGCCAGGTCTGCATTGCGCCGGATTACGTGCTTCTGCCCACAGAATGCCTCGACGCCTTCGTGAAGGCGGCCCTGGCGGCGGTTGCCCGGATGTTTCCCACGCTCGCAAGCAACCCCGAATACACGTCGATTTTCAACGAGCGGCATCTGGAACGCCTGCGGGCGATGCTCGACGACGCCCGTGCCGGTGGCGCACGGCTCGTCGAGGCCAACCCGGCCGGCGAAGACCTCGGCCGCTCGCTTCGCAAACTGGCCCCCGTGCTCATCCTCGATCCGAAAGACTCCATGCGGGTGATGCAGGAGGAAATCTTCGGCCCCCTCCTGCCGGTGAAGACCTACGAGACGATCGACGAGGCGATCGCGTATGTGAATGCCCGGCCGCGGCCGCTGGCTCTCTACTATTTCGGGGAGGATCGCGACGAGGAGCAACACGTGCTCTCACGGACCACGTCGGGCGGCGTGACCGTGAACGACGTCGTCATGCACGTGGCGATGACGGAGCTTCCGTTTGGCGGCATCGGTCCCTCCGGCATGGGCGTCTATCACGGTATCGAGGGCTTCCGCCGTTTCAGCCACATGAAGCCCGTCTTCCGTGAGCCTAGTTCGTGGTTCGTGGAGCGGGTGCTCGCCCAGATGCGGCCACCCTATCGCGATTCGTTCCGCCGGATGGTCGCCCGCCAGCTCCGCCGCTGATGTTCTGGATCGCCGCTGACGTTCAGGAGATACGTGGTGATGTCGAGCGATGAAGGCGCTGAGAAAGTGGACAGTCTTCAGCCGAGTGCGACCGTCGAGCGTCTTGCGCAGGCCTTCGCAGAGATCATCGGCGAGTCAGGGGCCTCCGGATTCGGCGGAGGAGGTGCGGTTGCAGTCTGGCAGGATGGCAAGCCGCTCGTCTCCCTGCAGGGGGGAGAGGCACGTCCGGGAACCCCTTGGACGGCGGCGACTCCCTGCCTGATCTGGTCGGCCAGCAAGGGCCTCGCCGCCGCCTGTGCGCTCCACGCGATCCAGGAACGAAAGATCCCCCTCGAGGCACGCGTGGCGGACATTTGGCCCGAGTTTGCGGCTGCGGGCAAGGAGCGGACTTCACTCGCTGAACTGCTTTCGCATCGGGCCGGGCTGGCCGTGATCGATCGCACCGGCCTCGCGATCACCGATCACGATGCGGTGGCCGCGGCCCTGGCCGAACAGCCGCCCAATTGGGAAGCCGATGGATCGCATGGCTACGGCGCCCGCACGTTCGGGTTTCTGCTCGACGAGATCGTGCGCCGCGTCGCCGGCGAACCGCTCGCTGCCTACTGGGAGCGGGTGTTCCGCGGTCCGCTCGGCCTCGATTGCTGGTTCGGCCTCCCCGAGCCGCTCGCCGACACGGCGGCCACCGTCATCGCGCCCAAGTCGCCTCCACCCCCCGGCCCGTTCTCGCGGGCCTTCGCCGACCCGACCTCTCTCACGCGCCGGGCATTGAGCGAACCGGGCGGGATTCTCACGCCCGCGGCGATGAATACGCCCGCCATGCGCGGTGCGTCGCTCCCATCGCTCGGCGCGATCGGAACCGCCGACTCGCTCGCCCGCTTCTATTCGCTCCTGGCAGGTGGCAAGACCGCATTCTTTCACGCCGACGCGCTCACCGCGATGCAGACGACGTCGAGCAGCGGTTTCGACCGCGTGCTCATGGTTCCTACCGCCTTTTCGGCCGGATTCATGACCAACGACCACGGTGTCTACGGTCCCTCTCCTGGCGCCTTCGGCCATCCCGGTGCGGGAGGATCGCTCGCCTTCGCAGATCCGTCGCTGGGGCTCGGCTTTGCGTTCATTCCCAGCGCCATGCATCCCGGCGCCCTGCCGGGCCCGCGCACCCGAAAACTGATCGAGGCACTCTACGGGGTCCAGCCTCTGCTGGCTGAATAAAAAAGCCGGGCCTCCCAGAGGAAGGCCCGGCCCTGTTCACGCATCGTGCAAACGGCTGACGGAATCAGCCGGCGTTGCAGCACGGCTCGGCACCGCAGGCAGGCTCGGCACCGCAGGCAGGCTCGGCACCGCAGTCGGGCTCGCTGCAGCAGCTGGTGCAGCTCTCGCCGCCGCTCTTCTTGCTGCGACGGCTGAACAGACCGCCACGGGCACGGCCACGACGGGGCTCACAGCAGGTCGGCGCAGCCGCGCTGCAGGCGGGCTCGGAGGCACAGGCTTCAGCGGCACCGCAGGCCGGCTCAGCCGCGCAGGCATCGGCAGCGCAGCCCGGTTCGGCGGCGCAGGTCGGTCCACAGTCGCAGCTGGTGCGACCACGACGGCCACGGCCGGCGGCCGAGGCGGTATCGGCGGCCACGAGGCCGACCATCACAAACACGAAGGCCAGCGAAAAGATCGTGTAAAAACGCTTCATTGAGAAACTCCTCGAGAGAAACCGAACCGAATCGCAAGCCCTCGAAGCGTAAGTACTCGAAGGTTGATTCAGTTGCCCCAAGGCCCGCAAAACGAATGCAGGCACCAGAAGCTCCGTCACCCTAGCGGCTATCGCGAAAACATGGGAAGTGGAAAAATGGGGGGGACCGTAAACGCCGCCCAGCAGACACTTTTCCACCAGCACCGGCGTCAGCACGGCCATGACCACGAAAAACCTCACACCCATGGCATGGCCCACGATCGGCTGATCAATCCAGACCAACCCACAATGCCGGAGGTGGGACTTGAACCCACACGCCCTTGCGGGCAACGGATTTTGAGTCCGCCGCGTCTGCCATTCCGCCACTCCGGCTCGTGAGAAGCGACTTTGTTGGCTTGAGCGTAAGCCGCCGAGCCGGTATTTGCCAGCACTGGACTCCGCACCGCGAGATTGCCCGTGGTAGGGTTGTCTCGAGGGAATCGCCATGCAGCTACTCGTTTTTGAAGACGGCCGCGTCGATCGGCTCGGCGTACTCACGGCCGCGCGGCCCGCCTGCGATCTCATGATCGGGGCCTCCTCGCTCCACGACGCCCTCGCCCACCTCGGCCACGTGCAGCGGGTGGTCCGCCCGCACCTCGCCCGACATATCGCCGGGCTCGCCGGCCGCCGGATCACGCTCTGGGGAGGCGCAACGCCGCCGCTCCCGGCCGAGCCGCCGGCTTCGAGCCACGGCACGACGGCAGTCGTCGTCAACGCCCGCGTCGTTCCCAGCCGCACGAATATCCATTCGCTCCGCACCCTCATCGAGGCCGGCCACCGCGGCGCCGTGCGCGAGGGAGACACAATCGCCGCGGCGGTGCTGCATCTGGCGGCCGACGGAGGCGGCGACGATCGCGCCGCGTGGAACACGCTGCGCGACACCGGCTCCCCGGCCGCCCTCGAGTCGCTCGCGCTTGCGGAACTCGACGGCTTTCTCGATCTGCTCCACGAGCCACACGACGTGATCACCGCCCACGAGCAGGCGATCGAAGGGGCACTGGCGATGCGGCTCGATGGCGGCCGCTTTCGCGAGACGAAGCCCGGCCTCTTCGTCGCCGACGGGGCCAGCGTCGCGGAGCAGGTCGTCGTGCGGCATGGCCCCGTCGTCGTCGAGACCGGCGCCGAGATCGGCCCCTTCGTCTGCCTCGACGGCCCGGCCTTCATCGGGCCGGGGGCACGCGTGAATCCCCACAGTTGGATCCGCGCGGCCACCGCGCTCGGCATGGCCTGCCGCGGCGGCGGCGAGATCGAGGCGACGATCATGGAGCCCTTCTCCAACAAGCCACACGACGGCTTCCTCGGCCACAGCCACGTGGGCAGCTGGGTGAACCTCGCGGCGGGCACGATCACGAGCAACCTGAAGGCGACGTATGGCCCGATCCGGCTCCATACGATGCTCCCCGACGGCAGCCGCGAAACGATTCACACCGGCAGGCAGTTTCTCGGCGCCATGATCGGCGACTTCGCGAAGACGGCGATCAACGCGTCGATCCCCTGCGGCGCGCGAATCGGCGTGGCCGCGACGGTCGGCGGTGCGGTGCCCGAGGCGGTGACGGCCTTCACCAATACGCTCGCCAACGGCCGCTCTACGGCCGAGCAGGTGGCCACGATCCTCGAGCGGATGATGGCCCGCCGGGGCCTGGAGATCATGCCCGCCGACCGGGAGCTGCTCGAAGCGCTCGCTCGATAAGGATCGGCGGCACACAAAGGGCCACAGCCTGAGGAAATCGGCCATTTCGCTCGGCAGCGGAGCGGACTACGATACGGGGCATGTCACTGCAAGACGCCTATACGAACGATCGCTTCGGCCTGTCGTTCGAACTCTTCCCGCCCAAGACGCCCGAATCCGAGGCGATGATGTGGCGGACCGTCGATGACCTGATGGCCTTCGAGCCGTCGATGATCACCTGCACCTACGGGGCCGGCGGATCGACCCGCGGTACCACGCTCGACGTGCTCAAGGGAGTGCGGGCGCGGCACGGCCTGCCGGTGGCGAGCCATCTCACCTGCGTGGGCAGTTCCGTGGACGAGCTCCGCGACTATCTGCAGGAGGCCGAGGCGCTCGGCGTAAGCGCGATCGTGGCCCTGCGAGGCGATCCACCCAAGGGAGAGTCGACGTTCCAGCCGGTGGCGGGCGGCCTCCGCTATGCCGCCGAACTCGTCGCGCTCATCCGCAGTGAATTCCCCGGCTTTGGCATCCTCGTCGCCGGCTATCCCGAGACCCATCAGGAGGCCGTGAGCCCCGAGGCCGATCTCGAGAATCTCAAGCGGAAGTGCGAAGCGGGGGGTGACGTCGTCGTCACGCAGCTCTTCTACGACAACGCCGATTTCTTCCGGTTTCGCGATCGCTGCGTCGCCCTCGGCATCCGCACGCCGATCGTGCCGGGCGTGATGCCCGTAACGAACTACGCCCAGATCCGCCGCATCGCCACGCTCTGCAAGGCGCGGCTGCCGGACGGATTCACGCGGGCCTTCGAGGCGGCCGGCGACGACGAGGCGGCCCAGTTCGAGGCGGGCGTCGAGTTTGCGACGCGACAGGTGCGAGAGCTTCTCGATGCCGGCGTGCCGGGCATCCACTTCTATGTGCTCAACAAGTCGCCTGCGACCGTGCGGGTGCTGGAGCAGGCAGGCCTGTAGAAAAAGGTGTCAGGACTCTTTTCCGCCCGGCCGGAAAAGAGTCCTGACACCTTTTTCACCGCGGTGGGAGGTCGTCGTCCATGCTGCTGATGTAGCTGCGGAGCCGCTCCAGTTCGTCGCTCACGTGCCGCAGCTTGAGCATGTTTTCGACCCGCTTTACGAGCTCCACCTTGTTGACCGGCTTCGAGAGGAAGTCGTCCGTTCCCGCTTCGACGGCCCGCTCGATGTCGCCGAGCTCGCCGAGGGCCGTCACCATCAGGATCATGATCGGGCTCGTGGCCGGATCCCCCTTGAGCCGCTGGCAGACCTCGAATCCCGAAAGCTTCGGCATCATCACGTCGAGCAGGATGACGTCGGGCTTGAAGGAGGCCACCTTGTCGAGCGTGTCGCGGCCATCGACGGCCGTGGCGATCTCGCAATCGATCTCGGCGAGATAGACCTCGAGCAGCTCGCGGTTCGGCTCGTTGTCGTCGGCGATGAGCACGCGGCTCTTGCGGGGGGCGGTGGATTTGGGCATCGCGTCCTCTTGGGTGGGTCTGCGGGCCCGTCAGGGCAGTTCGAAGAGCGACTGGCTCTTCACGATCGCAAGGTCGTCGGGAAACGTGTGGAAGGCCTGCACGAGCAGGCTCTTCGTGCGCGTTTCGACGTTGATCCAGCTGATGGCGCCGAGCGCCAGCCGGCCGCCTGACTCGAAACGGTGAAACATGCCGTGCTTGATGCCCTCGCCGCAGAGCTCCTGCTGGAATGTCCAGAAGACCTCTGCCGGCACCGTCTCCAGTTGGAAGCAGGTCTGGTAGGTGATGCCGCCGCGACACTCCATGCGGTCGCTCCGCTCGCCGGCGAGCCGGTACGAGAGCAGCCGCCGCCGCTGGGGCAATGGCTGGGCAACGCTGGCGGCCACTTCGGAGAGCGTCAGGCCGTCGCGGCGCCAGGTGACGAGATGGCCGGCGCTGGTGATCGAGATCGTGGCCTCGTAGCTACCGCGGCCGACCGACCGCGTGGAGACGATCTCGAAGAGCTCGGGATGAAGCCCGCGGCCATAGAGCTGAAAGACCAACTCGGCGACTTTGGGGCGAACCGAAAGCAAGCGACGCATCTCCTGAGACTGGGCTGATTATAAAATCGTTGCGCAGGAACCACCAAGACGACCATCCGCAAAGACCGCGATTGGCTCACAATAGGCCGACGAGCATGTCGTAGGCTGCATGGGCGCCCGCGGCGATGCCGAAGCCGCGCATGACGAAGAGCGTGGCGAAGAAGATCCCGGCGAGCGTGCGAAACGTGAAGCTATACACCGCAAACGTGTCGCCAAGCGGGCCCACGTAGTGCGCGGCGCTGAACAGCAGGCTCGTGAGCAGGATCGACCAGCAGGCCGACGCCGTGGTCGAAAACCCGGCCCGTTCGAGCACCCAGATCACGATCGGCAGGAGGATCAGGCGAAACAGCACCTCCTCGTAGAGCCCCGCCCCGCAATAGCCCACGAATCGGGCGAACATGCCCGCGAGACCGTCCACGATCCCTAGCGGCCAGAGTCGGTGCTGCAGCCGCGCGATGCCCACGAGCAGGCACGCCCAGACGACCGATTCGAAGGCCATGCCGGCGAGCACGGCCGGGCTGAAACGCCAGCGGTCATGCTCGATATGGTGCCAGGCCAAAAGCCCGATCAGCGTCAGCACCGGCAGCAGAAAATAGGAGCCAAAGCCGACCAGATCGAGCAATTGCCGCAGCCAGACATCGGCGCCATTGCGGGGCGATCCTCGTCCCAGCCAGAGCACGCCCCCCTCGTAGGCGAGCACGAGCGGCAGCGTAAAAACGAGACTCGTGAGCGGCGTGCTGGAAATGCTCCAATAATCGTCGGCATAACCGGCTTGCCGCAGCGCTGCCTCGTGGTCATCACCAGTCTGTTCGACGTCGTCGGCATCGGCTGAATCACGGTCGCCCAGCTCGTCGAGAAGGCTCTCAAACTGTTCGTCAAGGTCGCTGGCTGAATCGCGATGAAAACCGCGTGGACCACGATCATCGGGCGTTTGGGCAGGCATTCAGCAAGGCTCGTGGGCGAATGGTGCCGCGGCGATCATGCAGTCGCATCGCTGGCTTTCACCGCTGTTTTCGCGGAAAGCGCAGTCTTCTGGCAAGCCACATGGCGCAGCCCACTTTTCCATCCTCTTCGCGCGGCCTGCTATCGCTGCTGTCAAAAAATTTTTTTTGCGCAGGATGATCGCGTTTTGATCGGGGTTTGATGGCCACACTGGCATCGATGCCACCATGCGATCGCGCCAGTCCTTGACAACTCTCGCTCCCTCAGAAGAATGACCCGCGTCAGACAAATGCCTCGCAGACTGACTACAGGTGGCGGCGACGGCGACACCGAATCGGGAGTTGGTCTCGGAGATAACGGGGGGCGACGACTTGAGGGATCGACAGTCGACGACCTTGGTCGTGGCCTGGATGTCCCCCCCATTTCCGAGTGCCGGCAGGGCCAGCGCGGCCTGCCGGCGGACTTCATCCCGAGAGAGTTGCCTCGGCGGGGTGGATTGCCCTTAGAATCATTTCGTTCTCGGGGCACTTTTCCATGGCACGATGCCTGATCGGCTGCGGCTCCAATCAGGGCCGACGACGCGACAATCTCGACCAGGCGGTCGAACTCCTGCGGTTCATGCCGAGCGTGCAGGTGTTGGCCGCGAGCCGGCCGCTCGAAACCCGTGCTGTGGGCGGGCCGCCAGGGCAGCCGGCGTTTCTCAACAGCGCCTGCCTCATCGAAACCGACCTGCCTCCGCAGGCCGTCCTCGAGATGCTGCAGGCGGTCGAAAACACGCTCCATCGCGAACGCGAGGAACGCTGGGGGCCGCGGACGATCGACCTCGATCTGCTGATCTACGACGACGTGGTGCTCGAATCGGACCAGCTCACCCTGCCACATCCACGGATGGCCACGCGGCGGTTCGTGCTTCAGCCCGCCGCGGAGATTGCGGGCAACCTCGTGCATCCGACGGCCGGGTGCACGGTGCAGGCGCTGCTCGACAACCTCTCGCACGACCATCCCCATGTGGCGGTCGTCGGCGTGCCGGGCGCGGGTGCACCAGAAGTGGCCGCGGCGGTGTCTGACGCGCTGCTCGCGCGGTTGGTGCGCAATCCCGCGCCGCTGGCGACGCACCTCTTCGGCGACAAGACCGGTGAGGCCGCGGCTCAGCTCGAAGCAAGCTGGCTCGAATCGCTGGCGGCCCGCGCCAAGCCGCTCGAAGCGGCCCGCTGGCCGCGCGACACGCACGGCACGGTTGCCGATTACTGGCTCGAGACCCAAAGGCTCGCCGCCGGCGAAATGCTTCCCGCCGCGGTGTTCGCGCGGTTCGACGCGGCCTTCGCCCGGCACGCTGCCGCCACCGTCACACCGAATGTCGTGATCCTGCTTATCGCCGCCGCCGAAGTGCTCGAGGAGCGGATCGCGTTTCGTGCGCGGCGGCCACCTCCGCAAACCGATCTCTTCGCCGATGTCGCGCCGTCGCCTGCGACAACCTGCCAGGCGGCCCCCGACTCGGTCGCGATGCTCGTGCGGCTCCAGGAACGCCTTGCCCACCGACTGCGGTTCCCAGCCGGCAACGGCGGTCCCAAGGCCACTGTCGTCATCGACTCGGGCGACCTGGGGCAGGCGGCGCTTGAAGCCATCGCCGCGGTCGAGGCGATGGCGTGATGCAGATCGTCCGCGAGCCCGCCCGCATGCGAGCAGTGGTGCAGGCGGCCCGAGCCGCGGGCCGCCGCGTGGGCTTTGTGCCCACGATGGGCGCGCTCCACGCCGGACACGCGAGCCTCGCCGCCGCGGCCGCGCGATCGTGCGACGATGTCGCCGTGTCGATCTTCGTCAACCCGACGCAGTTCGCGCCACATGAAGACTTCAACCGCTATCCGCGGTCGTTCGACGCCGATTGCGCGCTGCTCGAGCGGCAGGGCGCGACGTGGGTGTTCGCGCCGGCCGTCGAGGCGATGTATCCGCCCGGCAACGCGACCCGGATCGTCGTGGGTGGGCCCGCGCTCGGGTTCGAAGGGGCGATGCGGCCGGGCCACTTCGACGGCGTGGCCACCGTGGTCCATCGTCTCTTCCACGCCGTGCCCGCCGACGTGGCCTTCTTCGGCGCGAAAGACTGGCAGCAGACCGTGGTCGTGCGGCGGATGGTCGACGACCTCGCGCTGCCGATCGAGATCGTCGTCTGCCCCACCGTCCGCGAGCCCGACGGCCTCGCGATGAGCTCGCGCAACGCCTATCTCTCGCCTGACGACCGCAGCCGCGCCGTCGCGCTTTCCGTGGGGCTCGGGCGGGCGGCGGAACTGTGGGACTCGGGCGCCGGCCCGAGCGCGATCGAGGCAGCGGTGCGCGACGCGCTCGCGGCCCGCGGCATTGACTGCGATTACGCCGCCGTCGTCGATCCCGACTCGCTCGACAAACTCGCTGCGATCAATTCGGAGACTGGACCTGCCGTCGTACTCGTGGCTGGCCGGCTCGGCACGACTCGGCTCATCGACAATTACCTGCTGCCACGCCGCCCAGCGGCCGCAACTCCTGCCTGATGCTCACGACGCTCTTCCATTTTCCGGCGCGGATCGATCTGGGCGGAGCATCGCTGCCGCTCTTCGGCTGGGGAGTGCTCCTGGCCATCTGGGCCCTGGCCGGCCTGTTCGCTGCCGGCTGGGCCGCCTCGCGTGGCCGGCTTACCGATCTTGTCTTCTCGCTCGGCCTGCCATTCGCGATCACCGGCGCGGTGATCGCCTGGCTCTTCCCGCTGCTCGACGACGGCCAAGGCGTGCCGATCCGCGGCTATGGATGCATGCTGCTCTTGGCCGCAGCGGCGGGCACCTGGCTCTCGGTCGTTCGCGGCCGCTCGCTCGGCTTCGATGCCGACACGATCCTCTCGCTCGGTATGGAGATTTTTCTCTGGGGCATCGTCGGTGCGCGGCTCTTCTACGTGATCGAATACCACGATCAATTCTTCCGTCCGGGCCGCAGCCTGTTCGCAACGCTGCGCGAGGTGCTCAACGTCGCGGGCGGCGGGCTCGTGGTGTTTGGCTCGTTGCCGACGGCAGCGCTGGCTGCCTGGCTGTTTGCACGCCGACGCGGCCTGCCGATCCTCGCGCTCGCCGACTGCATCGCGCCTGGGCTTCTGCTCGGGCTCGCGATCGGCCGGGTGGGCTGCTTTCTGAATGGCTGCTGCTATGGCGGTCCGTGCGATCTGCCGTGGGCCGTGCGGTTTCCCCCCGACAGCCCGCCCTGGATGGACCAGGCCGCCCGCGGGCTCCTGCCGCCGCCCGCTGCCGACGGCGTCAGGCCGTGGAGCCTGCCGGTGCACCCGGCACAGCTCTACGCGGCGATCGATGCGGCGATCCTTGCCGCGCTTGCCGTCGCATGCACGCCGCTGGCCCGCCGCACCGGCGCCGTCTTCGCGCTGGTGCTCACGCTCCATCCGATCTCGCGGCTGTTGCTCGAGGCGATCCGGATCGACGAGCCCCCTGCCCTCGGCACGCCGCTTTCGATCTCGCAGTTGGTGTCGATCGTACTTCTCGCGCTCGCCGCGGCCCTCTGGTGGTGGCTGCTTTCTGATAGACTCGACCCAGTTTCACCTTCTCGAACCCCTCTGCCTTCTCATTTGCGTGGGCCGCCGCATGGCAAACACTGACTCCGACGACGCCGAGGTGCAGACCGAGTTCAAACGGATCGAGCACGAGCGGATCGCCCACGAACGGGCCGAGGCCCGCGAGGACGTCGAGGGGGCCGATCCCAGCCACGCGGCCGACCGCTCCCCCCAGACCTGGCAGCTGATCGCCTTGGCGGTGGCTTTGGCCGTGGGGATCGTCGCCGCCCTGTTTGTCAGCCGCTGGCAGCCCACCGTTGATTCGCCCCCACCCGCCCCGGTGAGCCGTCCATGAGCGACCAGCCCCAGTCCGTGCGCACGTTGCCGCCTGGAGCGGTCACGGTCCGCTGCCGACTCGACGGGCCGCTCGTCCTGGAATTGCCCCCCGACGCTGAGATTCTGGGCGTCTCTCTGCGGGTCACGGATCACGTTGGCAATGAGTTCCAGATCCCTGGCGGCAAGAAAGCCGTGGCGTTTTGCCGCTGCAACGCGACGAAGACCCGGCCATTCTGCGATGGCAGCCACAATACCTGCGGGTTTGTGGCCGGAGAGACGGCCCCGGGGTGATCGCAGGGGGTCTGCCTGTAGCGGCTGCGCAGGCTGCTCCGCGAGCGGAAAGTATTCCCTGCAAAACACTTACGACATGGTGAGCAGAGGAAAATCCTCCTTCGGACGGCCGCGGCGATATGGACTGGCTTCGAAATCCCCTGTACGGTTCAATGTCTCGCTGACCGATTCCGACGGGGAATCGCCGTCAAATCTCGTTGTCCTTGGCGTTTACGTCCCTGATGTCGCCCCATAAGCCAAACATCTACCAGCGGTACAGCGTCGGGATCATGGCTGTCTTGGTCTTCCTGCTGCCGATGGTGGTCGTCGGGGCGATCAAGGCGAAGGGAAACAACCGCAACGACGTGAAGGGCTGGCTGCCCCTCGAATACCCGGAAACCCAGGTCTATCGGTTTTTTCGGCGGAATTTCCAGGGTGAGGAGTTCATCCTCATCTCCTGGGAAGGCTGCACGATGACCGACCCGCGGCTCGAGCTTCTGGCTCGAAAGCTCCTGCCGCCTCCGGAGGAAGCCTCCAGGATCGACCGGCCGATCTACTTCAAGACCGCCCAGACTGGCCCTAGGGCCGTCGAGCGGATGATGTCCGAACCGCTGCAGCTCGACCGCGAAGAGGCGATTTCCAGGCTCACGGGGGCCCTGATCGGCCCGCCGCCGGCAGGCGTGCGGGCCGGGGCTGAAGGGGACGACCTCGATCAACGTCAGACCTGCCTCGTCCTCACGCTCGCCGACACGGCCCGCGCCAACCTTCACGGCACGATCGACACGATCAAGAAGGTGGCGGAGCAGGAATGCGGCATCCCCGAAAAGTCGTTGCACATGGGAGGACCGCCGGTCGACAACGTCTCGATCGACCGGGCGGGCCAGACGAGCGTCACGATTCTCTTCGGCCTGTCGCTTGTGGTCGGGTTCTTCGTGAGCTGGTGGAGCCTCAAGAGCAAGGCGCTCGTGGGCATGGTGCTCGCGTCGGGCGTCTACAGCATGTTTGCGAGCCTGGCCGTCGTCTGGTATTCGGGCTACCCGGTCGATGCGATCCTGCTGACGATGCCGTCGCTCGTCTATGTCGCGACGACGAGCGGTGCGATCCATCTTGCCAACTACTACCGCGATCAGCTCGCGGAGACCGGCGTACAGGAGGGAGCGGCGGGCCGCGCCGTTCACCACGCGCTCCTGCCGCTCTCGCTTGCCACCGGCACGACGGCCGTGGGCCTGGCGACACTCGCCGTGAGCGAGTTGGTGCCGATCAAGATGTTCGGCATTTTCTCCGCGGTTGGCGTCGTGGTTAGCTTCGTGATCCTCGTGACCTTCATGCCGGCCGCCCTCGAGCTCTTTCCGCCGAAGCTGCGGCTGGGCAAGCTCGGCGACGACGAAGACTCGGCCCATTGGAAGCCGATCGAACAGAGCCGCTGGTGGCACGTCGGGCAGTGGATCACGCGACACAACGGCCTCGTGGCGACGGCCTGTCTGCTCGTGATGCTGGCCGTCGGCTACGGCATGACGCGGGTCGAGAGCAGCGTGCAGCTGATGCGGCTCTTCTCGCCGAAGGCGCGGATCCGCGAGGACTACCGCTGGCTCGAAACGAAGCTCGGCCCGCTCGTCCCGATGGAGATTCTTGTCCGCATCGACCAGGAAGATTGTTCGCTCAACTTCCTCGAACGGATGGAACTCGTGGGCGACATCCAGCGGGAGATCGGCGTCCTCGACGAAGTGGGCAGCTCGCTCTCGACCGTGACCTTCGGCCGCAGCCTCGATAGCGGCGACGGTGGCGACGGCCTCGGTGGCGCGGCGGCGCGGGCCTTCGGCCTCGGTGCCCGCACGAAGCGGAGCGTGCTCAACCGCCGCCTCACGGCCCACCGCGACGAATTCCTCGAGGGCGACTACCTTCGCGATGCCACGTCGCCGGAAGGCCGCGACGAGGAGCTCTGGCGGATCAGTGCCCGCGTGAGCGCCACCAAGGAGGTCGACTACGCCCTCTTTCAACGCGATCTGCGGACGAAGATCGACCCGATTCTCGAACGCCTCCGCAGCGACGGCGTGACCGGGATCCGGGTCGATTACACCGGCCTCGTGCCGCTGGTCTACAAGGCGCAGCACTCGCTCTTGGACGGACTGATCGTCGGCTTCATCAGTGATTTCGCCATCATCGTGGCGGTGATGATCGCCCTTTGCCGCGCCGCCTCGGCGGGGCTCGTGCTCCTGCTGCCCGCCGCGTTTCCGGCCGTGATGGTCTTCGGCGGCATGGGCTGGGGCAATGCGCTGTTGAAGTCGATGGGCACGGGCAACCTGCTCATCGACATCGGCACGGTGATGGCCCCGAGCGTGGCCCTCGGCGTGACTGTGGACGACGTCGTCCACTTCATGCTTTGGTTCCGCCGTGGCATCGCCGACGGCCTCGACCGCAAGCAGGCCGTGATGCTTGCCTACAAGGGCTGCGCCCGCGCGATGTATCAGAGCTGGGGCGTGATCGGCATCGGGCTTTCCGTCTTCTCGCTCTCTCCCTTCGGGCCGACGCAGCGATTTGGCCACATGATGCTCTCGATGCTCACCGTCGCCCTGGTCGGCAATCTCGTCTTCCTGCCGGCGCTCCTGGCCGGCCCGCTCGGGGCCGTCTTCGGTTGGAGTGTGCTCCGCATCGAGCGGGCGAAGGCCAAGCGCGAAGGCCGCCGCAAGGTGAAGGCCGATCCCGGCAGCGACTCGCTCCCCGCGCCCCACGTGATGCCAGGCGCGGCCAAGCAGGTCGTGCATGCCTGACGGATCGCCGGAACCCGACACCGGCGATGGATTGCCGACCGCGACCGTGATGCTCAAGCCGCGGCGTGCGCGTCCGTTCTTCGGCCGCCATCCCTGGGTGCTCGACTCGGCCGTGCTCCGCGTGGAGGGCTCGCCGCGCGACGGCGACGTCATCGATCTGGCGACGCACGACGGCACGTTCGTCGCCCGCGGTCTCTGGAATTCCGCCAGCAAGCTGCGGGTGCGGCTCTATGCCTTCGACCCCGCCACCCGGCTCGACGCGGGCCTCTTTCGCGCGCGGATCGAGGCGGCCGTGGGCCTGCGGAAGACACTCGGCCTCGATGACCGCGCCGGCGCCGCCCGCATCGTCAACAGCGAAGGAGACGATCTCTCCGGGCTCATCGTCGATCGCTACGGCGACTGGCTCTCGGTGCAGGTGACGGCGCTGGCCATCGCCAACCGGCTCGAGGAAGTCTGCGACGCCCTCGAGGCGGCCGTTTCGCCCCGGGGCATCCTGCTCCGCGGCGTCGAGCGCGGTCTCTCGCAGCTCGAAGGGCTCCATCTGCCCGACCGCCTCGTCCGCGGCACCGCGCCGACCGGGCCGGTCTTCGTCACCGAGCACGGGCTGACGTTTGGGATCGACCTCGCGGAGGGGCAGAAAACGGGCTTCTATCTCGATCAGCGCGACAACCGCCAGGCGGCGGCCCGCCACGCCCGCGGTCGCCGCGTGCTCGACATGTTCTGCTATTCCGGCGGCTTCGCCCTCGCCTGCGCCGTCCATGGCGGCGCGGCCCGGGTGCTCGCGGTCGATTCGAGCGCCAAGGCCACCGCCCTCGCGAAGGCCAATGCCGATCTCAACGGCGCGGCGAATCTCGCCGTCGAGACGGCCGACGCCTTCGAGCGGCTCGACGCGCTCAAGTCGGCCGGCGAACGCTTCGGCATGGTGGTGCTCGACCCGCCGAAGTTCGCCCGCAGCCGCGCCTCGCTCGAGGAGGCGATGCGGGCCTACCACCGGATCAACCGGCTCGCGGTCGACATCCTCGAGCCGGGGGGCGTGCTCGTCACCAACAGCTGCTCGGGCGCCGTCTCGCG
>Ga0172376_10003035_pt1 | contig 20155 bp, 29 predicted proteins | sample Lak35m_FD_121114 | JGI IMG/M metagenome (GOLD analysis project Ga0172376, IMG submission 121114) | Freshwater microbial communities from Kabuno Bay, South-Kivu, Congo - kab_092012_35m | ecosystem: Environmental > Aquatic > Freshwater > Lake | place: Democratic Republic of the Congo: South-Kivu... | reverse complement strand
TTGGGCGCTGACCCTGAAAGACGTTCGATGCCAGATGGCACGGCGGTTTGTAATTTTAGCTTGGCCACCTCGACCATCTCCAATAAAAACGGAGAGCGCAAAGAGTTCACCGAATGGCACAAGTGCTGCGCTTTCAATAAGGCGGCAGAGATCGCCGGGGAATACTTGAAGAAGGGTTCCCAGGTCTTCGTAGAAGGCTCTCAGAGGACTCGGAAGTGGACGGACAAGGATGGGCAAGAGCGATACACCACAGAGGTCGTGGTGGGCCGTCTGGTCCTTCTTGGTGGGAAGTCTGACTCGTCACAGGCTTCCAAATCTGTTGATTTTGATGACGACATCCCAGGTTTTTAACTCGAAAGGAAAGTAATCATGGAAGGAAAGAAAATGTTTGCATACGTCGCGCTCTGCGCTCTCGGTATCGTCACCGCGGGTTGCTCGTCTCTGCCTGGTTCAGGCCCGATGACGAGTTCTGGGGAGTCTGTCTTGATGGTCGAGAAAGAGTCCTACGCATTAAGCCGCCAGCAAGTCATCCAGGCGATCACAGAGTGCCGCAGCGCAGGGCTTCGGTCTTATGTGATCTACGGGAAGCGGTTCGTCAACCAGCGGCCAGCTGACGTTGTCGTCGATGTAACCTGTTACTGAAAAAGATCCCCCCAGAAACCAACCTGGGGGGCCAAGGGGAAGTTAGTAAGACCAGATTCTCGTTGGCCCGGTGTCCAGATGCAAAAACCGTCCTTCCCCTTTTTGCTGGACACCAATCCCGCTAAATCCTAGTTCAAGCGCCAGGCTCAAGATTCTGTGCGCCTCAACACCCTGGCATCCGATGTCGCAGGCAACCCCAAGCGTGTGGACACCAGGCGCAGCCTTCTTGGCCTCAATCGAATGCCTCACAGACCGAAAGCCACTGGTGATCTTTAAAGGTTTGTCATAGATCGATCTGAGCCTCTGGAGCTTCTCCATAAACTCATGCTGCATCTCGTTCTCACCCGTCTCCCGGCAGTCGAGTTCGTGCTTCTGGAAGTTCGGATATGAACCCCACTGAGCAATCATTTTTTCTTGCTCCAGATTTCAGCAATCTTCTCCGCACCGCGGGAGCCAAAGTAGAAGGAAAAAATCAGCATTCCCCATTGACCCAGCAAAGTGACGTACACCTCATTGGCGTTCTGCCCAAAAGCCGACATCATCGCAAAGAGGAAGTAGGCCACAAAGACCGATATTAGCGCCATAGGACGGATGTTCTTAGACAACCAAGAATCGGATGTCATATCCGCTGCGTGGCGCTTGGTCAGCTCTTCCTGTTCTTTCATATCAGCCTGGAGCTGCGCGAGTTCTCCGCGCTGCTGCATCTCCATCAATGCAACTTGAGCCTGCGCTTTGGCAGTAGGATCAGGTATTACCTTATCCAGAACCCTCATCCCAACGTCTAATAACGCGGCTAACGGCAGCATCTAAACACCCCCATCCAAAAGACCCAGACCATCATCGGGAATGCCCAAAGTCCCATCAAGGCTTAAATATCGAAATAATATAACCAACCACAACAGACACCCCGGAGACGACAGTCATCCCGAACCAGAGTCCACCCTTGGACTTGTTCGCCAATGCTAAGAGTTCTTCGAGCTGGCGCTCCATCTTGTCAAACTTCTTGTCCATGTCTTGGACTTTTTGCCAAAGGACACCATAACGCACCAGGTCGATGCCGCCGTCTTCGTTCTGCACTTCCATCTCCTAGAGACCCTGACCAGGCGTGATGTAAATGTCAGCTGCACCCGCTGGGCAGGCAGCAGTGAAAAATGCATCGCCATTGAACCGAAGGACTTCAACTGCGCCTGGCACTAGGACAATCGTCTTCTGAGGTGTTCCAGCAACGATGGCCGCAGCTCGAGCAGTCGCTTGGGCTGCGTTCGCTCCAACACCGAGAAACACAGTGTCGGGGCTATTGTTGATGATTCGATACTGCCCATAACCAGTTGAGCCAGGATCAACGCTGACCTGAACCGGGGCGGGTGGAGCGACGTTCGCCACAATCAGATGCGACGGTCCTAGCGGTTGAAACGGAAATTGTGATGCTGATGCCATGTCAGATTCCTTTTAAGGTTAGTTTTTGACGATCCGATACTGACCGACACCCGTGGTCTTCTTTCGGACGTTGACTTCAACGGGAGCCAGAGCAGCGACGTTCGCCACGATCAAGTGACTGGCCCCAAGTGGGGCAAAAGGATATTGTGAAGCGGTGGACATGATTTTTCCTTTAGTTTAAATCCCAAGGAACAGGTTTAAGCTGCTCTTTTGGTTTTTCAGTTTCTAAAATTTCATGGGTAAGATTTTTTTCTATTTCAGAAATATTGACATTGCTTTTTTGCATTTCTTTTTTTACCCATGCTACTACCACCTCTTCAGTTAACTGTTCATACAAAATAAAATTCTGAAGATTGTCAGTGCTTAATTTTTGGACACCAGCGCAACTAACGGTAGTCTTTTCGTTGGTCGCAATAATTCTCCAATGCGCGGCAAAAACAACATCTTGTTTGCCCATTAGTTCTTGATGTGTATCAAGCTGTTCAATCTTCATTTGATGTGTGATTTGCATGGTGACCTCATCTTTCCAAATATGCCAAAGCGATATGAAGACCTCCAGCATTGATTGTTACTGCGCCTCCTGAGGTAACAACCTTCAATGAAATTGCATCACCTGGATCAAAACTAACTTCTGCAACCGTTGATGCGGAAGCGCCATTTGCATCACTTAAATTAACCACAAGGGCTGTGTCAACGCCATTTTTTTGCACCGTAATGCTGTACAACAAACCCACGGGGCCAGGCAGTGTTGTTGCTTCAGCAAAAAGCCGTTGCAACGTAAATCTACTCGCCACTAAAAATCTTGCTGCACCATTTGACGCTAAAACCAAACCTGTTGATGGTTGTACAAAGTTTGTGGTTCCACCAGAAATTGTGGTGGCATTAGACGCAAAAATTTGATTGCCACTATTTACAGCAGTATTGAATGCTGATTTAACTACATAATCACCGGATGTAACGGAAATGTTCGACGCATTGATATTTGACGGCAACTGAATTAAGCGATGCCGAACGCCACTTTGGATTCTAATAGGCGCACTTCCTGATGTTGATGCACCAGAGCGATTAAAACCAATTCCAGGCGATTCTATTGAGCAAACAATCGAATCTAATAGTGCAATGCCATGACCTGTGGTTGCTGGATTTGAACCATAGCCATTAACTTCAACATTTCTAAATTGAATTGCATAGGCCGTGTTTAGTGTGATAGCGTTCACGCCGCCGCTGGTCAAATGGTTTTTGCCAGTTTGCTCAATCCAACATTCTTCAAACATTGTTGTTTGTGGCGCGTCTGTTGGATCGCCCGATCCATCGCAGACAATACCTTCTTCGCCCAATTGTTCAAAATTACAATTTATAAAGGTATTTACACGGCCATTAGTGTAATAAAGACCACGGCCATCATTTTCAATCAATCGAAGATCAAGAAATGTGTTTACGCTTGGCCGCGTTGTTCCACTATTGTTGCCGCGAATTATCAACGCATCACCAGTACACTCGCTAATTGCAATAGATGAAAACTGATCGTGAAGTACGTTGCCTTCAATAATTAAACCAGCAACAGTTGCCGAAACGTTTGCGCGATTGCCATTGATTCTGAAGTTTTGATACACCAGGTTTTGCGACAATGACCCAACGTACAGCACCGATTCATCAGTAAATGATGGATCAGCAAGAATGCGCGACGCATACACACCGTCACCCATCACTCCACATTGGCTAACGTCAATTTGTTCATCAACCAAGTAAAGCCCCGTTGGAAAGTACAAGGTACTCTGACCGTTGCTTACTGCGGCATCTCTCGCGGCTTTGACCGCTGCTGTATCATTGACTACTCCATTGCCGACAGCTCCATAGTCAAGAACATTGATCCTTGCGCCCTCAATCATTGAATAAGATACTTTGGTGAGAGACACTTTTTAATCCTTTACAGAATTTAATTGTTCTTGCGTTGGTCGCGACAAGGTTGGATGATTCCAAAAATCAATGTAATCTCCTTCGCCGTTTGAGTCGTTTCTGACGCAAACAATGTCTGGAAAGTCGCTGTCCTTAATTTCTGCATAAATAATTTTTATTTTTTGAATGAGTGTCATCATGAACCCCTTACCAAAACACCGGTCAAGTAGGTGTATTTTTGCCCCGCCGCAATATTGCTTGTGCCACCAAAAGTGGCAAATACATACAATTCGACGTAATCCGTTGAGCCATTAAAATACACAAGACCCGACACAGTAACTTGACTTAAATTTACACTTGCATCCTGACCTCTAAAATGTTCTGAACCATTTTTATAAATAGCGCACAAAATTCTAGTGTTTGTGCCAGTTAAACCGACTGAACCTGAAATTTGATAATATCCAGCAACAGTTGGTGTAAATCTATAATTAGTTGTTGGATCAAAATTATTATTTGTGTCAAATTCTTCAGCATTTAACTGCACTTTTGTAAATGTTGCTGTTACTAATGTTTGATTAGTTGTATCTCGGTATGCGCTAAATGCTGGCTGAACAAGGCTTGTGACTTCTTTTGAAGCATTTAATACAAGCGCAGTCGATGCCGTTAAGTTAGAAAGGGTCGTCGTGCCAGAGACAGAAAGGTTCACCCCGTTGAGATCCGCTCCACCCTCGACCCGCTGCCAGACCGAACCGTTAAAGGTGATCCAATCCCCGACACCCCAGTTCGAGACGCCGTCAATGTTCGTCGTGCCGCCCACAGCGACTACATAGTAGTCACCCTTCACTCCGACAGAAGAAACGATTGTGGGCGTGTTTGTAGACGCATTCCAAGTGCCTTTATAATTCAAGGCTCCGATTGCGTTGGTGATCGATGAGACTGTCTTGAGCATATTGCTCTCCTTAATACACAAATTCTATGGAAGAGGTGACTGGTGGCGCTTGAGTGAACACAATGTCTGTTCCAACAAGCGAATATGTGTTTTTCTGTTGATAGACGCCGTTGATATAAATGTTGCTTGGAAACCCGCTTACAGGGAAAACAGTCTGTATTCCAGTGCCAGTAGCATTTTCAACAACAGCGAAAGTCGGTGGGAACCAGGTGAAAGACAGCGCCGCAAAGACAAGCGTCCCATTTTTATCCAGCACCCTGATGGAATAATTTTGTGTTGCAAAGAATCGTGCTGGTGTTCCTTGATAAACAGGATAACCAGCCAATGTCCTGATTGGTTGCGCCGCAGGAATCGTCAGCGTCGAATCCCAATAGACATTTATAGGATTGGTCTGAGGATCGAGATTCGCCTGGCCAATCCAAATGTAACCGTTCTCAAGCGGCTCCCCGTTTCTGTCTGTGAAGACAGGATATGGTGATTCAACTGGAAAAGCTGGCATCTCTTATTCCTCTTCGCCGAATTGTCGGCCTGATTGCATGGTATTCAAAAGCCATTGAATCCGATAGTCCATTTCATTCCTCTTTAATCGGCTCCAGGGCTTTCCTAATCCTAGCCTTGGTCTCCCGATTCTTGACGTACTTCGATGCCTCTTTGAGTCCTGTAAGCACTGGCACTGGAAGGCCAGCAAGAAGCCCATAACTTCCAGCTTCTGTAATTGCCGCAATAATAGTTCCAGCAGTCCCCGATGGATTAACTAATGTTCCAGGGGGAACCGTCGAAATGTCTTTCGACATTGTGTTGAGGTCTCTAAGAAGTTGCGCGGTTTTCTTGTCAAAGATAACGTCTAATCGACCATTGGCGTCAAGCGCATTGATTGCCTTATTTAATTGAGCTGGAGACACAAGCGGTCTGCCCATTGAGTCAGTTCCAACGCCTTTGGTTGCTTCGTTTTCAATGTATCTAAAAGTAGCGGCTTTTAGTTCATTAAAAGCATCTCTCCCATCTTGTCCGCTGGTTTGTAACACCCGTTTCAAAAATGTAATTTCTTCTGGCGATCCACGAAGAATAGTTTGGTTAAACACTTGATCAGCAGCAACTTTTGGATCATCCATGCCACGACGGTTTGTTATTAACCTTGCAACGATGGCTCTCGACTCATACTTTCTGGCTTGTTGCTGACGAAGCGTTCTGGCCTTGGCATACTCATCACCACCCAAGCCCTCTGTGGTGGCATCAATAAGATCTTTGATGATTTTGACTTGCCGAGCATCAGCAGGGTTTGGACCTTTTGACGCATTCATTGCTTGTCTAAAATCTTCAGTCTGTCCAACTGTTGCTTGTTTAGGAACTAAGTTTCCCGACGCATCTTGCTCTGCAAGACCTAGCTTTTGCAGATAAACTTTTGCTGTGTCAGCCATTGCAGTTGCTGGAATTCCAGACGGTTGCTGATTAAGATATTCAATCAGCGATATTTGCGTTGGCTGCTCATCAATTTCAATTTCAATTTTTCGGTTTAGGTCAACAGCCTGTTTTGCCCCCTCTGATTGCCGAGCCTTTCTATATTGAACCCGTGTTTTGTTTTTTGCCTGGTTCCACCCGCTGCTTAAAGCGTTAATAACACGATTCCCCGTGTCAGAAGGGCTTCGTGCTGCGGCTCCCGTCTGGTCTGCAAGCTCTTCAAATTTCTGAAGAATCTGCAAATTGTTTTCCTCTGCGCGATTGCGAAGTGGCTGCCCAAGGCTGGGGTTTTTCATCATCTCTTTTTCAAAAGCCAATTGCGCTGGGTCTCTTGTTGCAGCGCCTCTTGTCAATGTGATTCCGAGTTCTTCTGCAATTGCTTGTCGACGCAATGCCTCCGGGGTCGCAGCAGCACCAGTAGACACTCGCCCACCAGTTCCAATAATTGGAACTTCTGAAACTGCTTGACGAACCGCTGCCGGGGCTTGCGCCGCTACTTGTGCTCCACGCCTTGCCGCTGCTTCTACCGGGACTGCGGCCATTCTGGCGCTTTGTGCAATAGTTCCAGCCTGCCCAATGACAGGGACAAATGGGGGAAGTTGCTCGGCAACTCCACCGACAAATTCAACGACCTCCTGGCCAGCTTGCGTCCGTGGGGCAAAGGTTAGCTGCCTGGCCCGTTCCATCGCCTTGCGCTCGACCAGCTGCCTAGCCTGGTCCGTGCCAAACTCACCGCTCAGAATCGATTGTGCAAGCCCCTCGAGGGTTCCACCGATCAGGCCCAGGGTTCCACCCGTTACGCCCGTTACGCCCGTCAGAGCAGCCTCTCCAATGCCTACAGCGCGTTGTCCAGCGGTGGGAGGCACATAGACTGGTTGAGGCGGTACAGGACGGCCATCAACGCCTGGGATCTGAGAGATTAAGGCTTCTCTACGTTGCGCCGCAACAGACTCCGCGGTCGCGCCTGGCATCGTGCGTTGATCGACAGCAGGCACAGCTTGTTCTTGTGCTTTGGCTTCTTCATAAGCCTGCACCACAGTATCGAAGTCTGGAGTACCTCTCCTGTTGGAGTTGGCTACGATCCAGGCTGCATATTCGTCAGCTGTCGCCATCATTGGCCTCTAATAATTGCGTCTGCTCGAATGCGAACATCTGAAATAGAGGCAGCAGCTGGAGCTACCGCCCTGTTGGTCGCTGTACTCATTGCGCTAGGTACTGCTGGGGCTGCGCCACCAGGGCCAGCAGGCCGATCTGGAGTGCTTCGTGCACCATACTTGATCTGCATTTGCTCCCTGCCCTTAAGCAACTCTCGTTGGATCTCAAGGATGTTTTTCGCAAGGGATTCTGGACTTTGCTTCAAGTCTAGGCTTCCAAGAGCATTCACCAGCCTACCGCCTTCTCGCTCGGTCAGCGCTCCGAGACCACGCATTTTGTCTACTTGGCTCAAAAATGCTTTGGACTCAAATGAGGCAATCAAAGATTCAAAGTCTTGGGTTTCCTCACGAAGTGCCGGAAGTCGAGCTTCAATAGTGCCTGTTGCTCTGCGGACTGTAAAGTTGGGTTTTGTTGGATCAACTTTGCCATCTCTAGTTTTCCCCCAATTAGCAAGAATTTGATCTGCGTTGTTTAATGCTGCATCAACACTTCCAAGAACAGTGTTTGCTTCTGCAACTTTTATTTGCAGCTTTTCATCCCGAGCGACCTTTGCGTCTGAAATTTTTTGCTCAAGCTCACGGCGTTGTAACTCGTTCCCTTCTCTTTTGAGGTCTGCATTGAGCTTGTTAATTTTAAGATTTTCTCTGGCGATGTCTTGAGTTGCCGCATAGTTGTCGATCTGCGCTTGTTTCAATGCCAGGTCTTTCGCGATCTGAGAGTCCGCAAATTTTGCATCGACCGCGGCTTTCAATGCTTTGGCTCGTTGTTCGGTCACTTTCTCTGGGCGAAGCTCTTGCGCCTCAAGAGTCTGGACCACCTTGCCGAACTTCTCTGGGTTGAGAAGCGTCAGCGAAAAGTTGGTGATCGTCTTTGCTTTTTTGACCCTGTCAGGGTCTTCGGTATTGGAAAGAATCTGCTGAATCTGGTCGTAAGTTGTTGTCGGTAGCTTAGCTCTCTTCCGAGCTTGGATGGTCTGCTCGACAATGTCCAATGCAACATCAGGATTCTCATTTTCAAGTGACACTGCTACTCGAGCGCCAACGTCAAATTCATTGTCGAGCTGTTCTTGACTGAATCGGCCAGCAACGTCTTTGATGACTTCACGCTGTGTTGGGTATTTCAGAGCAAATTGATTGAAGGCCTTCATCGAAGGGTTTTGCAATACTTCTTCGAGGTCAGTTGAATATTGAGCCTTTGTCTTTTCTGCCTCAATGCGTTGGCGTCTTGCCTGCAATGCTTCGCCAAATCCTTCGATTGCCGCTGGGATGTTGGTCTGCGGCATCATTGCTAGATAGTTAATAGGCTGAACCATATCGAGTCCTTATAAGAATCCAGAGGCAACTTTGCCGATTGAAAGAATGTCGCCAAATGTCTGTCGAGCCACTCCACCTCTTCCCATAATTCCACCAGCTCTTGCAGCTCCAGCCTGACCAAGAAGTTTGCCAATTTCACCAGCAGACTCCATGCCTGCGGCGGCTTGACCAGCAGCAGAAGCTTGGCCAGTCCCGAGAAGTCTTCCAGTTACACCAAGACCTGTACCGGCAAATCCACCAAGTCGTCCGAGTTGGGTTTCAATTTGTTGTTGAAGCATCTGAGGTCTGAATTGAGCCAGGGCAGCTTGAATATTTCCACCACGGAGACCGCCAGTCGCAGATGCTCTTTGAAGCAATGCTTCTTCGCCCTGGCGTGTTAATGCTTGAAACTCTGGGGATCGCTCTAAAGTTGCAATGGCATTTCTTTGCGCCTGCTCTCCGAGAAGGCCAGACAAGGCTTGTTGTTGTTGGAATGCTTGAAGCCCGGCCTCTTGAAATGGGCGCATTGCTTCCGCGGCAGGCGCACCAACAGCCACAAATGGGGCCATGATTTCAACAAACTTGTCAAACTGCCGACGCTGCTCTGCAATGGCTTCTCTTGCAGCTCCAGCCTGAACTTCACCAGCTCGTTCTGCAGCCTGGCCTACCTGTTTAGCCCCGGTGATCCCAGCGAAGACATCACCAATCAAATCTCCGACGAAACTCATGTCAATCTCCATTCTTGGCGAGTAATGCCAAGCATATAAACTCCGACCGCCTCACCGTCTTTTACGGCAGCGCATCGACGGAAACCTTCTTCTTTGAACCCAAGTTTCAGACAATAATTTTTTGCTGACTTCAAGTATTCATAAACGTGAGCTGTCACGCGCATCACGCCCTGCTGGAATGCCCACGCCAAAAAAGCATCCCCGAGTTGCCTTGAGTGCTTCAAAGCAGACTTAAGCAGCAGCGAGTGGCACTCAATCTCATGCTCGGAAAACCGAATTGCCAGAAAAGCGCCTACAAATCTATTGTCAATCCATGCTGACAAATAGGTGGCAAGGGGGTGGGAGACAGGTCGAAGCTCACGGCCATCTGCCGCAATGCTTGCGATGTAGGAGTCTGAATAAACCTCATGCAAATGCTGATCCGTAATCCCGACTGTCAATTTCACTTCTCCGAGTGAGTTGAGCTGTCGGCGGCTCTTGAGGCTCGACAGAATAATTGTCTCACAACGGTTCATTTCGTCAACCTTAAACACACTCAGCACCACTTGCTGTAATAGTTAAACCAACGCTTGCAGCCTGGATCTGAATCGTTTCTCCAGCATTCATAACTTCAACACCGTTATATTGCAGTGCATTGCCCGTTGGCACTTCGACATCGTAAAGGAAGGCGTTTGTCGTTCCAGCCGTTCCCGCTGCCGGGACTAAAAACACTCGAACATCGATGTCAGCGCCTGTTGTATTGGCAATGCTGAACTCTTTAAGCAAGGTTCGCGTACTGGCCGGGACCGTGTAGAGCGTGGTCACGCCAGTCGTGATCGCGGCCTGCCCTAGCTTGGTGGGAGTGATTACATCGAAAGCCATGTCAGCACCTGGTTAGATCGAACTCTTGGGGTTTGATTCGCATAGGGCAAAAGACCTGAGACCTCAGTCGCAAGGTCAACAAGCCCTGCGGTAAAAGGCGTTGTTCCATTGCCCTTAACCACGCCAGTCAATGTGGTCGCCCCAGTCCCACCATTTCCGACAATCAGAGTTCCACCCAGAGTCACCGCGCCATTGGTCGCAACCGCTGGGGTTAACCCTGTCGTGCCAGCCGAGAAACTCAAAACACCAGTGTTCGACAGGGTAATCGAGCCTGGCGCATTGGCCACCCCAATGCCTGCGGTCGGTGTTAGCGTATTTAGAGCGTACCCAGTTCCATTGCCGATGAGTAGCTGGCCATTTGTAGGGATGGTCGATAGACCCGTCCCACCTCGATCTACTGGTACAACGGGGGCAATTGCCTGAACCGCACCGAACAGATTCTCGAACTGCTTGATCTGCTCAAAATCTTGAAGGAAGGAAGCTAACTGGTCTCGGGTTAGCTTTAACGGAGGAATGATCGCCATATCATGCCGCCATTGGCTCGATCTGAGCCTCTAGTCTTGCAACTGAGATGTGAGCATCGCTTGTGCCTCTAAAACGCTGGATGCGCCAGTTCCGCATGAATCCTTGCTGGAACCAGACCAGGCGCTTGGCAGGGCTTCCAGTCGTGCCGACCTTGATGAATCGGTCCTGGGAGTAGCTCTTACCGTCAATCGAATAAGAGGTCGAGATCGTTGGGTCCAGACCGAGAGCAACGCTTCCTGTCAGGCTCACCAGCTCCATTTGATGGAAAACAGCCCCAAGACTCTCGTTATAAACAATCGTGGTCCCGAACTCCCATCGGACAATCTGGCCCCAATGGCTTGAGATGTCCTCGGAGACTATGCCAAGGTTAGATGATTGAGGGTCGCCAAGAATCCACTTGTCATAGCAATAGATGAAGTTTCTAGCGCGATATTGAGCGAATCCAGCGGTAGTGGTGGTCAGCACAAACCAGACAAGTTGGCCTAACGCAGCGCTTGTCGTTCCATCGAAAACCAATGTCTTGTCTAGAAGATGTATATACAAAAAGATGTGGTCTTTTTCGACCCGCTGCTCCAGCAGAATCTGAGACAGAGTCGCCTCGGAGTATTCCTCGAGGATCTGGTCAATCTCCCTCGTGGCAATCTTCTCTGTTGTTGCGTTTGCGGCCAAGTAAACACTAGGCGCTTCACCGCGACCACCTCCGACCATTGCAATGCGCTGCATGAACTCACAGCAGGCATGAGTCCCAACCGCGCCTTTTTGGACTTGCGCTCCATCAATTCTGTTAAATGGGAAAAACGATCCTCCCACGTTGTCGAACACTTCTATTGTGTTAGCGTTGATCGCGTAGACCTCGTTTCTAAGTTTAATCAAGGCGACTACTGGGTCAGGATCGATCTCAGAAGACCCGTACTTGAGAGGATTGACATCGAACGGGTTTGTCAGCTCGGTGACGATCAGAAACTCCCCGTCTGTGGTCATAAAGTAACCATCCACCCAGACGACATCGAGGACAGTTCCTAAATCGGGATCGGTCACCTGGGCGAGTACCGAAGTTACCGGGTTCCAATAGTAAAGCCTACCACCAGAGGCGATGGCAAGAAGTTCAAATGAGTAAGTGAACGTCACTAAGCCACCGCTGCCGACATCTCCGAGGATAGTCACCACCCCAGTCGAGGAAACAGTCACCAGCTTTGTACCCATCACCCGATAACAGACTCCCTGCCATTCGATCCCACCGCGGTCAATGCCTGGGCCTGTGGTGAACTGCACAATGCCATCACCAGGCCGAAGGTAGCCATTAGAGATGCCGCTTTTGATAGACACAGGAACCATGTTCACCGGGTAAGACTGGCGAAGGTCTGGGGCGTTATCGGCAAAGACACCGTTGAGGATAGGAATCTGCATTATTTCTTCCTCGCCTCATAACGCTTGAGAAGCGCCCGACCCTTTGCTGCAAGCCTGGCTGCGGCAGCTGGTGTACTCGGTGCAGCCTCACCCCATGCCCTTGCTGCCAGGGCAAGCCTCGTCGGCTCACCGTTGGGTTTCTTAAGCGGCCCAGACGGATTCGTGTAGAAGCGAGTAAGGAAAGATCCTTTCCTTTTCATCTTCTCTGGCGTGTCGGCTGGTCCTTTGACTCCAGGCTTGAGGTTTGCGCCTTCTTTCTTTTTGAAGTACGCCCTTCCAGCCGCTGTCAGACCGCCTTTAGGGTCTTTGATCATTAGAAGGTGACGATGACTTTATAGGCTTCGAGTTTCACGACATTGTTCGCTGTTGCAGGCTGCGCTGTGAAGGTGAACGTCTGATCTTCCATCGCGTTAACGGCTAAGAACACATTTGCGGCCGTGGACAGACCATGCCCGAGCTGGTTGGTCGGGTTGGTGATAACCTCGTTATTCCCACGGTTGCAGACAAGCTTTTCAGCACAGGCGCTTGCGTTACTCTCCGCAGAAACAGCCAACAAGACGCCACCGCCATAGGTCATGCCGAGATTCTTCGCTCCTGCGCTGTTCGTCAGCGTCCACAGGGCATTGATGTTCATTCCACCACCGTAGGCCATCGACCAGCCTGGTATCGTGAAGGAAGTCAGGGTAACGGCAGTATTGGCCACCGCAACAGTGGGAGTGCCTAGACCAGCCACGAATGGCAGATTAATAATAATTGCCGTTCCAATCGTGTCTGCATCAATACCTGTAATTTCGTAGAACCCATTGACACCAGTCCCGCCAGCCCAGGTCACAAAGACATCATTGCCTACAGCGACAGCTGCCGTGAGACCATGAGCGCCTGCACTGTCAATCTGTACTAGACCCGTGTTGTCTTGGTAGGTCAGCGTCACAAAAGTGGCAGCAGGCTCGATGATGCTCTGTGGCTCCAGATCACCAAAGACAGCTGGAGGGGGAAGGCTCAGACTGATCTCCGAAGGTGACCCGAATGAGAGTTCTGCCAGGTCAGTTCCCGCGGTCACCCGGATTCTCAGGTTGTCAGTAAAAGGCCCGATGACCTTTGTCTCATTGGTCACCGAGGCTAAAAGCTCAGTCTTCTGGGAGGAATAACTGTAGAAGACTTTCTCGATGGTCGCTGTTCCGTTGCCCGGCCCAGAGTAAAGAGCAATCCTCTGCCCGAGTGGGAGATCGAAGTCGAATGAGTCGTTTGCGTTGATAAACATGATTTTCCTTTTTTAAGCAACCACCGCATTAAACGCTGAAATCACCCACCATTGAGCGCCAATAAACTGAAGCTGCACACTGTCGCCTGGGTCATTGAAAGTAATCGTTGTGTATCCACCAAGGTTTGTAGGGGTCAGAATGCCTGTATCAGCACCGGCAGTCTCAGCAACATAAACAATGTTCTTAATTTGTCCAGCTGCGCCATCAGCAAGCGTTAAAGCGTTTCCAGTAGCTGTTGAAGTGAACTCGGTTGTGTAGGTTGTTAAATTCACCGCTCCAGCGCCAGTCAGTGCCTGGGTCGAACCAAACACTGGGCCAGTTGTAATTGAGGTTGCTGTGGCCACGCCAAGCGTCGGAGTAACAAGAGTCGGACTGGTTGCAAAAACCAGCGCACCAGATCCAGTCTCTCCAGTAACTGTTGCCGCTAAATTTGCAGAAGATGGGGTGGCCAAAAACGTGGCCATGTTTGCGCCCAATCCAGTAACGCTTGAAAGCGGCAATCCTGTGCAGTTCGTCAGCGTTCCAGAGGTCGGTGTTCCAAGGATCGGCGTGACAAAAGTTGGGCTAGTGTTAAAAACCAACAGTCCTGTGCCTGTCTCGTCGGTCATCATTGCCGCAAGATTTGCACTTGTTGGATTAGATAAAAATGTTTGGACAGCTCCGCTGAAGGTAGAGATCGGATCGGTCGTTATTGCATACCAGGAGTTTGTCGCCTGGTAGAAACGGTAACGAATGGCATTGCCTGCCGCCAAAGTGTTGACAGCACCAAAAATATTTGAAGCACCATTTAATGCAAGTGTCAGCGCAGTAATTGTTTGAGTTGTTGTTATCAAAATCTCTGTGCCGTCTGGAACGCCCGTATTAAGCGGAAAAGTAACGGTTCCAGTGGCCAAAGTACCAGCGGGTTGCAATAACATCCATTGCTGCTCAGAAACTGGAGTCGGAACCGAAATGTTGAATCCAGTTGCTGGCGTAAACAAATTAACCGCAAGAGTCGGGGAGGCAAAGTTCTGTTGAAAGAAAGTCAGCAGTGAGCTGACAGGCAATCTTCGTGCATCGCCGTTGTTTGGCGTGTAGACCGCAAACTGGTCACCAGGCGAGACCTGTGCAAGAAGTGGAAGCTGATTGATGGTGGGCATGGTGTTCTCAGTAATAGTTGTTGTTCGAGACGTTTATCGGCTCCAGATAACCTTCTGAGCCAGTCTGAACAGGATTCTGTGGGGGTGGAAGGAAAGGATCGTCGATTCTCCAAGGCTTCTGGCCAGCACCAGCAGGCATCGTTCTGGGGAGCTGCATATCGATTGGGTAGGTCGCTCTCTGGAGAAGGACGTTGTAAGCCTGCTTGGCGGTGGATTTCACCTCAATGGCCACTTGCTTACCAAAGCTCGGCGCAATTCGGATGGCGAGGTTGGTGTATATCGCCTCATACGCCGAGTCAGGTACATCAGTCTCCTGATCGAGGTCTGAGTCCTGGGGGTTTGATGGAAGCGGGTAGGCAAGGCGAATCCCTTGTGCGTTCCAGGTAGCCATCATCGTATCGAGACGACGCAAAGCAGACTGGAGCTGCTCGGGTTGAAGATCAAAGACGTAGCCAGCGAGGCCGATCTCGTCGAACGCTTGCTCTACGAACTGCCGCTTAGTCCACCCCATCATCTCCCTCGACTTTCTCTGCAATCAAGGCAATCAACTTCTTATCGCTGGTGCGGCCATCGAACTTGATGTCTAGATCCTTTGCCATCTTTTCGAGTTCTGCTCGAGTCGGTGGCGTGTCATCTTCCACCGCAACCACTTCTTCAACCTTTTTGACCTCAACCTTTGGTGCAGCGAATCCGCAAGCTTCTTCTCTTGTGGCCAGCCAGCCCTCTTTGAGCATCAGCTGGCGCTCGGCTTCGTCTTCAACTGCGCGGTACTGATACCGCTTGCGTTTGTAAAGTCCAGGCCCACTGCCTGGCTTGTAAACAAATGTTGGGAAAAGCATCTTTAATCTCACTTTGTAAATTTGGCTACTTTTTTCTGAATCTTCTTAGGTTGCTTGACTACACTTCCAGTTCCACCGCCTTTTCTTTTTGCTCTCGTTGTCGCTGCATATTCTTGAGGTGAGAGAGCTTCGATTGCTTTCTTGGGTAAGTATCGCTCACCAGTTTCTTTGGAGGGCTTTCCAGACTTTGTGGTCCACTCCTGTTTGCTCCACTTCGAGAGTTTGTTTTCTGAGGTTTTCGCGCCTTTATACTTACCGCCTTTTTCTTTGTAAATCTTGACTGCCAACTGCATTGCCCTTGCGGAATGACCACCCATCTTTGAGGTCGCCTGCTTCTTTGCCGACTCCCAAAGCTTGGGGTTGGTCTTGACCGCGGTACTCATTTGGCGATTTTACTTGCCATCATCGCTTGTTTTGCGGCCAGCTTCTTGACCATCGCCATGCGTGAGCGGTCAGACATAATCTCTTGCGCTCTCATCACGGTGTCCATGTCCGACATTGCGCGATATTTCTTCTCTTCTGCCATGTCCTCGCGCTCGTCTTTCATCTCCATCTTGACGTACTTGGCGACAGCGTTGCCGTTGGATTTGGCCTTTTTTGCGGGAGCCTTCTTTGGCATTGCTTTCATCATCTTCATGCCATTTTCCTTTTCGCGGCCTTTTTGGGCGCTTTGCCGGGCTTGCCAGCTTTCATTGCGGCCTCACGGGCGAGGTTCAAAGCAATCGCCACAGCCTGCTTCTTAGGCCGTCCAGCCTTCTCTTCCATCTTGATGTTCTCGCCGATGGACTTGCGCGAATAACCTTTTTTGAGAGGCATGGTTATTTCCTTTTCTTTGGGGGTTTGGGTTTCTTCATGGGCTGGGGCTTGCTTGGGTAGATCAGCATCACAGACTCCTTAAAAAGCGGCCCGGAGGGTTAGTCCGGGCCTGGGGTTTACATCCGATAGCTTGCAAACGTATCAGTAGCGGTCTTGACGGTCAGGAAGGTTCCCGAGGTCGTGGTAGCCACAGCAGCAACGCCGTTGATGTTATGACCAGAAGCAGCGTTGGTCACGGTAGCGGCGTTGGGGCCAGTGTTGACCACGGTCCAGGTGAACGAATCACCAACATCCAACTCCATCGCGGCATCCAACGCAGCGCCCGTGGGCAACTGCAGGGTCACAGCGGCGCCGGTGGTCGTGGTAATCAGGCCATCGGTAATGCCAGCGATCATCGCAGCCGAAGTTGCAGCGGCAGTCGAGTCTATGGCATTAGCTTCAAGGCCAGAGCGCACACCAATCAACTCGGGGATACTCGGCGCGGTACCGACGTTGTAATACACCTCGGTTGCGCCAGCCTGGATGGAGACTGTTGCAGCACTACCACCAAAGGTAAACACTGTGATGGTTAGATCAGAAACAACGCCAAGCAACTCGCTGGCATTGGGATAGTTCGGAAAACCGACTACCTCAAAGACCTGCGCTTCAGCCCGGCTTGCGACGGCAATGACACTGCCCGCCGGGACGGAGATCGTGGCATCACCTTGGGGGAAAACGATTTGAGACATTTTGAGTTCCTTTCAAGGGGGCCGAAGCCCCCCATTTAATTAGGGCTGGTTGAACAGGAGGATTCCCGACATCTCAGGCTGCTTGTTCACCACTCCGAACATCGTATCGAGACGATACTTGATCTTCATAGTGTTGATGTCATAGAACTTCTGCATGACCAGCTCAATGCCCTGGTCCGTGCTGCCACGCATGATTGCAGCACCAGAGTCCGAAGGAATCGCAAAGCGGCCAGGAAGGATTTCCAGACTATCTTTTTGCCAGAATGGGTTGATCGCCGAAGCACCCGTGTTGATGTAGTCGATGTCAGCGGCAGCAATCGGAGTCACGATTACGTTCTGATACTGCTCTGCGGCATCGCCACCCTGACCAGAGATGATCGGGGGAGAGATAACAAGAGTAGTAGCATTCACGACCTGAATCACGCGGAAGGTCTTGGGCTGGCCAGTACCTTGCTTGGTGATGTGATGAACAGCCTCGACACCCTCGATGGTGAAGCAATCGCCAGCAACCACGCCAGTCGTGTTGGTAACGGTCACGGTCTGGAAGCGGTTATCGACGTTAGAGACCTCGCCAGTAGGCGCAGTGTCCGTTGCTAGGGGAACGTACATATTTCCACCAGCCAAAGTCGTGTTGATCTCGTCACCAGCACCAGCTGCAACGCCGATGCGGTTGGCATAGTCCATCTTGTAGGTCATAAAGTTGGCGATGTTTCCAACGAAAGCACGCTCGTAAGCGGTGTTGGACTTATCACCCTGGAAAGAACGTGCGCCGATGGTCGCAACGCCATTGGCAATGTTGCCTGCCATCTGGTTGTAGTTGCGGCTGGAGATCGCAGCGTAGCGGTCAAACATCTGAACGCCTTGCTCGTTCATAATTGCATCGCACTCGGCCAGGTCATCGAAACCAGTCGCGTCGCCAGTACGGGGAACCACAAGAGTGCCTTGGGCCGCGGCCACGTTCATGATCTGGATGTTGATGTCCGAGGCAAGCTTCTGCTTGGCAGACTCACCGAGACGATTCTCTTGCAGGGAGTCACGCAGCTCGACAGCAGACATGATCCAAGGAACCGAACGGTTAAATCCAATGGTTGAGGGAACGGACAACTGGGTGTAATCCCTAAAGTTACCAGTCATGTCCAGAAGAAATGGACTACCACCAAAGGACTGGGAAATATAGGGTTGGGGACGCCAGATGACGTTGTTGGTGCGCTCCATCATCGTCTGGTCTGTGTTGTAGATCGAGACGTTGCGCGACAGCACTAGAGCGTCGTTAAAGCCTTCGAGGATGTCCTCAAAGGCTACTCGCTCTTCTTTGGAAAAGGCGTTAGCCATTTTGAATTCCTTTCAATCGGGTTGAGAAAATGTTTTTTACTGCTCAAGTTCTCATCCAACTGCGCCCGGATGGAGGGCATCAAAATGTCTGCCGATTTTAGGTTGGCGATACCGTAGTAATTATTCTAAGCCCTTTTTTGCTTTTTGTAAGCATAGACTTTTGAATAATCTCCAGTCCTGGCCGCATCCTCTCGGAGGCGCTCAAGGTTTGAATCGACTGCTCCGCGGATCGGAGCGGTTCCACCAGCCACGGTCTTCTCGGGCGGCGGCGGTGTTCTCTTTCCAGTCACTTTCAATTGGGTCTCCAGTTTGGCAATGGCAAAGGCAAACTTTACGGGATCGGCAATGGATGCCAGCTCTTTTGCCTTCTTGGGATTTTTACCGAGGGCATAGATTAGCAGAGCCGGGTTCTCCGCGCCCTGGATCACCACGCCCTGCTGAGTGACGTTGAGCATCTCGGCCACGGTGGACTCGGCATCCTCGAAGTCTTTGACTTTCAGCGATGTCCGAGACTGGGCGTAGGACTCAAGCTTCGTCTGCCAGGCTTCTTGGGCTTCCTCTTCCTGGCGCCTGCTCTGGGCCAGCTGATCGTCGTAGCGGCGCTTCTTGTCAAACCAGTCTGCAAGAGATGCCTCGTACTTGGTCGTGTCGTAGTCAAAATCTTCTAGCTCGGGCTTCTTGCCTGGAGCCGCGCTGGTCTGCGGTGTCTGCTGCTGGACAAGCCTGGCTTCGAGTTCTCTGATCCGCTTCTGGTCTTCCCGGTTCTTCTTGCGAAGGTCGCGCACCCACTCGGGAGCGGGTTGGACTTCCTCTTCCACAGGCTCATCACCGATCATTACGGTGATTTCCTCTGGCTCGGGTTCTGGAGCTGCTTGCTCTTCTTGTTGCTGCGCTTCTATTTCAGGTTGCGCCTCTGATTCTTGAAGGTCTTGCTGGTCTTGAAGGTCAGCGAGGTTAACTTCAGGCGCTTCTGCCTGCTCTTGCTCTGGTGGCATTACTTTCTCCTCTGCTCGGCCATCTTCGGCTGGCCGGTTGCCGCAATTATTGTACCTCTTCTTCGCCTTGCATTGCACCAACACCGACAACAGGGGGCAAGACTTGAAATAACGGCTGGCCCTTCGATTTGACAGACTCACGCATCTTAGGGGTGATGTCCATCTTCCAGACTTCTACGCCGTCCATATCGGTCTTGCCTACTTTAGCGTCAAACTTCTTGCCGAGTTTCTCTAGTGACTTAGGAAGGATGTTGTCGTAAAAGCCTTTCATTCCTTCGCCACCAACTTGTAGGTCCAAACCAGCATACTCACCGCCACCTTGTTTTATTGCTTTTTCTGCCAATTCTTTTCCAACCAAAGTAACCAAATCTGCATCTGTTGACGCATCTTTCGTAATTGCTTTTGAACCATCTTTCCAAGCATTAACCGCCCAAGCACCACCGGTTTTTGTAATAGCAATTCTATCCACCTGCTTACTCAGGTCATACCGTTCTGCCTGAGTTTTGCCGGTAGTAAAGGCTATCTGGTCGTATCCTTTTTCTGAGGCTTCTTGTATTGCTCTCTTTAGGGTTAGTTCGTGCCATGTTGTCTTAAATGGTGCGTCGGGTATTCTTGATATTTTTGTTTGTTCTAACTTCTCAAATTCAGCAACTAATGGGTTAACCTTGTCAACAAAGGCTTGTGCGCTTTCTTT
>Ga0172376_10003033_pt1 | contig 20158 bp, 17 predicted proteins | sample Lak35m_FD_121114 | JGI IMG/M metagenome (GOLD analysis project Ga0172376, IMG submission 121114) | Freshwater microbial communities from Kabuno Bay, South-Kivu, Congo - kab_092012_35m | ecosystem: Environmental > Aquatic > Freshwater > Lake | place: Democratic Republic of the Congo: South-Kivu... | reverse complement strand
GGTTCAAACAAAATTAAAAGGTATCTGATTTCTATGAAACCAATCCTTTTTGTTGATCTGGATGAATCCTTAATCAACACAGATATCCTGCGCGAACAACTTATCCGTTCTTTTGCTACGTCTTTTTGGGGGACGTTAAAAATCCTTTTTAAAAGCAGATTTCACCCGGAGCGCATTAAAGCTTCTATTGCGGATAAAATTAATATTGATCCCGAAACGCTCCCTTATAATGCGGAAGTTTTATCTCTTATTCAGCAAGCCAAAAAAGAAGGGCGTTTGGTAGTATTGGCAACAGAAAGCCATGAAAAGGTAGCCCATCGGATTGCTCAATCCCTTGGGATTTTTAATGCAGTTTTGGCAACGACTGATACGTACAATTGCAAAGGGAAGAAAAAGGTTGCCGTGATGCAAGATTTTGCAAAAGGACGTCCTTTTGATTACGTCGGCGATAGCCGGGCAGATTTGGCGATATTTAAAGAGGCTCAAATACCGTATATTGTGGGAGGATTGCCTTATGCAGGTCATCATCAGCGGATTAAGCGCCCTGGTATTTTCAAGCCTTTTTTAAAAGTTATCCGCCCTTATCAATGGTCAAAGAATGCTCTTATTTTTCTTCCTTTACTTACAAGCCATAACCTATCATGGACCATGACTATGATAGCAGCTTTTGGAACTATTTGTTTTTCATTGGCAGCATCTGCAATTTATATCATCAATGATATGGTTGATGTAGAAGATGACCGTCATCATTCTGAAAAGAAGAACCGCCCTTTTGCAAAAGGGGAACTAACAATTGATGAAGGCATTTGGTTAAGCTTTATATTATTAGTTTCGGCAATTATTCTGTCCTATGTATGGTTGCCAGTGGGATTATGGGTTCTTTGTAGTTATATTATTTTAACGATTCTCTACTCTTTTTTCCTTAAAACACAAGTTGTTTTAGACATATTTTGTTTGAGCACGCTTTATGTCATTCGGGTCTTTTATGGGCAGGTTATTAACCAAATTGAATCATCCTCGTGGCTATTGGCATTTTGCGTCTTCTTTTTCTTAAGTTTGGCTTTTATGAAGCGGACAGCAGAAATAGAAAAGGCACAACGTAAAGAGCAACCACTGATGACTCGACGGGGATACCAAACAGAAGATGGTTTCCTGCTAAAAACTGCAGGAATCAGTTCGGGACTTTTATCCATATTAGTTCTCACAATCTATATAAATTCGGATAAGGTTATGAGACTTTATGAATACCCAGACTTCTTATGGGGGGCGGCGTATGTGTTATTGTATTGGAAGTTGCGCCTTTGGTTGATTGCAGTCCGCGGTGATATGAACCAAGATCCTGTCTTATTTACGTTGAATGACCCTATTTCTTATGGTATCGGCGTCCTTATCATTTTATTCGGAGCCTTAGCGAAAGGGTTATGATAATAGGGGTTAAGAAATCTTCTTTTATGGCTAAAGCCCTATTCTTGCTTATGGCCTATCTATCTCATGGGCGTCCTTTTGAGGGCGTGGGAGATTATGGCTACGCTCTTCTTGTTGCTTATCTCTTACTATTTGGTACTTTGCGGGATCGAGTAAAGCCGGCTCTCATAGCCTTGGGGCTCTTTCTTTTAATGGTTGGTCGATTGATGCCTCAACTAGAGATTCCAGAACAACAACGGCTCTTAATGGATAGCCAACAGCATATGATTTCTCCCAATCAATACTTGGAAGATGAATCAAAATACCCATTTTTCATGACGGCAGATGGCTATGTCCAAGGTTACAAGGACAAGCGGTTTGTGAAAACCATTGATATTGATAAAGGGATATTTTCTTTACGAAGTGGGTGGATCAATCGTGCTGATTATAATTTTTACTCTGAACAAAGTCCTTATGTCCGTTCGAATCTTCCTTTTGTTGTATGCTATAAAATAATTCCCCAAATGAAAGATATGGTTTTAAATTTGGAGGGATTATTGATTCTTGAAAAAGATGGAAAGTTGAAAATCCATGATCCTGCCGTTAAAGCGATAAAGCTTCAGGATGTGCACCTAGGGTGTACTTTGTGTGGATTTGGAGGACAATGGGATGAGAAAGGTTTTTACAATTTAAGGATCAAATTGGAAAAAACGCGACGATACCAGTTTTATGATATAGCCCGCATAACCAGCTTTCTTTCGGGTCTTTTACTTTTCTTCTTAGGGTTATTTTCTATGAGGTGGACAACTGATGTCGGTTTGCAATCTCTTCTTTTATCATTGTCAGCAATATCTTTTTGGCTAGATTACCCCCAAGTATTTTACAGGGGCATCTTTGCTAGAGGGGGTATGGATGGTGTTATTCATGATGGTTATTCTTATTGGATGTTAGAAAAATGGGCCAGTGGCAATTGGTTTGAGGCACTTTCATCGCCAGAAAAAGTATTCTATTTTATGCCCGGAATGCGGTATGTGCGTTTTATGGAGATACTTCTTTTTGGCAATGCTTATATCCTTCAGCTGACCCTTCTAATTTTTGTGCCCCTTATTTTATACCGTTTTTTTTCAGTGTTTCTATCTCGTGTTGCGGCAGTTTCTTTAGCTCTTGTTGCCTTTTCATACCTGTTCAACGGAATAGGATTGAGTATCAAATTATACGTTAAATCGTTATTAGATCTTTATGGAGAGGGATTTGGATACGCCCTTCTCTTTATTGCTTTAACGCTTCTGGCAAAATCAATTCAGAAAGTAGGATGGGGGGTTGTTGTTTTCTTCCTTTTAGCTATCAGTATATCCATTCGACCGAACCTAGGTGTTTTCGTGGGGGTTATTGCATGTGTCCATCTTTTTACCACAACCTTCTCTTCCTTGGATTGGTGGTTGCGTTTTAGAATGCTTTTTGGGTTGGCTCCTTTAATCCTTATTCCATTACATAATATTTTGGGGGGTGAATTTGTCCTCGTGACAAAAGCATCCCAAATTCCAGAGAATTTGCCTCTTTCTCCCAGCTTATACGTCCAAGCGTTCAGTTATCTTCTTGGTTTTAATGAAAACTTTAATCAATCAGGCCGCTTTATTGCGCATTTTCAACATGTTTACCCCCATTATGCTATGGCTTGGTTCGGATGCCTTTTCTTAAGTATTAAAGGGCAAAAACCCCTCATTCAAGCTTTTGCTTTTGCCACATTTTCTGGATTATCGGTCCACTTTTTTTGCTGGCCCGATCTTCGCTATCTTCATCCTTATTTGACCATCACTCTTGTTCTTGGCTTATACCAACTCCCGTTCTTGAGAAATAAGGAAGTATCAATATGCTAAATTTTTTAGATCAAATTAAAATTCGATTCCGCCATTGGGTTATGCCGCAAGAGACTTTGGTAAAGTTAGCAATGCCGCACAAATGTATTTTAGATATTGGTTGCGGGCTTGGAATATTTTTAACAGAACTGTCGGGACAAGGAAAAAAACTGAAAGGAGTTGAAGTTTCACCTGAGATTGTTAAAAAAGCAAAGATGGTTTTGGCACAAAAAGAGATACAAGATGTGGAGATTAGCCATTTTAGCGGTGACCCCCTAATGATTCCAGCTTGGGAGCAATATGATGCTGTCTTTTTAAACGATGTTTTGCACCATATAGCACCAGAGGATCAGTTTGATTTTCTAAAGAAAATCCATAAAAAAATGCGCAAAGGGACACAGTTTATTTTAAAAGATATTGATGCGGCAAGTTCATTTGTTTTTTTTAATACAGTACATGACATTATACTGAATCATCAATATCCCCATGAGCGGCCTATGGCGGACTGTCGTGTGTGGTGTCAGCTGTTAGGCTTTCAAATTGAAACTTCTTTTTTAATTCGTAAATTATTCTATCCGCATTTTATTTTAGTCATGACTAAAGTTTGAAAGCTTATCCTTAGCAGATGTATCAAAGCTATAGTTCTTTTCTTAAGTATACTTTTGCGATAGAGCCCTCACTATTATAACCTAAAAATTTGTAAAAATCGTGGCTACCATCTTTAATGCGGCAGAAGCTGTCGATAAGGTCGATCACTTTACCGTTATGTTCTCTAGCAGACGCTTCGGCAGCTTGCATTAGCCGTCGCTTAACGCTCAAGTCTGGTTGCTTTGCATCAACAACCAATCCTTCAATACGGCATCTTTTTCCTTCTGAAGTGAACAAATCATAAATGACAAAGGCAATGAACCCGACAATCTTTTTTCCTCTTATGGCAATCAGGATATGGTGACGAGGGTCATCCAGGTAAGTCCTGATTTGTGATTGTATGCCGCTTTCGGATTTTGGATAGCCATTCTTTTCCATCAAGATAATAAGATCAGCAATATCGTTAAAGACAGCTTCACGTAAGTATATCTTATTCGGAAGGATTTTGGGGGTTGAGAGAATCTTTTCTGTAAAGTTGATGGGAATTCTATTCTCAAGGGTATAGGACTTCAGGCGTTTTTCTAAAAGACGTTTTTTCATCCACATTTTAAAGGCGATATCTTGTGCACTTTCAAGGGATTCTAATCCATGATAATGCTCCTCTAAGTATGACAAATTCCAGGTGCACACCCATGTTGGAAATATGGTTGCATTCAGTTTTGGGTTATACAAGTTTTCTTTCTTACTTTTATACCATTTATGGCGTGCTGACAGTGTTTTCCATACATAAATCTTGCGGTGGGTGTATTGATAAAGTATGTCTGCCTTGGCGGCAGCCAATAGGGTGACTTCAGCTGCTGCTTGTATAGTAAAGGCCATGAAGTCACATATTTTTGAGACCATTATATTTAAAAATGTATAGATTTTGTTCACAAATAAAAAAGATGGATTTAAAGAGCGGAGGAAAAAGGCTTGAATTTTTGAGATTATTTCGTGTGCTTTATGAATAAAGACCTTTATTCTTGCAAATATCGGTTCTAAAGATAGCATCGATAAATTCCCAAGATCACATAATTAAATAAGCTCTATTAGTAAGGGTATTATGAGAAAGTAAATTTTACAAACCTCTTTTGCTACTTCTTTAAGATGATTTACGGAAAAGGTTGCACAAAATGGATAGCTGGCTATAATCCGTATTCATAGGTAGAGGTATACTGAAAAAAGAGGGATTGGGATGGTGGTTAAAGTTGCAATAAATGGGTTTGGACGTATTGGAAGAATGGTGTTACGGGCACTTGTTGAAAGTGGTCGTAAAGATGTTCAAGTGATTGCTATTAATGATCTAGGTTCTATTCAGGATAATGCACATATGCTGAAATATGATTCTGTTCATGGCCGCTTTCCGGGAACGGTGGTAACTACGCTGGATGCTTTGGATGTAGGTTCTGGTCCTATAAAAGTATTTGCAGAACCGAATCCTGAAAAGCTTCCCTGGGAAAGTTTAGGCATCGATATTGTTATGGAGTGCTCAGGTCACTTTACGGACCGGCAGGCAGCCGCAAAGCATATAGCAGCTGGTGCTAAACGCGTGCTGATATCAGCTCCGGCAACGGGTGCGGATATGACAGTGGTGTATGGGGTAAATCACGCTCAAATAACAGCTGATCATATCGTTATTTCAAATGGATCTTGTACGACAAATTGTCTTGCACCTGTAGCGGATGTTCTTCACCAAGGTGTTGGCATTGAAGCGGGTTATATGACAACGGTCCATTCTTATACCGGCGACCAGCGATTGGTGGATACCCTTCATAAGGATTTACACCGCGCTCGTGCAGCAGCTATGTCGATGATACCCACATCTACTGGTGCTGCTAAAGCTTTGGGGCTTGTGTTGCCAGCCCTTCAAGGTAAGTTAGATGGGTGTGCCATTCGTGTACCGTCACCCAATGTTTCTTTGATCGACTTTACCTTTACAGCCGCACGCGCAACCTCAGCAGAGGAAATTAACAAGCTTATGATGGATGCGGCTCAAGGCAGGCTCAAAGGTGTTTTGGATGTGGTTACAGAACCTCTTGTATCCGTTGATTTTAACCACCATCCTGCTAGTTCCATCTTTGATGTGGGCCAAACCCAAGTGGTTGGACAGAAATTCTGCCGGATTTTATCTTGGTATGATAATGAGTGGGGGTTTGCGAACCGTATGAGCGACGTGGCTGCTTTTATGGGGAAGATGCTTTAGGAATAAAGGTATATGGTAATGAATTTATATAAAGTTTTTTGTTTACTATTCATGCTCTTTTGTAAGGCAAATTCTTTAGTAGCAATGGAATCAGTGCCTTTGGCAGAATTTAACCAAAGAACCTACCTTGTTCATGTTACGCCTGTTTTGCTTCAAGATTCTACAGCAATTGGGGGTTCTCTTACGAATGGAACCATAATCCCCGATGGTAAGGCAATACGTCATCGTGCAACATTTCACAGCTGTTGCGGTGGTGTTGTTCCAGAGGAATGTATGGTAAGCGTATTCAATTTTTTTGGGCTTCCGATGAGTTCAAAAATTGAAGGCCATAGTGAGGGGCCTTACGCTTATTTAGAGCCTTTTGAAGCTTTTCAGGGGGAGTGTATTGGGGGACAGTTAAATGATTGCTTCATTTTTGATAGGCATCACTATGGAAAAAATGCTGTCATTATCCTCCCCGACACGGATTGTGATAAATTTCGGGAAAGAAATGCTTATTTTACAGGTGAAGTTGTCACCTATGATCCCAAAACGACCTCTCTTCGCAAGATTGTCAATGCGACACTTGAACAAAAGCAAGCTTGGCGCATAGCCTTTGAGGGGCAACGAGGGGGGCAGAGCTATGATTACCCCGTTATGAGAATTAATGGCATAGAAGTTGATGCAACCTTGCTGAACGAACAGCTTAAGAATCTCACCCTTTACCAAGGAAATCATAATCACTCCCACTTTGGTATTCTCGAGTCGTTGCTGGGGTATTTAAACAGGCCATTTGCGTGTTTTTACTTCAATAAGGGAACAAACTTGAGAAAAACACTGATCCATAGCGCACATGCTACCGTTCTGAGGGCCCTTATTGAATATCAATTCTCCAAACTCAGCGAAGAAATTCAAAGACTTTCGGTTGAGAAGCAAAAAGCGTTTCTTTCCTGGCAGCAAGACACGAACTATTGGATAAGTCTCTATTTTCGTCTCTTACGATTAGCAGAGGAGAAGAAAGGTTTCGACCAGCCAGAGATTTTTGGTCAGTTAATAGCAGCATACACCCAAGAGGATGTACTTAACTTAATCTCAAAGGAATTACCGATTCTTGAAAAACCTTTGAGCATTGGAAATGCTGATGATTTAGGGCTGTCACGTTATATTCCAGCCTATTGGGATTCCTTGTCCTATATGTCTGTGGGTAATATCCAGGAAGCGCTGAGTTATGTAGAAAGGCAACATCAACCCTGGAGCGAAAAGGGCGTTGTATCTTCTTATCTTTTTTTCAAGAAGATTTTTAAGAGCCCCTTACAATTGCCTGAAAACATAGATCCAATCCTTATTTCAGCTTTTAATGAAAGCACGAAAGGCCTTTCATGGATTAAACCTTCAGCCGGAATTTTTGAAAAATGGCCTGTTGAATTTTTTAGGGACCAGTTCTTTGAACTATTTGACGATCCCAATAAAAAAGAAGAGCATCTTTTTGCGTTGATGAATGTGCCTGGCATTAAATCTGCCCTATCCATTTTACTTCATGTACCATCATGGAATGAGAGAGAGATTATCAAGCTTGCCGATATCTTGAGCATTGCCCCTGAGACGGCCTTACTTTATAGCGAGCCAACAGACTATACAAGATGCGCCGCTTTTGTGCGGCCTTCTCTCTTAAGGGTTGCTGTTAATTCTTTTAAAGAAGCCAAAAATTTAAATGCTTGCTTTGTAGGGTTTCTCAAGGCCCTATCAACAACCCCTCTCAACACAAATGGGGTAAAAAATGATTTGATAGGCCAACTAAAGTTGACAGTTTATCAGGAAGCAAAAATGTATTTTGAGGTAATTCAATCAGGAAGCTGCGGCACGCTTGATGACATATTCGATTTTTACAGTTTACAAAAAGAGTTTAGAGAAGCCTATCCGACGGACGAAAGTTTTTGGAATGTGCCTCCTGATTGGACGGGTTTCGCTCCAAGTTTTGAGGGGGTACTAAGGAGCCTAATGGAGAAGAAAGAAAAGCGCGTATAGGGTCTAACCGTAAGTTTCTCCCTTTTGCCTTTCCGAATTTATAAAATACCTGCTAAAATTTCTTAAAAGCTTGGCTATTTAACCAAAAGGCGGTTTTCATTTGTGTTAGATTGGATTGTGACAACGACGCCCACGCTCAATTGGTTTGAGCTTTTTGGCCTTATTCTCGGTATCATGGGGATTATTGGGCTTCCTGTTATGACCTACATGCGCCATCTCTATGATCAACACGCATTGATTTCGCAAGAACGAAATGATCTCACAAAGATTCTTAATGTAATTCCTGAAGCCCGATGCTGGTGGCGGGAAACAGAGTCCCATGTTCATTGCTCGCAGTCTTTTGCAAGTTTGTTGGGCCTTAACCTTGATCACCCCATTGAAGTTGTGGATGTTACAAACCAATTTGATTATCCTTCTGCCTTTCTCCTTGACCAAGCTATTCAAAATACGTATCAAACAGGTGAAAATTTTACACACCAATTGGCATTGTTAAATCAGAAAACGATCGTTCAGGTTGAAGGTATGCGCATCATTCAGGGCCAACAGAAATTGATGGTTCTATCTGTTTTGGACATAACGGCAAAATCTTATGAGATGCAGCGGCTGACAGCAGAGGTAAAATCCTTAAGGGCTGAACATGAAATGCTTCAGGCGATGGTTGATGTGGTTCCTGTTGCCTTATGGTACCGCAATGCTGAAAATCAAGTGATTTTTTGTAACCAAGCCTATGCAGGGGCAGTAGAGAGTACGCCTTTGCAAGTGGCTATAAATCATAAGGAACTCATTGAAAAGTCGCGCAGTACCAGTCCCCATCATTTGGCAATAAAGGTGCGCAACAGTGGGCAGAGCCAGAGCCAACGGGGGCATATTGTGATCGACGGTTTCCGTCGCTTGATTGAAATGACAGAAGTCTGTCATGAGAATGGAGCGACAGTAGGATATGCTCTTGATTTGACGGATGGTGAAGAAAAAGCTTCCGATTTGAGCAAGCATATTCAAGCTCATCAAGATGTTTTGCATCAACTTTCAACGCCTATCTCGGTTTTTGGGGCAGATACACGCCTTGAGTTTTTTAATAACGCTTTTACAAAGTTATTTGGATTTGAGGAGACTTGGCTTCATACAAAACCAACCTTTGCTGATGTCTTGCAAGATATGCGGGAGCGGCGCAAATTGCCAGAATACCCTGATTTCCAGGCCTTTAAGAGGAGCAGGTTACAACTGTTTAAGGAATTGCTGCAACCCATTCAAGAGCTCATCCATCAACCTGATGATCAAATTTTACGTCTTCTAATAGCGCCCCATCCTTTGGGGGGATTGTTATTTATGTATGATGACGTGACAGATAAATTGGCTTTGGAGCGTCGCTATAACACCTTAATTGCTGTTCAAAAGGAAACACTTGATCACTTATATGAAGGAATTATTGTTTTAGGCAGTGATAGTCGATTGCGTTTGAGTAATCCAGCGGCGGCTCGTATATGGCAAGTTGATATGGCAGACATCACGCCTGGACGCCACGCAACGGAGTTGCTGAATTTAATTGGACCTTCTTTTGCAACAGAAGAAGAATGGAAAAATTTCCAAGCGCGTTTATTGACCATTATTAGTCAGCGCGTTCCAAAAACGGGGCGTTTCAGCCGTGCCGATATGTCCATGATTCAGTACGCTTATGTTCCCTTGCCAGATGGTTCCCATTTGCTTAGTTTTATTGATGTTTCAGATCGCTGGCGGTTTGAGCAAGCCTTACAGGAGCGTAACCAAGCTTTAGAGCAGGCAGATCGGATTAAGTCAGACTTCTTGTCCCATGTATCCTATGAACTACGGGCGCCGTTGAACACGGTTATTGGGTTTTCTGAAATCCTGATCAACCAATATTTTGGAAGTTTGAATGAGCGCCAAATTGATTACTGCCGTGGCATTGTAGGTTCGGCGCAACGGTTGCTCGCCCTTATTAATGATATTTTAGATTTGGCGAGTATTGAGGCAGGGCAGATGACCTTGACCCAACAGCCCATTCATTTGGATACCTTATTATCAAGCGTGGTTGGGTTGGTTTATAACCGTTCCCATGACCAGGGACTTGAGATCTCTCATAAAAATGAGTCTAAAATCCAAACATTTATGGGAGATGAGCGCCGCCTAAAGCAGGCGGTTTTTAACCTTTTGAACAATGCTGTTAAGTATACCCCTTCTGGAGGTCGGATAGAGCTCAAAGCCTATACTAAAGAGCGGGAAGAAAGCCAAGATCTTTGCTTATCGGTTCACGACACAGGCGTTGGAATTAGCACAGAAGACCGCGCTCGAATATTTAAAATTTTTGAACGAGGCCCGCATTATAGCCAATCAAAGCCGCTTGGGGCTGGCCTTGGGCTTTCGCTTGTGAAAAGCTTGATCGAGCTTCATGGGGGGGATATCCATATTGACTCCATCCAAGGAAAAGGAACGACGATTACCTGTACGGTGCCACTGGTGGAGGAACCTTGAGCCTTATTGGGGATTTTTTGCCCCATCAATAATTCAGCGGCGATTTCTTAATATTTTCCTTCTAGCCTCTGGCAACCCTTAAGCCGCTGTAGCAGCTTCTTTGGGTGCTAAAGGTAATCCCTTTGTCGTGGAATATTCAAAGTGTAAGATTTCTTCAGGATAAAGGAATTTGCGAATGGCGTGCGCAGCTTGGGCACCTTCCGCGAAACCATTAAGGATGAGTTTCAATTTATGGGGGTAAGTTGCAATGTCGCCAATGGCATAAATACCGGGGCGATTGGTGGCTCCCGTTGCAGGGTCAATGGTGATGTGGTGGTTTTCAAGGCCAAGCCCCCACTCGGCAATGGGTCCTAAATTCATGGAGAGCCCGAAAAATGGAAGGAGCACATCGGCAGGGAGTTCTTTTGTTTCTTCCTCTAAGGACTGAACGATAACTTTTGTCAGTTGGCCACTTTCGCCTTCTAAGCCAGAAAGCTGGAAGGGTATAACCAAGTCGATGGCGCCTGAGTCAGCAAGTGCTTTGAGGCGGGCTTCACTTTCAGGGGCAGCTCGAAATTTGGGGCGACGGTGAACGACGGAAATGTGTTTTGCCACTTCACTTAAGGAGAGTGCCCAATCAACGGCGGAGTCGCCGCCACCTGCAATGACGATGGTCTTATCACGATATGATTCACGGGATCCCACATAGTAATGAATGCTTTTGCCTTCAAAACCTTCAATGCCTGGTAAAGGAGGACGATTCGGTCCAAAAGCTCCAACACCAGCTGCAATGATAATGGCTTTGGTGCGAACTTGGGTCCCCTTGGATGTGGTGACAGTCCAGCTTTTACCAGCTGCATCGTTCGGTATGATGGCGATAACTTGTTGCCCAAGGTGATAAGTGGGGTTGAAAGGTTCAATTTGCTGGCGTAAATTTTCAATGAGGCCTTCGCCAGTGATTTGAGGATAAGCAGGGATATCGTAAATAGGTTTTTCAGGGTAAAGGGCAGCACATTGCCCCCCGATCATGTCCAAAGCGTCTATGACATGGCAACCCAACTGCAACATACCACATTCGAAGACAGAAAATAACCCAACAGGGCCTGCGCCAATAATGACGACATCTGTTGTATGGTTCGCAGTTGTATGTTTAGACATCGAGGCTCCGGCTTGCTTTATGCAGCAACTAAGGCCTTAACTTTTTTGGTAAGACGTGAAACCTTCCGAGAAGCTGTGTTCTTATGGAGGGTACCTTTACTGACACCGCGCATAATTTCAGCTTCAGCTTCGCGCATTGCTCCAACGATCTCCTTCTTGTTACCCTCCTCAAGAAGAGACTCAACTTTCTTAACAAAAGTTCGAATGCGACTAACCCGTGCACGATTTTGTTCCGTGCGTGTTTTAATCTGGCGGATTGCCTTTTTAGAGGATGTATGATTGGCCATAAGTCACCTTTTATGAATAAAAATATATCTTTTGGTTAGTATATACCGGAAGTTTGCCTTAATCGTCAATCTTTATTGTCTGAGAAGGCTCGTATTAAGTGCTCTTTGTTTCAGCGTCTACCACAGCAAGAGCAGCCATATTCACAAGCCCGCGGGATGTAACAGAAGGTGTCACGATGTGGACAGGTTTAGGGCACCCCATAAGAATGGGGCCAACCGTTAAGGCGTTCCATAGAGATTTGGCCATGTTGAAAGCAATATTAGCTGCATCAATACAAGGTGTAATCAAAAGGTTAGCTTCACCAAGCAACTTAGAGTTGGGGAATATCTGGGTGCGGATGTTTTCTGATAGGGCAGCATCAGCATGCATCTCACCCTCCACTTCGAGGTGAGGGGCATTTTTATGGAGCCAAGCAGTAGCTTGGCGCATCTTAATGGCATTGTCTGTTGTACCAGCCCCAAAATTTGAATGGGAGAGAAGGGCTATCTTTGGGGTAATACCAAAACGACGGACCTGGTCGGCTGCCATTAAAGTCATTTGGCAAATTTCTTCTAAGGAAGGATTGGGGTTAACATAAGGGTCACAAACGAACAAGACTCCATTCTCCCTAATTAACACACCTAAGGCGGCAAGGACCTTGCTACTTTCTTGATCAAAATCAAAAATTTGGCGAATATGCGCCAAGTGGATATGGTAGCGGCCGATGGCGCCACATAGCATCGTATCAGCATCGCCTAAGTGAACCGTCAAAGCGCCAATGATTGTTGGGCTTGTGCGGGTTAAGATTCGGGCAACATCTGGCGAAATGCCCTTACGCTCGGTTAGTTCATGGTACGTATGCCAGTAGTGGTCATACCGGCTATCCTTGTTGGGGTCGATGATTTCAAAATCTACGCCTTCTTTAATGCGCAAACCCAAGCGTTTGATCCGCTTTTCAATGACCAAAGGTCGTCCGATCAGAATTGGTTTGGCAATGCCTTCATCGACCAAAATTTGGATGGCGCGAAGAACGCGCATATCCTCTCCTTCCACAAAAGCAACGCGCTTTGGGTGAGCTTTGGCTTGTTGGAAGATGGGTTTCATGACCATGGCAGAGCGGTAGACGTATTCGCTCATTTTCTGCCGGTAAGCTTCAAGGTCTGCCAGGGGGCGTGTTGCAACGCCTGTATCCATGGCGGCTTTGGCAACAACAGGGGCAATCTCCATAATTAAGCGCGGGTCAAAAGGTTTGGGGATAATATAACTCGGGCCAAAATTATGGATTTCCCCACCGTAGGCGCTAATAGCCACATCGGAGCCTTCAACTTGGGCAAGGTTCGCGATGGCTTTGACACAGGCAATTTTCATTTCTTGGTTGATTGTCGTCGCGCCGACATCTAAAGCGCCGCGAAAAATAAAAGGAAAGCACAAAACATTATTGACCTGGTTAGGGTAATCTGTGCGCCCTGTCGCCATAATGGCATCTGGCCGTGCTTCATGGACAACCTCCGGAAGTATTTCAGGGTCGGGATTAGCCAAAGCTAAGATCAAAGGGTTGGGGGCCATGGCCTTAATCATATCAGCTGTTACAATATTCCCTGTGGAAAGGCCCAAGAAAATATCAGCTTCTTTCAAACTGTCGGTTAAAGTTCTATGAGGTGTATTGGCCGCATATCGGCGCTTGCTCTCATCCATTTGGTCTTTGCGTTCTTTATGAATTACGCCTTCGCGGTCGCATAAAATAACATTTTCAGGGGTTAACCCTAAAGCGACTAACAAATCTAAACAAGCAATGGCTGCAGCGCCCGCACCAGATGTAACCAGTTTAACGTCAGCAATATTTTTGTTCACCAGCTTGAGGCCGTTCAAAATAGCCGCAGCAACAATGATTGCGGTGCCATGCTGATCGTCATGAAAGACAGGAATGTTCATGCGCTCATGGAGTTTTTTCTCGATGTAAAAGCATTCCGGTGCTTTGATGTCTTCAAGGTTAATGCCCCCAAAGGTTGGCTCTAATGCTGTAATAATGTCGACCAATTTATCGGGATCATTTTCACTAATTTCAAGGTCGAAAACGTCAATGCCGGCGAATTTTTTAAAAAGAACGGCTTTTCCTTCCATGACAGGCTTGGCAGCCAATGGCCCAATATTACCAAGCCCCAAAACGGCAGTGCCATTTGAAATGACCGCAATAAGATTGCTTCGGGCAGTGAGGCTAGCTGCTTCTGCAGGATCTTCTGCAATAGCACGGCTGGCAGCAGCAACACCGGGAGAATAAGCGAGGGTTAAATCATGCTGGTCTGCCAGAGGTTTTGTCGGATTGATGGATAATTTGCCGGGTGTTGGATAACGGTGGTAGTCGAGGGAATCTTTGTAGATGTCGGCCTTGACGCGTACTGGTTCTTTGGTCAATATGAGGATCGCTTTCTTTAGAGAATCTATCCATAAGTCATTGTAATGAAAAATGGTGCGGTCGAGAAGACTCGAACTTCCACGATGTTTCCACCACAGCCACCTCAAGGCTGCGCGTCTACCAATTCCGCCACGACCGCATATTTGTCATTTGTGAACTCTTTCAATTGAATACCAGATCACTCTAAAGGGTTCAAGAAGAATACGTAAAAGCTTCCTGTTTCTTGATGGGTGTTTTAGGCGAGTATTTTGATGAGAATTTGAGAGGTTGATGTGGCTTGCTAGCCACAGGAAATAGAAAATGCAGCTTGTTTGAAGGCGGCGCAGGTTTTTTTCTTGATTGCTCCTCTTCACTACGCTACTTTAGCGCGTAGGTTTGAGATGAGGGATCAATAAGTAAGACATCTCAACCTATAATATACAAGCGTTACCAAGGGTTGGTAATGCGTGACGCAAGAGTGCTTGCAACACCCTCGCGCCACTAACCAAGACAAACTGTGAGATAGTTCATCATGGCTAAAGTCAAACTAGCGCATGTCTTGCGCCTTTTCAACTTAATCCTGCAACGGCCGCAAGGCCGAAAATTGAGATCACCTCACGTATAGAACGAGAGAGAATAGGACTTTTCCTGTCCTCTTTTTTGTGGGTGCTTTAAAGGAAAATGACAGCAGCAATTCTTGCCTTTTATTAAGGCAGCAGGGTCGTATTGTTTGTGGGGGTTTGATGATCAAAGGGAGGTTCATATGTCGACCCCTCACCCGCCTGTTCACGTTGTTCACAGGCGACCTCTCCCACAAGGGGAGAGGTACAAGCAGCCAGTACTTGGATTTTACCTCTCCCCTTGGGGGAGAGGTACATGCAGCCAGTGCTTGGAATTTTACCTCTCCCCTTGTGGGAGAGGTCGGCACGAAGTGCCGGGTGAGGGGTGAAGTTTTTAACATTCTTCAGTGTCCATTAAAGCTTCAACCTCCATGCCTAAAATTTTCCTCCAAGCAGCCACCCCATCCCTTTTATCGCAGTGAAAACTAAGGAGAAAAAATGATTATTCTTATGCCATTTAACGGAAAACCCATCGAACATTTCAAAGATTACAATGAGTTATTCGATCACCTCCTCGCAGTTGAAAACACGAAGCTCATTGCAAATAATCCTAATTTTAAAGAGATGAATTGGCGCTTTACCATCCATCCCCCACGGCGGGTGGTGGCCTTTTACGTCCATCTCAAAGATACAAATGAGGCCATAAAAGAAGCCTACGAGGAAGACCTATCCCTAATTGAAATATGCTTCGGTGACTTTACCAAACCCACCTACATTGCCCTTACCCCTAATACCAATTTGGATTACCTCAAGAAGAAATGGTGCGTTGAGTACTGCGTATTTCATCATCTGGTGGTGAGAGAGGTGTGAGAGGGGAGGTAGTTGATAAGTAAGGCATACCTTTCATTCCGACGCTATGCAAAACCTGGATTAATAGATATGAGCAGTTAATAAATAACGTGAAAGTGCATGAATTTTTAATAAAGAAACTTGCAATTTTATCTAATAATCCTATATTATTAGATGGAGGAAGGAAAACATGAATGCTCTTCAGTCAGTAAAAACTCATTTGAAGCCTGGAAAGGTCTATAGAAGGAGCGACCTAACGAAATGGTCAAATGCCGTTGATCGTCATTTGAATCAACTTCAAAAGGATGAAGTCTTACTCAAGGTAGCTTCTGGGATGTATCTTTACCCCAGAAAAACTGTCTTTGGAAAGGCTCCCGCCAATGATCATGATCTCATCGAACGATTTTTAAAAGATTCTCGATTCTTATTAGCGGCACCCAATACCTACAATGCCTTAGGGGTTGGAACAACACAGCTTTATAATGAAACGGTTGTCTATAATCATAAGCGTCACGGTCGTTTTAAGCTTGGAAATCGTTACTTCCGCTTTGTTATGAAGCACCATTTCCCAGCTAAACTAAGCAAGGAATTCCTGTTTGTGGATTTAGTTGATAACTTGCAACGTTTAATGGAAGACCGAGAAAAGGTGCTGAGACTCGTGGCAAAGAAAGCGCAAACTATGGATTCGAAAGTTCTTCTAAGAGCTGTTAAAAACTACGGCGGGATCAAAGCCAAAAAATTCTTTGGTAGCGTTTTCAATGACAGGAAGGCAACTTATGTCACGTAAATATTTACACGAACATCCCGAGTTTTCGGATTTACTTGCAATTGTTGCAGAGAAAGAATCCATAGATCAGCCATGTCTTATTGAAAAAGATTATTGGATTATGCACTGCCTCTTTGGTCTTCAAGCTGGTGGTTTTGAATTTAAAATGAAGGGTGGGACTTCTCTTTCAAAGGGGTTTGGCTTGATTCATCGATTTTCTGAAGGTATCGATATTCAGATTGAGCCACCTTCTGATAGGAAAGTTTATAAAGGAAAAAACCAGGATAAGCTTCACCATATACAGAGTCGATTTGATTTTTATGACTGGCTGGCTGAAAACATCAAGATAGACGACATTATCGCCAAGCGCGATCGGGATTTTGATGATGAGAAAGCAAGAAGCGGAGGCATCCGGCTATTCTATACGACGACACAAGATTACCCAGAAGATTTAAAGGAAGGTATTCTTCTGGAAGTTGGATTTGATGATGTGACGCCCAATTCAGAGAGAGATATCAGTTCGTGGGCATATGATTACGCCTCTGAAAAGGTAGAAATAAAGGATAACAGAGCAGTTGCCGTGAAGTGTTATCATCCAGGCTATACTCTCGTTGAAAAGCTTCAGGCAGTATCAACAAAATACCGAAAACAACAGGAATCAGGCAGGTTCCCCGAAAATTTCATGAGACATTATTATGATATTTTTTGCTTATTGAAAGACAACAGCACACAAAAATTCGTTTCTACACCAGATTATTATGCGCATAAGGAAAAGAGATTTAGAGCAGGAGACAATCCCATTATTGCTCAGAATGAAGCGTTTATTCTTAGTGATTCGAAGACGCGCGCGCTTTACAAAAATGAATATGAAAAAAGCACGACGCTTTATTACAGAGAAAAACCATCCTTTGAAAACATTCTGAGTCGTATACAAGAGTATTCTGAGAGGCTATAAGAAAAACTGGTCTCTGATCGCAATTTGTACGGGCAACTATCGCAAACTCACCTATATTGTCCTCACTCCTAACGTTGATCTAGATTTCCTGAAGAAGAGGTGGTGTGTTGGTTATTGTACCTGGCACCATTTACCGTTCAAGGAAGTGTGAGGGAAGTAGGGGATTGAGAGAATAACAATTAGAATATTATTAACAAATTATTATTAGAACGAGAGTTACAATACCTCAAAGGAGAGAAATTTGAAGTGTGGAAGAAAATTAAAAATTACTATAAAACGAAAGTCCGGCAGAACTTATTTTTTGAGTCGGTAGCTGGTTCCCTTATAGGGATAGTCACTATATCTCTCTCGTTTGAACTTTTAGCTAAAATATATCCAGACACTTATAGACGGCTAACAAAATGGGCTAACACGCCGCTTAAGCCCATACCTATGGATTGTAAATTTGAAGAAAAGCTACCCAATGTAGCTCAAGCTAGAGAATTAAAAATATATCGAGTAACCATTTCCTTCGATACAGATAAAATCGCTAATAAAGACGTGATTGTATACTCCTTAGACCAACAATTTGCAATCCTTGATCCTGATTTAAATCATAACCCCCAGGATTGTGATTATCGTAAATATATGGCTATCATTCCTGTTAATAAAGGGGAATTGAATTTTGAAGTTATTGGAAAACCAAACAATATTCCAACAGGTAAAATTGAATACCCACGCTGTAATTTAAAGGTACAATTTATTAATGACTAACAAACTAATCTGCCTCCTTATGATTGGATTATCTCATATTGCTTATTCCTCTCAAGATGCTCCTGAGGCATACGAAAAGATGTTACCTAAGGTGTTGGGGCAAGCTTTAAATCCGGGCTGTAAGGCAACTATTTCTTGTTATAAATGTTGCGTTGGCGACTTTAAAGACAAAGGAACAATTGAAAAAATTTGTAAGGAGGAATATAAAAATTGGCGTAATGCTCAAAACAATAAGCCATGCGGGTGCCCTGAGGAGTAGCGCAATAAGATAAGCATGTTAGATTATCCTGCAAATTTTTAGCTAATTTCTCTTTTTGGGTTTGTCCTTCAAGTACTCCATGCCGTCTCCCCCTCTGTGGTATTCGTATTGCGTGCTCCAATGCGACACTTTTTACCTATAAGAATCTAATACCTCAGCTCATTTCGAGCCAAAATTTTCCAATTGGCGTGATGCCGTATCGAGGGCAGAAGGCCATTTTTTGAGTCATTTGATCTTTGTATGAAAAAGCTTATCAGAGCCTATGAAACTATCAAAATTGCCCAAGCATTGTTATTTCCTGTAACTCAACACCCTTGCTCGCTCTTCAAAAGCGGTGATCATTTTTTTCACAGCTTCCGTAAAGACCGATTGGATCATGCTCTGAAAGAGGGAAGATTGAAATTCAAAGTCAATGAAAAAGTCGATATCAACGCTATTTGAAGCAGCAGGTGTAAAAACCCAGTGGTTATGAAGGTGTTTGAAAGGGCCATTAATATACTGGATGTGGATGCGTTCATGAGGGGTGAGGACGACTTCAGAACGGTAAGTGTCTTGAAATAATTTATAGCCAACCGTGAGATCAGCTAGAAAACCCCGCTCTGTCGTCTTAATGATGTCAGCTTCGAGTACCCAAGGCAGGAATTCTGGGTATCGTTTTACATCAGCAACGATGGCATATAAGGTCTCTGGTGGGTAGGGAAGGGTTCTTTTTTCAGTGTGACGGGGCATTTGCTTTCAGCCGTGCCTCTTTTAATTTCACGAAATCATCACCTGCATGATAGGAGGACCGCGTCAACGGAGATGCGGCCACCATCAGAAATCCTTTGCCACGCGCCATAGAAGCATACTCCTCAAATTCTGCGGGAGTGATAAAGTTAACAAGTGGGTGATGTTTGGGTGTCGGTTGCAGATATTGTCCAATGGTTATGAAATCCACATGGGCGGCGCGAAGGTCATCCATCACTTGATAGACTTCATTTTTTGTTTCACCAAGGCCTACCATAATGCCCGACTTTGTAAACAGCGTTGGGTCAATTTTCTTCACCTGATCCAGAAGGCGCAAAGAGTGAAAATAGCGGGCCCCTGGCCGGACTTCAGAATAAAGGCGTGGCACGGTTTCAAGGTTGTGGTTATAGACATCGGGTTTGGCAGCTACGACAACTTCAATGGCGCCTTCTTTGCGTAAGAAATCGGGGGTAAGGATTTCAATGGTTGTGTTGGGGGCTGCTGTCCGAATCGCTTGGATGGTTTGAGCAAAATGGTTAGCGCCGCCATCATCCAAATCATCCCGATCCACAGAGGTAATGACGATATGGGAAAGGCCCATCTTTCCAACAGCTTCTCCGACACGTTCTGGTTCATGAGGGTCGAGCTGATCTGGGCGTCCCGTTTTGATGTTGCAGAAGGTGCAAGCTCGGGTACATACATCTCCCAAGATCATAATCGTTGCGTGCTTTTTTGCCCAACATTCACCAATATTGGGGCAAGCCGCTTCTTCGCACACGGTGTTGAGCTTGTGAGTGCGCATGAGGGAAGCCGTTTCCTGATATTCTTTGGAAACCGGGGCTTTAACTCGAATCCAGGCAGGTTTGTGCTGTGGGGCGGTTGTTGTCACGATCGTCTCCTAAAAGTGGATGGC
>Ga0172376_10003032_pt1 | contig 20160 bp, 16 predicted proteins | sample Lak35m_FD_121114 | JGI IMG/M metagenome (GOLD analysis project Ga0172376, IMG submission 121114) | Freshwater microbial communities from Kabuno Bay, South-Kivu, Congo - kab_092012_35m | ecosystem: Environmental > Aquatic > Freshwater > Lake | place: Democratic Republic of the Congo: South-Kivu... | reverse complement strand
GGCGATCACGTTCTGTTCGCCAAGTACGGCGGGACCGATATCGAAGTGGACGGCAAAGACATCCGCATTCTCCGCGAGAGCGATGTTCTGGCGAAGATCGGCTGATGCCGGGCGGGCCGCGGCTCGCTGCAGTTTCTGCCTCACGCAGTGATGTGCGAGGCAGAGGTCACATGGAGCCTCGCGGCTCGTTGGAAATTCAACATCCATCTCTCAGAGGAGAGTTTACTGTGCCCAAGCAATTGCTGTTTGATGATCGGGCGCGGCTCAAGATGCAGCGCGGTGTCGATACCCTGGCCGATGTGGTCGCTGTCACGATGGGACCGACCGGTCGCAATGTGATCATCGACAAAAGCTTTGGTAATCCGCAGGTCACCAAGGACGGTGTGACGGTCTCCAAGGAAGTCGAACTCGACGATCCTTACGAGCACATGGGAGCCAAGCTGGTCAACGAAGTGGCCAGCAAAACCAGCGATATCGCCGGCGATGGAACGACGACGGCCACCGTGCTGGCGCGAGCGATCTACAGTGAAGGCCTGCGCGGCATCAGCCTCGGCGCCAATCCGATGATCGTGCGGCGCGGCATTGAAAAGGCTGTGGATGCCGCGCTGGAAGCGCTCAAGGCGATGGCTCGCCCCGTCACCTCGAAAGCGGAAATCGAGCAGGTCGGCTGCATCTCCGCCAACAGCGACAAGGAAGTCGGCCGCATGATCGCCGACGCGATGGAGAAGGTTGGCCGCGATGGCGTGATCACTCTGGAAGAAGGCAAGAGCAACACGACCGAACTGAAACTTGCCGAAGGTATGCAGTTCGACAAGGGCTTCATCAGCCCGTACTTCGTGACCGATCCCTCCAGCATGAAGTGCATTCTCGAAGAGCCGGTGATCCTGCTCTACGAGAAGAAGATCAGCAACGTTCGCGAGCTGGTTCCGCTGCTGGAGCAGGTTTCACAGGCCGGCAAGTCCATTCTGATCATCGCGGAAGATGTCGAAGGCGAAGCGCTGACCGCTCTGGTCGTCAACAAGCTGCGCGGCATCCTGCCGTGCGTGGCGGTCAAGGCTCCCGGTTTCGGCGATCGTCGCAAGGCGATGCTGCACGACATGGCGATTCTGACCGGCGGCACGCTCATCAGTGAAGACCTGGGAATTCAGCTGGAGAGCGTTCAGCTCGCTCAACTGGGTCGCGCGGCCAGAGTCGAGATCACCAAGGACGCCTGCACGATCATCGACGGTGCCGGCGACGAAGAGCAGATCAACGCCCGCGTGGCGCAGATCCGCTCGCACATCGAAGCGACCGACAGTGAATATGACCGCGAGAAGTTCCAGGAGCGGCTCGCGAAAATCACCGGCGGCGTGGCGATCATCTCGGTCGGCGCGACGACCGAAGCGGAAATGAAGCAGACCAAGGCCCGCATGGAAGACGCTCTGCATGCGACGCGCGCCTCGGTGGAAGAAGGCATTCTTCCCGGCGGTGGTGTGGCTCTGCTGCGCTGCGTGGATGCGGTGAAGAAGGTCAAGGCGAAGGGCGATGAAGCGATTGGCGTTGATATCGTCGCTCGCGCTCTGCTCTCGCCGATCAAGACCATCGCCAACAACAGCGGCGTGGACGGTTCGGTTATCGCGGATGAGGTCAGCGAGCGGGACGCCAGCACCGGCTACGACGCCAGTACTGGCGAGTACGTCGATATGTTCAAGGCAGGCATTATCGACCCAGCCAAGGTCGTCACCAGCGCGCTGAAGAACGCGGCTTCAATCGCCGGTCTGATGCTGACAACCTCCGTCATGGTCACCCGGACCGACGAACTCGACGGCAAAGGCCATAAGCCCCGCGTGGAAGGCGCCGTCCGCTGATTGTCGCCGTCAACTCTTCACGGGAGCTGATTCACGGTGATCGAGATCAGTGGAATTCGTTTGAAGGGCCACCGACCCGGCCTCGAGTCGGTGGCCCTGTTTCATTCAAGGAGCTTTGCCTTGCTTGACCGCTCATACTTCGAAGACGAGTTTCCCAGACAGATCGAAGCAATGGGTGGTGCGGCGTGTCGCGTTGATCTCCATCTGCATGGTCGCCAGGAATCATTTCCCGTCGTCCGAATTGATAAGGTCACTGATCGCTACCTGCTGGCGGCTGTCTTCCCGGCCGGCGTTGAAGATGAAGATATGGCAAAGCGAGAGCTTGATGCTCGTCGTCGGGTTCCTTCCGGAAAACCGGAACACGACCGGATTGCAGTGCCATTCCATGGAATTGCCTTTGTCACGTTCACAGTTCGGGATTGGGATGCTCCAGAGGATCGGTCCTTTGGCTTTCACATGAGTCGATAAACGCTCTGATTGAATCAGGGAGTCAATCATGTCCTATGACGAACTTGTTCCGCAGATCGCGTTGCTTCCCCGGCAGGATAAGTTGCGGCTGCTGCAAGTGATTGCCAGCGATCTCGCGCATGAGGAAGGACTGGAACTCGTTCCAGGCGAAACGTATCCCGTCTGGTCGCCGTTCGATGCGGGGCAGGCTTCGGAATCATTGCTCCAGCTCCTGAGTCAGGACGAAGGTGACTCATGACTCCGAGCGTTGAACACTTTGCCTATCGACAGCGTGATCTGTTGCCCTTCATACCAATCGAGTTGAGCCGCGCAGGACGGAGTTCAGTCGTTGATGCTCTCGTAGATTCTGGAGCCTCTGTGAATGTGCTGCCTTATCGTGTCGGTCTCCTGCTGGGTGCAGATTGGGATGAATTGAACGTCTCAGTGACGCTGTCCGGCAATATGGCCAGCGAAGCCGCAAAGGGGCTGATTCTGACCGCAAAGATTGGTCAGCTTCCGTCCGTGCGGCTGGCTTTTGCGTGGTGTCGATCGGATTCCGTGCCGGTCATTCCGGGGCAGACAAACTTCTTTCAAGAGTTCGATGTCTTCATCTCCGGATCCCGCCGGTTTATTGAAGTGGCACAAAAGAATCAGTCGGGCCGCTGAGCAATCAGTGACTCAATTCCATCGAGTCAAAACAACGAATACGAGTCGCGTCAAGGCGATTCACAATGAGGATGCCAGGGTCTCAGATCATGCCGACTCAACGCGACTACTACGAGATTCTGGGGGTGTCGCGCGACGCTTCGGCGGACGACATCAAGAAGGCCTACAAGAAACTCGCGCTCAAGCATCATCCGGACCGGAACAAGGATAACCCGGAGGCCATCGACAAGTTCAAAGAGGCGGCTGAGGCCTACGATGTGCTCAGCAACGAGGAGAAGAAGGCTCGCTACGACCGCTTCGGACATGCCGGAGTTCAGGGAGGAGCGGGGGCTGGTGGCGCCGGATTCGGTGACATCAACGATATCTTCGATGTCTTCGGGGATCTGTTTGAAGGCTTTGGACTGGGAGGCGGCCGGCGACGCGGTGGTGGCGGGGGCGGTCCGCGGGTCACTCAGGGCGACAGCCTGAAAACCCGCGTCACGATCGACCTGCTGGAAGCCGCGCGCGGCTGTTCGCGAACCATTGAGATTCATCGCCATGAGCTGTGCCAGAAGTGTTCCGGTTCCGGTGCGAAAGCCGGGACGAAGCCGGTCAAATGCGATTACTGCGGTGGACGCGGGCAGATCGTGCAGTCGCAGGGTTTTTTCCGGATGCAGACGGTTTGTCCGGTCTGTCGTGGCGACGGGCAGGTCGTGAAGGAGAAGTGTTCGGACTGCCGTGGCCAGGGACGAGTCGCCGAGCCGGTGAAGATTGATGTGCGGGTTCCAGCGGGCGTTGATACCGGAAACACACTGCGGGTGGGCGGTGAGGGCGAACCGGGACTCAACGGCGGTCCGCGCGGCGATCTGTATGTTGAAGTTCACGTGCGCGAGCATTCGTTGTTTCAGCGGGAAGGCAACAACCTGATCTGCGATGTGCCGCTGACTTACACTCAGGCCGTGCTGGGAGCGGACATCGAAGTGCCTTGCCTGGAAGGCCGGCGCGAGCATCACGTTTATCCGGGCACTCAGCCGGGAGAGATCATCCGCATCCGCGGCGCGGGGATGCCCGATGTTCGCAGTACCGCCCGCGGGGATCTGCTGCTGCGCATCATTCTGGAGGTTCCGAAGAAAGTCAGCGGCGAGCAGGAAGAACTGCTGCGGAAGCTGGCCGTTCTGGAACACGCCAACGTCAGCCAGCACCGCTCGTCCTTCTTTGATCGGCTCAAAGAGTGGTTCGTTCCGCCGGAAGAGGAATAACCGTTGGTGAGCTTCGTGCCGGGGTTCAGCTGATCGGACGAAGCATGTTCGATCCGTTTTCCATGCAGGTTCAACGCGACTGCGGGTCGCGATCAAAGGGAGGTTGATTCGATGAGCACTGATTCAACTCAGAATTCCGCGGAAGCCACCGCTGATGCCGATGCTCTGGCGCAGGCTGCCGAAGCGATTGCGGATGCGGCCTCCAGCGCGAACGCTGAGGGTGAAGGTTCCGTTGCGAAGCTCCAGGCCGAACGGGATCAGTTCTTCGAGAACTGGAAGCGGACGATGGCCGAACTGGATAACTATCGCCGCCGGGTGTCCCGTGAGATCGAGCAGGCGGCCCGGTTTTCCGCTCAGCCGGTCATTCACGACATCCTGCCCGCTCTGGACAACCTGCAGCGCACGATTCAGGCCGCCGAGCAGTCCGCGAATGTGGAAAATCTGCTGATCGGGCTGCGGATGGTCATGAAGCAGTTTGATGAAATTTTCGCGAAGCACCATGCGGTGCCGATTGATGCCGTCGGGCAGCCGTTTGATCCCAACCTGCACTCCGCGCTGACTCAGGTGCCGACTGCTGAGCATCCGCCGATGACAGTCCTGCAGGAAATTGAACGCGGTTATCGGATGCACGATCGCGTTGTCCGCCCGGCGCGAGTGATAGTTTCCTGTGCCCCGCCTGAGGCAGGCTGAGTTGGGAACTCGGACGGAACCGGGGCTCTGGAATTGGCGGGCACAGCCCGCCCTACGGCTACGGCTGAGTTGAGAACTCGGACGGGATCCCGGTTTCCATGGCCGAACAGCGTTCACTGGAGAGGGATGGAGTTCGGCAGACCTTTTGAAGAAGCCTGCTAGAATCCCGCGAAACGCGTCCGGGCGGCGTAATCGTCCGGCCGCGCGGTCTTCGCGTCTTTTTTCTCGTTCCCTTGATGCTGTTCTCCGGGTGATTGAATGCGCCGAATCTGCGCGTCTCTGCTCTACCTGTTCCTGACGGTTTTGTTTCAAGGCTGTGGTGGAGACAAGGAAATCCCGCCCGCCGGGAATCAGGCTGATGCCCCTGAAACTGGTGGCTCATCGACATCCGTTGCAGAAGGCAGTTCGACACAGCCACCGGCCGGAGAATCACCTCAGGGAGCGGCAAGTACGCCGGCCGCCCCGGCAGCCACGAAACCCATGCAGCCGGTGCGGACCATCGCCCGACGCGAGACGCTCACCGGAAACTGGCTGCTGTATGACTTCCGGATAGTACCGCCTCAGCAGAAGGATCAGTTGCCTCAGTTCGGCGAGCGTGCGTTGCTGCTCTGCACTCTGAACGCGGACAACCAGTCCGGGTTGCCGTTGATCGCTCCGGTGGCCGGACGTTTCGGCTTTGAGCATCTCAAAATCAAAGACGCGACTTTCGTGGACAACCTCCTGCAGTTTGAGGCCGTTGGTCCGGCCGACCAGAAGGAGTTTCATTTCCGCGGCCGGTTTCAGGATGGCTTGGTGGTCGGGTCGATGGTGATGGCCAACGGCACGGGCGTGTTCGTCCGGATGATTCCGACTGAGGAACGGACCTTCGCCCGCATCCCTGTGATGGATCCTGTTCCCGAAGCCGCTGAAATGCTGCGGCTGAGCAATTCACCCATCTTCGACGCGGACGCTCGCGATCTGATTGCCGCGAATCCTGTCAGTCCGATCAACCGGCTGATCTGGTCCCGCCTGCTGGAACTGGCTCTGGCGAAGAAGCCCAAAGCTGATGAGCTGGAGAAGCTCATCGCGGAGTCGGCCGAGTCGCAGGGGAAGATGGATCAGCGTCTGGCAACCATCGCTGAGTATGAAGCACTTTCGTCCCTGATCATGCAGGGACACGATGTGGACTGGTGCGCGGCGCGTGTCGATCACGTCGAGAAACTGGTCTCCGCCGATCCCACTCTGGAACCGTTCAAGACGCAGCTTGCTGCGATGCGGCTGAATCTGCGGTATCGCAAAGCGTTCACTCTTCTGTCTGCTCCAGAGAAGGAGAAGGTCGCAGAGGGACGGAAACTGGCGAACGAGCTGTTGATTGATGCTCCTTATAACCCGCAGCTGCTGGTGCGGGCGGCCGATGCCGCTCGTGAGAGTGGCGAGATTGATGAGGCCATCCGGCTCTATTCTCACGTGGCCGTTCTTCCGCTGCTGGAGCGAATGCTGCAGGAACAATGGGCGAAGGATCCGATCAAGCATGTGCTTCCCTCGGAACGCCTGGCGGCGCTTTGGCAGGAGAAGCACGGCAAATCCGACGGGCTGGATGAGCACCTGCAGACGGTCTATCAGGAGCAGTTGTTGAAGTTTGCGGACCCGCCGGTCGAGAAGCGTCCGAACGAGGGAACGCATACGGTGCTTGTGGAGTTCTTCACGGGTGCGCGGTCGCCCGCCTGTGTGGCTCCGGAAGTGGGGCTGTCCGCGGTGGAAAAGACGTATCCGTCCAGCATGGTGATCGTGCTGCGATATCATCTGCATATCCCCGGACCCGATCCACTCGCCAGCGAAGATGCCGAGGCCCGGTTCTTCAATTACTACCGCACGGATGGAACTCCGAATCTGCTGCTGGACGGCGAACCGCTGGTCAACTCGGCGGGAGTTCTGGATGGTGCGCCGACGCTGTACCGCAACATTCTGCCGCTGGTCGAACAGCGATCCGCCGCGAAGACCGATGCGAAGGTCGAAGTGACCGCCGTGCGCACTGACGACAAAGTGCAGGTCAAAGCTTCGGTGGTCGGCATCGATTTCAAGAATTCGCAGTTGCGGCTGCGGCTGGCTCTGGCCGAGTCGGATATCCGCTTTCAATCTTTGATCGGCATACGTCAGCACTCGATGGTCGTCCGCAGCCTGATTGGAGGCGATCAGGGAGTGGCGCCGGCCGGCGATGCTCTGGAATACGAAGGGGAAGTTTCTCTGGACGAGTTGCGCGAACGGTTGCATCGTGGTTTGACTCAGCTGGAGAAAAACCAGGGCGCGACGTTCGATACGATTCCACTGGAGTTGAAGAATCTTTCGGTAGTGGCGTTCGTGCAGGATGACAGCAACCGTCAGGTGCTGCAGACCGTGGTGGTTCCGGTCAGTCAGTAAGTGATAAGGCCGGGTGTGATGAGTGTCTGGTGACTGCTGAAGTCGCAGCGGAAAAGGATGTCTCGTGCCTTCCAATCCCGTTTCAGTGCAGGGCGTCAAATGCGGTACGGGGCTGCCGCTGCTGTTCATCGCGGGACCGTGTGTCATTGAAAGTGAGACACTGGTCCTTGAAGTCGCTCAGCGACTGGCCGAACTGGCTGCGGAACTCGACGTGCCTCTGGTTTTCAAATCGAGTTTCGACAAAGCGAATCGCACCAGCTTCAACAGCTTTCGTGGTCCGGGACTCGAACGTGGACTGGAGATCCTGGCGCGGGTCAGCGAAGTCACCGGACTGCCCGTCACCACGGATATTCACGAGGTTCATCACGCGGCTCCGGCGGCGGCCGTCTGCCGCATCGTGCAGATCCCCGCGTTCCTCGCGCGACAGACCGATCTGGTTCACGAAGCCGCCGTTCAGACTGCTCGACATGGCGGCATCATCAACGTCAAGAAGCCGCAGTTCATCGCGCCGGAAGACACGATTCACATCGTTCGCAAGTGCGATGAGGCCGGCAATCCCAACGTCCTGCTGACCGAACGTGGAACGACATTCGGCTACGGGCGGCTGGTCAACGACATGCGCTGCATCTCCGTCATGCATGCGACTGGTGCTCCGGTCATTTTCGATGCGACTCACAGCGTGCAGCTTCCAGGCGGCGCGAAGACCGGCGGTCAGCGCGAAATGGTGCCCATCCTGGCCCGATCGGCCGTAGCGGCCGGATGCGATGGCATTTTCATGGAAACGCATCCTGAGCCGGACAAGGCTCTGAGCGATGGGCCGAACATGGTGCCGCTGCATGAAGTGCGACAGCTCTGGCGTGAACTGATCCGGTTGAGAACGCTCTCTCTGGAGTTTGAAGCCGAGCGATCGGCCATCGTCTGATTCGTGGGAACAATTCCGGATCTGCCTCATGTCTTCCGCAAGAACCGCTGCCTTTCTGATGCTGTGCCTGACGCTCGTTTCGCTGGCCGGTTGCCGCGAATCCGCGTCGAAGAAAGCCGAACAGCCGGCAGCCGTTCCAGAACAGCCGGTCGATGAGAATGAATCGCTGCTTTCGACGATCACCTCGCTGCAGCCGGAAGAATTCGACGTCAATGTTCCGCGCGAGTTGGCTGTCGGGGAACTCAATGAATGGGCGGACCGCGCCTTCGATGACAACATCGACCAGGACATCAAAGAAGAGGCGGTGAAGGCGTCGCTGATTGCGGTCGTCGGCGAAGAGCAGGCCGATCGCACGCTGCGCCGCCGTTATGCACTCCGCGATTCCGTGCATATCCGGGACATGCTCTGGGCGCGGGCGGTTGTGGAATCGCAATCCACCGCTGCCGCTGACGAACTCGGACGGATCGTCGATCTGTTTCAGTTCGTGGTCGATACGCTGCAACCGGCCGATGACCCCGAACGCATTCCGCCCATGAGTCCTTTTGAGCTGGCTCTGTCTGGAGAATCCGACCCGAACGGGAGGATCTGGACGCTGGCCATCCTGCTGCGGCAGCGTCGCATTCCGGTCATTCGCGTGGATGTTCCGCTTCCCGAAAACGCCGTTCGACACCCGGCACTGGCCGGAGTGCTCGTGGACCGCAATCTGTATCTGTTTGATATGGCTTCCGGACTGCCTGTGCCGGGATCTGGAACCGATCCGCAATCGCCGTTCGTGCGCCGTCCCGCGACGCTGGCTGAAGTGCTGGCCGATGATTCGCTGCTCCGGCAGATGGATGAAACGGACCGCCCGTGGCCGCTCACAGCCGAAAGCTTTAAACAATGCCGGCTCGAAGTGGTGGGAGACACCAGTCTGTGGTCGCGACGGATGGAAGCGCTGCAGAACGGCCTGAGCGGCAGTGTGTCCGCGATTCTGTTTGAACCGCTGGTTTCGCAGGGGACTCTCGAAGGTTCGCTGGAGTATGTCCGCGAGATGACGACCGGCCAGGTGGCGGCGGAGAATGTCGGTGTCTGGGGCTGGCCTGAGCAGCAGCGCGAAGCGGCTCAGGATCTCTCGGCTGAGCAGCAGGCGATGATGGATGAGATCACCGATTCCTGGCGGGTTCCACAGATCATGACGATCCGGGATCGTCGCGATGCCGACGGGAAGCCGCTGGCTCCGGAGCTTCAGTTCGCGCCGGGATCGGGCACACATCGCCAGGCCCGCACCGATCAGTTGATGGGCCGGACTCAGGAAGCAATTCCCACTTACCTGCGGATTCAGACGTGGCGCCGACTGCCACCGACGGCGCGCGGGACGGAAACCGTACCGCCGGAAGTGGAGAAGGCTCTGGCCGCACTGCTCCCCGAAGATGTTCGGCGCCGGCATTCCCGCGCCTCGGAAGAGGCTCAGTTCTGGCGCGCCTGCTGCCAGATGCAGAAGGGCAGCTACGACACGGCGGCGGTGGATTTCGAGCAGTATCTGCGGCACCTGCCGGAAGGGTTGTTCGCTGTCCGGGCACGTTACTACACCGCCGTTTGTCTGGCTCGCCAGGGTAACTTCCGCCGGGCCGTTTCGTTCCTGAAGACGATCCCCGCGGAATCCGGACACTATGAAGCCGCTCAGTTCCTGGTCCGCCGCTGGAGCTCCCGCATCGAACCGTCCTGATGCTGTCGAATTCGCGATTCCAGAACGGGGCTTTCAATCCGGCACTGCCAGAGCGGCGCGTTTCCGGGACTCCAGAAGCACTCGCGCGAGCAGGCCTCCGAGAATCAGGCTGCCGCCGATCACGATGCTGCGATCAATGGCTTCACTCCAGAACAGCCAGACCCACAGCGGATTGAGCAGCGGCTCCATCAGCGAGATCAGGACGGCTTCCGTCGCGCTGATGTGCTTCACGCTGTACGCGAACAGGACATACGGCAGCCCCATCTGAATCACACCCAGCAGGACGATCAACGTCCACTGAGCCGTCGAGAGCGCGACATCGAACGTGATCACCCACGGCAGCAGCAGCAGTCCGGCGGCCAGGTGGTTCAGAGCCGTCAGCCATGTGGAGTTTTCATCCTTCAGCAGTCGCAGCAGGACCAGCAGTGCGGCATAGGTCAGTCCACTGCCCAGCGCGATGAGATTGCCCAGCACCTGGCCGGGAACCTGTTCCGCCGCCACGATCCACGTGATGCCGGCCAGCGCACCGATCAGCGGCAGCAGCATGCTGCGCTGCAGTCGCTCGCGCAGTATCAGCCAGCTCAGCAGAGCGACCCAGGCGGTGGCCGTGCACTCAAGGAAGATGGCGGCGGCAGCGGACGTCAGCGTCATGGAAGTCACAAACAGGATGTTCATGACCGAGAACGACAATACCAGCGGGATCAGACCGGGGCGCCAGCGGATCGCGGATCGCTTCACAAACGGAAACAGAACTATTCCGGCGGCGAGAGCGCGGTAACAGGCCAGCATCGGTCCGCGCGCTTCCAGAGGGATGTCCCGCAGCAGCGGACTTTTCACAAACAGTCCGCTCAGGCTCCACAGCAGTGCCGCGAGAATCACCAGCCCCCGGTACTTCCACGGAGATTCCACCGACGTGTCACCGCTCACGATTGCGCCTCAGGACTGGAAGAGAATTCTGCCCATGAACACGGAATGTCCGACAGGTCACCGTTTCTGCCGCTGCCTCTGACGGTGGTATTTCAGGCCCGGCACAAAAAAGCACAGCCCGGAAATCAGACCGTAGAAGGAGATACTGAAGTCCGGCAGACTCGAACGCGTGATCGCGGCCATCAGAATCGCGGTGACGAACAGCACCACCGCCTGGATGTAGAACTGGCCGTTGAGCAGACAGGCTTTGTTGAGAAAGACCATCGCGCTGACCAGAGCGATCACCGGCGAAAGCGAGAGGATCGGCAGGTCCAGCAGCCATTCGATGGCATACAGCAGCATGCTGGCAATCATGCTGCCCGCCCAGGCATGCACGATCTGGCGTTCGATAAACGTGACCGGCCCGGCCCGTCGTCGCAGGCCGTAGAATGTCGCCGCCCAGATGCTCAGGCCAACGCACCACATGCCCAGATAAGTCCAGTGCGAAGTCTTCCCGGAGGATCGGTCGCTCCACTGCACCGCGTTTGTGATCAGACACAGCACGAACACGACGATGCTGTGCCACATCCAGAGCAGCCCCCAGTTCTCAAGGACGGAGGCGTGATGCGTTTCGCGGAACGCGCGGCCGATGACCTGCGTGAACTGTGAGGAGCGGGCGGAGACCGGTTCGTGGCGCGTCCAGGCTTCGAGGTCGTCCGCCAGCGCTCCGGCATCGGGATACCGCAGATCAACCGGCTTCTGCAGGCACTTCATGGCCACCATTTCCAGATCCGGATCGACGCGCGGATTGAAGACGCGCGGCAGCACGGGATCCTGCTCCAGCACCATCAGCACCGTGTCCACTGGCGACGGCGCTTGAAACGGCGGGCGACCGGTCAGCATCGCATAGAGAATCGCTCCGAGGCTGTAGACATCGGTGGCCGGCGAGATGGAAAGCTTCTGGCCGGCCGCCTGTTCGGGGGCCATGTAGCTGGGGGTTCCGAGGATCGCTCCGGAGTTCGTCAGCGATTCCAGATCCGAGTCCGTGCCGGCCAGCCGTTTCGCCAGCCCGAAGTCCGTCACATACGAGCGGCCGCCGTGATCAATGAGAATGTTGGAAGGTTTCAGATCCCGATGCAGGATGCCGTTGCGATGCGCTTCGGAAATCGCGCGACAGACCGGCAGCAGGATCGCGACGGCTTCATGCGCTGTCAGCGGTCCTTCCTGCAGGCGCTGACCGAGCGTCCGGCCTTCAATGAGCTGCATGCTGAAGAAAGGCTGACCGTTGTGCTCGCCGACTTCATACACCTGCACGATGTTCGGGTGACTGATCCGCGCCGCGGCTTCGGCTTCGACTCGAAACCGGGCGACATCCACCGGAGATGCCAGCGAGCCGCGCAGGATCATCTTGAGGGCCACAGTCCGGTTCAGGCTGATCTGCCGGGCGCGATACACGACACCCATCCCTCCCCGGCCGATTTCTTCCAGCGGTTCAAAATCGCCGAACGGTGCCGGCAGCGGCGCGGAGGCCGCTCCCTGGAGGGACGCATTCACAACACCTTCCGGCAGTCCGGCTCCAGACAACAGCGAGAAGTCCTCGGCGAGCAGCATGGTGGCCCACAAGCTGCGGAGTTCAGCACCCAGTTCCGGATGCCGGCGCACAGCGGCTTCGATGTCGGCGACCTGACCGGCGCGCGATTCCGCGGCCAGTCGTTCGAGAATCTCCGCCAGTTGTTCTTCCTGGTTCATAGCCTGCGGTCACTCAATAGTCTGCGGTCCGGAGGAGCGATCTACGAGTTTGCGCCCCGCTTGCGAACCAGCAGTGCGGGAGCCTGCTCGAGCGTTTCGCGGACCAGCGGTCCCATCTTCGGATGTTCCGGTTCCACATCGACGGACAGTCCGCATTCCCGCATCTGTTCGGAAGCGGTCGGACCGATGGAACCCATGACACAGTTGCGGGTCGCGGTGAGCCATTCGTCGCGCACGCCCATCTGCTCGGCGATCTGCAGGACATGCACGGCATGTTGAGCGGTCGTCAGCAGAAGCACATCAAACTCGCCCTGGATCGTGGCGCGAATGGCATCGCGGACTGGTTGAATGTCTTCCGGCAGTGCCCAGCGATAGACGGGAACGGAAAGCACTTCGGCTCCCCGTGCCGTCAGACCAGCAATCAGTTCCCGCGCTGGACCGCCGTATTCCTGCACAGCGAAACGAAGCCCCTGCAATGAGTCGCCGGTGCCGCGCGGCTGCCAGGACATCGAGTCGATAGTGCTGAGAACTTCGCGCCAGGTATTCGGCTCGTCCGCCCGGGCGTCGATGCGGACGTTCCAGCGTTTCAGGACGACCTGTGGTTTCGGGCCGCGGATGATGATCCGGCACTGCTGAATCCGCTCGAAGAATTCACTTTCCGGCATGACCGGAGCAATGGCTTCCCGCAGAGCGTCCGCTCCAACTCCCGTGAGAAACAGGATGGCATCGAGTGTGCCGGCGCGCAGCCGCTGGACGAATTCCGTCAGTTCCGGAGTCATGCCCAGTGCGATTTCGCGAAGCGCGGGCGCGATCACGGGAACGCCGCCATGCCGTTCGATCAACGAACGCATCTCATCGGCTCGACGACTCTCAAACGCCAGCACACGCATGTCGAATTCCGACGGTTCCTCATGACTGAATCAGCGCCGCTTCGGCCGCGGATGACCTCGACCGCCGCCCCGGCCATGCCCGTGACTCAGATGTTTGACCTTCGGAGGTGGTCCATCGCTGACGGGAGCGTAGCCATCAATGACGTAAGGCTTCAGCAGCTTGTTGATGCGGATTTCGATCCGCGTGAGTTCGTCGCCCTGCTCGCGCGTGACGAACGTGTAAGCGCAGCCGGCGCCGGCTGACGACATGCGTCCGGTCCGGCCGATGCGATGCACGTAGTCGTCGCAGAATTCCGGGATGTCGTAATTGATGATGTGCGAAATGCCGCTCACATCAATGCCGCGTCCGACCACGTCAGTGGCGATCAGCAACCGGATCTGACCGGAGCGGAACTTCTTCATGACGCTGTCGCGCCGGTTCTGAGGCAGGTCGCCGTGCAGGCAGGCCACATCCGGAAGTCGCTTGATGAACTTTTCGTAGAGGTGATCCGCGCCGCGCTTGGTCCGGGTGAAGACCAGCGCCTGCTGAGGCTTCTCTTTCGCGAGCAGGCGGATCAGCGCGCCGAGCTTCCGGTCGGGATCGACCGTCAGGAAATACTGCTCAACGTCTGTGGAGCCGATCTCATCCTGCGACAGATCGACCATCCGGGGTTCGACCATGTAACGCTGCGCCAGGCGTTCGACGGGAGGCGGCAGCGTGGCCGACAGCAGCAGCGTCTGCCGTTCCGTTGGACAGCGTTTGAGAATCTTCTCGATGTCCGGACGAAAACCGATATCGAGCATCCGGTCGGCTTCATCGAGCACCACCACTTCCAGCGTCGCGGTGTCGAAGACGCCCCGGTTCATCAGGTCGATGATGCGGCCGGGAGTGCCGACGATGAGCTGCGCTCCGGCGCGAAGAGCATCCACCTGGGCCTTGATGGACTTGCCACCAACAATACAGGCGACTTTACACGCATGGTTGACGGACAGCCGGCGCGCCTCTTCCGCCACCTGTTCGCTGAGTTCGCGAGTGGGCGTCATGACCAGCGCTTGAGGACGCGGGGACTTGAAGTCCATCTGTTCGAGGATCGGAATCACGAAAGCGGCTGTCTTGCCGGTTCCGGTTCGAGCCTGACCGATGCAGTCGTCGCCTTCGATGGCGATGGGGATGAATGCCGCCTGAATGGGGCTGGGCTTTTCGAAGCCGCATTTGCGAACCGCCGCCAGCATGCCACGGCTGAGTCCCAGCTCTTCAAAGCCGGGCAGTTGTTTTTCCAAAGTTCGATCCAATCAACACCACCGCGGAGATAATCCTGCGGCTGAAAGGGATGGGATAATTGACAGCACTCCACCGCTCGGCAGAGTGAGGTGAAACACACGCGGCGGCAACGGTATGGCGGCAGTCTCAGACCGTCAATCCGCCGGAACCAGGAACTGCGGAAGCACTGCCGACTGTTCATTGCGGAGCGATCTCCGGGATCGTCCCGGACGACGCGTCGAGCCGGTGGATCTGATCTGTTACAAACCGGCCCGGTCGGCGCCGGCCCTGGATTGTTCTGCTGTTCCCGCCTCACCGAGAGCGTTGCGAAAGTCCCGCATCGTGCCTTCCCCGCCTTCTCCGATCATCCCGCTCAGTCCCGGTTGTGATGGCGCATCGACATCGGATTCCGCCGGGCCGCCGGCATCGGGCGATTCTGCGCCGGGCATCACAGCGCAGGACAGTCCGGCAGATGTTGAAGAGATCGAAGCCGTCGAGTCTCGCAATATTTTCGCGCTGGTGCTCTACAGCGTCGTGTTTCGTTTCGCGTGGATCTTCAAAACCGAAAGCGTGATTATTCCCCGCTTTCTGGATGTGATTGATGGTTCCAGCTTCACCCGCGGCTGGCTGCCGGTCTTGAACCGCGTGGGACAGAGCGTGCCGCCGCTGGTCCTGGCTGATCGGCTGCGGCGCCGGCCGTTCAAGAAGCTCAGTCTCCAGAAAACCACCGCCGTCATGGGACTGCTGATGCTGGCTCTGGCGGGACTCTGGCTGGCTGTGGGTGAACCGGTTGGCGGAGGCAATCCGCTGTGGATCGTGGCCACCGTGCTGACGCTGTATGTGACATTCTTTGCCGCGAACGGAATGAACCAGCTGGCGCTCGGAACTCTGCACGGGAAACTCGTCCGGGCGGATCGACGCGGCCGACTGATGGCCCGGTCCGGAATCTTCGGTTCAATCCTGGCGATCGTTGTCGCCTGGTTCCTGCTGCAGAAGTGGCTGGAGCCACCGCTGAAGTTCCCGGACAGCGGCTTCGTTCTGATCTTCGGGTTTGCCGGACTGGGCTTTCTGGTGGCCAGTCTGTTCGGGCTGCTGCTGAAGGAGCAGGCTGATCCTCAGGATGATTCCGCTCCGCAGCCGATCCTGGCGGCGTTTGTCGAGTCATGGCAGGTGTATCGCGCAGACCGTTCTTTCCGGCGGACCGCGCGCGTGGCCATGCTCTTCATGACGCTGCAACTCCTGTTTCCTCACTTTCAGGCTCTGGCTCGTGAATGCTGGGGAGAAGCGCAGGTCAGCGGCTTTCATTTGATGCTGTGGGTCATCGTGCAGAACGCGGCCGTCGGGTTGTTCAGCGGCATGTCCGGGTTCATCGCGGATCGTCGCGGGAACCGGCTGGCGATTCGCGTGCAGGCATTTCTAGCCGTGCTCACCCCGCTGCTGGCTCTGATTCTGACCCGTCTCGATCCGGCGACAGGATTGAAGTGGTACTGGCTCGTGTTTCTGTTTCTGGGCCTGGTTCCAGTCACCATGAAGAGCTTCGTGAATTACTCTCTGGAGCTGGCAGACACGCATCGGCATCCTCGTTATGTGAGCACCATGAGCCTCTGCTTCGCCGTTCCCTTTGTGCTGTCGCCGGTTGTGGGATGGTTGATTGACGTGTTCGCGTTCGAGCCGGTATTTGCCGGCATGAGTGGTGTGATCGCCGTGGGTGGATTGATGACTTTCTGGATGCCGGAGCCGCGGCACCGTCGCGCGTCAGAAGGAACGGAATCATGCGCATCGCGTTGATCGGAGCGGCCGGCCAGCTTGGCTCGGACCTGCTGCAGGTGCTGTCGGGAGAAGTCGTGCCGGTCACTCATCGCGATCTGGAACTGGCCAGCCCGGACAGCATTCAGACTTGCCTGACGCGGATCGAGCCGGATCTGGTCATCAACACGGCGGCATACAACCTGGTCGATGCGGCCGAGGATGATCCGCAGACGGCTTTCTCGGTGAATGCTCTGGGACCGCGACTGCTGGCCCGCTTCTGTGAGGCCCGTGCCATTCCACTTGTCCATTTCAGCACCGACTATGTCTTCGGACTCAATGCGGATCGCACCAGTCCGTGGCGGGAGACCGATTGCCCCGGACCGCTCGGCGTGTATGCGGCGAGCAAACTGGCTGGCGAGCAGTTCGTGCAGGCTGAATGCCGTCGCCATTTCATTCTGCGGACCTGTGGTCTGTATGGAATCGCGGCCACGCGCGGTGCCGGCAAAGGCAACTTCATCGAAACCATGCTGCGGCTCGGCAGTCAGCGGAAGCAGCTGCGTGTTGTTAACGATCAGCACTGCACTCCCACGGCGACCCTTGATCTCGCCCGCGCGGTGAACGATCTCGTTCAGACCGAACAGTGGGGTCTGTATCACGCCACCAGTTCCGGAGCGACCACCTGGTTTGGACTGGCGACGGAAATCTTCCGTCGTCGGAACATGGCGGTTGACGTGCAGCCGGTCAGCTCCAGTGACTTCGGTGCGAAGGCCCGTCGCCCGCCATACAGTGTGCTCAACTGCGACCGCCTGGCGACGGTTATCGGATGGTCTCTGCCTCCCTGGCCGGATGCGCTGGACCGGTATCTGGCCACTCGTCCGGAACCGTGAGGGGCCGCGAAAGGATGAGCGGTCAGTGGCTGCGATGCCCTCGTGACCTCAATGGGCATGCCTGGCACGGGCGGCGGATTTTGAGACAGGATGAATGATGTCACAGACCTATGACCGGGGCAGCCAGCGGCGCATGTCCGACCTGTTCGTGCATCTGATCTCGGCCGGACATTTAATTCAGACGACGCACGGCCCCGGCGATTCCGGAGTGGCTCACTGCATGTCCTGGCAATGCCGCGGGGACGGTTCGCCGCGCGTGATGTTCCGGGTCAGCGAATCCGACGGCCGGTGGTTCGTCAGCACTCACGGGTTTCAGAAGTTCCTGGTGCCGCCGGACGCGTCTGTGGAGGATGTCTGTCTGCAGTTACTGGATGCGGAGAACGACGATCCGCAGTCACTGCCTGGAACACTCTGCGAACGGCTCGGCCTGTGCGAACTGACCTACGAAGAGTATGTGTCGGCGTTCGCCCGCTGGATGGTTCCCGATGACATGGAACTGTTGCAGAAGGCGACTCTCCGGTTCATTCAATCGTTCGGCAGACTGCCGGCTTCTGCCGGGGAAATGCAGGAAACCCGGCGCTGGCCGCGCTCGGTGGTTTTCCCGGAGCACTGGCGGGTCACCTTTTCCGGAACCGTGCAGGACTGGCAGATCGTTCTGCAGGGAGCCGTTCGCGGCGTGGCCTGGCGCGTGGATCAGCGCGGTGAAGTCGTGGCCTGTGCCGATTGATGGATCGAATCAGGTCCGCACTTCGCGCCCCGCAACCCGCTCAACTTGAGTGGAATTGTCTTTTTCCGCGCAGAATTTCCGATGCGGCACGTTCCGCTCAGAGAAACCGCGTCGAGTTTTCCACTGGTGCGATTGAAAACGATTGCGCCGACGAATCCGGTTAACCGGATCAGCGGAACAGCGATATCCGGATCGGTCATGCGGCATCGAAGGTGCGTGACGAATGAAACGACAATGCCAGTTGTAGGTGATGCGGATGTGCTGTTCGTAACGACCGGTTTCCGGGTAGCAGATGCAATGGTTTCACCGACCGGATGAGTCGAAATATTTCTGGCGTGCAATCGGTCTGCACTGATTCCACCGGTCTGCATTGATGCACCGGATCGTTTGCGGGCGGCCCAGCGTGTGATGTTGTGGGCCTGCTATCTGCCGCTCAACGCAATCAGGAGGAGAAGGATCGTGGCAGTTCGTCCCTGGCTTCAACGACTGAGAAATTCCATCGTCCGTGATCAGCGCAAGCGAAGCCGGGGTCGGCCGGTTGAGCATGCCACGGGACTGCAGCAACTCGAAGACCGATCGCTGCTCGCCGCCAGCGTGCTGTTCTCCAGCGGCAATCTGCAGATCCTCGCTGATGCCAGCGAAGCGATCACAGTTCGCGAGAACCCGAATAATCCCGGCCGGGTTCAGGTTCTTGTGGATAATTCAGTGTCGCCGTCACTGCCCGGTCTGCTGACCTCGCAGGTCACCGCGATCAACATTGTGACCGGTTCGGGCAACAATGTGATTGATGTCTCGGCGGTCACCGGGACGTCATTTGCGAACATCACGTCGATCTCGATTGATTCCGGGGACGGGCACGACTCGATCACCGGCAGTGCGACGTACGCGACCGCTATCAGCGGTGGAGATGGTGACGACACGATCACCGGCGGCGCTGCGGCAGACTCATTGCTCGGTGAAGATGGTAACGACGTGATCGTCGGAAATGGCGGGAACGACGTGATTGACGGTGGTGATGGGGCGGACTCCGTCACTGGTGATGACGGCGATGACACCATCATTGGCGGCGACGGCGGAGACACGCTGACCGGTGGACTTGGCAACGACAGCATGGCGGGTAATGACGGTCGCGACAGCATCGAAGGCAATGAAGGCAATGACACGCTGGTCGGTGACCAGGGCCGAGACACAATCGTCGGCGCGGACGGCGACGATCTGATTTACGGTGGCGGTGAAGCGGACCTCATTACCGGCGGCGACGGCAACGACTCCGTGGTCGGCAACGCAGGCAACGACACCATCGACGGTGGAGCTGGAAATGACACTCTGGACGGGTCCGGCGGCCGTGACTCTGTTCTGGGTGGAGCCGCCAGTGACCTGATCATCGGCGGCCTGGGTGCCGATACGCTCGACGGTCAGGACGGCGGCGACACTGTCAACGGAGGTGGTGGCGACGACCTGATCTATGGCGACACCCCGAGCATCATCACCGCGACGCTCGGCAACGATCTGCTCCTGGGTCAGAGTGGAAACGACACAATTATCGGCGGCCTGGGAGCGGATACGCTGCTGGGTGGCAATGGACGCGACCTGCTCCTGAGTACCTTCAACGAAGCGCCACCGACACCGCCGGCTCCACCACAGCCCCCCGTGCCGCCTCCGCCAGTGGTGTCCGGACCGATTGAAGCACTGACTCCCGCGACCAGTACCGGAGCCGGTGGAGCACTGACCAACCCGACCACACACACGAATGGTCCGGGCGATGGCAGCATCACGCTCGGAGGATTTGACGCAGCCGGCAATCTGGGATTCGGTTCAGACACTTTCGATCCAATCGGTCCCCAGGGACCAACCGGTGGTGTGATCTTCGACACCAGTCTGTTCTTCCGCGTGGGCGGTACCGGTCCTCGAACCGTTCTGACCTCGACCAATCCGATCACCGGCAATGCCACCGAAGCCAACAGTGCGTTCAGCAACTCCGGTCTGGACTTCGCGCTGGTGCAGACCGTGGGACCGCTGGACAACACCGATGCCAGCCGTGTCGGATCGGTGCTCACTCAGACCTACACTATCACCAATCCCGGCACGACTGCCGTGGGG
>Ga0172376_10003031_pt1 | contig 20174 bp, 3 predicted proteins | sample Lak35m_FD_121114 | JGI IMG/M metagenome (GOLD analysis project Ga0172376, IMG submission 121114) | Freshwater microbial communities from Kabuno Bay, South-Kivu, Congo - kab_092012_35m | ecosystem: Environmental > Aquatic > Freshwater > Lake | place: Democratic Republic of the Congo: South-Kivu... | reverse complement strand
TGCGGCTGGTGATCGTTGGTTGGATTCTGAAACCTTAAAAGAATTTGTATTTGCTAATTTGGGATCAACTGGTATTTGGATAGAACCAGCCGGTGACGGTGGCATAGTTGGTGCTACTGGAGCGGCCGGATCAAATGGAGCAACGGGATCTACTGGTATAACCGGAAATATTGGACCACAAGGTGCTACCGGCATAACTGGAGCAACTGGAACTCCTGGTACTCAAGGGGCCACAGGATTAACTGGAGCAACAGGAGCAGCCGGTGCTGGCGGGTCCGCCAATGCCACCGCAGTTAGTGATCAAATTAACAACAGTACCGGGTATTTTGATTTGCCAAGTGGTACCACAGCACAAAGACCGGTAAGCCCTCCCAATGGCGCAGTACGATTTAATATTAGCACTGGTTATGGAGAAATTTATAACACTGCTGTAGCACAATGGCTGAGTTTTGGTACATCGCCTACAGTAAATGTGGAATATCTTGTTATTGCTGGCGGTGGTGGTGGTGCCTGCTGTAATGGAGGCGGTGGTGGTGCCGGTGGTTATCGTACTGGTACAATGAGTGACTTATTAACTAATACTACTTACAATATTACTGTAGGTAGTGGTGGAACGGGCGGATCTAATTCGGGCTCACCGTCGGCTTCAAAGGGTAATGATAGTGTTTTTATATCAATTACTTCAACTGGAGGCGGGCAAGGTGGTACCGGTAATCCTGGAACTGGTCTTGCAGGTGGATCTGGTGGCGGTGGTGGATCACAATACACATCAGCTGCAGGCGGTGCTGGAAATACTCCAGCTGTGTCACCGAGTCAAGGAAACACAGGGGGAACAGCCGCTGGCCCTGGAGTTGGTATTGCTGGTGGCGGTGGCGGCGGAATCGGCGCAGTAGGCAGTAATGCGTCAGGCGGAAGTGGTGGAGCTGGAGGGGTAGGGTTAGCCAACTCAATAACAGGTGTTAGCACTTATTATGCCGGTGGCGGGGGCGGTGGTAATAGAGATAGCAATACAGGAGGTGTAGGTGGAAATGGTGGTGGCGGGTCTAGCGCAGTACACCCAAATCAAACATCTAGTTCTGGAACTGTTAATACTGGCGGCGGTGGTGGTGGCGGAAACGGTTTATCTGGCAATTATAACGGTAATGGTGGAGCCGGTGGGTCCGGTGTTGTTATTTTGAAATATCCGAGTTCTTATCTTGCTACATTCAGTGCAGGATTAACTGCCGTAACTAATTCTGTAGGCGGATTTAAAGTTAGCAGCGTTACTGCTGGTACTGGCACAGTGACATTTACCATTGGGTAAATATTAAATTATGCCAGCAAATTTTCCCACTAATCCCACAGTAAATCAAACTTATACCTATGCTGGCGTAAGCTGGTTTTGGACTGGTTCACGTTGGCAAGTAGGCCTAGGCACAGTCTTAATCGGAGCCACAGGCGCAACTGGTGTTGGTGCTACTGGTATTCAAGGTAATATTGGTGCTACTGGATCCACAGGTATTCAGGGTAATGTTGGGCTGACTGGATCTATTGGCATAACTGGTGCTACTGGCTTAACTGGTTCTACTGGTATAGCCGGAACTCCTGGCGTAGTAGGTGCTACTGGTTCTGCTGGTATAGCCGGAACTCCTGGTGCTACAGGCTTAACTGGAGCCACAGGTGCAGCAGGAACTAATGCTAGTGTGTATAATACTCCTGCCAACACCACAGGATATTTTGCTTTACCAGTTGGTACAACGGCACAAAGGCCAGTTTCACCTGCTAACGGGTATGCTAGATTAAATTCTGAGACACAATACTTTGAGGTATATTACAACGGCGGTTGGGCTAACTCTTTTTCTTTAGGATTTGTCGCCGCCACTGGCGGTGCAATTACTACGGTTGGAAACTACAGAATACATACATTTACCTCTTCGGGATCATTTACAGTAACAAATACAAGTCCAACAGCAAACGCAGTTGAAGTTCTAATTGTAGGAGGTGGCGGTAGCGCAGCAGTTGATGTGGGCGGCGGTGGTGGTGCAGGGGGGTTTTTATATTACTCTAATGTTGGAGTAACTGTAACAGCTTATGGTATAACTATTGGCGCAGGTGCAGCATCAAACACAAATTCGGGGGCCAACGGATCGGCAGGAAATGGAAACCAAGGAAGTAGCTCATCAGCGTTTGGGTACACAGCGTATGGCGGCGGAGGGGGCGGAAATTATAACACTTCGGCACCATCTGGTACTTTCGGAAGTGGTGGAGGTGGTGGTTCTTGGGCTGGTAGTGGAGCAGCAGGAACAGCAGGTCAAGGATATTCGGGTGGAAATGGTGTTGCTCCTAGTGCTCCTTATGGAGCAGGTGGTGGCGGCGGAGCAGGTGGAGCTGGGCCTAGTGGCAGCGGCAGCACCGGTGGCGGAGGAGGAGTTGGTGCACAGAATCCTATAGCAGGTTCTGTATCTGGTCAGCTAGTTAGTGGAACGTATTATTTGGCTGGCGGAGGAGCTGGCGGAGGCGATAATGGTGCATCCGGTGGGTCAGGTGGTGGAGGCGCAAGCTCGCCAAGAGTTCCCAGTGGCGTGGCTGGGACAGCAGGAACAGCCAATACTGGGGGAGGTGGTGGCGGTAGTGGAAGTCGAGCAGTTTCTGCACAAGGCGGATCTGGTATTGTTATTATAAGATATAAGTACCAATAAGGAAATAGACTAGGGTAAATACTAAATTATGTCAGCAAATTTTCCGTCAACTCCAACACTGAATCAGGTCTACAGCTACAACGGCAGCACATGGCGCTGGAATGGTCGTTATTGGCAAGCCGAAACTGTGGCAGAAATTGCCGGAGCTACTGGTGCTACAGGCACGGCTGGTGCCACAGGGGCAACCGGGCCCACAGGCCTAGGCTTTAGTATAGCCAAGACTTATGCCAGTGTAGCGGCCATAACAGCCGATACTGCGCCTACTGGAATCACAGCCGGACAATTTGCCATAATTGACAACGGTAATTACGGTACTGACTCGGAAAACTCACGACTTTATTTATGGACTGGTACTACATGGCAGTATGTTACTGACTTATCAGGTGCCCAAGGCATACAAGGACCAGCCGGTGCGACTGGAGCCGCAGGCACAGCTGGCACAGCAGGAGCTACTGGTGCTACAGGAACCACAGGTGGCGTAGGCGCTACTGGTACAGCAGGTGCCACTGGTATACAGGGTAATGCGGGACCTATTGGTGCAACTGGTCTATCTGGTACTAGTGCTAATATTGTTGTATACGATGAAGGTAACTTGATCATTGGACAAGTTAGTTCCTTTAATTTTGTAGGCATGGGTATTACTGCTAACTCCAGTGGTAGTAACGTAACGGTTACTGTAACTGCTACAGGTACTGGAGGTGGTTTTTATTATGCTAACACCGCACCTGCTACTCCGGTGGCTGGTGATCGTTGGGTCAACAGCGACTCACTACGTGAATTCGTTTATGTCAATGACGGTGACAGTAGTCAATGGATAGAAACAGTTAAATTTCAACAACAGGGCGCAACTGGTGCCACTGGTCCTGGCGCTAATATAGCAGCACTGTCAGGTAATTTAATCCCTGCGGCTAATATTACCTATGATCTTGGTAGTGCGTTAATGCGTTGGCGAGATCTTTATTTGTCTGGTAATAGTATATATTTGGGTAGTACAGTACTGACTGCTACTGAAAATACATTAAACTTGCCGTCAGGTACCAAAATCGGTAATGTCAACGTGGCCACTACACAAGATGTCGCAGTGATCGCTAGTGCTACTAGCCCCAAAGTGGCCAACATACAGGTAGCAGATAACACATGGACAGTGCTAGATGATACAGCAGTAGACACTGCCGGTGGATATATTTTGGTTAATGGCAGTGGTTTTGTATCAGTACCACAGGTTTATATTAATAATCAAGCTGCTACTACAGTAAGCTATGTTAGCAGCAGTCAACTGCGTGTACAGGTACCAGCACAGTCAGCTGGTACTTATCCTATGTATGTGATCAACAGCGACGGTGGCACAGCTATTTTAGTTCCTGGTGTTAGTTATTCGGGATTCCCGGCCTGGAGCTCACCAGCAGCTGGCAACGTGGGTCAAAACTATGAGATGGAAACTATTTCCACAGTAAGTCTAAATGCCAGTAGCAACAGCGCGGTAAGTTATGTGTTGGCATCTGGCTCACTGCCTCCCGGTGTCACACTGTCGGGTAGCAGTATATCAGGTACTACACAAAGCACAGCCACCAATACTACCTACAACTTTACCATTGAAGCACGTGACGCAGAAAATCAAAGTACTCTACGCAATTTCAGTCTCACTGTCAACACAGACGTAGTTACTTGGGCATCGCCGGCTAATGGTACCGTGTTATCAGGTTATGAATTTGCTGGAGTCAGTCAGGCATTAAGCGCCTCAAGTGCAGCTGGACGTGGTATACAGTATTCAGGCTCTGGCCTGCCTGCCAATGTCACTGTGACCGGAAGCACTGTGGCAGGTAATTTAGCGGCTGCTACCAACGCAACCACAGCCAGTAATACCGCTGCTACACTAACAGCTACTGCCAATGTCACGCTGAGATCGGCTAATCGTACTGTGTATTTTGTGGCCAATCCTGATCAAGTCACATGGGCTAGTCCTACTTCAAATGGTGTAGTCACTGGCTATGAATTCAGTAACTTATCTGCTGCACTGTCGGCCACATCAGCCGCTGGTAGAACTATAACATATTCTGGTGCTAATTTACCTACTAATATCACTGTGACTGGTAGCACATTGGGTGGGTTATTGGGTGCGGTAGGTAATGCCAGCAGTAACCTAACTGCTACTGCTGCTACTACCGATCGTGCCAATACCATACCAGTTACCATACAGACTATAGCAGATGTGGTAACTTGGTCTACACCGACTAATAGTCAAACTATTAGTATTGATGCTACAGCAGCAGTTAATCAGGCATTATCTGCTACATCGGCTGCTGGTAAAACTATTACATACACTGCTAATAATTTGCCTACTGGATTGTCTGTGGTTGGCGCAGCAGTAACAGGTACGCCTAGTGGTTATACCAGTACCACTGCGGTAACCAGTAACTTAACTGCTACGGCGGCGGTAACCAATAGATCTAGCACAATTAGTATAACATGGACTATTAATCTTGGCGTGATATTTACTGATGCGTTTTTCAGTAATGTTAGTTTATTATTGAATGCCGCCAGCAATGCCAGTGTTATAAGTGATGCTAGTTCAAACAATTTACAAATATCACCTTTTGGTGATGTGAGAGCCAGTACGTTTAGTCCATATAATACAGGGTGGAGTAATTTCTTTGATGGTACTGGGGGATCGGCAGTAAACACCGATTCGTTAACAATAGCAGATAACAGTGCATTTAATCTAAGCAATCTAGATTTTACTATAGAGGCATGGATTTATTTAACCGCTACCCCAACTGTAAGCGTTCGTATATGTGAGAAAATCGGCGCAGCCAATGTTGGTTATTTGTTAGCAGTAACTTCAGCTAGTGTTCTTACTTTTGCATGTTCAACTGATGGGCAAACAACAAATATAAGTGTAGGCGCAAGTCAAACTGTTCCATTAAATGTATGGACTCATGTAGCCGCCACTAGAATCGGTAATGTTTTTACGGTATGGATGAATGGCACCAGTTCTGCTTCTTCCACTAATAATATAACTATCTTCAACTCAACAGCTACTTTTATGATTGGAAATCAATCGGTAAATGACAGAACTTTTCCAGGATATATTAGTAATTTCAGGTTGGTAAAAGGTGTTGGTGTATATACAGGTAATTTTAGTGTACCAACTTCACCTTTACGGGCTACTCAGTCGGCAGGCACAAACATTCGAGAGATTACAGGCACGCAGACATCTCTCTTAACCTGCCATACTAATAGATTTGTTGATGGTAGTACTAACAATTTCGCTATTACCCGAACTGGTGACGTAGCCGTACGCAGTTTCAATCCATTCAACCTCACCAACACCGGCACCGCAGGATCAATGTATTTTGATGGTACCGATGATCAAGTAACAACACCTAGTAGTGCAATTTTTGCTTTTACTGGAACCTGGACTATAGAATGTTGGTTTTATGTTGCCACTACATCACCTTCTAGATTATGGCAAATGTCAGACGATAAAGACAATTGCGAAGTTAATTCCCCTAGCGCAGGCTATGTGAATTACTACAATGGTGGGTCATCTGTGAATTCTAGTACCGCAGTATTTGCTCCGTTTTCATGGAACCATTTAGCCGCAGTTTGCACATCTAATTCAACTAAAATGTATGTGAATGGTGTATTGGCAATTACTCATACTACATCAAATTCATCTACTCGTTACATTGGCATTGGTGGGAACAGTAACCTAGACTTTGTGGGATATATAGCTGATTTTAGAGTGGTTACAAATAGAGTAATGTATCCAGCCGCATACCCAGATGCAGCCTTAACCACTGCCAATAACACAGTCCTGTTACTAAACAACAGCTTGACCAATAACGCAACCAATAACACATTCCTAGATTCCAGCGCAAATAATTTCACAATAACTAGAAATGGTAATGTTACGCAAGGATCATTTTCTCCATTTAGTCCTGGTGGGTGGTCGGTTTACGGAAGTGGTAGCACAAGTTATTTACAGTTAAACAACAGTGACTATGCTATTAGTACTGGTGACTTTACAATAGAATTTTGGATGTACTTGACCAGCGATAAAGCCAATACATGCTTTTGTTCGTCACCATCAAACCCTAATTTAACAGTTGCAATGACCTTAGGTTCAGCAGGAGCTAGACTATATTATTTAGAATATGGTGGAACAGGAACAACGTTCGGCGCCGGTAGTAACTATCTTAACACATGGACTCATGTTGCTTTTGTGCGTAGTTCAGGGACAGTAACTTGTTATCAAAATGGTAATGCTGTTAATGTCGGTGGCACCAGTAAGTCTGCTGCTGTTGGTTCAACAGCTAATTTGTATTTACTGCGTAATAGTGGTGATACTAACCAAGATCTACCAGGGTATATTAGTAATTTTAGAATTTGTAAGTCTGCTGTATATGCAACAAGTTTTACTCCTAGTACAACTACGTTAACTACAACTAGCCAAGGTGCTACAAATTGTGTATTATTGGCTTTTCAAAATAATAGATTCAAGGATAATAGCAGCAACAATTCTACAATCACTCCGACTTCAGTGTCAGTGCAGGCTTTTGCACCATTCACACCTGCTGCTTATGTACCAGCCACACACGGTGGTTCAGCTTATTTTGATGGTAGTGGTGATTTCCTTAGCGTAGCTAACAATGCTGCTTTGAATTTAACCAATGGTGATTTTACAATCGAGTGTTGGTTTTACTCTACAGGATCATTGGCATCGTCGCCCATTATTATTCAGAAAGACTGGAATCCAGGAGTCACCTACTCACAGTACGGATTTGGGATCAATTCAGGCGGAACATTGTTCGCACTACTTGGTAACGGTTCGTCAACAGAACAAGCTATAAGTGGCATTACACCAATTGCACAAAATACCTGGAACCATGCTGCTTATACACTGTCTGGATCAAGTCTACGTTTATTTTTGAATGGTAATTTACAAGTTACTGGTACTCGTACAGTAACAGCAGCTTCTGGTGGCGGCTCACTGGTTGTTGGCAGCGGTGGTACTGCTGGAACAAACAGACCTTTTACTGGGTACGTTTCTAACCTTCGTTTGGTTAACGGTTACGCTTTATATACTGCGGCCTTTACGGTACCCGCCGCGCCTGTTACCGCAGTGTATGGTACACAATTATTATTGAACGCAACCAATGCTGCGATCTGGGATGCCAGTGGTAGAAATAATTTCGAAACCATAGGCGATGCCAAAGTCAGTACTGCCGCAGGACGTTATAGTCTAGCATCCTTGGCGTTTGATGGCACCGGTGATTTTCTGACTATACCCTATAACCAAAACTTTAACTTTGGTACTGGCGACTTTACTGTAGAATGCTGGGCAAACATCACATATGTTCAATATGCTGCAATTATTACATCTACGGCGGTATCGATTGTTACTGGCCATTGGCTTTTGGGTTATAGTAATACTGCTAATCAGATGGCTTTTGGTATCGACTCTAGTGGAGTAGCTACTGTTGGCGCTGACTATACTTCCTATCTTAGCACATGGACACATATTGCAGCTTCAAGGTCTGGAACAACTTTGAGATTATTTTTCAATGGAGTTCAAGTAGCATCTGTTACAAATTCAACTAGCTTTACAGGTGATTCTGGAAATCCTATTGCTATTGGCAGACGTTATACAAACTCCGCCAATTATTTTTTGAATGGCTATATTTCTGATCTACGCATTACTGCTGGACAGGCTGTGTACACCACTTCATTCTCTGTGCCCACACGTTCATTGACTGCTGTTGATCGCACTCAGTTATTGACTCTGCAAAACAATCAGCCACATAACAATCACACATTCCAAGACTCTGGTCCATATAATCATTTGATCACTCGCGCAGGCAATGCCAGCCAAGGTACATTTTCTCCATTTGCGCCAGGTGGGTGGAGTGTATTTTTCAGCGGGTCTGGAAATTATCTAAATACTCCAAACACTGGACAATTTGCACCAGCCGGGGACTTCACTATTGGACTTTGGGTATATCCAACAGATGTTGCAACCAGCACTCAAAAATTTATTGGAAATTACACCGGAATAAATTCCACTGATTGGACTATTGTTCAAGATCTTAACACTACACGATTTTTCACTAACGGAAACCTTCCTCGAATCATATCACCTGCCGGATCATTGCTGGCAAACACATGGAATTACATTGCCTTGGTTAGGGTTGGTAGCACAATTACTGCCTACATTAACGGCACATCAGTTGGATCTTACACTCAATCGGGAACTTTTGGATCACCTACTAAAAGTATATACATTGGAGCCGATGGTGCATTAAACGCATACATTGCTAATGGATATATTAGCAACGTATTGCTAGTAGATGGCACTGCTTATACTGCTGTTCCTACTGCACCCTCAACAGCAGTGTCCGGAACTCGACTCTTAACACTGCAAGACAATAGATTTGTTGATCGCAGCACCAGTGCTGTTACTTTTACCCGTACCGGTGATGTTCGTATTACTGCGTTTTCGCCATTCGCGCCCACTACTAGCTATTCACCTGCTGTACACGGTGGATCACTGTATCTCGATGGTAGTGGAGATTATTTACAATTTGGAAATGGGGAATTGGCACTTGACTTGAACGGTGATAGTTCAATTGAGCTTTGGTTTTACCCACTTGCAACTAACATGATATTAACTGCCAAGTACTCAAACGTAGGCAGCAATCAATTTTATATAAACGCAGATGGTAGTAATAAGATTTATGCTGAATTCCTTGGGTCTACTTATTATGCTAAAACTTCAACGGCATCTTACATATTAAGATCTTGGAATCATTTGCTTATAACTAAGACGGGTACTACGGCTAAGATGTGGTTGAATGGTGTGTATGATGGTGCTTGGACAGTGTCTAGCACAAACTCTACCACTAAGGCAATAGCCATTGGTGCTTCTACTGACAACTATGGTACAACTACTGCTAATGGTTATATAAGTAGTTTGAGATATTCTAGGTCGGCTACAGAAACCGGAACTAGTAATGTCACATTACCAACTGCACCATTACCATTAACTGCTAATACTGTGGCATTGTTTAATTTTGTTGCAGACGGTATAGAAGATCGTTCGGGTCGTGGCGTGCTTGAAACTGTGGCAGATGCTCGTCATAGTCGCGCTGTCGCAAAGTTTGCCAATACTAGTTCCATGTATTTTGATGGTACTGGTGATTATTTAAGATTTCCGACTTCGGAAAGATTTCAATTACTTGCTGGATCATCTACCACATTTACTATTGAGTCTTGGGTTTATAAACTAAGTAATCCATCCGCTAGTAATCAGTATCCATTGATAACAACTTTGGATATACAAGCTACCTATTATGGATACTTTTTTTCTATCACAGATGCGGGCAAACTAATTTTCGGTCACTACTACACTGGTAATAATACCGCTAACCGAACCGGAAATACTGTTCTAGCAAATAATACCTGGTACCATGTGGCATTGGTAGTCTTGGCGGGAACGTTTAAGATTTATGTTAATGGAGTTGAAGATTCGCCATACTCAGACAGCAATGCAGGTAGTCTAGGAAGTACAACACAACAATTAGCAACAGCAGTAGCTACCATTGGTGGTCCTAGTGTCGGCGCACCGGCTTGGCAAATACCTCTCAATGGTTACTTACAAGATCTGCGTGTTACTAGAACAGCACGTTATCAACCTTCTGCGCCAACTGCTAACTTAACTGTATCATCTAGTACAGTATTGTTGGTGCCTGGTGGTACTGGTAATAATGTCATACGTGATGCCAGTGCTAATAACTTTACTAATTTTACTATTTTAGGCGATACAAGAGCCAGTAACTTTACTCCATACAGTACTGGATGGAGCAATTATTTTAGCAGTGCAGGTATAGCATTTTCTGGATCAAACAACATTGTTAATTTTGGAACCAACGATTGGACTATTGAGTGTTGGTTTAACGGCTCAGTATCAGGTGCTGCTACTTATGTATGGTCCTGGGATTATTATTTGCTTTATGCCTATAATAATACCATTATCTTTTACAGAGTAAGTCCAGGAGCCGACCTGTTAGTAATGCCAGTTGTAAACAATACTTGGTATCATGTGGCAGTGACTAAAGTAAGTGGTGTGCATTCGATGTATTTAAATGGTATCAAACATGGTTCTACATGGACTGACAACAATTCTGTTACCCAGGCTGCGGCATTTACTATTGGTAAGCACTCATCAGTGGCAGCTAATTATTTTGAAGGATCGGTAAGTAATCTACGCATAGTTAAGGGACAAGCACTGTTTACTTCAAGTTTTGTTCCGTCGACTCTGCCATTAAGCGCCACCGCAGTGGGACACACTGGCGCCGGTGCAGTTGCTAGTATCACAGGAACAGTGTCATTGTTGACTTGCCAAAGCAATCGTTTTATTGACAACAGCAGCAATAATTATGCTTATACAGCGTCTGGTACACCTAGAGTAAGTTCCTTTAATCCATTTAACGTCACTAATACCGGTGATTCGGGATCAATGTATTTTGATGGTAGCGGTGATTATATAACCATTCCTGCTAGCCAACTGCCTTTACTACTGAAAAACAGCGATTTTACTTGTGAAGCATGGGTATATCGTACTGGTGGCGGCGGAGCCTCTGTGCTAGGTGGACAAAGCGACTTTAGTACCGCGGGAGGCAGTTCATATGTGTTTTATATTAATACTGCTGGAACCTCAGATTTATATTCAGGATCCTCGGGTTATGGTGTTACATCACCACAACCTATAATTGGTCAATGGTCGCATGTGGCCTGGGTTAGGACTGGTGGCACTTATTCCAGCTACTTAAACGGAGTTAGAGTTGGTACCAATGCTACACTAGGTACAGCTTCGGTTAATGACGGATCTGCCAGCAACAGAGGTGCCATTGCAGGGTGGAGTAATGGCACAAATCTTGTTACAGGATATATTGCAGATCTTAGATTGATTAAAGGTTCAGGTGGGTACGACGCTACGCAAAGCACTATTACTGTGCCTACAGCACCATTGACTGCTACAACTAATACACAGTTGTTAATGTTTCAGTATCGTCAACCACATAACAATCACAGTTTCCAGGATTCTAGCCCAAATCAATTCCTAATCACTCGCAATGGAAATGCCAGCCAAAGCACATTCTCACCGTTTAGTCCATACGGTTGGTCGGCGTATCTAGGATCTTCAGATCAAATTTCATCAACTACATCTTCGCCTAGCGTGGTTTGGGGTTGGTCGGGTAGCACCACTACACTGTCAATGGAGTACTGGGTATTTGCATATTCTTTTCCTGGTTTTCAAATCATGGCAGACCAAAGTGCACACCTGAATTACCTAATGTTTTCTATAAACAGTTCGGCACAACCAAATTGGTATTGGTACAGCGGAGGTGGATACTCGTGTACAGCCACTAATAAAGTTACAGCCGGACGTTGGAATCATGTGTCTACATCTATAGATAATGGCGTGATATCAATTTATATTGATGGTGTTAAATCGCCCGTGACTGGAACCACAACAGCCAGTAGTGCTGGGGGCACTGGACGACTGGCTATCGGTAGTGGACCGTTTTATGTTTCTAATTTGCGAGTGATTAGAAATCAAGCTATATTCCGTGGTGATAGTTTTACTGTGAGTACAAGTCCATTAACTACTACCACAATTGGTCACACTGGCCCTGGTGTTGATGTTACGATGCGCGGATATGTTAGTTTGCTGATCGCTAACACTGCTACTGGGGCACAGGATCAATCCTATTTACGTACTGCCTTTAGTATAACCGGTACTCCGCAATTTGTACCGTTTAGTCCATTTAGCTCGGGTACTTATAGTCCTTCGGTACACAGCGGATCACTATATCTAGATGGCAGCGGTGACTACTTAACACTGTCACCGGGAACAGCATTTGCTTTTGGTACAGGTGATTTCACAGTAGAAGCTTGGATTTATATTACTCAAGCCAGTAACGGTGCTTTATTTGATGTAACACCAAACTCTGGAACATTTTGGAATGTAAAATTTAATGGCACAGGATTTGTATACCAAGCTCCAATTGGCACAAATAAAATATCAGGCACAGCGCCTCATGCTCCTAACTCTGGATGGCATCATATTGCTGTAGTAAGACGCAGCGGCACATCGACTATGTACTTTGATGGTGCTTCAATAGGAACCGCAGCAGACACAGTAGATTTCGCTGCTACAACAACCTATGGAATTGGACGCAATTTTGATGTTAACACCGAATCTTCTGGATGGTATTCTAGTATTCGCGTGGTAAAAGGTACTGCTTTATATACAGCCAATTTTACACCACCTACTACTGCACTGACTTCTGTTCCTAACACTCAACTTTTACTTAATTTTTCTGACGCTGCCGTGGCAGATCAAGACACAATTAATGTGTTAGAAACCATGGCAGATGCTAGAGAGGTCAATTTTGGTCCATTAATGTCTAACTACAGTGTGTACTTTGATGGCACTGGGGATTATTTAACCGTTGCAGATAATGCCAGCGGCGGCCTTGATTTGGGCTCTGGACAATTTACAGTAGAATTTTGGTGGTACCCAACTTCTTCTGCTAACGGTCAATATGTATTAATTGGTGATTCATCGGGAGACTGGTATGTAGTCTACGACGCAAGTCAATTGCAATTCGGTCGTAGAGCTACACAAAATGACATAGTATCAACTGGTTATACCTTGACTGCAAACACCTGGCAGCATTTTGTTGTTGCAAGACAAAGCACAGGCTCGAACGACACACGCATATTTGTAAATGGTATACTAAGAGGTGTTGGCACAACCAGTCAGAACTATGTTATTACAACTACTCTTGGCATAGGGTCTCTTCCAGCCGGCGGTAACGCTATTACAGGTTACTTGTCCTCCCTGCGTATAGTAAAAGGATCAGTGCCTGCAGAATATCAGACAGCCTCAACAACCACTGGCACACAAGTATTCACATCACCAACAAGCTCAGCTACTGCAATTCCTGGCACAAGTCTACTAACCTGTCATGCAAATCGTTTCAGAGATAGCAGTACTAATAACTTTGCTATTACTCGCACTGGCGACGCAAAAGTCACAGACTTTTCTCCTTTTGGTGCACAAGTGGCTACTCCACCCTCTATCTACTTTGATGGCACTGGTGATTACATCAAGATTCCCAGCACACCGGCATTGGCATTCGGAACCGGCGACTTTACTATTGAAATGTGGTACTATACTGAAACCACCAGCGGTTGGCGTGGTTTATATAGTTCTGCAGCCAGTGACAATCAAGCCAACACCATGCGCTTGATGTTGGAAAACACAAACACTTCAGTAAACCTCAAAGTAGGCAGTACTTTCTATACATTTACTACCACACTGTTGGTTGCTCAATGGAATCACATTGCCTTGGTGCGTAGCAATGGCACAATCAGCTTTTACTACAATGGGCAACGCAATGCAACCACTGCCAGCGACACTACGTCTATATCATCGAATTTAGTAACACTTGGCGCTAATTTTACTGGTGGTACAGAGTTGTTTACTGGTTACTTGAGTGATGTTAGAGTAACAGCAGGTAGAGCTCTTTACGGTGGATTTGAGCCGCCCACCCAGGCATTTCCAACACGTTAAATAGTATATTATGCCAGCTAATTTTCCTAACAGTCCCACACTAAACCAAGTCTATACTTACAACGGTAATCAATGGACTTGGTCAGGTTCTACATGGCAATTAACTAGTGCAGCCACAATAACTGGCGCTACTGGACCACAAGGCGCCACTGGCGCCACTGGTCAACAGGGTACAACCGGGCCACAAGGTGCCACCGGGATACAGGCCAATCTCACTGCGGTGACGACCAATATAATACCTGCTGCCAATGTCACCTATGATTTAGGATCTAGTAATTTCCGTTGGCGTGATCTTTATTTGAGTGGCAACAGTTTGATTTTAGGTGGTGCTACAGTAACTGCCACAGGATCAGCCATTGCACTACCAGCAGGTTCTACTGTGGGTGGGCAGTCGGTGGCCTCAGGTGGTGATGTGGCTACTGGTGGTGGTCCTAAAATCACCGCAGTCACAGTAACCAATGCCAGCTACAATAACTTAGACGATACCGCAGTTGACATCGCAGGTGGTTATATTAAAATCACCGGCACTGGTTTTGCTGCTGGTTGCACAGTGTTGATTAATAACACTCCAGCTACCAGTACTACCTACATTGGTCCTACTGAAGTTAGAGCACAGGTTCCTGCCACTGCGGCTGGTACTTATATGCTTTATGTTATCAATGCCGACGGTGGTGTGGCGATTCGAGTTAATGGTGTTACATTTAGTGCTACTCCAAGTTGGGTAACTGCCAGTGATTTGGCTGGCTATTCATTGGGTGATGCTATCAGTATACAGTTGGCTGCTACAGGTGCTACAACATTTGCACTAGCGCAAGGCAGCTCATTGCCCACAGGATTGACATTGACTTCGGGTGGTTTGTTGAGTGGCTCAGTTACTGGGTTAGAAAACGACACTAGTTACTCATTTACTATTATTGCTACAGATGCTGAACTACAAGATTCGCCACGCACATTTAGTATTACTATCACCGTACAACTACAAGTATCGCGTAGTTTGAGATTCAATAGTGCTGATTCTACTAGCTTGTCTTGGATTCCCAGTCGCACAGGAAATCTTCAAACATTCACAGTAAGTTGTTGGATCAAGCGCAGTGCAATAACTGGCAGTGGTAATCCAATTATGGTGGCGGGCACTGATGCTAGCGATTACTTTTATATTAATCTCACTAATACAGATACTTTAGCTATTACCACCGGAGAAAATGGTACAGCTAATGCCAATAATGTAGCTACTTCCGCAGTGTTTAGAGATGTTGGTGCTTGGTATCATGTTGTGATCAACTGTGATTTTTCAAATGCGACCAGCACAGATAGAATAAGAGCTTATGTAAACGGTGTACGACAAACTCTAACTGGAACTTTTGCTGCTGCTACTTTCACTGGTACTAGGCATAATCGTGCCGGTATTACACATTATATCGGCAGGTGGATGAATGGCAGTCCTTATTTTAGTGGGTACATCACAGAGTTTTATTTTATAGATGGACAGGCACTATTGCCCAGTCAATTCGCTGACACCAATGTTACTACCGGTCAATATATTCCCAAAAAGTATACTGGTACATATGGCACCAATGGTTTCTACTTGCCGTTTACAGATAACTCATCTGTGTTGAGTTTAGGGCGTAATTATCAAATACTCACAGCAGATCCATTTTGGGATCAAACTGTATTATTGTTAAACGGCACAGGTACTAATAATGCCAACAACAATACATTTACAGATTCTAGCACTAATGCGTTTGCTATAACTAGAAATGGTAATACTACACAAGGTAGATTTTCACCGTTTACACAAGGCGGGTGGAGTAATTATTTTGATGGTACTGGTGATTATTTGAGTGTTGCTAGTAATTCAGCGTTCGATTTAACTGGTGACTATACAGTTGAATGTTGGTTTTATGCTAATTCATTTCCAACGCAACCGGCTCTTTTTGGTATTGGTAGTGATGCTGGTGGATTAGTTTTAACCATAGTTTCTTCTAAAGTCTATGCTTACATTAATAGTACGGGTAATGTTTTTGGTAGTGGCGGCATAACTTTAGCAATAAATTCTTGGAATCATATTGCAATAGTAAGAAGTGGATCTACAAATACATGTTATATTACCGGATCGCAATCAGGTACAACATATTCTTATTCAGGAACAGTTTCTAGTACAGGTGGTGTTGGTATAGGAAGAACTCTGGCGGGAACATCATTTAACGATTGGAATGGCTATATATCTAACTTTCGTATTGTTAAAGGAACTGCCGTTTACACCGCAGCCTTCGCCCCTCCCACCGGACCACTCACAGCAATAACCAACACTTCCCTTCTCACCTGCCAATCCAACCGCTTCAAAGACAACAGCACTAACAACTTCACTATTACCAGAAACGGTGACGCCAGAGTTGTGGCCTTCTCACCGTTTACACCAACTGCCGCATACTCAGCTGCGGTCAACGGTGGGTCAGGGTATTTTGATGGTACTGGGGATTATCTTGTACAAGGAAACTCTACCAGTAGTTTTGACTTATCAACAGGTGACTGGACTGTTGATTTTTGGGTTTATAAATCTGCTGCCTCGGATGGAAGTATAATAAATCTTTACAATGCAGCAAACTCAACTTCAGGATTTTCTGTCTGGGTTAATAGTTCTGGGGTTATAAAAGTTGACAATGGGCTTGTGGGTGCTATTACTACTGGTGGCACTATTCCTCTGTATTCCTGGGCATATATTAGTATAGTGAGATCAAGCGGAATAACGACCTTGTATGTAAATGGAGTTTCGGCTGCCACAACCTCACAAGCGCCTAATGTAGCCCAATACGGGACATTTGGTCGAGCTGTTGATGGTACACTCCCGCATCAAGGTTACATAGCAGATTTACGCATAGTTAAAGGTACTGCTAGTGCTCCTTCCTCGGTACCAACCGCACCACTAACCGCAGTGGCCAATACTGCTATCTTGTTAAACTTTGTCAATGGCAGTATTGTAGATGCCACCGGTGACAGCAACCTAGAAACTGTGGGCGACACCAAGATTTCTACTGCTCAAAGCAAGTGGGGTAGTAGCGTGTATCTTGACGGCACCGGTGATTACTTACTAACTGGGCCTATACAAATTGCTGCATCTAATGAAAATTTTACATTAGAGTATTGGTTTTATGCTACAGGAAATGGAAGTGGTTGGGGATATCATCTAAGTACAGCGGCTACTACAGGTACCAATGCTAATTCATTTTTCATAGGGTGGGAACCTAGTACTGGGAGGTTAGGTGGTAATTGGGCTAATGCTAGTAATAGATTTCCATCAGGGGATGCAACTTTTGCAGGCACTACCTGTGTTTTGAATACTTGGTATCATGTTGCCTTAGTGAGAATATCTGGTGTGATGAAAATATACCTAAATGGAACAGCTTCTGCTACTACATGGAGTGTAAGTGATGCATTAGGTCAAGGCAGCGGGTTCGGTGATAGATTAGCGATAGGTTACAATCTTCCAACAAATGCTTATATTGCACAAGGGTATATACAAGATGTTCGCATCACTCGCGCCGCAAGATACACAGGAAACTTTACTCCACCCACAACACAATTTGCCTACAATCAAGGTGACATAAATTATAACCAATGGGTACCCACTAACTTTAGTGTCACAGCCGGCGCTGGCAATGACAGTTTACTAGATGTTCCTACTAACTGGGGAGTAGACACTGGCTTAGGTGGTGAGGTACGTGGGAATTATTGTACTATTAATGCTTTAATGCAAAATACTTCTGTGGCTACTATATCCGACGGAACATTAAGGGCTGCAACCGGAACATCAGGAATTTCATCTGCTTATATGGGCACAATAGGGTTTAGTTCCGGTAAATGGTACTGGGAAGTTTATGTCGAAGCCATTGGTAGTAATAATATGTGGATTGGTGTTACCAAGAATCAAGCATATCGTACAGTAGATGCTTATATTAATACCTGGGCCTATAATAGACTAGGACAAAAGACTGACAATGCTGCTACTGGGTCTGCTTACGGTGCTGCTTATACCACTGGTGATATCATTGGTATTGCTGTTGATGCTGACGCAGGATCTATTACTTTTTACAAAAATGGTGCAAGCCAAGGAGTAGCATTTTCGGGATTAACAATGTCCAGCGGAGTATACACTGTGGGCGGGTCAGATAACAGTGCTGCAATGGTTTTTAATTACGGACAACGACCATTTGCCTATGCCGCGCCCTCGGGATTCAAATCTCTCAACACACACAACCTGCCCACACCAAATGTTGTTAAATCTAACACAGCGTTTGACACACTAGCTTATGCTGGTAATGGGTCTACGCAAAATATTACTACTAATTTTTCGCCTGATTTTGTTTGGATTAAAAATCGTACCACCAACTATTCACATATGTTATATGATACGCATCGTGGCCCTAGTACTGGTTCCGTTAGTAAAGTACTTAGTTCAAATGCCACAGATGTTGAAGGTAGCGTAAATGATAACAGTACTTATGGTTATCTATCAGCTTTTAACTCGAATGGTTTTACTGTTACTGCTGGATCTTTTACTGGTGCAGGAGGCTATACAAATACTACCGGACAGAATTATGTGGCTTGGACTTGGGATGCTGGTACCGCTTCAGTAGTAAATACTACTGGGTCAATCGGTGCCAATGTTCGAGTCAACACTACTGCTGGATTCTCAATCGTTTCTTGGACAGGAACAGGAGCCAATGCTACTGTTGGACATGGATTAAATGCTGTGCCACAATTTATAATTGTCAGGAATAGAGATACTGTTTATAACTGGCGAGTTTGGCATAAGGCATTATCTGGAACACAACTTCTCTATCTTAATACAGCAGATTCAACTGTTACAGATGCAGCAATGTGGAATAGCGCAACACCAACATCGAGCGTGTTTAGTCTTGGTACCAATGGTGGCGTAAATGAGAGTACTAAAAAGATTATTGCTTACTGTTTTGCCGAAGTACCCGGCTACAGCGCATTTGGTAGTTATACCGGCAACGGTTCAGCTGACGGCCCTTTTATTTATACAGGTTTTAGGCCTGCATTTATATTGTGGAAACGGTCAGATACAGCGGGAAATAATTGGGTTATTCAAGATAGAGCTAGAAGTAATATATTTAATCCTGCCGACGGAGAAATTTTGCCTTCATCAAGTGCAGCCGAAAGCATGTCTTTTTCAAAAGTTGATCTACTATCCAATGGGTTTAAAATCAGGTCAACTAATGCAGGCGAAAATGCTAGCAGCGCCACCTATATCTACGCAGCCTTTGCCGAATCACCATTCAAGTACGCTAGAGCAAGATAATTTATTGAAATAACCACAGTCACCAGCAATCCTGTGTAAATACAAGTATTACTCAACTACCAGGATCTCAATTACTATGATGAACTTACACGGACTGTTTCCTACACCCATAGGCTTTTTTAACATAGACCGCCCACTCACGGATTCAGAACTACAAATTTTAACCAGTCAACCACAACGCCCAAACATGGGCAATACCAGCAGCGAAGATAGACACGTACTAGATCAACCCGGACTTGAACAGTTTCGAGACTTTATTCATGCCAGCATGAATGAATTTTTCTATACTGTACACAGTCCCAAAACTGATGTACGATTACGTATTACACAAAGCTGGACTAATCATACCAAACCTGGGCAGTTTCACCATAAACACGCACATCCAAACAGTTATGTTTCAGGCGTATTTTATATTCAAACTGATCCGGCACGAGATAGAATTTATTTTTACCGAGACGGATATCAGCAACTAAAATTACGAGCAGCTGAGTTTAATCCTTACAATTCGGAATCATGGTGGTTTGAAGCC
>Ga0172376_10003028_pt1 | contig 20182 bp, 16 predicted proteins | sample Lak35m_FD_121114 | JGI IMG/M metagenome (GOLD analysis project Ga0172376, IMG submission 121114) | Freshwater microbial communities from Kabuno Bay, South-Kivu, Congo - kab_092012_35m | ecosystem: Environmental > Aquatic > Freshwater > Lake | place: Democratic Republic of the Congo: South-Kivu... | reverse complement strand
TCGGCGCTGGCCGAGGAAGGTCAGGGTGTAGGCGCCCCCGCCGCTCGCCGTGCCGAGTCGCGTGATGAGGAGATGGACGTCCCCATCGAGCCGGTCCTGGGTCCAGAGGGCGAAGGGGAGCTCATTGATGAAGAAGTTCCGGTCGCACCCAACGTTCTGGCAGTCGAGGAAGATACGGAGACGCGGGTCGCGTGCGCTCTGGGCGGTGGCGACGGCGGGGAGGATCGATATGAGGAGCGCGCCGACGAGGCCGGCGCGCCGAAGGGAGCGGAGGATGGGCATCGAGGCAAGTACGTGGGAGGACGGTCGAGTGTTGAGCGGTGGTCGCATGCGGATCGCCGCGCGCCACCATGGGCGCTCACCGCGCGCGATCGAGCCCGAGTTGCAGGAGCCGATCGAGGAGGGCGGGATAGGGGAGCCCGTCGTGCGCCGCCGACTGGGCGAACTCTTCCCCCTGCGCGATATCGGGATTCGGATTGGCCTCGAGGAAGTAGCTGCGTCCCTCGGCGTCGAGCCGGAAGTCGATCCGCGCGTAGCCGGAGAGCTCGAGGAGCCGGTAGAGTCGCTTGCTGTCGCGGATCAGCTTCGCGGTGATCTCCTCCGGGAGATCGGTGGCGGGGCCGATCACGACGCCGGTGCGCTGTTGATAGATGGGGTCGTGCTTCAGGCGCTCGGTGGCAATCAGGGGTTCATCCGCGGCGAGCGAGGTCTGCCGGAGCTCCCACGGGGTGAAGGCGCGGAGCCGGTCATTGCCCATGACACTCACCGAGAGCTCGCGGCCGACGATGAACTGCTCGGCGATCGCGTCGTGCCCGATCCGTTCATGGATGAACCGGACCCGTTCGGCGAGCTTCTCATCGGTCTCGACGACGGAGGCCTTCGCGATCCCGAGCGAGGCATCGGCGACGAGGGACTTCACGATGAGGGGGAAGATGAGCTCGCGCGGACGGCGCACCGTGCGGCCGCGCGGGAAGACGGCGAAGCGCGGGACGCGGATCCGGTGATGGGTGGCGAGCATCTTGGAGATCGCCTTCCCCCGTGCGAGGACGAGCCCGCGGGGATTGCAGCCGGTGTACGGGATCCGCTTGAGCTCGAGGTAGGAGACGACGTTGTGATCGTAGGTCGTCTCGCCGTAGAACTCCTCGAGGAGATTGAAGACGAGGTCGGGTCGGATGCGATCCACGGCCTCGCGGATGGGGCGGAGCTCCCACTGGACGCCGAGGACATGGACCTCGTGGCCGCTCGCCCGGAGGGTCGCGATGACATCGGACTCCGTCTTCACCGCGAAGGCCTCGCGCGCCGAGCGCGCCGCCGTCGCATCGGGTGGGACGAAGTCGGGGTGGGTGAGGAGGAGGATGCGGCGTCGACGCATCGAATCAGGTGATTCGGAGCACGCGGATGGATAGCACGCCGAGTGTCACGAGCGCTAGCATCGCGGCGGCCGCGGCGATCGAGATACGCGGTCCCGCCCGTCGCAGCTCGCGCAGGTCGACGCCGAGCCCGAGGCCGGCCATCGCCACGAGGGTGAGGAAGCTGGAAGCCGACGCGAGGCGCCCCGCGATCGGCTCGGGGATGACGCCCGCGGTTCGGAGTGCGGCGAGGCCGAGAAAGCCGATGAGGAACCAGGGGAGGGGGCGCGCTGGGTGCGCGGTGCGCGCCGCCATCATGGCACCGTCAGGCGCTGGCCTGCTCGCACGCCGATTCCGGATGAACGAGACGGCGACGATCACCGGGCCCAGCATCATCACGCGCACGAGTTTCACGAGCGTCCCGACCTGCGCGGCGAGCGCACTCACCGGCACGGTCGCGGCGAGGACCTGCGGTACCGCGTAGACCGACATCCCCGCAAGCACACCGTATTGGTAGTCACTCAGCCCCAAGGGCGCGATCAGAAGCGGGAGTCCGAGGACCACGCCGACGCCGAGGACCGCGGTGAAGGCGATGGCGCTGGTGACTTCGGCGGTGGTCGCGCCGATCACCGGGGCGAGGGCGGCGATGGCGGAGTTGCCGCAGATGGCGTTGCCGGTCGCGACGAGCGCGGCGAGGCGTGGTGGGAGCTGGAAGAGACGGCCGATGAGATACCCGCCAGCGAGGCCGATCCCGACCAGTCCGACGATCGCGATCACCAGCGCGGGGCCCGCGCGGAAGAGGAGCGGGAGATCGACCGCCGCGCCGAGGAGGACGATCGCGATCTCGAGCAGCGGGGTGGCCGCGAAGGTGATCCCCGGCTCGAGGACCGTCGGCAGCGCCCAGGTGGTGCGCACCACCGCCCCGAGCAGGATCGCGAGCACCAGCCGATCGAGGATCGTGAACCCGAGGAGCTGCGTCTGGAGCTGGCCCACGAGCGTCGCCCCTCCCGCGACGAGCGCGACGAGTGCGAGCCCTGGGCCGAGTCGTCGGATGGGGGTGCGCCTACCCACGGACCGCCGCGACGACGGCGGCGGTGGTGAGCCCATACTCCGCGTAGAGCCGCTGATACGGCGCGCTCGCGCCGAAGCCCTCGATCCCGAGGATCACGCCATCGGGCCCGACCCACCGGTACCAGCTCATCGGATGGGCGGCCTCGATCGCCACACGCTTGGGGCCGCGCGGTAGGACGCTCGCGCGATACGACTCCGGCTGCGCGGCGAAGAGCTCCATCGAGCACATCGAGACCACCCGCGTCCCGATCCCCTGCTGCGCGAGCTCCTGATGTGCGTTGAGGGCGAGCTGCACCTCCGAGCCGCTCGCCATGAGGATCGCCGAGGGCTTGGTCCCCGCCGGCGCATCGACCAGCACGTACGCGCCCTTCGCCACCTCGCTCGCGGGGGCGGCGCTCGTGCGATCGATCAGCGGGAGCGCCTGCCGCGTGAGGACGATCGCGCTCGGTCCCGTCTTGTACTTGAGCGCGGCACGCCACGCTTCGGCGGTCTCGTTCGCATCGGCGGGGCGGAGCACCTGCAGCCCCGGGATGCAGCGGAGCGAGGTGAGGTGTTCCACCGGCTGGTGCGTGGGGCCGTCCTCGCCGAGCCCGATGGAGTCGTGCGTGAAGACGTAGATGCACTGCTGCTTCATCAGGGCCGCGAGGCGGATCGCCGGCCGCATGTAATCGGCGAAGACGAGGAAGGTGCCGCCGTACGGGATCACCCCGCCGTGCAGCGCCATCCCATTCATGATCCCGCCCATCCCATGCTCACGGATCCCGAAGTGGAAGTTCCGTCCGGTCCGATCGGTCGCCGAGAAGGGCGCCGCGCCCTTCACATTCGTGAGGTTGCTCCCGGTGAGGTCGGCGGAGCCGCCGATCAGTTCGGGGAGGCTGGGCGCGATCGCGTTGATCACCACCCCCGAGGCGGCGCGGCTCGCGAGCTTCCCATTCGTGGCATCGAAGGTCGGGAGGGCCTTCTCCCATGCGGCCGGGAGATCGCCATGCCACCGGCGCCCTAACTCCTTCGCCAGCTCGGGATGCGTCTTGGTGTACGCCATGAAGCGCGTCATCCACTCGGCCTGCATCGCCACGCCGCGCGCCTTCGCCTCACGCCAGTGTGCGAGGGACTCGGCCGGCACATGGAAGGGCTCGGTGCTCGGCCAGCCATAGGCCTGCTTGGTGAGGGCGATCTCATCCTTGCCCAGGGGCTCGCCGTGCGCCTTCGCGGTATCGGCGCGGTTGGGTGAGCCGAAGCCGATGATCGTGCGCGTGATGACGAGGGTGGGGCGCTCCGTCTCGGCCTTCGCCTCCGCGATCACGCGATCGATCGCGTCCTGATCGTTGACATCGGCGAGGTGGAGGACCTGCCAGCCATAGCTCGCGAAGCGCTGCGCGACGTCGTCGCTGCAGCTGAGGTCGACACGCCCGTCGATCGTGATGTTGTTGTCGTCGAAGAAGCCGATCAGCTTGCCGAGCCGCTGGTGGCCGGCGAAGGAGGCGGCCTCGTGCGAGATCCCCTCCATGAGGCAGCCGTCGCCCGCGATGAACCAGGTGTAGTGGTCGATCGCGGCGTGTCCGTCACGATTGAAGGTCGCCGCGAGATGCGCTTCGGCCACCGCCATCCCGACGGCGTTGGCGATGCCTTGGCCGAGGGGGCCGGTGGTCGTCTCGACCCCCGGGGTATGTCCGACCTCGGGATGCCCCGGGGTCTTGCTCCCCCACTGCCGGAAGGCCTTGATCTCGTCGAGGGAGAGACCGTAGCCCGAGAGGTGGAGGGTCGCGTAGAGGAGCATCGACGCGTGCCCCGCGGAGAGCACCACGCGATCGCGATCGGGCCAGTGCGGATCGGCGGGGTTGTGTCGCACATGCCGCGTGTAGAGCGCGTAGGCGAGCGGGGCGAGGGCCATCGGGGTCCCAGGGTGGCCGGATTCGGCCTGTTGTACCGCATCCATGGCGAGGGTGCGGACCGTGTCGATGGCGAGCTTCTGCAGGGCGGCGTCAGGCATGCGCCGCGAAAGTTACGCGGTTCGGTACCGTCGTGCGATGCGGTCGGCGATCACGGTGACCAGCGCCATGATCGTCTCCTGTGGATTCACCCCCGGGGCGGTGGGGAGGAGCGAGCCATCGGCGACGAAGACGCCAGGGGCGCCCCAGACCTCGCCGTGCGGGTCGCACCCGCTGGTGGTTCTGTCAGCCCCCAGTCGGGCGGTCCCATTCACATGGGCGGAGAAGAGGGCGATCTGATTCGCGCCCATCGGGAGGCCCCGGAGCCGGTCGACCTCGGCGTCGTGCTGGAGGGTGATGCCGGGGGTGTGCCCGGTGATCACGGACCGGGCGCCGGCGGCGAAGTGGATCCGCGCCGCAGCGACGATCCCCTCCTCGAGATGCCGCGCATCGGCGGCATTCAGGCGATAGGCGATCGCGATCGACCCATCACGGCGCGCCCGGACCTCGCCATCGGAGTGCCCGCGCTGCGCGCCGTCGCGCGCGAGGATCACGAGCGCCCCGAGATGATCGAAGGCGAGCATCGTCTCACGATGTGCAGCGCCGAATCCCGGGGCGGCGGGGGCCCCGATCCCCGGATGCAATGGCGGACTCTCGATCCAGACCCCGTAGCCGTTGGCATCGAGCCGATGGAATTGGTCGTTCACCGTGGTCATGGGGATCCCGCCGGCGCCGTAGATCGGATGGTCGTAGCGACCGAAGACCCCGGTGGTGGGATGCAGACGGAGGAAGCACCCAGTGCCGCCGCCCCCCATCCGCGAGCGCTGGAGCAGCGCCGGCGTCTCGATCGCGCCGCCGGCGACGATCACGATCGGCGCCTCGGCGCGGAGCATGCGCGTCTCGCCGGTCGAGGTCGTGTGCCGCACGGTCAGCCGTTTCTTGGGGAAGGCCCCCTTCCGCTCGACGATGCGGATCGTCTCCACCGTCGCGTTCGGGAGGAGGCGTGCCCCCGCGGCCTGGGCGCGCGGGAGGTAGGTCTGCAGCCCCCCCTGCTTGGCGCCGGTGCGGCAGCCGTAGCCGCAGAAGCCGGTGCGCACGCAGCCGCGCGCATTGATGCGCACGCTCCGTGCCGACCACCCGAGGCGCGCCGAGCCGTCGAGGATGATGCGGTTGCTCGGGGAGTGGGCGTCGTCGGGGACGAGGCGGGCATGGACCTCGTCCTCGATCTGGTCGAAGGTCGGTGCGAGATCGGCGGCGCGCATCCCCTCGGTCCCGTGGGCGGTGGCCCATTCGTCGAGCACCCAGTCGGGGGTGCGGAGCATCACCATCCAATTCACGTTCGTCCCGCCGCCCACCCCGACCCCCTGCACCAGGGAGACCCCGAGGTCGTCGGTGGTGCGCTGACCCCCCTCGGCGTAGAGGTGGCCGAGGGCGTCGAGTTCGACCTCGGTGAAGTCGTGCCCGTCACGGAGGGCGCCGGCTTCGAGGATCAGGACGTCGAGGCCCGACTCGGCGAGTCGCGCGGCGGCGGTCGCCCCGCCGGCGCCGCTCCCGATCACGATGGCGTCGGCGCGGAGGGTCTTCGCGTCGAGGGAGAGGGGCGCGAGGGTGGAGGTGAAGGGGGGCGGGTGGTGCGCCGCGGCGGGCGCCATGGCGCGCGCGACCGGCTCGGTGTCGGTCTCCGCCCCCGGGAGCGCGCCCTCCCAGGGGACGGCGGGGCCTCGGGTGTGATACGGACCGTGATAGCCGATCTCGCGGTGCGCTGCCGCGGTGGTGTATTCCGTGAAGATGATGAGGCGGCGGATCGCCTGGGCGATGGTGCGGAGGGCGGGGACCGCCGAGGTGAGCCAGCGCTCGAGATGTTCGGCTTGTCGGTCGGGGGACTGCGTGCGGAAGGGGCGGGGGAGGAATCCCGTGCCGATCGCCCCGGCGCGCGAGCCGAAGAGGGTGAGGGCGAGGCGGAGCTCACGCTGTTTGCGCGCGGGCAGGGCCGCGATGCGGGCGAGGAGCGCGCGGAGGAGGGCGTCGCCGCGCGCGTCGTCGTGGAAGGCGTGGGGGACGATGCATCGTGCCGCCGCCGCGAGGGTCGCCTGCTGGACGGGGGAGAGTGGGGCGGGACGGGGCATCCCGAGAGATAGCGCGTTCGCGAAGCGAAGGCCAACGAGGGCGCCGGATGAGACGTAGCTTTCCGTATCACGCATCGTCCCACCCCATCTGCCGGAGCTCGCTGTCGTGAACGTCCGCATCCGCCCCCTGCTGCTCGCCCTCGCCCTCCTTGGCGGCGGCGCCCCCCTCGCGGCCCAGACCATCCCCAATGCGTCGCTGACGCAGGTCCGATGGCGCGAACTCGGCCCCGCCCGCGGCGGGCGCTCCGTCGCCGTCGCGGGTTCCACGAGTCGCGTCAACGAGTATTGGATGGGGACCACCGGCGGCGGGGTCTGGAAGACGGTCGATGGCGGAGTGAACTGGCAACCGATGACCGATCGCTACTTCGGGGGGACGATCGGCGCGATCGGCGTCGCGGAGTCGAACCCTGACATCGTCTACGTCGGGGGTGGCGAGACGCACATCCGCGGGAACACGTCGCATGGCGATGGGTTGTGGAAGACGACCGATGGCGGACGCACCTGGGCGCTCATGGGGCTCAAGGAGACGCGTCATATCGCGCGCGTGCGCGTGCACCCGACGAACCCTGACGTCGTCTACGTCGGAGCGCTGGGGCATGCCTTCGGGCCCAACCCGGAGCGCGGCGTCTTCAAGACGACCGATGGCGGCCGGACCTGGACCCGCATCCTCTTCAAGAACGATTCCACCGGGATCTCCGACCTGATCATGGATCCCACGGATCCGAATACGCTCTACGCCGCCTTCTGGCATGCGTATCGTCGGCCGTGGATGCTCAATTCGGGCGGACCCGGCGGCGGGCTCTGGAAGACCACCGATGGGGGCGCGACCTGGCGTGAGCTGACCGCGAATCCCGGGCTCCCGCGGGGCCTCTGGGGGAAGGTGGGGATCGCGATCTCCCCGGCGAACCCGCGTCGTGTCTGGGCGATCATCGAGAACGATTCGGGTGGGGTCTATCGCTCCGATGACGCCGGGGCGACCTGGCAGTGGTTGAACCGTGATCGCTCGCTCCGCCAGCGGGCCTGGTACTACTCCAAGATCTTTGCCGATCCGGTCGACACCAATGTGGTCTACGGCCTCAATGTGCAGTTCTTCCGCAGTACCGATGGCGGCAAGACCTTCACGCAGCAGATCAGCGTCCCTCATGGGGACAATCACGATCTCTGGATCGCGCCGAACGATCCCAAGCGGATGGTGCAGGCCAACGATGGTGGCGCGAACGTCTCGCTCAACGGCGGACAGACCTGGACCGAACAGGATTTCGCGACGGCGCAGTTCTATCACGTCTCCACCACCAATCACTTCCCCTACCGGGTCTGCGGCGCGCAGCAGGACAACTCCACGCTCTGTGGCCCGAGCCGGCAGGCGGGTGGGATCGGGATCGGGGATTGGGACGACGCGGGGGGGGGTGAGTCTGGCTACGTGACCCCCGACCCGAAGGACCCGGACATCATCTACGCCGGGAGCTACTCGGGGTATCTGACGCGCAAGGACATGCGGACCGGACTCGAGCGGAACATCAACGCCTGGCCCGACAACCCGATGGGATGGTCGTCGGAGGATATCAAGAACAAGTTCCAGTGGACCTTCCCGATCGTCCTCTCGATGCACGATCCCAAGGTGCTCTACGTGGGAGGATCGAGCCTCTTCCGTTCGACGAACGAGGGGCAGTCGTTCGATATCATCTCCCCGCGGCTCGCCCGCAACGACCCCAAGACCCTGGGTCCCTCCGGCGGCCCGATCACCAAGGACCAGACCGGGGTCGAGACCTACGGGACGATCTTCACCCTTGCCGAGTCGCACCAGAACAAGAACGTGCTCTGGGTCGGGACGGACGATGGATATGTCCAGCTCTCGCGCGATGGCGGGAAGAACTGGAAGAACGTGACGCCGAAGGGGATCGGGGACTTCACCCGCATCTCGATCATCGAGACCTCGCGCTTCGCGGACGGGACGGCGTATCTCGCCGCCAACCGCTTCCAGCTCGACGACTTCCAGCCGTTGCTGTACAAGACGACCGACTTCGGCGCGACCTGGACGAAGATCGTCACCGGGATCCCGGGCGATGAGTTCACGCGCGTGATCCGCGAGGATGAGGTGCGGCGCGGGCTGCTCTATGCCGGCACGGAGCGTGGGGTCTTCGTCTCGTTCGATGATGGCGCGCAGTGGCAGCGGCTGCAGGGGAATCTCCCCCCGGTGCCGGTGCACGATCTCGTGGTGAAGGAGGGGGATCTCGTCGCGGGGACGCATGGGCGCTCCTTCTGGGTGCTCGACGACCTCTCGGCGCTCCGCCAGATGTCCGCCGCGATCTTCGCCAAGCCGGCACACCTCTTCGCCCCGCGCGATGCGTACCGCATCGAGTGGGGGGGCGGCTTCGGTGGGGGTGGGATGCGTGGCGCTGGTGCCTCGGGGACCAACCCCGGCCAGAATCCGCCGACCGGGGTGATCGTCCGCTACCATCTCGCGACGGCGGGGCAACCGGTCAAGCTCGAGTTCCTCGCGCCGAATGGCCAGGTCATCAAGACCTATGAGTCCGCGGATTCCGCGGCGCTCGCGGCCGAGCGTGCCGCGGCGCAGAACGCGCCCGGTGGCGGGCGCTTCGGGGGCGGGGCGGCGCAGCGCCCGGCGAATGCGGCGGGGATGAACACCTTCGCCTGGGATATGCGCTACCCCGACGCGAGCGCGTTCCGTGGGATGATCATGTGGGCGGGGTCGGTGCGTGGGCCGATGGCGCCGGCTGGCACCTACACCGTGCGGATGACGGTCGGCACCGCCGCGCCGCAGGTGGCGACCTTCAAGCTCCTCAACGATCCGCGGACCACGGCGACCGAGGCCGATCTCCTCGCGCAGTTCGACTTCCTCATGAAGATCCGCGACAAGACCACCGAGGCGAACGACGCCGTGAAGCAGGTGCGGTGGGTCCGCGGGGAGATGGAGGACCGTCTCACGGGCGCGCCGCAGCTCCGCTCGATGGCGACGGCGATCGACTCCGCGATGTCACGCGTCGAGCGCGAGGTCTATCAGGTGAAGAACCAGAGCGGACAGGATCCGCTCAACTTCCCGGTGCGGCTCAACAACCGGATCGCGGCGCTCAATGGCGTGGTGGCATCGGGGCCGTATCGTCCGACGGCGCAGGCAGAGCAGGTCTTCGCGGAGCTCTCCACGGCGCTCGGGGTGCAGCTGACGCAGCTCAAGCAGGTGTTCGACACCGATCTCAAGCGGCTGAACGACGAGCTCAAGAAGCTCGGGCTCGCGCCGATCGTCCCGAAGGCGGAGGAGAAGCCGGCGACGCGGCCAGCCCCCGTGATGGATGACGATCTCGTCGACGAGGTGGTCCCGCAGTGAATCAGATGGAATCCGTGGAGGGGTCGGGGGGCGCGAGTCGCGCCCCCCTTCTCGTCCGTGAGGCGACCGATGCCGATCATGCGATCGTGCTCGCGATGAACAACGCCGCGACGCCGAACGTGAATGCGCTCGACCCCGCGCCGTGGGCCTGGCTCGTGGCGCACACCCTGCACTACCGCGTGGCGGAGGATGCCGAGGGGATCGCGGGGTTCCTCCTCTGCGTGCCGTCGGGGTTGTCGTACTGGAGTCAGAACTACGCCTGGTTCACGGCGCGGTTCGAGCACTTCCTCTACATGGACCGGGTGGTCGTGGCGGAGCGGGCGCGGAATCGGGGCGTCGGGACCGCGCTCTACGATGACCTCCACGCGGCGGCGCAGGGGCGCTGGCCGCGCATCACGCTCGAGGTGAATCTCCGGCCGCCGAATCCCGGGTCGCAGCGCTTCCATGAGCGGCTCGGGTATCAGCCGATCGGGGTCCGCGAGTCGGACGGTGGAGCGTATGCCGTGCAGATGTACGAGCGCGCACTCGGCTAGGTCGCGCCGCGCCCCCAGTGGGGCGCGGGGATCAGCCGCGCGCGGGGACGGTGCTCCCGTCGACCGCCATCCCCATCGCATGGATCCCCTTGTCGACGTAGATCGTCGCGCCGGTGATTCCGCTCGCGAGGGGTGAGCAGAGGAAGGTGGTCGCTGCACCGACTTCGGTGGCCTCGAGGCGCTCCGGGAGCGGAGCGTTCCCCTCGCAGTAGGTCACCATGTCGTCGATGATCCCGATCGCGCTCGCGGCACGCGAGGCGTACGGGCCCGCCGAGATGGTGTTGACGCGGATGCCGTAGCGGCGCCCGGCCTCGAAGGCGAGGACGCGGGTGTCGCTCTCGAGCGCAGCCTTGGCCGAGGACATCCCGCCACCGTAGCCGGGGATCGCCTTCTCACTCGCCATGTAGGTGAGCGAGGCGACCGCGCCACCGCGGCACATGAGCGGGCCGAAGGCGCGCACCATCGAGACGAGGGAGTAGGCGCTCGCGCTCACCGCGGCGAGGTAGCCCGCCCTCGAGGTGTCGATGAGCGCCTTCTTGACCTCGGGGCCGTTGGCGAGGGAGTGGACCAGGATATCGACCGAGCCCTCGCCGAAGTCCGCGCGCATACGGTCGGCGAGCCCAGCGATCGAGAAATCCCCGACGTCCTTGTACCGCTTGCTCTCCCGCAGCTCGGCGGGGGCATCCTCGAGCTGATCGAAGACGGCATCGAGGGGATAGATCTTCTCGAAGCTGAGCAGCGACCCATCGGCGAGCTGGCGCGACCCATCGAGCTTCCCGCGCTCCAGCAGGTTCAGGAAGATGTTGAGCGCCGGGGGCCAGGTGGCCACGCAGACGGTGGCGCCGGCCTGGATGAGGTGCTTCGCGATGGCCCAGCCGAAGCCGTTGTCGTCGGCGACGCCCGCCACGAGGGCGCGCTTGCCGGAGAGATCGATGGGGAGCATAGCGTGATATCGCCGGTTCAGGAGGGGGAGGCAAGGGGCGCGGCACCGACGCGCGCGCTCTGCCGGCGGTCAGGGGTGGGCGGCGCGGGTCAGTCGGTCCCGGATCCCTTCCCACGCGGGATCCTCCGGTGGGCGCTCGACGAGGATGCGTGCACACCCCGCCTCATCGCAGGCGTGCAGCGCGTGATAGAGCTCGGCGGCGTAGCCGGCGGCATCCGCAGGGAGTGCGAGGTGGAGCAGCTGCGCCGGGTGGGACGTTCCCCGATCCCTGGCGCTCCACGTGATGAGGCCGACGCGTGCCGGTCGGACCTCTGTCGACACACGGGTGACCATCGCATCGAGGTCCATCGATGCGGTGAGGAGGACGGGGGCGCGCGGCGCATAGTGCCGCGCGATCATCCCAGGCGAGGGCCGGGGGCTCTCGTCGTCAGCTGCAGGGGAGGGACGCGCGAGCGGACCGGTGATCACCTCGAGCTCGGCTTGGGTGATGGTCCCGGGACGGAGGAGGATCGGCACCGGACCCGAGAGGTCGACGACGGTGCTCTCGATCCCGACGTTCGTGCGCCCGCCATCGAGGATGCACTCCACGCGATCGCCGAGGGAGCGCTCCACCTGCTCGGCGGTCACCGGGGAGAGTTCGGTGAAGCGGTTCGCGCTCGGGGCGGCGATCGGAATCTCAGCGGCGGCGAGGAGCGCGCGTGCCACCGGGTGGGCGGGAGAACGGATCGCGACGGTGGGACCACCGCCGGTGATGACATCGGGGACGATCGGTCGGCGCGGGAGGACGAGGGTGAGCGGACCGGGCCAGAAGCGCCGGGCGAGTGCCTCGGCGAGTGGTGGCCACGCGGTCACGAGCGCACGCGCGGCGTCGGCATCGAGCAGATGCACGATCAACGGATTGAACGCCGGACGTCCCTTCGCCTCGAAGATCTTGCGGACCGCCCCCGCGTCGAGCGCATGCGCACCGAGCCCATAGACCGTCTCCGTGGGAAAAGCGACCAATCCGCCTTGGCGGAGGAGCTCCGCCGCTGCCGCGATCCCCGCGGCGTCAGCGGTGCGCCGCACTCGCCCGCCGCGCACACTCGGCCAACACCGCGCCCCCGACGAAGAGCGCCTCCTCGTCGGGATCGAAGCGCGGGGTGTGCACCCCGGCGTTGCTGCGGCCGTCGCCCAAGGTCCCGATACGAAGGAAGCACCCGTCCATCCGCTCAGTGTAGAAGGCGAAGTCTTCGCCCCCCATGTTCGCGGTCGCGAGGGTGCGGAGCGCGGCCTCTCCCAGGAGTGCTCGTGTGGCCTCCTGCGCGATCATGGCGGCTGTGTCGGTGTTCACGAGGGGCGGCGTGCCTTCGCTCACCGTCACCTCGGCGCGCAGCCCATGGGTCGCCGCCACCGACTCCGCGAGGGTGCGCACGCCATCGCAGAGCAGGGCACGCGCCGCGGGGGTCGTGGCGCGGATGGTCCCGGTGGCGCGGGCTTGCTCGGGGATCACATTCGCCGCGCGTCCGGCCTCCACCGCGCCGACCGTCACCACGCCAGGGAGTCCCGGATCGAGCCGGCGCGAGACGAGGGTCTGCACCGCCATCACGAAGGTCGAGAGCCCGATGATGGGATCGATCGCGTCCTGCGGGCGGGCGCCATGGCCACCGCGACCATGAAAGATGATGGTGAAGGTGTCGGTGCTCGCGGCGAGTGGGCCGGCGGTCGCCACCACCTCACCGACGCGGAAGCGCCAATCGACATGTCCGCCGAAGATCATCCGCACCTCATCGAGCGCGCCGCTCGCGAGGATGCGTGCCGCCCCTTCGCCGACCTCCTCGGCCGGCTGCAGCACAAGCTTCACCGCACCGACGGCGGGATCACGCGCGAGCAGGATTCCGGCCGCCACAGCCCACGCGGCGTGCATATCGTGACCACAGGCGTGCATCACGCCGGGGTGCTGCGAGGCGAAGGGGAGTCCTGTCTCCTCCTGGATGGGGAGCGCGTCGATATCGCCGCGGATCGCGGCCGTCGCACCCCTCGCCATGCGGCCAGGGATCGTCACGACGAGACCTGTGTCAGCGACCGTCTGGATCTCCGTGATCCCTGCGGCCTCCAGCGCCGCGCGCAACGTGCGCTGTGTGCCATGCTCCTGCCATGAGAGTTCGGGTGCCGCATGCAACGCGCGGCGAAGCGCGACGATGCGCTCGCGCTCTGCTGGAGTGAACTGTGTGAGGCAGGCCGCCACGCTGTTCGTCTCGCTCATGCGTGGAGTTCCTCACGCCGAACCGTCAGCGCCTCGATCCGTTCCACATCGACATCAACCCCGATCCCCGGCCGGTCGAGTGGGACGCGCACCATCCCCGTCACATCCATCGTCCACTCTGGGGTCACGACATCCTGCGCCCAGTACCGCGCGCTCGGAGAGAGATCGCCGGGGAGGGTGAAGTTCGGGAGCGAGGCGAGGGCCACGTTGTAGGCGCGCCCGATCCCGCTCTCGAGCATCCCCCCGCACCAGACGGGGATCCCTTCGCTCAGGCAGAAGTCATGGATGGCGATCGCACTCGTGAAGCCTCCGACGCGCCCGGGCTTGATGTTGATGATCCGGCCCGCGCCGAGGGTGACCATGTCCTGCGCGCGGTCGAGCGAGATGATCGACTCGTCGAGGCAGATCGGGGTGCGGAAGCGTCGCTGGAGCACGCCATGCCGCACGAGGTCGTCGTGCGCGAGGGGCTGCTCGATCATCATCAGGCCGAGGTCGTCGAGACCGAGGAGATGATCCAGGTCGTCGAGGGTGTAGGCGTTGTTGGCATCGGCCATCAGGTGGGCCTCAGCTCCGACTGCCTCGCGCACGGCGCGCACCCATGAGACGTCCCGTCCCGGGGCGATCTTGATCTTCACCTTCTGGTAGCCCGCGAGAAGTGAGGCACGCACCTTCTCGATCAATCGCTCCACCGAAGGTTGGATCCCGAGGGAGATTCCGGTCGCGATCGTTTCGCGGGTCCCACCGATGAGTCGGGTGAGCGGGATCCGTTGCCGCGTCGCCTCGAGTCCCCAGCATCCCATCTCGAGTGCCGCCTTCGCCATCTGGTGGCCACGGACATCGGCCTCGAGGATCGCATACACCGCGCCGGGGCCATCGATCGTCTGCCCGAGGAGGCGCGGCGCGAGCACCCGGGCGATGGTCGGCCAGGCCGTATCGAGGGTCTCCGACGAGTAGTTCGGGAGGTCATCGACCACGCACTCGCTCCAGACCGAGGCCCCATCGGTGTCGGTGAGCTCACAGAGCAGGATGCGCCGATCGCGCATCTCCCCCGACGAAATGCGGAAGGGCTCGACGAGGGGGAGGTGGATCTCGCGGAGGACGATTCGATCGAGGCGCATCAGGGCTCCCGACGCACGAGGCAATAGGTGCCGCCCTCGGCGTCGGCGACGAAGCCGCGCACATGGTAGCCGAGGGGGAGGTAGTGGGTGAAGGCACGACGGGTGGCGAAGCGCCAGCGGCGGGCTTGCGCGATATCGCGCGCGGCCAAGGCGGAGATGTCTCGCGGGACGCGCACGCCGACCGCGGGGGCGTCGACCAAGGGTGCCTCGGCGGCCGATGCGGTCACCGCGAGCGGCAGGTCAGCGGGCAGCGCATCGAGCGGTTGTGCGTCGCGCGCGGGGTCGACCGCCCAGGCGATCACGAAGCGGTCGGTCGGCATGTCGCCTTGGAGCGGCGAGTTGGTGGCATCGCCGTACATCGACGGGACGAACTCGTCGACGCGCGCGCCCATCCGATTCAGGTTGAGGTGCGCATTCCGCGCGACGAGGGGGTCGTAGGTCCAGTAGATCGTCTCGACCCCGAGGCGGCGGCAGACCTCGCGCTGATACGCCTTGAGGCGTTCGCCGAGGTGGTGGCCCTGCGCTGCCGGATGGACGGCGAGCATGTCCGACCAGTGGATCAGCTTCCCATCCCGGACCCCGGTCACCCCGAAGACGAAGCCCATCAGGCGCTCGTCCTCGTCGAAGGCGCCGGCGACGACCCCCCCGGTCTTGGCGGCGACGAGGAGCATCGCGGCGGGGATCTTCTCGGTGAAGTTCGCGCCCCAGGTCAGCTCTTGGAGGGCGACGCAGGCGGCGCGGTCGGCGTGGGAGGCGAAGTCGCGGATGTGCACGGCTGCCAGCTAAACTAGGGGAGATGCCACGCCTTCGCGTCCCCCTCGGTCCCTCTTGGCGACGCCTCCGCCCTCTCGCGGTCGCCCTTGGCGCGCTGCTGAGCCTGGGGCTCCTCACCAGCCAGGTCGGTTGGGCGCAGGACGGCTCATCCCTGCCCCTGACGGAGGGGGCTCGCACCGCCGGCGACACGTCGACGGTGCGTCCCGCGCCGATCGTGACGTGGGGGGATCTGAAGGGGGCGGCGATCGGGACGGGGCTGGCCGCCTTGGCGGTGCCAGCGGATGGGTGGGTGCGGTCGGCGGTGCGCCGCCCGGAGTGGCAGGTACTCGAGGGGATCCAGCAGCTGGCGCGTGTAGGAAATCTGTGGGGCGACCCGACGGTGCTCACCCTCAGCACCGGGATGTGGATCGGCGGGCGACTCACGGGCCATCCCACGGTGGCGCAGGTGGGACTCCGCGCCTTCGAGACCATCGGGGTCTCCGGCGTGATCACGCGGGTGATGAAGGCCTCGATCGGTCGGGCTCGACCGAACCATCCGCCGTATGAGGTGTGGGACGTCGAATTCGGTCGGGGGTGGGAGAGCGCCAGGGGGGATGGGGCCTATGAGGCGATGCCCTCGGGCCACGCCACCGCCGCCTTCGCCTTCGCGTCGGCGGTCTCCAATGAGGTCGCCCGCATCGCCCCGGAACATGCGCGGGCGGTGCGACTTACCACGTACGGCCTCGCGACCTGGACCGCCTACTCGCGCATGCATACCGATGCGCACTGGCTCAGCGATGTCGTCCTTGGCGCTGCCGTCGGCACCGTCACCGGGTGGGCGGTGACCCGCTGGCACGCGACACGCCCAGGGAACGTGATCGATCGCGTCCTCCTCGGGTCCGCCGTCGTGACGCCGCTCGTCACCCCCGCCCCACTCGGGGGGACGCGTGTCGGCGTCTCGCTCCGATGGCCGTAGCCGGGATCTTCGTCACGATCGAACTCGAGGGGGCGCTGGCCGAGCGGATCCATGCGCAGCAGATGGCGATCGATCCCAAGATGGCGCGGCATCTCCCCCCCCACATCACGCTGATCGGATCGTCCGGCGCCGGCCCCTTTCATGCGGATACGCCGATCGACGTCCTGAAGGAGCGGATCCTCCCGATCGCGGCGGCGACCCCGCCGCTGACGCTGCAGTTCGGGCCTGCCGAACGCTTCGTCGATCGGGATATCGTCTTGCTCCCGCTCGACCCGCATGGGCCGCTGCGGGCGTTACATGAGCGGCTGCGTGGGTGTGGGATCCCCTACGCTCCGGCGCGCTACCCCTTCACGCCGCACTGCACGCTGAGTCTCTATCCGACCCTCGACGCGGCGACGCGGCGCGCGCTCCTCGCCGTGCGGGAGCCGGAGCCGTTCGCGATCCATGCGTTGCAGGTCTATCTGACGCGTGAGCCGCAGCCGGCGCGGCACCTCTTCACCGCGCCGCTTTCCTGATCGCCGCGTCGATGTCCTGGTCGCCACCGAGCCCGGTGTAGACGACCTTCCCATTCTTGTCGAGCACCACCACATAGCTCGTCGCCGGCACATCGAACTCCCCAACGGCGTCACCCTTCTTGTCGTAGAGGTGGGTGAACCCCCTGAGGTGTTCCGCCGTGTAGCGCTTCACGCGCTCCACCGACTGATTCATGCTCACCGCGACGCCGATGAAGGCGACCTTCGCGCCATGTGTGCGCTGTGCGGCCTGGATGCGAGGTTCGAGAGCTTTGCAGTTCGAGCACCAGGTCGCCCAGAACTCGATCACCGCGGGCCGCCCCTTGTACGCGCTCGCGAGGGAGACCGCGCGGCCATCGAGCGTTTCGACCATCACCTCGGGGGCGCTGGCGCCGATCTCGATCCCGAGCTGGGCCTGGAGGGCGGCGGGGATCGCGAGAAACGCAGCGACGAAGAGCGAGCGAAGGAGGGCAGGGCGCATCGAACGAACCGGAAAGGGGATCAGAAGAGGAGTTTGCCCATCTCGATCAGGTAATACTCCGCGACGCCGATCATGATCACCGCGAAGCCGCGCTTGACCCAGAGCATCCAGGCGCCGGCACGCGGGAGTCGCGAGACGAGCCCGCTCGAGAGCCCCACCGCCACGAGGAGGGAGCACATCCCGACCGAGAAGGCGAAGAGATAGAGGAAGCCGAGCGCGGCGCTCCCCGTGGTCGAGACCCAGGTGAGGACGGCGGCCATCACCGGGGCGCCACAGGGGGCGGCGACGAGTCCCGACATCGCCCCCATCACGAAGGCACCGAGGGCGCGTCCGCCCGTCCCCGCCGTCGCGGCGCGCTGCATCAGCGCGGCGGGGAGTCGGATCGGGAGCACATCGAGCATCGAGAGCGCGGCGAGTACGAGCAGGTTCGCCATCGCGAAGTAGAGCCAGGGGTTCGTGCTCACGCTCCCGAACATCGTCCCCGTGAGGCCGGCGAGGAGGCCGAGCGCCGAATAGAGCGTCGCGAGCCCCAACACATAGGCCAGGGTGAGGGCGAGGGTGCGCCACTTCGGCGGGGCCTCGCTCCCCACGCTCTGCCCCCCGACGATCGCCGCGGTGATCGGGATCATCGGGTAGATGCAGGGGGTGAGGCTCGTGAGCACCCCCGCGCCGAAGACGATCGGGAGCGCCGTCAGGGGGCTCGAGGAGAGGCGTTCCGCGAGGGCGGTGAGGTCCATCGACAACACTCCGACCGGGGCAGGGGATGACGAGAGGTCACCCGATGAAGAAAGCTATGCGGGCACCGCGTCGCGCGCCGCGCGGATCGCCGCCTCACGACGGAGGAGTGCCAGGGCGACGAGCGCGTGCACCGTCGTCGCCACCACGGAGATGTACCAGAGCCGCTGGAGGGAGAACCAGGGCTGCCGCGAGGCCCAGAGCGCCGGCGGGACGAAGCCCCCGAGGCGGACGAGGCTGCTGACGACGGTCGGCGTCGTGTTCCCGAGGGCCTGGAACATCCCCGAGCAGGTGAAGACGATGCCCGAGGCGAGGAAGTTCATCGAGATGGTCGCGAGGAAGCTCGCTGCCACCGTGAGGACGGCGGGGTCACTCGAGAACCAGTGGACGAGCCATTCGGGACGGAGATGGCAGAGCACGCTCAGGGTGATCATCACGACGCTCCCGAGCCTGATCGCCGCGAAGAAGGTCTCGCGGGCGCGGTCGGGTCGGTTGGCGCCGATGTTCTGGCCGGCGATCGGGGCGGCGGCGAAGGCGATCGCCATGCCGGGGAGCAGGACCCCCTGCATCACCCGCGAGCCGACACCGTACCCAGCCTGGGCGGCGGGCCCGAAGTCGCGGATGATGAAGTAGACCACCGCCATCGAGATGAACATCAGGCCGAACTCGAGTCCGGCGGGGACGCCGATGGCGAACATCCGGCGCCAGGTCGCGAGATGGGGGCGGAGTCGCGACGCATCGAACCGGACGAAGTGCTCGAGCCGCGCGAAGTAGCCGAGGGCGAGCCCATTCGCGACGACGATCGCCACGACGCTCGCGAGAGCCGCGCCGGCGACCCCCATCGGATACCCGGTGCCCCAGCCGGTGATGAGGATCGGGGCCAGGAGGGCGTTGAGTCCGACCGTCGCCATCTGGATCACCATGGTCGGGCGGGCGATCCCCGTGGCGCGGAGCGTCGACATCATGGCCGCGAGCGGGAACTGGAGCGCGAGGGCGGGGAGGAACCAGGCGAGATACGAGCGGCCGAGGCGCGCCGTCTCCGGGCTCGCCGAGATCGCATCGACCCAGGCGAATCCGGCGGTATACCCGAGCAGGAGAGTCAGGGCGGCGGTGATCGAGGCGAGGGTGAGGGATTGGTTGTAGACCAGCGTCCCTCCCTCGGCATCCTTCCGACCGGCGCAGTGTGAGACGAGGACCATCGTCCCCACACTGAGCACCTGGGTGACGGCCATGATCAGAAACTGGAGGTTCCCGGCGGTCCCCACGCCGGCGACGGCGGCGTCCCCGAGCCGGGCGACGAAGTAGAGGTCAACGAAGTAGTAGGCCGTCTGGAAGAGCATCCCGACGGCCATCGGGGCGGCCATGCGGACGATGTGGCCCGGGATCGAGCCCTGTGTGAGGTCGCGCATGGAGAGGGAAAGAGGCGAGGGACGTGAAGGAACGGGTTATCTTCCCCGTCGGTTGTACAACCTAGCGCGCCCGGTGGGCGTGCCCTAGACCGACCCACCCGTTCCTGGCTGGAGATCTCCGATCGTGGCACCGCAATTCATCTACGTGATGAAGGGGTTGAAGAAGGTCATCCCCCCGTCACGCATCATCCTCGACGACATCTGGCTCTCCTTCTACCCGGGCGCTAAGATCGGCGTCCTCGGCCCCAACGGCGCCGGGAAGTCCTCGCTCCTCCGCATCATGGCAGGGGTCGATCAGGACTTCCAGGGCGAAGCGTGGGCCCATAAGGGGACGAAGATCGGCTACCTCCCACAAGAGCCGCAGCTTGATGAGTCCCTCGATGTCCGCGGCAACGTCGAGCTCGGGGTGAAGGCGCAGCGCGATCTCCTCAAGAAGTTCGAGGAGATCTCGGCGAAGTTCGCCGAGCCGATGAGCGATGACGAGATGAATGCGTTGATCGAAGAGCAGGGGAAGGTACAGGAGCGGATCGACGCCCTCGATCTCTGGAACCTCGACAACAAGATCGAGGTCGCGATGGATGCGCTGCGGCTTCCGCCGCCGGAGGCGAATGTGACGACGCTCTCCGGTGGTGAGAAGCGCCGCGTGGCGCTCTGCCGGCTCCT
>Ga0172376_10003026_pt1 | contig 20188 bp, 12 predicted proteins | sample Lak35m_FD_121114 | JGI IMG/M metagenome (GOLD analysis project Ga0172376, IMG submission 121114) | Freshwater microbial communities from Kabuno Bay, South-Kivu, Congo - kab_092012_35m | ecosystem: Environmental > Aquatic > Freshwater > Lake | place: Democratic Republic of the Congo: South-Kivu... | reverse complement strand
GCCGCAGATGGACTTGATTGACCCCAAGCCCGACGCGCCCAGCGAGATTCGCGGCGAGTTCAAGTCCCTGCCCACGAAGATTCCCGGCCTGCACCTCACCGAGCTGATGCCGCAGGTCGCCGCGCACGCGGACCGCTTTGTCTTCCTGCGCTCGCTCGTCGGCGCGGACGGCCAGCACGACGCCTTTCAATGCCAGTCCGGCTTCACGGGCAAGGAACTCGCGCCCATCGGCGGGCATCCGGCGCTGGGCTGCGCCGTCACGAAGCTGCTCGGCCGCCCGCAGGACGCCGCGCCGAGCTTCGTGGACCTCATGCAAGGCCGGCCGCTCGTGCGCAACAGCGCGCGGCCCGGCTTCCTCGGGCCGGCCTGCGCGCCCTTCCGCCCGGACCTCTCGCATCTCTTCGAGCGGCAGTTGGAGCCGGGCATGCAGACCGAGCTGGCCCGGCAGCGCGCCGGCCACACGCTGCAACTGGAGTTGACCGAGGGCCTCTCCGCGGGCCGGCTGGAGAACCGCGTCGAGCTGCTCGCGCAGTTCGACCGCCTGCGCCGCGACCTCGACAGCAGCGGGGCCATGAGCGCGCTGGACCAGTTCACGCAGCAGGCCGTGGGCATCCTCACCTCCGGCACGTTCGCCGCCGCGCTGGACCTCGCGAAGGAAGACCCGCGCGTCCTCGCGCGCTACACGCCGCCGATGGCCGGGCCAGCCGCGCGCAACTACACCACCGAGGGACCGAAGGCCTTGCAGAAGCTGCTGCTCGCGCGCCGGCTCGTCGAGGCGGGCGTGCGCTGCGTGAGCGTTTCCCTCAGCGACTTCGACACGCACTCGGACAATTTCGACCGGATGCGTTACCTCGGGCCGTTGCTCGACCACGGCTTGCACACGCTGGTGGAGGACCTGCGCGAGCGCGGCCGGCTCGACGACGTGCTCGTCCTCGCGTGGGGCGAGTTCGGCCGGACGCCGAAGGTGAACCGCAGCGCCGGGCGCGACCACTGGCCGCGCGTGAGCATGGGCCTGATGGCCGGCGGCGGCTTGAAGACGGGTCAGGTCATCGGCGCGACAGACAAGTGGGCGGCGGAAGCCACCGCCCGCCCGGTCCACTACCAGGATGTCATTGCCACGCTGTATCACCACCTCGGCCTCGACCCGCACCAGGCCACGCTCACCGACATCACCGGCCGGCCGCAGCACCTCGTGAGCGTGGGGCAGGTCATCGGCGAGGTGGTTTAACAGCACTGGTTCTGCCGGCGCTAAACCGGAACGGTGCAGTTGAAGGAATGGGGAGCGCAGCCGCCCCGGCTGCGGTTCGGCGCGCCCTCGCGCCGAACTCGGGCGCGTCCGAGCTAACCCAACGGTGCGGCCTGTCGAGCGGCCCCCCGCCAACCGCGAGGGCGCGGTTGGCTGCGCCCGGGGCGGGCGCGCTCCCCAGACAGCTTCATCCGTGTCCATCTGTGGTTGCCCGACCCCCAGCGGCGGAACTTTGGCGGAAACCGGCTTGAATTGCCTACGTTCGTTGGGGGATTCTCATTCCAGCCGTAATGCGTCCCCTGGGCCGGGTCTGGCCGCGCCGGAAGTTCGCGGAGCCAGGCCGCGCCGGCCCGTGGTTCGCGCGCGTGCATCGTGATGAGCCTGTCTCGCCAGCGGTCGCGTCCGTCCGCCAGTTTCGCCGCTGGGGGCGCGCTCGCCCTTGCGCTGCTCCTTTCGGCCCTGTCCGTTCAGGCTGTGACATTCTGCATCAACTACTCGCTCACGCCGGACAGCGCGGCGCTGCGCGACTTTGACTTCTCCATCCTCAGCCCGGACGCGCGCGTGGACGTGGCGGAGCTACGGCGCGGCGGGCACACGTCGTATGCCTATCTCAGCGTCGTGGAAGTGGCGAAGGACGCGGCGTATCGCCACGAGGTCGCGGCGCGGAAGATTCCGCTGCTCGGCAAGAACGACATCTGGCAGGGCGACTTCGCGGACGTGGCGCAGCCGGCGTGGGCGGACTTCGTGGTGAACACGCTCGCGGCCCGCGCGGCGCAGCAGGGCTTCGGCGGCTTCTTCCTCGACACGGCGGACAGCGTCGAACTGCTGGAGAAGAAATTCCCGCAGCGCGGCGCGGCGTTCCGCGACGGCCTCGTCACGCTCATCCAGCGGCTCAAGGCGAAGTTCCCCCAGCACACCATCATCCTCAACCGGGGCTTTCCCATGCTCGCGCGCCTGCGCGGCAGCGTGGACGGCGTGCTGGCCGAGTCCGTGTTCCAGAAATACGACTTCGCCGCGAAGAAGTATGTGTCGGAGGCGAAGGATGGGACGGACTGGCTGCTCAACATCCTCCGCACCATCAGCCAGGCCGGCCTGCCGGTGTATGTGGTGGACTACGTGGACCCGGCGGACGCGAAGTTGGCGGAGGCGACCGCGCGGCGCATCGCGGCGGAGGGCTTCACGCCCTTCATCAGCACGGTGGAACTGGACGGGAAGTTTCTCGCGCCCAAGCCCGCGAAACGCGCGGCCGTTGCGCCCGCGCCGGCACCGGCGGCGAAGGTCATTCCCACGCTGCCACCCGCGCTGCCGCCGGTCGCGTCAGTCCCGCCGCGCGGCGAATCCGCGCCGCGCGTTGCCCCGCCCGCCGCGCCCCTGCCGGCCGGCGAAGTCCCGCGCTGGGTGCTCACGCTGTTTGGCAACGCCGACCCGGACGTGGAAGACCTCGTGCGCTGGCCGATTGACAGCGGCACCGCGATGGTCGCGCAGATGTCGCTGGAGTGGCTGGGCTACGAGGTGGATTACCTCAACCTCCACACGCACAACCTGCCCGCCGACCTCGACCCGAAATACGCCGCCATCCTCCTCGACCGCTTCCTGCACCTGCCGCGCGCGAAGGAGGCCGCCGTCGCGGACTGGCTCATCGCGCAGCAGCGGCGCGGGCGCAAGATCATCTTCTTCGGCGCGCTGCCCTTTTCCGACGACGCGCTGACCGAGCGCGTGCTCAAGGCGTTCGGCTGCGGCGGCACGGGGCGTTCGGTGAAAAGCGTGTCGGGCCTGCGCGCGGTGACGACCGCAAAGCAGCTCAACTTCGAGGCCCCGCTGCCGCTCACGCCGGCCGGCTTCCACGACCTGCGCGCGCCCGCCGGCGGCGAGGTGCTGCTGTCCATCGCCTCGGCGGAGGGCGCGCAGTTCGATCCGCTCTTCATCGCGCCGTGGGGCGGGATGCTGCTGGACCCTTACGCGCTGTTCCGCCGGCCCGACCTCGACGAGCTGTGGCTGGTGGACCCGTTCTACTTCTTCCACGCCGCGCTGGGCCGCGCGGTGCTGCCGGTGCCGGACACGACCACGCGCGACGGCGTGCGGATTTTCTTCTCGCACATTGACGGCGATGGCTTCCGCCATGTGTCCAGCGTGGAGCCGGGCCGGCGCTCCGGGGAACTCATCGTCGAGCGCGTCATCAAGAAGTATCCGTTCCCCTTCACCGTGTCGTTCATTGAGGCGGAAATCCGCGGGCTGGTCGTGGACCAGAAGCCCGGCGACGCCGCGTTGCTCACCCGGCAGGCGCGCGAAGTCCTCGCGCTGCCGAAGGTCGAGGCCGCGTCGCACGCTTACACGCACCCGTTCTATTGGAACGCCGGCGACCGCACGGTGCGCGACTACAAGCGCGCGAACCTGCTGCTGGCCGAGCCGTTGAACCACACGGGCGTCGAGCCGCGCCGCGAGATTGAAGGCTCCGTGCGCTACATCGAGCGCGAGCTGTGCCCGCCGGGCAAGCCGGTGAAAATTTTCCTCTGGTCCGGCAACTGCCGCCCGTGGCCGGAGGCGCTGCGCATCGTGCGCGAGCTGGGCATCGAGAACATGAACGGCGGCGAGACGGCCATGAGCCGCAAGCGCCCGTCGGTCACGCGCGTCTCCGCCCGCGCGTTGCCGTGGGAGGGCGAGCTGCAGATCACCGCCGCGAACGAGAACGAGAACATCTACCGCGAGCGCTGGGCCGTGAGCGGCGACACGGAATCGCCGTTCTTCGGCGGCTTCGTGCTGGCGCAGGACGGCTTCGAGCGGATGGAGCGCCCGCGCCGCCTCAAGCCGGTCAACATCTACTTCCACTTCTACAGCGGCGACAACCTGGCCTCGCTCAACGCGCTGACCCGGATCTTCGAGTGGGCGCAGCGGCAGGAACTGCATTCGCTCACCGCGTCGGATTACGCCCGCCTCGTGCGCGACGCCCGCGCCACCCGCGTCTTCCGCCAGTCGGACTCGCGCTGGACGCTGGTGAACAGCGGCGCGCTCCGCACCTTCCGCCTGCCGAAGTCCGCGCCCGCGCCCGACCTTGCGGCCAGTCGCGGCGTCACCGGCTGGCGCGTGAGCGGCGACGCGCTCTATGTCCACACGGATGGTTCCCCGCGCGTGGAACTGGTCTTGGCCGAACGGCCCGCCGCGCACCTGCGGCTCGAAGCCAGCACGGGCGAAATCCAGTTCAGCCGGCTCGCCGCGCGCGAGGCGGCGTTCACGGTGCGCGACGTGCGCCCCTGCCAGGTCACACTCGCCGGCCTGCCCGCGCGCGCGACCGCGAGCATCGTCGTCAACGGCAAGGCCTCCTCGTGGCAGGCGGACGCGGAAGGGCGGATGAAGATGGAACTGCCGAACGAGGCGACGGTGGAGGTGAGGTTGTGAGGGAGAGCAGGATTAGGAGTAGGAGTAAGATTAGGAGCCGAAGTGCCCGGCCGGTGGCGGTGCGCAGTTTTGCTCCTGCTCTTAACCCGAAATCCGAAGTCCGAAATCCGAGCTCCGAAAGAAAGCCGAAGCCCGAAGCCCGAAACGCCGCCTTTGGGAAGGTGGCCGACCAGCACGGTTTCACACGAACGGCGAAGCTCAGTTCGGCCTTCGGATTTCGGGCTTCTTTCGGATTTCGGGAATTCGGATTTCGGAATTCGGGCTTAATCCTACTCTTAATCCTAATCTTCCCCCTATTCTCCCCTTCAGTGTGACGTCCTGATGGCCCGGTCCACCAAATCGAACACCACCGTCTTCTCGCCCGCGCTCATCGTCGGCGGGGTGCTGGCGCTCTTCGTCGTCGTGTTCTTCTTCTTCATCACGACGGATCGCGGCCTGCTGGAGCGCCAGCTCGCGGACAAGGCGTGGGGCAAGGCGCTCGAAACGCTCCGCAAGCTGTCGGTCCGGGAGCGCGCCAAGGAGGCCCGCCGCTTCGCGCTGCTGGAAATCCAATTGGAGCGCCGGCTCCTCGCGGCGGACGACCCGCTCGCGCTGCGCAACCTGCTGGCCCGCGCGTGTGAGATCGCCGCGCCGTTCAAGTTCGAGGCCGATTTCATGGCGGAAATCTCCGCGCTGCTCGCCCAGGTGCAGGACGCGGAGGCGGCGTGGAAAATCGTCCAGCCCATCCTGCCGCAACTGCCCGCCGCCGTGCGCGGGCCGCTCTACGAGGCGCTGGTGAAGAAGACGCTCGCCGCCGCCCAGCCCGTGCTCGCCATGCAGATTTACGCGCAGCACTGGCAGGCAAACCCGACCGAGGCCGCCACCAGCCGGCTCGTCGCGCTCACGCGCTCGGCGGGCCAGCCCGCGCTGGGGCTGCGCGCGGTGGAGGAGTTCGCGCGGCGCGCGGGCCGGCCGCTCGTGCGCGTGTCGCCGCGCCTGGCCTGGGAGCGCGTGGTGCTGCTGCGCGAAACCGGGCAGCCGGTGCTGGCCTTCGACGCCGTCCGCGAACTGATGGGCGTGGCCGAAGGGCCGGACCGCGAGCGGTTGTTCAGCCTGCTCCTGACGGTGGCGCGGGAGTCGAGCCGCCTGCGCGAGCTGCTGCCGGAGTTGCAGCAGCGCGCCGCCGCCCAGCCGGAAAACCTCTCGCTCTGGCGCGCGCTGGCCGAGCTGGCGCTGGCCAGCGGCGACCAGAAGGCGGCCATCGCCGCGTTCCGGCAGATCGTCGCGCTGGAGCCGAACGCCGCCGCGAACCACCAGCGGCTCGCGCAGTTCTACGAGTGGAACGCCGCGCCCAACGACGCCTTCGACCACTACCTCATCGCGCTCCGGTTGAAGGAACCCGCCGCCATCGAGCGGCTCATCGCGCTCGCGCCCGGCCTGTATCGCGACACCGACCTCGCCAAGGCGCTGGCCGACGCGGGCAGCCTGCTGGACGGGAAGAAACACGCGCCGTTCCTCGCCCGGCTGGAAGCGAGCATTGGCAACTTCGAGCTGGCCGAGGGTTACTACGCGAGCCTGGTCCGCGAGCCCAACGCGAGCGTCGCCCTGCTCAAGGAGTTTGCCCGGCTGCAGCTCGACCTCGCGCACTACGACCGCGCGCTGCCGCTGCTGCTGCGCATCCAGAAGGCGCAGCCCGACGACACCGCCACCCTGGACGAGCTGGCCGAGTGCCACTTCCGGCTCGGCGACTATGCCAAGTCGCTCGACCTGTATCAGCAGCTTGTGCGGCGCGCGCCCGACAAGACGAACGTCGAGGGCCTGCTCACGCTCGCGGAAAGCATGGGCCGGCTCGGCGTCGCGGCGGACGCGCTGGAGCTGTGGCTCGCGCGCAACCCGCAGCCGGCGGCGAAGGACTACCAGCGGCTCGCGTATTTTCACGGCGTCGCCAACCGCCCGGCGAAGGTGCGCGCGGCCCTGCAACATGGCGTGGAAAAGTTCCCGCAGGACGCGACGCTGCGCCGCCAGCTTGTCTATGCCCTTTCGGACGCGGGCGAGTTCAGCGCCGCCGCCGATGTGCTCCGTCCACACCCCGAGCTGCGGAGCGACGACGAGTTGACCAAGTTTTACCTGGGCCTGCTGCTCCAGGCGAAGCGGCTCACGGACGCCGAACGGTTCGTCACCACCGAGCTGACGCCGGAACTGGTCGAGAAGCTCGGCCTCATCGCCGCCGTCGCCGGCGTGTATGAGGCGAACGGCAACTGGCAGGCCGCGATGGGACTCTACGAGAAGCTGCATCACAAAGACCCGGCGAACGTGTCGCACAGCCTGGCCTACGCACGGCTGCTGGTGCGCGCGAACCGCCAGCGCGACGCGCTCGTGGTGCTGCAGGGATTCGCCGGCAACGCCACACCGGCGACGCACGAGCTGGCCGCGCAGGTGCTGGCGGCGATGCGCGACTTCAAGCGCGCCGCCGGGCACCAGCGGGCGTTCGTCGCGTCGCAGCCGGAGGATCCGGGCCGCGCCTGGGGCTTCCTCGGCGACATCCTGCTCGCGCGCGGCGACAAGCTCGGCGCACGCGTGGCATATCAGCGGGCGATTCAGGAGATGCTGAAGTCGCTGGGGAAGAATTCGTGAACGGAGATGCGCGCGAAGATACGGAGTCAGTTCTGCGGGCCGGACGTGGTGCGTGGCGCGTGGCGCGTGAACTTGTCCGAGGGCGTCCTGCCTCTTTCACGCACCACGCACCACGCTTTAACCATTTTCATCCCGCTCCGCCCGTGATTGAATCCGCCCACTGACTTTATGCAGCGGCCCCCCCACTCCACCGCCCTCGCGCTCACCGCGCTCATCATGGCCGCCGGCACGTCGGCGCACGCGCAGTTCCAGTTCCTCATGGACCAACCGCTGAACCCGTCCGAGACCGGGCGGCGCGGCGCGCGTTCCGAGGACGGCTATTACGCGGCGCAACGCCCGGCGCAGCGCACTTACTCCGCGCCGGAGCCGGAGAAGAAGGGTTTCTTTGGCCGGCTGTTCTCGCGCGATGTGGAGCCTCCGCGCTACCAGGCGCAGCCGGGGAACTACGCCCAGCCCGGTGCCACTTACTCGCGCGATGGCGTGCGTTACTCGGACCCGGCGGCTAACTACCAAGCACCCGCCGCCGCCCCGCAATGGCCGCAGACGCAGCCCGTCGCTCCACAATACCAGCCGCAGGGCTACGCGACTCCGCAGTGGCCGCAACCGGCCGCCCAGCCGCAGTCCGGCGCGGTGACTTCGTATCCCATCGGCGCGGCCCCGGCGGCGAACTACAGTGCGCCCGCCGTCCAACCGGCCAGCCCGGCGTCCGCCGGCAGCCAGCGCGCGATGCCGGTGGATGCCTTCAGCGGCCAGCGCCCGGCACGCACCGAGTTCGCCGCGCCGCAACCGGCCGCGCCCAGTTATCCAGCCGCTCAACCGCAGTGGCCGCAGGCCCAGCCCGCCTGGCCGCAGCCGCAGGCCGTCGCCCCGCAATACACGCCGCAGGGTTACGCGACGCCAAGCTGGCCGAACCCTTCCGACGCGCGCGTCATCGGCTCGCAAGCCGTCGCGCCGGCGGCGACCGCCGTGGTTCCGCCCACGGGCTACCCGCGCCCGCTCTCGTCGCATGTGGTCAGCGACGGCGTGCGTTACGCGCCCGGCGCGGTGCCGCAAGGCTACGCCGTGCCCGAGGGTTATCCGGTGCCCGAGACGCGGAGCAGTTCGCTGGACCGGCCCGGTTTCTTCAGCCGCTTGTTTGGCCGCGACCGTCAGGAAGTGCCCGCGCAACGCCGGCCGGCGGCGACGCAGAACCACCAGCCGCAGTCTCAGCCCCAGTATCAGCCGCAGCCGGATTACAACTTCCGCACCCAGCCCGCCGCGCCCGCGTCGTCGGGCTTTGGACAAGACCCGTTCTCCGGCCAGCGCCCAAGCCGGCGCAGCAACGAATACGTGCCGGAGGTGCCGCAGAACTTTCCGCCGCAACCCCAGCAGCCACCGGCGGCGTGGCCCGCGCCGCGCGGGTCGCTTGACTCGCCACCCGGCTTCGCGCCGGTCGCGCCCTCCGCCAACCTGTCGCCCGCCGAAGAGCGGGCTTTTTCCCCCTCGACACGTCCCGAGGACCGCCGCTACCTGATGTATCTCTACGCGAAGACGGGTCGCGCCGACATGGCCGAGCCGCTCGCGCAGGACATCCTCGCCCGCGACCCCGCCAACCAGGAGGCGCTGCTGGCGATGAGTTCGCTCTTCACGGACCAGAAGGACGCCCGCCGCGCGCTGCATTACGCCACGCAGCTTTTCCACGCGTATCCCGACAGCAACGACGCGCTCTACTACTACGGCGCGGCGAACCAGCTCGCCGGCAATTACGACGAGGCCGCCAACGTGCTGCGCTACCTGCGGCTGGAAAAATTCGCGGGCAAGCCCTTCCCCTACCAGCTCGACCTCGCGGGCGCGGCGGAGAAGTCCGGCGACTGGCGCACGCAAATGACGGCCTATCAGGAGATGCTCGACCAAAACCAGGTGGACGACCCGACGCGCGTGATGGTGCGGCGCGTGTTGGAGCCGATGCAGCGCGAGCACGGCGACCACGTCCACGCGCAGGGCACCGCCTTCCTGCTCGACTCCGGCCAGCTCTGGCAGGAACGCCTCGGCGGCCGCACGCAGGTCTCCGACCGCAACCAGCTTCACGCCGAGGTGATGCGCGAGGACGTGCTGGTGCGCGCCAACGCGCTGCTGAACCGCCGCTGGACGGACAACACGGAGGGCGCGCTGGGCCTGCAAACGACCTGGAGCAGCCGGTGGATCACGGACTTGTGGGCGGGCGGCTACCAGGACGGCTTCCTCGGCGGCGCGCGGCTGATGCACCGCCTGCCCAGCAACGGCGCGCTCTGGCTCGAAGCCTACGCCAACGAGCGCGCGCGCGACGGCCTGCTGCTCAACTCGCTCGATGGCCGCCAGCACCGGCTCACGCTCGCGGGGAACTATCTCATCGCCGAGCGCTTCCAGACTTACGGCGCGTTCACCGGGCGCGAGGTGGTCGTGCGTGGTGAGCAGTTGTCCACGGGCTTGCAGGGCAACTGGGGCGTCGAGTTCCTCGCGCGGCGCGAGTCGCCGGAGTTCAAGCTCGGCTATCGCGGCGCGTATCACGCGAACTCGCGCTCGTCGCGCAACCTCGCGCTCGTCGCGCCCGCCATCGCCCCGGCGCTCACCATCCCGCAGCAGACGCAGGTGCTCGACAGCCTTGTCCTCGGCTGGCTGCACCGCGAAGGCGTCTATGCCGACCTGCGCGACCGGCTGTGGGGGCCGCTGTTTTACCATTTGCAGGGCAGCGCGGACTACGCCTTTGAGCGCGACGGGATGCAGTTCGGCGGGCGCGCCGGCCTGATGTTCCAGCCGCGCAAGAGCGTGGAACTGGGCACTGAGATTGGCTACACGACCAGCGTGGCGACCGCCGATGGCGCCAGCGACTTGTGGGAAGTCGGCCTCGCGATGCGCTGGTGGTTTTGAACGCCATGACCACGCTGCTCATCGCCACGCGCAACGCGCACAAGGTCGGGGAGATCGCGGCCGTCCTCGGGCCGGGGTTCAACTGCCGCCCGTTGCTCCAGGAGTTTCCCGCCGCGCCCGTGCCGGTGGAGGACGCCGACACGTTTGCCGGGAATGCGGCGAAGAAGGCGGCCTCGCTCGCGCACTGGCTCCGTGACACAACCGCCGACCGCACGCTCGCGGGCGCGTGGGTGCTGGCCGACGATTCCGGCCTCGAAGTGGACGCGCTCGGCGGCGCGCCGGGCGTCCACTCCGCGCGCTTTGCGGCGATGGATTCCGGCTTGGCCGGCAACAGCCCGGATGCCGACAACAATGCCAAGCTCCTGCGCCTGCTGGCGGGCGTGCCGAAGCCGAAACGCACCGCGCGCTTCCGCTGCGTGCTGGCACTCGTGGAGGTGGACCGCGCCGTCCCGCTGCTGTCACCGCGCCTGTTCGACGGCGCGTGCGAGGGGTGGATAGACTTTGCGCCGCGCGGCGCGGGCGGCTTTGGCTATGACCCGTTGTTCATCCCGCTTGGCCACGAGCAGTCCTTCGCGGAACTGGGCGAGGGCGTGAAGAACGGCCTGAGCCACCGCGCAAAGGCGCTGGCCAAACTGCGCGCGTGGCGGGCGGGCGAATGACCGGCTACGCTCCGCGATACACCGCCTGCGCCGTGCAGGTCTCGGCCACCACAACTTCAGTCAGCAGCGGCAGCGTTGGCTTGAGCCGCTCCCAAATCCACGCGGCGATGTTCTCGCTGGTCGGGTTTTCGAGACCGGGCACTTCGTTGAGGTGGCGGTGGTCGAGCTGTTCCCACAGCGGCTTGAACGCGGCCTTGATGTCCGCGTAGTCCATCAGCCACCCGAGCTTTGGGTCGCACTCGCCGGCGATGACAATTTCCACCTTGAAGCTGTGGCCGTGCAGGCGGCGGCACTTGTGCGCCTCCGGCAGGTGCGGCAGCAGGTGGGCGGCCTCGAATTGAAAGGTTTTGCGGAGTTCCATTTTCATGTGAGTGGGTCGTAAAACGTAATGCGTAATGCGTAATGCGTATGCGGAGAGTGAGTTCGTGAGCCGACGGCCCTTACGTTTTACGCATTGCGCATCATTGCTCCCAATCCGTCCACCGCACCAAGTCGCCGAGCAGCGCCCGCCCGTCGTGCCGCCACGTCAGCGGCGGGTTTTGCATCTGGCCGAGCGGGCACAGGCGCGTCGCGCCCCAGCGGGCGAACTGCTTCGCCAGGGCTTCCAGCTCGTGCTCCTGCGCGGCCAGGCCGACGGTCGAGGTGTGGTCGCGCACCGGGTCGGCGGCGCGCAAGGCCTCGGCCACGTCGAACACGGGCTTCACGTAGATGAAGCGGTTCAGGCACGAGAGCGCGAAGCGCGGCTCGGACTCATAGACCACCGTCCACGCGGTCGAGTCCGGGCTGCACCAGTGGCGCGTGGCTTCCGGCGCGTGGGCCGCGCGCACCTCGTAAATCGCGCGGCGCGCGGCGATGTGCGCGGCGGTCTCGGTGGAAATCTTCCCGCGCGGCTCGGCGGCCTCGCGGCGGGCCAGCTCGGCGGCGAGCTGCCCGGCGAATTCCAGCGCGAAGCCCGTGGCGTTGTCCTCGACGTAGAAGACGTGCGGCGAGAGGCAGCCGAGCTGATCCCACGCGACGACATCCGCGGCGGCGGCGGCGACAATTTTCCTCCCGCGCCAGCCGGCGAACGCCTCGCGGGTGACGTAGCCGAAGCTGACCTGGTGCCCGTAGCCCGCGAAGCGCACGCGCGGCGGCAGCGCGCGGCGGACGGCTTCCACCGCGTCGTCCGAGCCGGTGGCGGTCACGCTGTCGCATTGGGCGAAGAGCGCCTTTTCCAGTTCGGTGGAGCCGCCGCGCCACGCGGCGATTTCCACGCACGCGGCGAGCTTGGGTTCGCTGCCGTAAATCGAATGGAGGAACACGCGCGGGAGAAACGCGCCGCCGCGCGAGCACTTGATGAACTGCGCCGAGCGCGTGAGCAGGCCGAGGGTGATGGCCATGAACGCCGCGTTGGGCACGCAGCCCGCCGTGATGTGTCCGACCAGCTCCGGCCCCGTGCCCAGCGCGAGCCGGCGCGTGCGGTTGTCGCTGTTGCTGGCGCAGAAGGCGTCGAGCCGCTGGGTGGCGCCGAGTTCCTGCGCAAGGAGCGCCTCCAGGTTTTCGCCGGTGAGCTGCTGGAAGAAGTTGTCCAGCCCGGTGGCGAGCGTGGGCGCGGAGAAGCCGGTGTGCGCCGGGCCTTCCTTGAGCGCAAACTTGCGGAAGAAATAGTCGTCCGAGAGCCAGTCCTCGGCGGTGCGGACGAGCGTGCGCAGGATGCTGGGCGTGTCGCGCACGGCGAGGTATTGGGCGCAGTTGCGCTTCAGCGTGAGGCACGCGTCCGTGACCATCGCGGGCGAAAGCTCCGCCTCGGGCGGCAGGTCGGCGAGGAAGTAGTTCGGCAGTGTCATGGCGCGGATTTCTCCAAGTGTTCCCGCTTCTTGATTTCACGCAAGCACAGCAAACCGGGCAGCGACGCGACCAGCAGCGCGGCCAGCAGCAGGTAGAAGCCGTGGTAGCTCGCCGGCTCGCCCGCGTCCGCGCCCAGCCGCTCGACCCACCGGCCCGCGAGCCAGTGCGCGAGGTTGCCGAGGATGCCGCCGACGGTGATGAACAGCCCGAACACGCGCCCGCGCACTGCGTCCGGCACGGACTCCATCAGCGCCGCCTCGACCATCGGGTAGCAGCCCATGAAGAAGAAGCCATACACCGCCAGCGCGCCCGCGAGCCAGGCGCGCGGCAGGTGTGGATACGCCGCGACGACCACCGCCGACGCGAGCATCACGCCGGCCGTCCACCGCGTGCGGCCCCGGTCGCTGAGATGGCCGAAGAGCGGGTTGCTGACGACGCCCATGAGGAAGATGAGGCTGAGGGCCGCGCCCGCCTCCTTCACCGTGAAGCCGTGGGCCTTTTGCAGAAACAGCGAGCCGAGGCTCCCCATGCTGTGCCCGGCGAAGTCGCGCAGCGCAAACGCCACGGCGGCGGCAAGGAAGATCAGCCAGAGGGCGGCGGTGGGGAAAAGCGAAGCTCCCGCAGATTCAAGGCGACCGCCGATTGCTGCCTTCTCAATCTGCGGTGGGCTTGAATCGGCGGGAGCATTCTGGGGAGCCGGAGTTTCTCCCTCCGCGAACCACGCGAACGCGACGGCGGCGGCGATGCCCGCCACGCCGAACTCCAGCACCGGCGTCCGCCACTCGCCCGTCTGCGTCGCCCGCCAGCCGGCATAAATCGGCCCGGCAAAAAAACCCGCGCCCGCGCCGATGCCAATGAGGCCGAGCGCACGGCCGGTTGCCTCGGGATACAGCCGCGCCACCAGCGCCGTCGCTGCCGGGTGGAAACAGCTTCCGCCGATGCCTGCGAGGACGACGCTCGCGAGCGCCAGCGGATAATTGGGCGCGAGCGCGAGGCCGACAAAGCCGAGCGCATTGATGAACAGCCCCCAGCCGAGGAGTTTTTTCCGGCTCACGCGGTCGGCGAGGATGCCCAGCGGGTAACTCAGGCCGTAATAGACCAGCATCAGCGCCGTGAGCAGCAGCGTGGCCTGCTCGACACTGGCGAGCTTGAGGTCGCGCTGCATCGGCAGGTAGAGCGGCAGCAGCGCGACGTGATAGACGTGCGTGAAGGCGTGCAGCACCCCGATGAGCCAGAGCGTGCGGACGCGATGTTGCGGGGCGGTCATGTCAGGCCATTTCGCAAAGACCTTCGACAGACTTCCGCCGAACGCACGATTTCTCCCTCACCCCGGCCCTCTCCCGCTGGGAGAGGGAGAGACTCCGCCCGCCATCGAAGTGCTGGCCGCATTCGGAGGACGAGCGCTGACTGCGTCGCCCCCTCTCCCAGCGGGAGAGGGCCGGGGTGAGGGAGAATGGCCCCGACGCGACCATCCCATGCTGCCAAAACTCATTGGTAATCGGAATCATGCGGCCATGAGTGAACATCCCCGCGCCTCGGCCCGCGCGGCGCGACCGAGCAGCTCGAAGCCATCGCCCCGGCGCACGGCCAAGTCCTCCGTTTGAATCGCCATCACGGAGCGCACGTTCGCGAGGTCGAAGACACGGAGCAAGCCCGTTTCGCCCTCGGCGACCTCGCGGCCGGTCTCCGGCGAGATGACGAGCGCGCGGCACCACGGCGGGAAGTGGAAGGTGCGTGGTGCGTGGTGCGTGGTGCGTGACGGAACGGCGGGTGCTCCACTTGTCACCTGCCACCCGTCACCTGCCACTCTGTCGTAAGCCTGGGAACTCAGTTCGCTCATGCCGTATTCGCAGACGATGAACGCGGGCGGCACGCCGAGCCGCGCGCTGATCAGCGCGTGCAACTCGGCCTTCGGCAGTTCGCGCGAGCGGCCCTTGTAGCCGCCAGTTTCGATCACGCGCGAGCCGGGCGGCAGGGCCACGGACAAACCCCGTTGCGCCAACTCATCGAGGAGGTGGACGAACATGAACGCCGTGCCGAGCAGGACGAGCGGCTCGCCGGCTTGCTCCGCCTCGCGGAGCACGGTGACGGCCGACGCGGCGTCGAGCGCCCATGCGTTGTCCGCGCCAACGCCCGCGAGGAAACGCGAGCCAGGCCCGCCGAACGCCGCGCTCACGTTGGCGAACATATGAACCAGCGACGAGTGCGGAGCCTGTTCCGGCGGCGGCGCGAGGCAGAGGAACCGTGCCGGCGACTTCCAGTCGCCGGCCCGGCCGAGCAAGTGCCGCGCGAACCACGGCCGCAGCGAGGCCTCATACACGGCCAGCGACTCCGCGCTGTGAAAGTGGCGACTGGGCCGGTGCTCCGTCGTGCCGCTGGAGTGGAAGACGGCGGTGCGCTCCGCCGACGCGAGGCTGGTGAGTTCGAATTCCTTGAACGCGGTCGTCGGCACGGCGGGGATTTGCCGCCAGTCCGCAAGTGAATCCGGCGTCACGCCGCGCGCCTCGCACAGCCGGCGATAGGGCGCGACGTGGGCGAACTGCAACGCGAACAACCCGCGCGCCAGGACCGCGAACTCCGCCGCGTCAGCCGCCGGGCCGCGTTCGATGAACGCGCGCAGGCGGTGGGCGAAGTCGCCAAAAGACGAGGGATCGGTCATGCGGTTTTGGTTCGCTGGCTGGTGTTCCGCCACAGCCGCGCGCAGGCTGGGATTTCGCGGCCGTTGTGTCGAGCGGGATTCCCGTCGCATCGGCGGCTTGCCTCGCGCGCGGGGCCGGGACACGCTGCGCCCAAGTTTCCCGCAACGCGCGCCGCCAACTCACCGTCAAAGACCCAGCCCGCAAAACTACCATGACACATCCGCTGCTCCGCCCGCTCCTCGTCCTCGCCGTCTGCCTGTCGCTGCTTCGCCCGGTGGTGGCGGCGGACGCGCCGGTGGTCTTCGTCTCGTCCTTCGCCGCCGGGGAGAAGGGGGCCATCAACGCCTACCAGGTGGACCTCGCGACCGGCACCTTGAAGCCCCTGCACCGGACGGGTGGCGTCGAGAACCCTTTCTTCATCGCGCTGTCGCGGAACGGCCGGTTCCTCTACTCGATCCATGCCAAGAAATTTGGCGGCAAGGAGCCGGAGGAGGTCGCCGCCTTCGCGCTCGAGGGCCGCACCGGCCGGATGACGCCGCTGAACCGCCAGTCCACGCGCGGCACGGCGAGCTGCTATCTCGACGTGGACGCCACGGGCAAGACCGTGCTGGTGGCGAACTACACCACCGGCAATGTCGCGTCCCTGCCGGTCCGCGCGGACGGCTCGCTGGGCGAGGCGGCGGCGTTCTTCCAGCACGCCGGCTCGAGCGTGGACCTGCCCCGGCAGAAAGGCCCGAACGCGCACGCGTTCGTGGTCAGCCCGGACAACCGCTTCGCGCTCGCCGCCGACCTTGGCATTGACCAGATCCTGAGCTACCGCCTCGACGCGGCGACCGCGAAGCTCACGCCCAATCAGCCGCCGTTCACGAAGGCCCCGCCGGGTGCCGGCCCGCGCCACCTCGTGTTCCACCCGAACGGCAAGCACGTTTACGTCATCAACGAGCTGAAGAACTCGGTCACGCGGTTCGATTACGCGGCCGCGACCGGCGCGCTGACCGAACGCGAGACCATCCCGACGCTGCCGAAGGAGTTCACCGGCCGCAGCTATTGCGCAGACCTCAAGATCACGCCCGACGGCAAGTTTCTTTACGGCACGAACCGGGGCCACGACAGCATCGCCGCGTATCGCATCGGCGCGGACGGGCGGCTGACGCTGCTGGGCATCGAGCCGAGCCTCGGCAAGGGGCCGCAGAACCTCCTGATCACCGGCGGCGGCGAATTGCTGCTGTGCGCCAACATGCCGGGCAACAACCTAGCGGTGTTCCGCATTGACGCGGCGACGGGCGGCCTGAAGTCCGTGGGCGAACCACTCGCCGTGCCCAGCCCCTCCTGCATTCGGCTGCTGCCCTGAGCTGTAGCGCAGGCTGGCAGCCTGCTGTATCCGCTGACTGACAGTCGGCAGGTTGTCCGACTCATGGCGACGTTCGGAACAGTGCATGGCGGCGGCGGGTTGCCAACCCGCGACACAGCAGGCTGCCAGCCTGCGCCACCACCGGCGGCGCGGCGGGCAACTTCGGACTTCGGCTCAAGCCATGATCCCCTTGGACACTTCGGCCACGGTGGCGTCGCCGCACAAGCGGCGCACCAGTGCGAGGCCGAATTCAACCGAGGTGGCCGCGCCGCGCGAGGTGATGAGGTTCCCGTCCTCCGCAACGCGATCCTGCAACTGCGAGTCCGGCAGTTCCGCGAGCACGCCGGCGTGCGAAGTGAAGCGTTTGCCCGCGAGCAGGCCCGCGTCGTTCAGCACCGTGGGCGCGGCGCAGATGGCGGCGACGGGTTTGCCGGCCTGCGCGTAGGCTTGGGCGAGCTTGGCAGCGCGACCGTCGGCGCGCACGGCCTTGATGCCGGGACCGCCGGGGATGAGCAGCAGGTCGAAGTCCTGCCCCGCGACCTCGGCCAGCGAGGTGTCGGCCTGCACCGTGACGTTGCATCGACCGGTGACGAGCTTCTCGCCGGTGAGCGAGGCCAAGACGACTTCCACGCCGGCGCGGCGCAACAAGTCCACGGGCGCGACGGTTTCGATTTCCTCGAACCCGGTGAACAGCAGGCAAAGAACGCGTTTCTTCATAAGCGCATCAAGCTCAACGTGTGAAGCCATCATGTTTTCGTTCGAAGTAACTCTGTCGCGCATCATTCGCACTTCGCAGGTCGCTCCAACGCACGGTGATCTTTGTGAAATTGGCATCAACCACGAAGCGAGTCCCAATAAACGGTGAGGTGTCTGGAGCAATGACGGACAGGGTATCCGGCACTCGGCTGATGGAACTGGCGTAGCCAATCAGAACTCGCTCCTCGCGGCCCTCTACAAGACGGACGTGTAGAACCCTAGTGTCGGGCAGGAATACCAGTGACTCTGAATTGGTAGCGAAGTATGTCCCGACCAGCCTCGGATTGGCTGAGGGTGTGCTACAACCAGCGAGGCCAAGCACCGCAATCAGTGCAATAGTTGAGGCGAGTCGCGACATTGATGGCGAACTGGTTGTCAGCGTCACTTCTCCCGCTTCACCACGGTGGGAAATGGCTTCGCCATCTGGCCGGCCTTGATGACGCCGCCCTGTATCACGGCGATGAACTTCTTCCGGTCTTCGAGCAGCGCGATGTCCGCCGCCACGTCGCCGTCCACGATGAGCACATCGGCGAGCTTGCCCGGCTCCAGCGTGCCGAACTCGTGGCTGCGCCCCATGATTTCCGCGCCGGTCTTCGTGGCGCAGGTGATGACTTCCAGCGACGTGAGGCCCACGTCCTTCACGAAGAAGGTCAGCTCGCGCGCGTAGTCGCCGTGCGGGTTCCAGCCGAAACCGTAGTCGCCGCCCATGCCGAGCCGTCCGCCCGCGCGCAGGATGCGCCGCGCGCTTTCCGCGCCGCCGTCGAGCGTCTCCTGATGCCCGTCAATCACCGCCTGCGGCAGGCCGAACTCCGGCCCGCGCTCGATGCTCGCCTTCTCAAAGTAGAGCGCCGGGATGCACGGCACGTCGCGTTTGAGCAGCATTTCCAGCCCCTCGTCGTCAATGAACGTCCCGTGCTCGATGGTGTCGTAGCCGGCGCGCAACGCGTTCTTGATGCCCTGCGTCGCGCGGCAGTGGCCCGTCACCTTGAGCTTGTGGTTGTGCGCCGTGGCGACGACCGCGTGCATCTCCTCGAAGGTCATGCAGAGCGTGTGGTGGTCGTTGAGGTCGGGTGACGCGGCGTCGCCGGTGGGATAAGTCTTCACCCACTCGATGCCGTCCTTCACCAACGCCCGCACGGCCTTCCGCGCGTCCTCGACGCCGTTGATAATGAAGACCAGCCCTTCCATGCCGATTTTGCGGAACTCCGGGTTCCAGTCCATCAAGCCGCCGGCGGAACAAATCTCGCGTCCGCTGGCAGCGAGGCGCGGGCCGGCGATGAGGTCTTCCTCGATGGCCTTCTTGAGCCACACGTCCACGTTGAACAGGCAGCCGCCCGAGCGCGCCGCCGTGTAGCTGCACTCCAGCGCGAGCCGCGTGTTGACCGACGAGAGCAGCGAGACGTATTCGACGGGATACTTGATGTCGAGGTCTTCAAGCGCGGCGATGTTGAAGTAGGTGGCGTGGAAGTGCGCCTCGACCAATCCCGGCATGAGGGTGCCGCCGCGCGCGTCAATCTTCTCCGTGCCGGGCGGCAGCGCCGGCGCGTCCGCCGCCGGACCGGCGTAGGCGATCCGCCCGTCGCGGATGACCAGCGCGGCGTTGGGGACGGGGACCTTGCCCGTGCCGTCAATGAGCTGGCCGTTGGTGATGAGCGTCGTGCCGGTGGCGGTCTTCATGACTGGCGGTCGGGCCGAGTGGCTTCCATCGCACGACGGCAGCGTCCGCGGCGAAGCGGTTTCGGGTTCACGCGGACAGTGTTGAGTTGACCGGGGCCGCCGTCAACCGCCCAGCCGTCAGCCGAGGCCGAATGCACTGGCCCGACCAGCGTCAACCCACACAGACTTTCCGCCATCGCCACACCCACCCGCGCATGAAAACCCCCGCCGACCTCTCCCGCCGCCAGTTCCTCCAGTCCTCCAGCGCCGCTGCTGCCGCCGGCACGCTCGCCGCGCGCGACGTGTCCGCGCAGAACGCACCCGTCGCCAACAGCAGCCTGCTGCGCATCGGCCTCATCGGCTGCGGCGGACGCGGCACCGGCGCGGCGTCGCAAGCCCTCGCCGCCGACTCCAACGTCAAGCTCGTCGCAGTCGGCGACGCCTTCCGCGACCGCCTCGACCTCAGCCTCGAAACCCTCGGCAAGCAGAAAGAAATCGCCGACAAGATCGAAGTGCCGGAGACACGCCGCTTCGTCGGCCTCGACGCCTACCAAAAAGTCATCGCCAGCGGCGTGGACGTCGTCCTGCTCACGACCCCGCCCCACTTCCGCCCCATCCACATCAAGGCCGCGATTGACGCCGGCAAGCACGTCTTCGCCGAGAAGCCCGTGGCCGTGGACGCGGCGGGCGTGCGCTCCGTCCTCGCCACTTGCGAGGAGGCGCGGCGCAAGCAGCTCGCCGTCGTCAGCGGCCTCTGCATCCGTTACTCCTACGGCTTCCAGGAAATCATCCGGCGCATCCACGCCGGCGCGCTCGGCAAGCTGCGCACCCTCCAGGCCAATGACTTTCGCGGCCCCATCTGGGTCAAGCCCCGCCAGCCCGGCCAGACCGACATGGAGTATCACCTGCGCAACTGGTATTACTTCACCTGGCTCTCCGGCGACTTCAACGTCGAGCAGCACGTCCACCTGCTCGACGTCTGCGCGTGGGTGATGAACGGCGAGTATCCCGCCACCGCGCTCGGCGAGGCGGGCGATGCCTTTCTCGCCGGCGACGTGGTCGGAGATGTCGCCGCGCAGGCCGCTCTGCTGGCGGCAGTAGGCGTGCAGGCGCGGGCCGCTGGCGAATTCGTAGATGACGGAGTGGTGGTCGTAGATGTTGC
>Ga0172376_10003024_pt1 | contig 20197 bp, 18 predicted proteins | sample Lak35m_FD_121114 | JGI IMG/M metagenome (GOLD analysis project Ga0172376, IMG submission 121114) | Freshwater microbial communities from Kabuno Bay, South-Kivu, Congo - kab_092012_35m | ecosystem: Environmental > Aquatic > Freshwater > Lake | place: Democratic Republic of the Congo: South-Kivu... | reverse complement strand
TAACCGCCGCGAACTAACCGCACTGCGCCGGAATTGATGCGGCCGCCGTAGTCGACAAAGCCATAGTAGAAAATGACAAACCAGGCGTTACCGGAACTACCGACATACGGCGAAGACGACCAAAACCGGGTCCCAGGGGTATAGGGAAAATAATCGCTGTCGAGGGTGGGGCCGGGAGGGGCAATGCTGTAATCGACCAGGCTTTGCAGTTCATCCGCGCTCGGCAAGCGCCAGTCGCTGGCCCCGCACAGCCCGGCCGCATTGACGGCCTTGACGAAGCCTGCGGCATCGTTGGCCCTGGCGGCCTGGTTCTGGTTGGTGTAGGTCTTATTCCAGTCCCTGAGTCCCCCTTGTGTTTTCACTTCCCAGATCAGCCCGGTGACGTTGTCGCGCACACAATCCCATTGGCTGGCATAGCCCGGTAAATCCTGGCCGCTGCCATCAATTTTGGTGTAGCTGAAGCCTTTGGCCCCGTCGTCATCGGTGTTACTGGCCGGATTCATGTCGCGGCCCCGCATACCGTCCTGATGGGGGTTTAAGGCCATGGCTTGGGGGCTGGTGCAATCGATTAGGGTGTTGCTGCCGGCCCCATAGCATTGGGCGGCGGTGATGCCGGTGTCGTTGAGTGATCCCGAGGCGATGGGGGCCGGTGGGGCCAGGCCGGGTTTGACGGTGACGACATTGCTGATGCCCAGTATATCGCGGGTATTGAAGGCCACCACCCGGAAGGAATAGGCGGTGTCGTTGGTCAGCCCGGTGGCTTGATAGCCAGGCCGGGTGCGGTCGAGCCAGCGACCGCCCGGATAGAGGGTGCACTGATCCACGTCGCTGATGACATCCCGTGCCTGACACAGGCTGTAGGCCTTGGCCCCGGCTACGGCGGGCCAGTCGAGGGTGATCTGGCCATCGGCAGGCGTGGCGGTGAGGGTGAAATCGGCGGCATCGACCGCCAGGCTGGCCAGGGCCAGCGCGTTCAAACAGAAACGAACGAGCGTTTTCATGGGATGGTCCACAGGGAAAAGGGCAAAGACCCCGATCATCGCACGGGTCATTGCCAAAACGGGGATTGACGGTTGATAACCCGATTCGCCGGTTCTGTACCGAAAGCGGACCGGAGGCTGGGAAAATTCGTCCCTACGATAGCCAACGGGTGGGGCTGGGGTCAACCGGGTGACCTTGATTTTCCATCGCGTTGGGCTATAGTTCAAACCGCTACCCGCCACCCCACTGATACCCCCTTATGAATCCCTGGATCACTCACCTGGAAACCTGGTTCGATCAGGTTGCAGACGGCCTTTGCTCCCGCTTGCGCGGCGATGAAGGCCTTACCCTCAAACTGGATGCCGAAGATCAGGACTACGTTCGCTTCAACGGCGGACGGATCCGGCAGGCGACTGCGGTCCGCCAGCTTCGGCTGAAGCTCGACTACCAGGCCCGGCAGCGACGCAGCAGCCAAACCCTGACCCTGACCGGACAAACCGGCCCGGATCGGCAGACACTCGATGCCGGGCTGGAGCGGCTGCGGCGGGAGTGTGAGGTCTTGCCACCCGATCCCTGGATCACGCCCCTGCAAAACCACGGCCAGAGCCGGGTGCATCACGCCGGGGCGTTGCCACCGCTAGCCGGACTGATCGACGAACTGGCTTCTCAGGGCCAAGCGCATGATTTTACCGGCCTGCTGGCCCAGGGCAGCCTGGTGCGGGCCAACCGCAATTCCCTGGGACAATCCCACTGGTTTTCAGCCGAAAGCCTGTTCATCGACTATTCCCTTTATACGGTCAACCCGGAAGGCAGGAACAAGGCGGTCAAGGGGTTTTATGCCGGTGCCGGTTGGGACAGGGATCGCCATGCCGCCCAGTGGGCGAGACAGGTGGAAGCCCTGCGAGGCTTGCAGCGGCCGGATCATCCGCTGACACCGGGTGAATACCGGGTGTATCTGGCACCGGCGGCGGTGGATGACCTGATCGGGATGTTATCCTGGGGCGGTTCCAGTTATCAGGCCTACCGGGAAGGCCGTTGCGCCCTGGGCAAACTGTTCGACGGCAAGGCCACCCTCTCGCCCCGCTTCACCCTGCGGGAAAATTTCGCCCTGGGATTGACCCCCCGTTTCAATAGTCTGGGTGAATGGCCCCCGGAAAGCCTGACCGTGGTCGACCAGGGCCAGCCCGGTTCATTGCTGATCAGTTCGCGTTCGGCGGCTGAATACCAGCGGGCAGGCAATGCCGCCGAACCGGGCGGGGAGGGCCTGCGTACCCCGGAATTGCTGCCCGGCGACCTCGATCCGGAGGCCGTGTTGCAACGCCTGGGAACCGGGCTGTATCTGGCCAATCTGCATTACCTCAACTGGAGTGATGTGCAGGAAGCCCGCATCACCGGCATGACCCGCTATGCCTGTTTTCGGGTCGAAAACGGTGAGATCACCGCCCCCATCCGCGATATGCGCTTCGACGAGAGCCTCTACCGCCTGTTCGGCTCCGCCCTGGAAGCCCTCACCACCCAAACCGAACGCTGTCTGTCCACCGACACTTATGGTCAGCGCAGTCTGGGCGGTAGCCAGGTGCCGGGGATTTTGGTCAGTGAATTTCGCATGACCCTCTAGGCAACGCAGCAGGAAACGTTACATGAGTCAATCCGTCAATCCCGTAACCGTCGGTGGTTTCGTCATCGGTGCCATCGCCCTGCTGATCAGCGGCATTTTCATTTTCGGCGGGCGCAGCCTGCTCAACAACGACGTGGTGCGTTACGTCACCTATTTTGATTCTTCCCTGAACGGTCTGGAACTGGGTGCCCCGGTCAAGATGCAGGGGGTCAAAATCGGGGTGGTCAGTGAAATCGCCCTGCAGGTCGACCCGGTATCGGGCAAGGTTTACAAGCCGGTCGTGCTGGAAATCGAACGTAACAGTTTCATAGGGCCGGATGGTTCTCCCCTGCCCATCGCCCTGTCCGAAAGTCAGCAGCGAAATTATCGTAACCGGCTGGTGGAGGCGGGTTTCCGGGCCCGGCTGGAAATGCAAAGCCTGTTGACGGGCCTCTTGTATGTCGATCTGGATCTGCACCCCTACAAGACCGCCGAGTTCATGGGTATGCGCTACAAGGGCTTGCTGGAAATGCCGAGTATCCCGACCACCACGGACGAGATTCGCAATACGCTGGATGAATTGTTCGATCAGTTACGGGAATTGCCGCTCAAGAAAATCGTGACCGATCTGTCCGAAACCCTGGAAGCCGTGCGCAGCATGTTGATGTCGGACGAGGCCCGGGATTCACGCAAGGCTGTAGCAGCCACCCTGAAGCAAACCGAGGTGTTGATCTCCCGCTTGAATGGTCATCTCGACCCCCTGCTGAAAACCACCCAGGCCACGCTGGAAGAAACCCGAGCCGTCTTGCAGCACTCGCAAGGGGTGGTCAATGAATTGAGTAAACAGGCGGGGCCTTTGCTGGAAACCACCCGCCGGACGCTGGAAACGACCGAAAAAACCCTGAACAAGGCCGGTACTACTTTTGACACCCTGACCGATACCCTGGACTCCGAATCGGCATTGCAGGCAAGCCTTTTGAGCCTGCGGGATGCCGCCCGCTCCCTACAGGCACTGACCGATTTGCTCGAACGACAGCCCGAAGCCCTGATCAGGGGCAAACAATGAACACCTCGCCATGAAGATTCACTCATTTTTACCGTATTGGCTGCTTGCATCCGGCCTGACGGCCTGTGTGGCCAAAAGTCCGGAACCTGTGCATTACCTGCTCGAACCTTTGGCCGCAAGTGCGGCAGCGAGCGAAAGCGGGGCCGACAAACCCCGCACCCTCATCCTGTCATCGGTTCATGTTCCGCATTATGCCGACCGTTTGCAGATCGTTACGGCGAGTCAAAACCACCAGTACCGGGTCGACGACCTGAACCGCTGGGCCGAGCGACTGGATGACAACATCGCCCGGGTGCTGCGGCAAAACCTGGCTTATCTGTTACCGGCTACGGTCGTTCTCAGCACCGAAAGCCGCCGCCGCCCGGCCGATGAGACGCGGTTGGCGGTGGACATACTCGACCTGTTGACCGATGAAACCGGTGCGGCCCGGGTGGTCACCCAGTGGACGCTGAGCCGCCAGCAGGAGAGTCTACTGACCCGGCAGACGGCTTATCGGGTGGAGGCAAGTGCGCAAACCGTAGCCGCCCGGGTGGCTGCCCTCAACGAGGCCTTGAACCGCCTGAGCCGGGACATTGCAAACGAGCTGGCGAAGGGGGAATGGTGAGTGGGCATTGCCCTGATTGCGTGGGCTAATGAACCGGTTCCCAGTCCGCCCGTACCAGTCCGCGCAGGCTACGGCTGAAAACAAAGCCCACTTCATGCACCTGCTTTCCCGGCTCGCCCCGATATTTATCGGCATAGCGGCGTTGGCGGATGTGTGCCAGAGCCGGGTTATCTTCCAGCGTTTCGCCGTCGATGACCTTCAATTCCATGACGTAAATGTGATTGCCCAGCATGACGGTCAGATACGCCTGACCGTGACAACTGATGTCTTCCGGAATGATGCGGGCATCCAGTGAGGCAAAAAAAGCATACATCACGGAAGCGTAATAGCCTTCGTAATCCGGCAGGTCACTGTGAGTGAAATTGCGCCAGGGGATACTGGCAAAGAGCCGTTGAATAATGCTTTTCAGGGTGAGGAGGTCGCCCTGTTCAAGGCAACTGTACGCGATGGTGAGATACCCGGTCTGAAACAGCAAGGTCACGGGATTGATGCGTTCCACCTCGAACGATTCCAGGATTTCTTCAGTCACTTCCAGGTTTTCCAGTGTCGGCAGAAAGTACTGCTGCTGGCGGATGTCCAGCAATTTAGCCAGACTATGGATACCCAAGGGCAGTTTTTTCATGAAAGGCTCCTGTTTGCCCTGCATTACCGCAAAAGATCCGGGTGGCAAGCCGATGGAAAATACCGTGTTCCACAATGCCTGCCATTGCATTCAGTTTTTCATTCAGTGTGCAGGCATCGCTGTCATCAAAGCGGGCATCCAGTACCAAATTACCCTGTGAAGTCACGGCCAGTCCATCCTGGGTGGCGTTCAAGCGCAATTCGCAGCGTCCACCGGCGGCTTCGATCTGCCGTTTCACCAATTGCCAGGCAAACGGTAACACTTCAACCGGAACGGGAAATTTTTCACCGATGTGGTTGACGAGTTTGCCTGAATCGATCAGCACCCAGAATTCAGCACTGTTACTGGCCAGAAGTTTTTCCCGCACCAGATCGGCTCCCCGGCCTTTGAGCAGGGTTTTATCCGGAGTGACTTCATCCGCACCGTCAACATAAATGTCCAGTTTATCCACTTGTTCAATGGCAAGTACGCTAAGGTTGAGTGCCCGTGCCTTGACTGCACTGACAGGTGAACTGGAAACCGTTTGAATGGTTAACTGTTCTTCACGCTGTCGCCGTGCGAGGGCTTCTATGAAGTAATTGGCGGTAGAACCGGTTCCGAGGCCCACCAACAGGCCACTGGTAATGAGACCCGCCGCGTATTCTGCAGCGCGTTGTTTATCATTCATGAAAATGGCCGTGGTCTTGGTGTGCGTTCCGGTGATACGAAACCACCCGTTCGACTTCGTTTCTGGAACCCAGAATGACCGGAACACGCTGGTGAATGTGGCGGGGCTGGCAATCGAGGATGCGTTCCTGGCCGGTGGAGGCCAGTCCACCGGCCTGTTCGATGATGAACCCCATGGGGTTGGCTTCATAGAGCAGGCGCAGCCGACCGGGTTTGTCGGGGTCGCGGTGGTCGCGGGGATAGAGGAAAATGCCGCCCCGGGTCAGTATCCGGTAGACTTCGGCCACCATGGAAGCAATCCAGCGCATGTTGAAATTCTTTTCGCGGCCACCATCCGTGCCCTTGAGACATTCTTCGATGTAGCGTCGTACCGGCGGCTCCCAGTACCGCTGGTTGGAAAGATTGATGGCAAATTCGCAGGTGCTTTCAGGCACGCGCAGGTCGGGATGGGTCAGCACGAATTCACCGAGGTCACGGTTCAGGGTAAAACCGTTGACCCCGTTACCGGTGGTGAGAATCAAGACCGTGGCCGGTCCGTACACGCAAAAGCCGGCCGCTACCTGGTGGATACCGGCCTGGAGAAAATCGCTGGCAGTGAGGTTTTCCCGGGGTTGTTCCGGTGCCCTTAGAATCGAGAAGATGGTGCCTACCGACAGGTTGACATCGATGTTGGAAGACCCGTCGAGCGGATCGAAAGCGATCAGGTATTTGCCGACCGGGTAAACGGCCGGAATACTGATCGGGTCTTCGATTTCCTCGGAGACCATGCCTGCCAGATGCCCGGTCCATTCCAGGGCGTTTACCATGATGTCATGGGTAATGACATCAAGCTGTTTTTGCACCTCACCCTGCACGTTTTCCGCCCCGACCGAACCCAGGGTTCCACTCAGGGCCCCCCGGTTGACGGCATGGGCAATGGCCTTGCAGGCGGTAGCGATATCGCTCAATAACAGGGTCAGTTCGCCGGTGGCCTCCGGATTCCGGCGTTGTTCATGAATCAAAAACTGAAACAGGTGTTCGCCTTGCATCACATTTCTCCGGTACGGACGATTTTCATCGCATTGGTGGAACCGCGAATGCCGCTGAGATCGCCCCGGGTCAGGACGATGAGATCGCCCTTTTTGAGCAAATCCCGCCTGAGGAACTCATCCACGATGAGCTTGTGCAAACGGGCCTCGTCGGCTTCTGCCGAGGGGTCGAAACTCAAAGGATAAACCCCCCGGTACAGCGTCACCTTGCGGCAGGTTTTTTCATGCCGGGTCAGGGCATAGATGGGAATACCCGAGCTGATGCGCGACATCCACAGCGGAGTGTAGCCAGTCTCGGTCAAAGCCCCGATGGCCTTGACCGGCAGATGATTGGCCACGTACATGGCGGCCATGGCTATGGCTTCATCGACCCGGTCGAAGGTTTCATCGATGCGGTGGTGGGAATGCCGCAGTACCGGGTGGGTTTCTGCCTGTAGACAAATGCGGTGCATGGATTCGACCGCCTTGTCAGGAAACTGGCCGCTGGCGGTTTCTGCCGACAGCATGACCGCATCGGTGCCATCGATGACCGCATTGGCCACGTCGAAAACCTCGGCCCGGGTCGGCAGGGGGCTGTGGATCATGGACTCCATCATCTGGGTGGCGGTAATGACCGCCCGATCCCGCTGCCGGGCCATTTTGATCAGATCCTTTTGTACCCAGGGCAGGCGGGCATCGCCGATTTCCACCCCCAGATCGCCCCGGGCCACCATGATGGCATCGGAGGCATCGATGATGGCTTCGATGGTGCCGGGTTCCAGGGCCTCACAGCGTTCGATCTTGGCCACGATGCCGGCATCGCCACCAGCCGCCCGCAGCAATACTCGGGCTTCCTTGATGTCATCGGCACAGCGCGGAAACGACACTGCGAGAAAATCGGCATCGATTTCCGCCGCCGTCTTGATGTCGGCCCTGTCCTTGTCGGTCAGGGCAGAGGCAGAAAGACCGCCGCCCTGCTTGTTGATACCCTTGTAGCTGGACAATTCGCCGCCGATCTGCACCCGGCAGATCACCCGTCCCCCCTCGATGGCCTCGACATCCAGCACGATACGACCGTCATCCAGTAACAACACATCCCCCGGCGAAACATCGCGGGGCAGGTCGGTGTAATGGCAGCCGACCTGATATTCATCCCCCTGATCCGCCGGGTGATGAATATCGAGATCAAAGCGCGAACCGGCCGTGAGCAGGATACGCCGATCTTCCCTGAAGCGGGCGATGCGGATTTTGGGGCCTTGCAAATCCACCAGCAGGCCTACATGCCGACCGATGTCGCGGGACAGCTTCTTGACGCACTCGGCCCGCCATTTATGAGTTTCCACGTCGCCGTGGGAAAAGTTTAGCCGAACCACATCGACACCTGCCCTAATCACCCGCTCCAGCATACCCGGCTCATCGGTAGCCGGGCCCAGGGTTGCTACGATCTTGGTTCGTCTGGCCATGATCATCCCGCGTTCATCAGGGCGACGGTGGTATCGAGCATCCGGTTGGAGAAGCCCCACTCGTTGTCGTACCAGGCCAGTACCTTGACCATGTTGCCCTGCATGACCTTGGTCAGACTGGCTTCGTAAATGGAAGAGCGTGGATCATGGTTGAAATCCATCGACACCAGCGGCAGGTCGTTGTACCCCAGAATGCCCTGCAGCGGGCCTTCGGAGGCGGCCCGGAGCAGGTCATTGATTTCGTCCTTGCTGGTGTTGCGGGCGGCCACGAAACTCAAATCGACCAGCGACACATTGATGGTCGGCACCCGAATGGCAAAGCCGTCCAGTCGTCCGGCCAGTTCCGGCAACACCAGGCCTACGGCGGCGGCGGCTCCGGTTTTGGTGGGAATCATCGACTGGGTGGCAGAGCGGGCCCGGCGCAGATCCTTGTGGAATACATCGGTCAGCACCTGGTCGTTGGTGTAGGCATGAATGGTAGTCATCAGGCCGTGCTGCAAACCGATGGCCTGATGCAGGGGTTGCACCAGCGGAGCCAGGCAGTTGGTGGTACAGGAGGCATTGGAGATGACGGTGTCAGTGGCCTTGAGGGTTTTGTGATTGACCCCGTAGACGATGGTGGCATCGACGTCTTCCCCGCCCGGTGCTGAAATGATGACCTTTTTGGCACCGGCCTCGATATGGGCCAGGGTTTTGGCCTTGGACGTAAAAATGCCGGTGCATTCGTGGACGACATCGATACCCAGTTCGGCCCAGGGCAGTTTGGCCGGATCCTTTTCAGCAAAAACCCGGATGCGATCGCCGTTCACGACCATGTCATCGCCCTCCACGCTGATGCTGCCGTGGAAGCGGCCATGCACCGTGTCGTACTGGGTCAGGTGGGCATTGGTTTTGGCATCGCCCAGATCATTCACCGCCACGATCCGGATTTCCCCGGTGCGGTTCTGTTCATAAAGGGCGCGAAGGACATTGCGGCCGATGCGGCCGTATCCGTTGATGGCTACATTGATGGTCATGACGGGCTCCGTATTTTTCGTTACAGGTGTGATGAGGATGGGTAAAGTGTCTTGCCGGGAAGACCGGATGGGAGGCAGTGAGACGGTGCAATTCCGTTTCAACCCCCATCGCGTTGGCAGAATACAAAAGCCGTACCGACAAGTCCAGTAGTGCAGGCATGGCCCGGCTGGCCTGGCGGATTCAGACGCACCGGGCTTGCCAACGGATGCGCCCGGGTTGTCTGTCGGTGTTTAACGGCTCACTCACCGGGTTTCTCCCAAAGGTGGCGTATGACTTCCTCGCCGAGTCGTGCAAAATCCTGCGCACTGCGTGATTTGGGGGCATAAAACCGGATCGGTTTGCCCACGGCAAACGACTCGGCCAGACGGATATCGTTACGAATGCCCGGCAAAATGCGGGCCGCACCAAACTCACCGCCCACCTGTCCGTTGACCTGGCGGTGCTGACGGATGTGTTCGGCGCAAAGGGTCGGTAAAAACCCCAGTATCTTGAGATGACGGTTTTGTCGCGTCATGATGCGGAACAGCAGGCGTACCAGTTGTCGCATGCTTTCGACGGAAATGTAATGAGGAATATAGGGCACCAGCACCCGATTGGCTGCCATCAGTCCGTTCACCAGCAGGTTATCGAGTGAGGGCGGGGTGTCAATCAGGATGACATCGAAACGGGCGGCCAGATGGGCGGTTTCCACGGCGGATTTGAGACGGTATTCGTCGCGTTCACACTGGCCATGGTCGAACAGCGGATCAGCCGGTGCCAGCCACAGATTGTCAAACGCTGTGGTGCGAAGGGCTGCCGTCAGGTCAAATTGCGGGTCGGTGAACAGTTGGTGTGCGTTGGGTTCGCCGGATTGGTAGCGGACTCCCAGCCCTATGGCGCAATGTCCTTGCGAGTCCAGGTCAATCAGCAGGGTTTTTCGTCCGGCAACGGCCAGTTCGGTCGCCAGATTAACCGATACCGTGGTTTTTCCGGTTCCTCCCTTGCGGTTGGATACAGCAATGATGTGCATGAAAGGAATACTGTAAAAAGCCTGAGGCGATGGCCCTGAATGAAGGGCCGTTCTACTCCATATCCTGAAACAACACAATGTGCGAAGAATCAGGGCCGCTGTCACGCTGGTGACGGTTTTCTTCGGTCTCGTACTCGCGGCGGAGGGACTCCAGTTGGGTCAGCAAACGATCCGCGAGATCGTCAGCAAATTCATGACGGCCTGCCAGGGTCATCTGGCCGCAAACGGCACAACGCTTGTCCAGGATGATCTGCATGCGTTCCACCGCCTGCCGTACCACATCCTGAAACTGGATGTCCGCCAGACCCGAAACGATCTCGCCGGCAAAGGACGTGTTGTAGTCCGTCGTGACCGTCATCAGGATTTTGTAAAACTGCTGCGTTTCAGCGTAGCCGTCCATCAGTTGCTTGATGGTTTTGAGGGCATCACGCGCTTCCTGCACATCGGCCTCGGCTTCCTTGCGGTAGTCGTAGCTAAAACCCGATTCAATGGTCATGCGGGCATCAATCATCGCCTTTTCGATTTCCTGGGCGACGCTGGCGGCATTACGGGCCAGTTTTCTGACTTCATCCGCCACCACACCAAACCCCCGACCCGCGTCCCCGGCCCGGGCCGCTTCGATGGCCGCATTCAGTGCCAGCAGGTTGGTTTGCTCTGCGATCTGGGTAATCATGCCCACCTTGCGGGTCATGGCTTGAATCCGTTCGGTCAGATTGCCGATTTTTTCCTGATCGGCTTGCAGCCGGTTGCTGAGTTTCTCGACCAGATGACTGGTTGAGGAAGAACGCCTGGCTACTTCCTGTTCGAGATCTGCCGAACTGTAACGGGCCTGTTCCAGATATTCCACCAGGTGATTGGCTGATTTGGCCAGGGTACTGACCCGGTTGATGATCTGGTTGGCTGCCCGTTCCGTCTGTTCAACGATACGCTGTAACTGGGGCTGCAAGGTTTGGTCGAAGCTCAGGATATTGCTGAAAAACCGCTCGCGGTAGTCTGAAGCACGGGCGGTTTGTGTGTCGGTCTGGTGCGGCGGCGGCTCCAGTTGACGGGTCAATAATGCAATACGCTGACTGCTGCGGGACAAGGTTAGCGGGATCAGAGCGGCACTGATCAGCAGGATGATCCCCGCTCCGGCCTTTTCAGGGTCACCGATGCCCGGTATTAGCCCACTGAGGGCCACCGCCGCCGCGCAGAGCAGCACGAGCGTCAGGGCAACCCGGCTGCGCATTACGGATAACTCCTGTGCGATGCCCTGGATGATATCTGCTGTAACATTCATCGTCTTTCGCGAGGATACCCCAATTTACCGCAAGCGGTACGTTGTGGGAGGAATCGCGCCTCTTTGTTGGGTTAATGAATAACCGTAACCATTGTTACGGCTGGTTAAGGAACAGTACTTGTGGTTAATGCCTTTTACTGTATCTTTATCTGTATCTGTCGTGATGTTAAAGTTAGCTGATGCACGCACGGCTACCCGTCCAAAATACACACTAAAAACACAGGTTCGATTGTGTTTATCGAGCAGGTATTCTTTCACCATATAACCTGCCAATGTGCCTTGCCGGCATTCTTTGCCTGTAATTTGAGTATTCTCCATCAACTGCATATCAAGCTTAACCCGTTCGACGACAATCTCATCAACAGGTGCAAGGTGTAATAACCTACTGACCAGTGAGACAGCGGTATCCACACGATGTTGTAGCGATGGTGGCAACCAACCCTCCGGTTTAACCCGATACACCTTAAGTGTTTATTATTGCTGGCGGTAGCTTTATTAACGCGTTGCCAGCACCTTCGTAGGGAAGTAAATCAAAAAGTGTATTAAATTCACTATGGGTAGGTTCTGGAAATTCAAAAAACTTCGGATTTTTTGCCGCAACAAAAAATAGTCGCCGCCTTCTTTGAGGCGTTCCATAATCAGCTGCCATTAATTCGCGGAATATGACTGAATAGCCAATGCGCTCAAATGAGCTAATGATTTCTTGTACCATATCGGCTGACTTAACCTGTGCTAAACCATAGACGTTTTCCATGATAACAATTTCCGGCTTCAGGCAATCAATGTGCCGGATATAATCCCGGTAAAGTGTACCTAAGGGGTCGTCAGTCGCTTTTTGTTTGCCTGCGACACTAAAAGGCTGGCACGGCGGGCCACCGATAATAACATCTGGCGTTTTTCCTAATACCTGTTTAACCGTTTCAGGATCAAGTTCTCTAATATCGGCCTGATAAAAATTCCAGCCAGGCCGATTGGCATTAATGGTCGCTTCTGCCCACGGCTCAATATCGGTTGCAAACCGGGTTTTAAACTGTACCGAATGGTTGCCAGCCTGTTCAAAACCCAAATCTAAACCGCCTGCACCGCAAAAATACGAAGCAACCAATTTATCGCCGCCATTATTTTGTCTTGAGAAATAGTTTGCGACTTCCATCGCAATCGCTTTTGCCAGTTTTACAGGTACGGCATTACCGATCTGTTTTTGCACCTGCCCCAACGTGCCTTTAAATTCATAATCTATTGGAAAATCCTGAAGACAAGCCGCTTCTCGCGGCGTTAAATAACGGTCTTCGACAGGGTGGACGAATTTATTATAAATATAGGCGGTGACGGTTAAAGCGGGTTTGTCCATTTCCAAACGTAACAGCCGCATATTGGGGCCGCCCGTTTTTTTATCTCCTGTGCGGATGAAACTCTTGTGCTGGAGGTGCGTGGGTAAATCGCCCATTTTTCCGCCAGATGGTAAATATTTGATGCGTTCAAGCACAATGCCTGAATACACTCTGGTTTCATGGTTGGGTACTGTTTTCATACCGCTAACTCACGAAGCAGTGGGTTTTCTAACGTTATTATGTAATCAAAAATATAACGCAAATTTTCCCTAAAAATAACCTCTTGACCATCTACTGATTTTAAATCCGTTTCCATCCCCCATAACATGGGTATAAGAGGCGACAAGTAATCATCGTTATGCCGATAAGCAGGAAGATTAGAAATAATAGCTGTTTTGAAATTTTTTTCCCCCTTATGTGTGAGACCTATTTTTAAGGTTTGATAAACGCCCTTTTTAATGTCATCAGTCCTATCCATTCCTGCACTGGTTTTACTATCGCTAATGACCTGCTTATCAGGCCAACCGTGATGCTTTTTAGCTTCCACAGGCGGGCTACCGCAAGCATTGGTTAAATAATAGATTCTGGATTGGCGGTTTTTAGTAATGTACGCTTCTCTTGCCACTAACCAGGTTTGGAATTGTTGCTCGATGGCCTGTGCATTTTTGCTATTGACCATAAAATCTACAAAAGGCTTAAAAGGCCAGTTTTCCGCCCCAGTTTTCCCTAGTGGAATGAGACAGTTGTTATGAAAGTATAAAGCGGAGTCACAGACTTTTAATTGTGAAGCAGTGAGGTTAATTTTTTGATGATGTTTAGCTGCATCGAATTGATTGGTTTGAATTAGTAAAGAATAAGTGATAAGCGGTGCAGATTTAACTTCAGCAAAAATTTTCAGGCCGTTCTTGTGAATAATCAACGCATCAGCGTAATCACTACCGCCAATAACCCATACTTGCTCAAAGTTTTCAGAGAAATGCTGGATAAATTTTAATATTATCTCGCTACTGAGTTTGCCTAATGCACCTGATTCTGGTTTTACCGCTTTTTGATATTGCCATGAATTATTTTCATGGCATTGCGAACATAGATTAATAAAACCAATATGCGCATTGTACTTGTCAATAGCGTTATCACAGTATTCTAGGTTTTTTTCCAATCCAGCCGTGGCATCAATATAAGCCATAGACATGACCGCATCAAAAAGGAATGCCCGAAATGCGGGTTCTATTCTTGTCAACGACTCCAACAATCGGTCTATTTCACCAGCCCAAGGATATTCAATAAGCGGCAAATGACCGATGGTTTTTTCAGTTTTAATAGTCAATTTATATACCTTTTTCCTGTACCCACCCAACAACCCCACCCAAAGCAGCGTCTAACCCCACTAGGATGATTCCCGCCAGCCATTGGAGTAGTGAGCTAAGGAAGTCTTCACGGGTAAGTCTTAACGACCTATAACGATCTTCTGCTACTGTCGTGGCTTTTGGTTTTCACCTCAAGCCCCCACCTGGAGCTTTCGCTCAGGTGGCGGGTTGTTGACGAAATGGCTCCTGCAGGGATTCTCACGCGCCGGGTAAAATTTGCCGGATGACCTTTAACAGATCAGGGCCGGATACCGGTTTGGTAATCCAGCCGGTAGCGCCCAGTTTTCTGGCTTCATCGCGTTTGGCCGTCTGGTTTTCAGTACTGAAAACCAGTATGGGGGTAAACCGCAGGAGGGTGCGGACATGCCGGATGAAATCCAGCCCGTTCATTTCGGGCATGTTGATATCGGTGATGATCAAATCCGGTTTGAATCCGGTCTTGATCCGGTCGATCCCCTGTTGACCGTTCAAGGCCGTTTCGACCCGAAATCCTGAAATTTCGAGCATTTGCTTCAGGCTGGACAACATGACCTGGGAGTCATCAATCAGGAATACGGTTTTGGACATGCGCAGGTTCTCAAGGCGTTGAAGATTTTGAAGACAAGGTGTTACGTAACCAAATGGCCAGGGAGGGGTCGGTTGGCCAGGTGATCAGGGTGGGTCTGGCGGCCATCATTACCTGAAGGCAGGCGGCATGAAGATGGGAGCAGGCCGACAGGTCGAGTCGGCCCTGTGGATGGGCGGACAACCATTCCAGCAAGCCTTCGGCCTCCTCGACACTCAGGAAACCGCTCAGGCAGGCCACCTCTTCGCTGTAGTCAATACTCATCACAATAACTCGCGGGGATTTAAAACCATCAAAACCGAACCATCTCCCAGCAGGGCTGAACCGGCATAGCCGTTGAGGCGGGCCAGTTCACCGGGCAGGGGTTTGAGGATAATGTCCACTACCTCATGAAATTCATCCACCAACAGGCCGATTTGTTCGTTGCCGACCCTGACCACCAGCACGGCCAGTTCATCATCCGCGTTCGGGATTGGCTCGGCACCAATCGCCAACAAGTCGTTCAGGGCCAGCAGCGGGATCAGGCGGCCACGCAGGAGCGTGGTTTTTTTGTGCTTGATGGTGCGGATTGCCGTCGCTGACATACGCACGGTTTCAACGATCAGGTCCATGGGTACACCGAATATCTGCCGGTCGGATTCGATGATCATGACGTTGGTGACGGCCATGGACAGCGGCAACGACAGGCGCAAGGTGGTTCCCTTGCCCGGTTGACTGGCCAGTTCAACCATGCCGCCTACCTTGTCAATGGCATTCCACACCACATCCATGCCCACACCGCGTCCGGATAAATCGGTAACGGATTCAGCCGTGGAGAAACCGGGTGCGAAAATCAGGTTGATGGCTTCCTGGTCGTTGATCCGTTCCAGTTGGGTTTCATCGATAAGGCCTTTTTCATACGCCTTGCGTTTGATGAGACCCGGGTCTATGCCGGCACCATCGTCAATGATCTCCATCAGTACCCGATCCGATTCCTGAATGGCCCGGATGATCAATCGCCCGGTACGCGGCTTTCTGGCCGCCAAACGGGCCATCGGGGTTTCCAGCCCGTGATCCATGCTGTTACGGACAATGTGAATCAGCGGCTCGGTCAGTAATTCCACAATGTTTTTGTCGGCTTCGGTTTCTTCGCCTTCCAGTACCAGTTCCACTTCCTTGCCGAGTTTGCGTGCCAGATCCCGCACCAGTCGGGGAAACCGTTTGAAAATGAAGGAAACCGGCATCATCCGTACCTGCATGATGGCATCCTGCATTTCCTCGACGATGCGGTTGATGACGGCGTACTGGGCCTTGATCTCGCGGGATAATTCGCGCATGCCGTACTGGTTTTCTGCCCGATTGGCCAGATAGGGCAGGCTGTTCTTGCACACCACCATTTCACCGATCAGGTTCATCAAGCGGTCGATGCGGGCCTGATCCACCTTGATGATTTTGTCGGGACGGGGTTCTTCCCGGTTACGCCCCGATTTTATGTCCACCACCGCACTGACATCGGCAACCATGCTGTCGCCGGTTTCGGGAAGCGTCGGCATGAAATCTTCGATCGGCAGGGGGTCGCCCAGGGTTTCAGCTATCGGCTCGCTGACAGGTTCGCTGACAGGTTCGCTGACAGGTTCGCCGTCGAGACGTGCCTGTAACCAGGCCTTGAAGGGTTTGGCAGATTGCGTTATCAGTGCCGCGCTCAATGCTTTTTCCATGCCATCGCTGGACTCACCCAGGTCATCGAAACAGGCCTGAACCGTGGTTGCCACCGACTTGAGCCGCCCACCCAGCCAGGTTCCCTTATCGGGCAGACTCAATATGTCAAGCTGTGTATTCAGTATGGCCCGGACATGTTCCTGGCTGGCGTGATGGTGCGCTGCCCTCTCTGCCACCACGTCGGCAGCCGCTGACTCCGGCAGCGTTACCTCCGTCACCCGATTCGATAAATCCGGTGCATTCAGCGTATTCAGGGCTTCAATCAGGCGGCGTAACAGTACGGTATCGTCCGGACGGGTTTCCAGTACCGCCAGCAACCAGCGCAAACCGGAAGACAGCCACAGATCGGGCGAGGATAAATCCAGCAAGGTCCGGGCAGAAATTTCCAGTCCTTCCCGATCCTCGGCCTCGAGCAGTTCCAGGGCTTCGGCAACGAAATCGCCGTATACCGGCCCGCCATTACGCTGGCCTGCGGGAACGATCAAATGCAGCGGGTCGATTTCAAGCAGACGAACCTGTTCGGGCGCGTAGCGGAAGTGTTCGTGGAGGGCCTCGCGGCTCGCTGTGGTCAGTGCGTAAAAATCAAGCTGGCAACGGTAGCAATCCAGTTCGGCCAGCGCAGGCCAGGCTTCATGGGGATGGGCCGCGCCCCAGAGCAGTTCCGGGATATGGCGAGCCTGATGGAAGGGATCCTCGCCCTGGAAAAAGCAATCGGTCGCAGGACGGTATCCGATCAAAAACAGAAAGCGACCGGCTTCGGCCCGCTGCCAGGCGGCAATCCGTACCGGTTCCGGCAAATCCGCCAGGTCAGGCAGGGCGATATCTGCCGGATCGGAACCGGCGGGTAACGGGTTTTCCACCGGGTCTGCCACCGGCATCAGTTTTCTGAGGTTGCGGGCCAGTTCGTCTGAATGCTGCGTATGACACGGATCGGTCTGGCCGGTGTTTTCCACTTCGTCGATCAACAGACTGACAAAATCCATGGCATCGAGCAGGTGATCGGCCAGTGCCTGTGAATACCGCACCTGCCGCTCGCGCACGGCATCCATCAGGTCTTCGCCGGCGTGCAGCACCCGGGTCATTTCCGGAAACTCGAATAATCCGCTGTTACCCTTGAGGGTATGTACCTTGCGAAACAGTTCGGCGATCAAGGCCACACTGTCGGGTTGTCGTTCCAGTTCCAGAAGGTGTGTGCCAATCTCCTGAAGCAGATCGCGGGCTTCCTGGATGAATTGCTGCAAGAGTGGATTCACACCCGGCCTCCCATGCCCAGCAGCAAGCGGCAATGGCTGAGCAACACCTCGGGTTTGATCGGTTTGATCAGGTAATAATTGGCCCCGGCCTCGTAGGCGCGGTATTTATCCTGTGGGCCTGCTTCGGTGGAAATCATGATGGCCGGTGCCTGCGGCAGATCCCGACTGCGTAACTCACGCAAAAAACCATACCCGTCCTGTTTGGGCATGTTGACATCGACCAGATACAGGTCAAAACGGTCGCTCAGGGCTTTTTCCATGGCTTCGATGCCGTTGATGGCCTCGACCACCAAAAAACCGGCATCTTCCAGTATCTGGCGGTGATACATGCGAACGGTCGCCGCATCATCGACCACCAAAACACGTCGGCAATCAGGCAGGGACGGGGTATTCATGGTAACTCCGGTTTCTGGTAGACGATGGCCTCGGGGAACTTGCGCACCCTGAACAGTGAAGTGATACGACTCATGGATTCGGAATGGCCAAGACAGATGAATCCGCCAGGATTCAGGGCATCATAAAATACCTCAGCGGCTTTGCGTCTGGACAAATCGTCGAAATAAATCAGCAGGTTGCGGCAAAAAATGACATCGAAGTGCCGGTAACACGACGTATCCAGCGGGTTCATCAGGTTGACACGGGTAAATTCGACGCTGTCCCTTAACTCCTGGTGAATCCGGTATTCATTGGGGGCGATCGGGGTAAAGTACCGCTGCAACAGGGCAGGCGGTATATTCTGGATGGCCCGCACCGAATACCGGCCGTCGCGGGCCTTGCCCAGGATATCGGTATCGATGTCGGATGAGATCAGTTCAATGGCCCATTCATTGATGGCCGGCCACAGCTCGGACACGTAGAGGGCAATGGAATAAGGCTCCTCCCCTGAGGAAGACGGAATCGACCACACCCGGAGGACATCACCGGTTTTTTTGCGGGCGACGATCTCCGGCAGGATCGACCGAACCAGGCATTTCAACTGATACTCTTCACGAAAAAAGTAGGTTTCGTTGACCGTCATCAGGTTGGTCAGTTGTTGCAATTCCTCTCCCGACACCTGAAAGCGCAGCAAGGTAAAGTAGTTGCGAAAAGTACCGGCTTCGGTTTGGCGGATGCGCTCGGATAACCGCTTGTCAACGAAGTAGCGTTTGGAATCCTCAAACTGGATGCCGGTTTTGCGGTAAAAAAACTCCCTGAACTTGCGAAACTCTTCAAGGCTGATGGCAATATCGGTCAAGGATCATGCCTCTCGTATGCGGGTCAAGGCCAGACGGGTCGCAAACTCGATATAAGGCTCATCCGGAAAGCGTGACCGCAGGGCTTCCAGTGCGGTACAGGCCTTGCTGCTGCCGACTTCGCCCAGCAAGTCAACGGCGGTAGCACAGACATTGACGTGAGGGTCCTGCCCGATGACATCGATCAGCCATTGTTCTACATCAGGGTGACGCAGTGATTCGAGAATGTTGACCGAAAAAATGCGTACATCCGCATCCGGGTCGGTCAGGAGATTTTTCATGATGGGTGCGACTGCCCCGGGCAGACTGCGCATGGCATCGATGGCCGCGTTGCGCAGGACGACATCTTCCTTGCGCAGGCACTCGACCAGCCCGGCCACGGCCTCGGCATTGCCTATTTCGGTCAGGCTGATCAACAGGGCTTCACGCACCGAGGCATCGGTTTCCTGCATCAGCGCGGCCAGTAAGTCCGGGACGGCTTCGGTAAAGGCCGCCAGATTGCGGGCCGCCCAGCGGCGGGCAGGCGGTGCAGGTTCGTTCAGTGTGGTCAGCAGATCAGCCAGGCTGTCGACCCCTGCCACGGGAAACTGGGCATCGGGGAAAGGCGTTTGCGGTTTGATGAGGGCCATGTCAGGTATCCGGGGTTCAGGGGCGTGTCCAGCTAATCAACTGGTTGGCAATTTTTTCTGCGGGCAGCACCAGGCTGGCACCGCCACGTTCGATCAATTCCTTGGGCATGCCAAAAACAATGGCCGATTCCTCAGACTCGGCAATGGTGCGTCCTCCCTGTTTTTTGAGTTCCGTGAAGGCCTCGGCCCCGTCATGGCCCATGCCGGTGAGCATGACACCGATGAGTTGCCGGGCCTCACATTGTTGCAGGGCGGAACGTCCCAGTACCTCCACCGAAGGATGCCAGAGATGTCGGGATGATTCGGGGCGCGGCAGTACCGTCAGTTTACCGTCCCGGAGCGCGACCGTAGTATCGGTGCCGCCTTTGGCTATATAAACGGTTCCGGGCATGACCGGCATGGGGCGGTTGACTTCCGTGACCGACAGTTCGCACAAGCCATTCATGCGGTTGGCAAACGGGCCGGTAAAGAACGGCGGCATGTGCTGGGCCACAATGACGGGAAACGGGAAACCGGCTGGCAGACGGGGCAGGATCCGTTCCAGGGTACCCGGGCCGCCGGTCGATACGCCAATCAAAACCAGACCCTCGGCCTCATCTTTCGCGGTCTGTGATGCCCGGTTTTTCATGACGGCCCGTTCTTCCTGCAGGCGGGTCGTCAGCCCACGGGCCGTTTGAGCCAGCGGCTTGATGCGTGCCCGTGCCGCCGCCTTGACCCGGTTGACCAGTTCGGTCTGGATGGATGCCATCGACAGTGAAATGGTACCCCCCGGTTTGGCGATGTAATCCACCGCCCCCAGGGCCAGGGCTTC
>Ga0172376_10003022_pt1 | contig 20200 bp, 17 predicted proteins | sample Lak35m_FD_121114 | JGI IMG/M metagenome (GOLD analysis project Ga0172376, IMG submission 121114) | Freshwater microbial communities from Kabuno Bay, South-Kivu, Congo - kab_092012_35m | ecosystem: Environmental > Aquatic > Freshwater > Lake | place: Democratic Republic of the Congo: South-Kivu... | reverse complement strand
CCGCGGTGCGCGAGCTCCTGCACGGCGCCAGCGGCGGCGGGGGGGCGGTCCAGCGCAGCCGGCGCATCGCCCTCGTCGGCCTGCGCGGGGCGGGCAAGTCCACTCTCGGCCGCCGGCTGGCCCAGGCGCTGGGCTGCCCTTTCGTCGAACTCAACGCCCAGATCGAGAAGCTCGCCGGCTGCAGCGCTGCGGAAGTCCAGGCGCTGTACGGGCAGAACGCCTACCGCCGCTACGAGCGCCGTGCGCTCGACGAGGTGATCCGCACGCATGCCGAGGCCGTCATCGCCACGCCCGGCGGCCTGGTCTCGGACCCCGCCACCTTCAACGAACTGCTCACGCACTGCACCACGGTGTGGCTGAAGGCCCGGCCCGAGGACCACATGAGCCGCGTCATCGCCCAGGGCGACATGCGGCCGATGGCGGCAAGCCGCGAGGCGATGGACGACCTGCGCAGCATCCTCGCCGGCCGCACGGCCTTCTATTCCAAGGCCGACATCCACCTCGAGACCAGCGCGCAGCCCCTGGAGGAGACCGCCGAGCTGCTGCAGACCCGGGTGCGCGAGTGGATCGCCCCGGCGCTGGCCGAGTGACACGCGGGGCGTCTTCGGTCGCGATCAAGGGAATATGAAAAAAAGTGCATGGGGGCTTGACGGAAAGAAAAAAGATGCACTATGATGCTTGTCATTGAGCTGCAGTACAAGCAGCCGAGTGCCGAAACCCCAACCCAACCCACCCACCAAGCGCCCCAGGAGACACCGATGAGCACCAACCCCCGCGTCGACTACCAGACCCAGCCGTCCCAGTACCGCCACTGGAAGCTGAGCTTCGAGGGCCCCGTGGCCACGCTGAAGGCCGACTTCGACGAGAACGGCGGCCTGCGCCCCGGCTACAAGCTCAAGCTCAACAGCTACGACCTCGGCGTGGACATCGAGCTCAACGACGCCATCAACCGCATCCGCTTCGAGCACCCCGAAGTGCGCACCGTGGTGCTGACCAGCGCCAAGGACAAGGTGTTCTGCTCCGGCGCCAACATCTTCATGCTGGGCGTCTCGAGCCACGCCTGGAAGGTGAACTTCTGCAAGTTCACGAACGAAACCCGCAACGGCCTGGAAGACTCTTCCAAGTACAGCGGCCTGAAGTTCCTGGCGGCCGTCAACGGCGCCTGCGCCGGCGGCGGCTACGAAGTGGCCCTGGCCTGTGACGAGATCCTGCTGGTGGACGACCGCTCCAGCGCGGTGAGCCTGCCCGAGGTACCGCTGCTGGGCGTGCTGCCCGGCACCGGCGGCCTGACCCGCGTGACCGACAAGCGCAAGGTGCGCCACGACCTGGCCGACCTGTTCTGCACCAGCGTGGAAGGCGTGCGCGGCCAGAAGGCCAAGAATTGGCGCCTGGTGGACGAGATCGCCAAGCCGGCCGTCTTCGCCGCCAAGGTGCAGGAGCGCGCCCTGGCCCTGGCCGCCCGCAGCGACCGCCCGGCCGACGGCAAGGGCGTGGCCCTGACGCCGATCCAGCGCACCATCGAAGCCGATCGCCTGGTCTACCCGAACGTCGTCGTCGAGATCGACCGCGCCCGGCGCGTGGCCACCTTCACGGTCAAGGCCCCCACCGGCGCCCAGCCCACCGACATCGCCGGCATCGAAGCCGCGGGCGCCTCCTGGTACGCCCTGGCCATGGCCCGCGAGCTGGAGGACGCGATCCTGTCGATGCGCACCAACGAGCTGGACATCGGCACCTGGCTGATCAAGACCGCAGGTGACGCCGCCGCGGTGCTGGCCCTGGATGCCGTGCTGATGGCGCACAAGGACCACTGGTTCGTCCGCGAGACCATCGGTCTGCTGCGCCGCACCTTCAGCCGTCTCGACGTGTCGTCGCGCAGCCTGTTCGCGCTGGTGGAAGAGGGTTCCTGCTTTGCCGGCACCTTCCTGGAGCTGGCCCTGGCCTGCGACCGCACCTATCACCTGGCCCTGCCTGACAGCGACACGCCGCCGGTCATCACGGTCGGTGACGTCAATTTCGGCCTGTACCCGATGGCCACCGGCCAGAGCCGCCTGGAGCGTCGCTTCTACGAGGAGACCCCGGCGCTGGAGGCCGTGCGCGCCAAGGCCGGCCAGCCGCTGGACGCCGACGCCGCCTTCGCCCTGGGCCTGGTCACCAGCAACCCGGACGACATCGACTGGGCCGACGAGACCCGCATCGCCATCGAGGAGCGCGTGGCCATGAGCCCCGACGCCCTGACCGGCATGGAAGCCAACCTGCGTTTCAACGGCACGGAAAACATGTTCACCCGCGTCTTCGGCCGGCTCACCGCCTGGCAGAACTGGATCTTCCAGCGCCCCAACGCCGTGGGCGAGAAGGGCGCACTGAAGGTCTACGGCAAGGGCGACAAGGCCGCCTTTGACTGGAATCGTGTTTGAGCCCAACGCGTTTCATCACTGAACCCATCACGGAGTACACATCATGTCTGGCATCAACTACAGCGAGAAGATTCCCAACAACGTCAACCTGAGCGAAGACCGCACGCTGCAGCGCGCGCTCGAGAGCTGGCAGCCCGACTTCATCAACTGGTGGGACGACATGGGCCCTGAGGGCACCACCGACGCCAGCGTCTACCTGCGCACCGCCGTCAGCGTGGACCCGCAGGGCTGGGCCCAGTTCGGCCACGTCAAGATGCGTGACTACCGCTGGGGCATCTTCCTGAATCCCGGCGAGGCCGATCGCAAGATCCACTTCGGCGATCACCTGGGCGAGAAGGCCTGGAACGACGTGCCCGGCGAGTACCGCGCCAACCTGCGCCGCATCATCGTCACGCAGGGCGACACCGAGCCGGCCTCGGTCGAGCAGCAGCGCCATCTCGGCCTGACCGCACCCAGCATGTACGACCTGCGCAATCTCTTCCAGATCAACGTGGAAGAAGGCCGCCACCTGTGGGCGATGGTCTACCTGCTGCACAAGCACTTCGGCCGGGACGGCCGCGAGGAAGCCGACGCGCTGCTGCAGCGCCGCTCGGGCCAGGAGGACAACCCCCGCATCCTGCAGGCGTTCAACGAGCAGACGCCCGACTGGCTGAGCTTCTTCATGTTCACGTACTTCACGGACCGTGACGGCAAGTTCCAGCTCTGCGCCCTGGCCGAGAGCGCCTTCGACCCGCTGGCGCGTACGACCAAGTTCATGCTGACCGAGGAAGCGCACCACATGTTCGTGGGCGAGTCGGGCATCAGCCGCGTCATCCAGCGCACCTGCCAGAAGATGAACGAGCTGAAGACCGACGACGTCAAGAAGCTGCGCGAGGCCGGCGTGATCGACCTGCCGACCATCCAGCGCTACCTGAACTTCCACTTCAGCGTCACGATCGACCTCTTCGGCGCCGACGAGTCGTCCAACGCCGCCACCTTCTACTCCACCGGTCTCAAAGGCCGCTACGAAGAAGGCAAGCGCACCGATGACCATCAGCTGCGTGGCCAGACGTACAAGATCCTGATGGTGCAGAACGGCCAGCTCGTCGAGAAGGAAGTCCCGATGCTCAACGCGCTGAACGAAGTGCTGCGCGACGACTACATCAAGGACAGCGTCGCCGGCGTCGAGCGCTGGAACAAGGTGATCGAGAAGGCGGGCATCCCCTTCCGCCTGAAGGCGCCGCACAAGGCCTTCCACCGCAACATCGGCGCGCTGGCCGGTGTGAAGGTGTCGCCGGAAGGCCGCGTGGTGTCCGACGCCGAGTGGAACGCCAAGGTCGACGAGTGGCTACCCAGCGGCAGTGACCGCGCCTTCGTGGCGAGCCTGATGGGGCGCGTCGTCGAGCCGGGCAAGTTCGCCAACTGGATCGCCCCGCCGGCCATGGGCATCAACCGCCAGCCGGTGGACTTCGAGTACGTCCGCTTCGCCTGAGATTCCACAAGAGCCCCGCAGGAGGAGGAGAGGGCCCGTCACGGGCCCTTTTTTCCGAGGCTCGAAAGGCCTTGCGACACGCGGGGCCGACAATCCATCGGTCACGGCGCGCGCCATCGCAGTTCATCGCCCGCGACCTGGATGCCATCTTCGCTCCAGAGGAGACAACGTCATGGACATGACCGACAGCATCGTCATCAAGCAGCACCTGATCGACCCCGAGATCTGCATCCGCTGCAACACCTGCGAGGCGACCTGCCCCGTGGGCGCCATCACGCACGACTCGCGCAACTACGTCGTCGACGCCGACAAGTGCAACTTCTGCATGGCCTGCGTGCCGCCGTGCCCGACGGGCTCGATCGACAACTGGCGCACCATGCCCAAGGTCAAGGCCTACAGCGTGTCCGACCAGCTCACCTGGGATGAGTTGCCCGGCGAGCTTTCGGCCGAGCAACTGGCCGAGGCCGGCGTGGCCGCGGACGCGGCCCCGGCAGCAGAGCCCGTGGCACCCGTGCTGCCCGCGACAGCCGACGGCCAGGCCGCCTTCCACAGCGCGCAGTACGGCGCCACCCTCCCGCCGTGGTCGGCCGCGCACGCCTACACCAACCTCTACGGCCCGAAGGCGGCGCAGAAGACGATCACCGCCACCTGCACCGGCAACGTGCGCGTGACCGAGGTCGGCAAGGACTACGACACCCACCACATCGTGCTGGACTTCGGCGCCACGCCCTTCCCGGTGCTGGAGGGGCAGTCCATCGGCATCGTGCCCCCGGGCGTCGACGCGAACGGCCGTGCCCACCACCCGCGCCAGTACTCGATCGCCAGCCCGCGCAACGGCGAGCGCCCGGGCTACAACAACCTGTCGCTGACGATCAAGCGCGTGCTCGAGGACCACCAGGGCAACCCGGTGCGCGGCGTCGGCAGCAACTTCATGTGCGACCTGAAGGTGGGCGACACGGTGGAGGTGATCGGGCCTTTCGGCGCGAGCTTCCTGATGCCCAATCACCCGCGCTCGCACATCGTGATGATCTGCACCGGCACGGGCAGCGCGCCAATGCGGGCGATGACCGAGTGGCGGCGGCGGATGCGCAAGGCCGGTTCATTCGAGGGCGGCAAGCTGATGCTGTTCTTCGGTGCCCGCACGAAGGAGGAGCTGCCCTACTTCGGACCGCTGCAGAACCTGCCCAAGGACTTCATCGACATCCACTTCGCCTTCTCGCGCGCCCCGGGCCAGCCCAAGAAGTACGTGCAGGACCTGATGCGCGACCGCGCCGCCGACCTGGTGCCTCTGCTGCAGGACCCGAACGCCTACTTCTACGTCTGCGGCCTGAAGGCGATGGAGGAGGGCGTCGTGCTGGCCCTGCGCGATGTGGCCGTCAAGGCCGGTCTGGACTGGGACAAGGTCGGCGCCGCGCTCAAGCGCGACGGGCGGCTGCACCTGGAGACCTATTGACGACACGGCCACGGGGCGCTGTCGAGCGCCCCGTGCGTGGCGTGATGCATCCCCGAGGAGACCGAGGCGTGAGTGCCTACCAGACCCTGAATCTCAGCACCCGTGCGCCTGGCGTGGCGCAGATCACGATGTCGCGCCCGGCGGTGTTCAACGCCTTCGACGAGACCATGATCGGTGAGCTGGACGCGGCCTTCGCCGCGCTGGCGGCCGACCCGGCCGTGCGCGTGGTGGTGCTGGCCGGCGAGGGCCGGCACTTCAGCGCCGGCGCCGACCTGCAGTGGATGCAGCGCGCCAGCCGCGCCAGCGAAGACTGGAACCTGCAGGACGCCCGGCGCTTCGCCGGCATGCTGGCGCGCATCGCCGCGCTGCCCAAGCCCACGGTGGCGCGGGTGCAGGGCGCCGCGCTGGGCGGCGGCGTGGGCTTGACCTGCGCCTGCGACATCGCCGTGGCCGCCGACAACGCGAGCTTCTCGGTCAGCGAGGCCAAGTTCGGTATCCTGCCGTCGGTGATCGGGCCGCACCTTGTCAATGCCGTTGGCCGTCGCCAGGCGCTGCGGCTGGCGCTGAGCACCGAGCGCATCAGCGCCGCCCAAGCCGAGGCCATGGGCCTGGTGCACCGCGTCGTCGGCCTGGACGCGCTGGACGTCGCGGTGGACGCCGTGGCCCGGGACCTGCTCGTCGGCGGCCCGCAGGCGCAGGGCGAGATCAAGCGCCTGTTCGGCCGGCTCGAGGTCGGCCCCGTCACCCCCGAGGTGCTGGAACTCACCGCCCGCACCATCAGCCGCGTGCGCGGCACCGACGAGGCGCGCGAAGGCTTCGACGCCTTCCTGTCCAAGCGCCCCGCGAACTGGATCCCGCAATGACGACGACTTCACAAGAAAACGCCGGGCGGCCCCAGGCTTTGCAGCCCTCCGCGGGCGGCGAGCCGGTCGCCGCCCAGCCCTTGTGGCAAGCGCTCCAAGGCGCGCCGGTGGCCGTGGTCGGCGCCGGCATCATGGGTGCGGGCATCGCGCAGGTGGCGGCGCAGGCCGGTCATCCGGTGCAGCTCTTCGATGCCCGCGCCGGTGCTGCCGCGCAGGCCAAGGCCAAGCTGGCCACCACCCTGGACGGCCTCGTGGCCAAGGGCCGTCTGTCGGCCGACGCCGCCGGCGCGACGCTCGCACGCATCACCCCCATCGACGCCCTCGAGCAGGCCTGTGGCGCCGCCCTCGTCGTCGAGGCCATCGTCGAGAACCTCGAGGTCAAGCGGGGCCTGCTGCGACAGCTGGAGGCCATCGTCGCCCAGGACTGCGTGCTCGCCACCAACACCTCGTCGATCTCGGTCACCGCGCTGGCCAACGGCCTGCAGCAACCGCAGCGCCTGGTGGGCATGCACTTCTTCAACCCGGTGCCGTTGATGAAGCTGGTCGAGGTGGTCTCGGGCCTGCACACTGATGCGGCCGTGGCCGAGGCCATCTTCGATCTGTCCAAGGCCTGGGGCAAGGTGCCGGTGCACGCAAAGTCGACGCCCGGCTTCATCGTCAACCGCATCGCACGACCGTATTACGCCGAGACCTTGGCGTTACAGCTCGAGCAGGCCGCCTCACCGCAGGTGCTGGACGCCTGCCTGCGCGCCGCGGGTTTCCGCATGGGCCCGTGCGAGCTGATGGACCTGATCGGCCACGACACCAACTATTCGGTGACGCAGTCGGTCTACGAGGCCAACTTCTACGACAAGCGTTTCATGCCCTCGCTGGTGCAGCGCGAGATGGTCGACGGCGGGCTGTTGGGCCGCAAGAGCGGCCGTGGCTTCTACCGCTACCCCGAGGGCGTGCCGGCGCTGCCCCCTGCCGGACACGAAGCGTTGGCCCCAGTCGCCTCGGTCACCGTGCATGGCGACGGCCCGATCGCCGACGCCCTGGCGGCCGCCGCTGCGCCCGTGTGCACCGGCCTCGGCATCACCCCGGCGCGGGTGATCGACAGCACCTGGACCGGTCTGACCGTCGACGGCGCGCGTCTCGTGCTGACGGACGGCCGCTGCGCAGCCGAGATCGCCGCTGATGGCGCCGGCGTCGACGTGGCGGTCTTCGACCGGCCGGTCGCGCTGGCTGCGGCTGCGGCTGCGGCTGCGGGGGCGGGGGCGCCGGGCCCGTCGCTGCCCGCGGCCCTCGCGTACGCCGTCGCGCCGCAGGCCGGCGCGCGCTGGCGCGCGCAGGCGCCGGCCTGGCTGGCCGCGCTCGGCGGCGCGCCGCTCGCGTTGGCCGACACGCCCGGGCTGGTCGTCGCGCGCACGCTGGCCATGCTGGTCAACGAGGCGGCCGACGCCGTGCTCCAGGGCGTGTGCACGCCCGAGGGCGCCGACGCGGCGATGAAACTCGGCGTCAACTACCCGGCCGGGCCCTTCGAGTGGCTGTCGCGCTGGGGCGCCGGCGGCATCGTCGGCGTGCTGCAGGCGCTCGACGCCCACTACCGCGGCGAGCGCTACCGCGTCAGCCCCTGGCTGCGGCGGCAGGCTGCCGCGGGCGGCTGATCCGGCCTGCGTGAGCTGCTTCAGTGGCACGAGGGGCCGCCGTCGTCTGCGGCGGCTTCCTATGCGCAGGTCTACCGCGCCGCATCCGCCGACCCAGCTGACCTTGACCGATCTTCCCTGGCCATGCGGCGCGCGCCGATCCAGGCGTGGCGGTCTGCAGACGTGACAATCCCGAGGCTATGAAATTTTCCGAGTTCCATGCCGGCCAGGTCGTCGAGGCCGGCCCTTACCTCGTCACCGAGGACGAGATCCTGGCCTTTGCCCGCCAGTACGACCCGCAGTGGTTCCACACCGACCCGCAGGCGGCCGAGAAGGGCCGCTTCGGCGGGCTGATCGCCAGTGGCTGGCACACCTGCGCCATCGGCATGCGGTTGTTGACCGATGCGGCGCTGCAGGGCTCGGAATCCTTCGCCTCCCCGGGCCTGGCTTACGTCAAGTGGCTGCACCCGGTGCGCCCGGGCGACGCGCTGACGGTGCGCGCCACCGTGCTCGAGGTGCGCTGCGCCGCCAGCAAGCCCACGCTGGGCATCGTGCGCTGGCGCTGGCGCATGTTCAACCAGTCGGACGTCGAGGTGCTCGACCTTGAGGCCACCAGCCTGTTCGACCTCACCCGTCCAGCCCCCAACGCCCCGGGCGGCACGGACGATGCAAACGCCGCTGAAGCTGCTGACGCCGCCAAAGCCCCGGCCCAGGAGACCCGCCCATGACCCACGCCTACATCTGTGACGCCATCCGTACCCCCTTCGGCCGCTACGGCGGCGCGCTGTCCTCGGTGCGCGCCGACGACCTGGCGGCGATCCCGCTGAAGGCGTTGATGGCGCGCAACCCGACAGTGGACTGGGCCGCGGTGGCCGATGTGATCTATGGCTGCGCCAACCAGGCCGGTGAGGACAACCGCAACGTCGCCCACATGGCCACGCTGCTCGCCGGCCTGCCGGTGGACGTGCCCGGCGCGACGATCAACCGCCTGTGCGGCTCGGGCCTGGACGCGGTGGGCACGGCCGCACGTGCCATCCGCGCCGGCGAGGCGCTGCTGATGATCGCCGGCGGCGTCGAGAGCATGAGCCGCGCGCCCTTCGTGATGCCCAAGGCGGAAAGTGCATTCAGCCGCGCCAACGCGGTCTACGACACCACCATCGGCTGGCGCTTCGTCAACCCGGCCATGAAGGCGGCCTACGGCGTGGACTCGATGCCGGAGACGGCCGAAAACGTCGCCACCGACTTCAAGATCGAGCGCGAGGCCCAGGACCGCATGGCGCTGGCCTCCCAGCTCAAGGCCGTGGCGGCACAGAAGTCAGGCTTCTTCGATGCCGAGATCACCCCGGTGACGATCCCGCAGAAGAAGGGCGAAGCCGTCGTGGTCGCCCATGACGAACATCCCCGCGAGACCTCGCTCGAGGCCCTGGCCAAGCTCAAGGGCGTCGTGCGCCCCGATGGCACCGTGACGGCAGGCAACGCCAGCGGCGTCAACGACGGCTCATGCGCGCTGCTGCTGGCCAGCGAGGCCGCGGCTGCCCGCCACGGCCTGACCCCGCGCGCCCGCGTCGTCGGCATGGCCACGGCCGGCGTGCCCCCGCGCATCATGGGCATCGGCCCCGCGCCCGCCACACGCAAGGTGCTCGAACTCACCGGCTTGAGTCTGGCGCAGATCGACGTCATCGAACTCAACGAGGCCTTCGCCGCCCAGGGCCTGGCGGTGCTACGCGACCTGGGCCTGGCCGACGACGACGCGCGCGTCAACCCCAACGGCGGCGCCATCGCCCTGGGCCACCCCCTGGGCGCCAGCGGCGCCCGCCTGGCCACCACCGCCGTCAACCAGCTGCACCGCAGCGGCGGGCGCTACGCGCTGTGCACGATGTGCATTGGTGTGGGGCAGGGCATCGCGGTGGTGCTCGAGCGGGTTTGATCCATCGGCGCCCTGTTCGAGCCCTCACGACTCGGGTCACGAATCCCCGTAGCAGGCTGCGAGCGCAGTGCCGGACATCCCGCGCGAGACCGCACACGACCCCGAGCCAACCGGTCAGGCGACAAGCCCAGCTCTCTTTCACGCCGGCATGCGCGCGGCGCCGGATGCACCGGTAAAGAAGCGCAGTGATCCGAACGCCGCCCATCTGTCACGCAGGCAGGCACGCGGGGCCCGGTGCCCCCCGCAGCGAAGTAAAGGAGGAGCCATCGGCCTAGGGCCGATGGCGGGGGACATGAGCGGAGGGGGGCACCGGGCCTCGCGTGCTCGCGAGCCCTCCATCAGCGCCCTCCATCAGCGCCCTCCATCAGCGCCATCGACCCGCGCTCCCCGCAAGTCCCGCGCGAACCGTATGCGCCGTACCCCACCACACCCCACCGCGCACCAGCGACAATCCCGCTGCATCGACCCAGCCGCCCAGCCGCAGTGACCACCCCCCCGCCCGAGATCCTCGCCTACGGCGAGCCCATGGTCGAGTTCAACCAGACCGGGCAGCAGGACGGACGGCTCTACCTACAGGGCTTTGGCGGCGACACCTCCAACTTCGCGATCGCCGCCGCGCGCCAGGGCGCACGCGTCGGCTACCTGAGCGCCGTCGGCGACGACCCCTACGGCGCTATGCTGCGCCAGCTCTGGCAGGCCGAAGGCGTCGACGACTGCACCGTCGCCACCGACCCCCAGGCCTACACCGCCATCTACTTCGTCACCCACGACGCCGGCGGCCACCACTTCCACTTCTTCCGCCGCGGCTCCGCCGCCGCGCGCATGCGCCCTGAAGACCTGCCGCGCCAGGCCATCGCCGGCGCCCGCGTCCTGCACCTGTCCGGCATCTCGCTGGCCATCTCCGACGCCGCCTGCGACACCGGCTTCGCCGCCATCGACACCGCACGCGCCGCCGGCGTGGCCGTCAGCTTCGACACCAACCTGCGGCTGAAGCTGTGGTCGATCGACCGGGCCCGTGAGGTCATGACCGAAGCCCTGCGACGCTGCGACATCGCGCTGCCCAGCATCGACGACGTGCGCGCCATCACCGGCCTGGACGCCCCCGACGATCTGGTCGACCATTGCCTGGGCCTGGGCGCGCGCGTCGTCGTGCTCAAGCTCGGGACCGATGGCGCGATCGTCGCCAGCGCCACCGAGCGTCACCGCATCGCGCCGCATCGCTGCCGGCCGGTGGATGCCACCGGCGCAGGCGACACCTTCGGCGGCGCCTTCGTCGCGCGCTGGCTGGCCGGCGACGGGCTGGCGCAGGCCAGCCGCTACGCCGCCGTGGCCGCCGCGCTGTCCACCGAAGGATATGGCGCCGTCGAGCCCATCCCACGCGCTGACGCCGTACGCCTGGCGATGCAAGCAAGGACGATCTGAGATGAACCCATCGCCCAGACGGGTGCTCGTCACCGGCGGTACCAGCGGTATCGGGGCCGGCATCGCGCGCGCCTTCGCCGCGCAGGGCGACCGGGTCACCGTCACCGGCGCCACCGAGGCCGAGGTCGAGGCCGCAAGGGCGCATGCGGCAGGGGCGCACACCGGCGTGCAGGCGCAGGTGCTGGACGTGCGCGACGCGGCGGCCGTCGAGGCCTTGGTGCACGCGCTCGGCGAGCTCGATGTCGTCGTCAACTGCGCCGGCGTGATCCGTCGTGGCGCCGAGCACGACCCGTTGGCCTTCGCCGACACCGTCGACATCAACCTCAACGGCACGATGCGGGTCTGCGCCGCGGCGCGCGAGGGGTTGAAGGCCAGACGCGGCTGCGTCGTCAACACTGCCTCGATGCTCAGCTTCTTCGGCGGCGGCCTGGTGCCGGGCTACAGCGCCAGCAAGGGCGGCGTGGCGCAACTGACCAAGTCGCTGGCCATCGCCTGGGCGGCCGACGGCATCCGCGTCAACGCGGTCGCCCCCGGCTGGATCGCCACCCCGCTGACCCAGGCCCTGCAGGACGATGCGGCGCGCACGGCGCAGATCCTCGGCCGCACGCCGCTGGGCCGCTGGGGCACGCCCGAGGATGTGGCCGGGCCCGTGCTCTTCCTGTGCAGCCCGGCCGCGGCCTTCGTCACCGGCGTCGTGCTGCCGGTGGACGGCGGCTATCTGATCGCGTGAACCCACGAGAGGACGTCCCATGAGCCCGATCCTGCAACTCCCCGGCATCCAGCCCGAGATCGCGGTGCAGGCGATCCCCGACGACGAACGCGTGTGGGTGCCGCAGGCGCCGCAGGTGTGGTTCCGTCCTCTGCTGCTGAACACCGTCACCGGCAGCTGGTGCAATCTGCTGCGCGTGCGGCGCAGCGGCGTGCTGTCGCGCCACATCCACCCGTCCTGGGTCACCGGCTTCGTCCTGCGCGGCGCCTGGCGCTACCTCGAGCATGATTGGGTCGCGCGCGAGGGAAGCTTCGTCTACGAGCCGCCGGGCGAGATCCACACCCTGGTCGTCGATGACGTCGCGGCCGACGGCCGCGAGGGGGTGACCGAGATGATCACCTTCTTCAACATCCACGGCGCCATGGTCTACGTCGACGAGCAGGGCAAGACCACCGGCTACGAGGACGTGTTCACCAAGATCGAGATGTGCCGCCGGCACTACGCGGCCTGCGGGCTGGGTGGCGGTTACGTCGACCAGTTCGTGCGCTGAGCGCGCGATGCGCGCCGCGCTCCCGGGCGCCGTGGTTCAACCTGGGTTCAAAGGCTGAACCGCGCCGGTGCATAGCGGGTCGGGTCGATGTCGGGCGTGTGGCAGGTCATCAGGTCGGCCAGCAGCGCCGCCGAGCCCGCCGCCTGCGTCCAGCCCAGGTGCCCGTGGCCGGTGTTCAGGAACAGGCCCGGCACGGTCGTCGGCCCGATCAGCGGCACGCCATCCGGCACCATCGGGCGCAGCCCCGTCCAGGGGTTGGCTGCCGCGTCGGGCGTGGCGCGCACCAGCGTCGGGTAGACGCGCTCGAAATGACGCCTCAGGTTGGCGATGCGCGCCGGCTGCAGGCGCAGGTCGTGCCCGGTGAACTCCGCGGTGCCGGCGATGCGCACCCGGTCGTCCCCCACCGGCACGACGGCGACGTGCAGCGCCTCGTCGACGACGGCAATCTTGGGCAGCGCCTGCGGCGCCACGGCCGGCGTCAGCGTCAGCGAGTAACCCTTGGCCGGCCGGACTGGCAGTTTCAGGCCGGTGGCCCGGGCCAGGGCCGGGCTGTGGCTGGCCGCGGCCAGCACCACGGCGTCGGCCGGGCAGGCCTCGCCATCGGCCAGGCGCACGCCGCGCACCTCGCGTGAGGCGGCGGCGGTGGCTGGCAGCAGGCCCGCGACCGATCGTCCCCAGGCCAGACGCACGCCCCGCGCCTCGAGCCAGGCCGCCAGCGCGACGCAGTAGCGGTGCGCATCGCCGCGCACGTCGTCGGGGTTGAACACCACCCCGGCCAGATCGCCCGCCACGGGGGCCAACGCGGGCTCGTGCGCGACGGCCTGTGCCGTCGACCAGACCTCGAAGCGTCGCCCGTCGGGCGCCAGGGCACGTGCCCACTGCTGTCCTTGCTCGAAGGCCGCACGCTCACGGAACAGCATCAGCGATCCCGTGGCGTGACGCGCGTAGGCCGAGGGCTCGGGACCGGGCACGGCCGCCATCCGCTCGACGCTGTAGCGCGCCAGCAGCAGGTTGGCCCGGGTGTTGGCGAGAAAGCGCGGGCGCGACGATTCGCGCACAAAGCGCAGGCCCCACCCCATCAGCGAGGGCACGGCATGCAGGCGCAGCAGCGCCGACGCGTCCTCCTTGCCCAGGTCGCGCAGCAGCGTGCGCAGGATGCCCGGAGAGTTCCACGGCTCGGGCAGGCTTGGGTGCAGCAGCGCGCCGTTGGCGAAACTGGTCTCCAGGCCCGGGCCTTCGCGCCGTTCGAACACGGTGATGTCCCGCACGCCGCGGGCGTGCAGCGCGTGGGCAGCGGACAGTCCGGCCAGGCCGGCGCCGACGATGACGACTTTCATGGGGATGTGTCGGCCCCTGGGGTCGGGGCGGCATGGTGCACCGGCGCCTATGCTACCGGGAGGTCGAGGTCCTGCGGCCGTGTCCCACCGTGTGGAGGTGCCTTCCTGAGCGATGGCGCGGCGCCGTGGGCTGACCCGCTCGGTGTGCGGCCACGGCGCGCGGGGCCTTGCCGAGACGACGCGTCGCGCATGCTCGCGCCGCCGAGGTTGCAGAATCGGGCCCGATGAGCAAGGCCTTCACCAAAGAGAACGACGCCGCGCCGGAGGAAGAGGACGGCGACGCCGCGCTGCCGCCGCTGCCGGCAGGCACGCGCAACTACATGACGCCGGCCGGCTACCGCCGGCTGCGCGACGAACTGATGACGCTGCTGGACGACGAGCGGCCCCGGGTGGTCGAGACGGTCTCCTGGGCGGCGAAGAACGGCGACCGCTCCGAGAACGGCGACTACCTCTACGGCAAGAAGCGCCTGCGCGAGATCGACCGCCGCATCCGCTTCCTCACGCGCCGGCTCGATCAGGCCGAGGTGGCCGATCCCACCGTCCACCATGGCAGCGACCAGGTCTTCTTCGGCGCCACCGTGACCTATGCGAACGCCCGTGGCGAGACGCGCACCGTCACCATCAAGGGCATCGACGAGTCCGACAGCCTGGCCGGCGAGGTGAGCTGGATCTCGCCGATGGCCCGGGCCTTGCTGAAGGCGCGCGAGGGCGACGAGGTGCGGCTCGTCACGCCGGGCGGGGTGGAGACGATCGAGGTGCTGGAGGTGCGCTACCCGGCGGCCTGAGGCCGCCTTGTCACGGCTTGACCCGCCAGACCTTGCGCACCACCGGCGAGCGCCGCAGCGTGCGCATCACGTGGGCCAGGTGGACGCGGTCGCGCACCGCCAGCAGCAGGCGCAGTTCGGCGCTCTCGTTGAGCACCTCGTGGCCCATGTCGATGCGCGTGATGTCGGCCTCGGCGGCGCTGATCGACATCGCGACCGTGGCGAGCGCGCCCTTGGCGTTGTCGACGACGACGTTGACCGCGGTCTCGAAGGCGCGGCTGGTCTGCTCGGCCCATTCCACGTGCAGCCAACGCTCGCTGTCGCGCTCGAACAGGCGGCGCCCGGTGCGGCAGTCGGCGGTGTGCACGAGCAGGCCCTCGCCTTTGCCGAGGTAGCCCGTCACCGGGTCCCCGGGGATGGGGCGGCAGCAGCTGGCCAGCCGGATCGTGCTGTCCTGGCTGCCGTCGATGAACACCACACCCTGGCGCGGCAGGCTGTCGTCCACCAAGTAGTGACCGAGGGTGAGCGTGACGGCGTCAGGCCGGGTGCCGCGGTCGGCCATCATCTGCGCCAGTCGCTTGGCGACGATCACCGCGATCTTGCGGCCCAGGCCGATGTCCACGAGCAGTTCGGCCCGGTTGCGCACGCTGGCCCAGCGTGACACCTGTTGCCACAACGTGGCCGCGGTGTCGTCTTCGGGGTCGCCGGCTGGCATCTTCAGCCCCTCGGCGCGCAGTGCCTGCGCCAGCATCTTCTCGCCCAGCGCCAGCGATTCCTCCTGCTCCATCGTCCGCAGGAAGTAACGGATCTTGGCCCTTGCGCGGCCCGTGCGCACATGGTTCAGCCACGCCGGATTGGGACGCGCCCCGGGCGCGGTGATGATCTCCACGACGTCGCCGCTGTTCAGCTCGGTGCGCAGCAGCACCGGCTCGCCGTTGACCCGCGCGGCCACGCAGCGGTCGCCGACGTCGGAGTGGATGGCGTAGGCAAAGTCCACCGGCGTGGCCCCGCGCGGCAGCGCCAGGATGCGGCCCTTGGGCGTGAACACGTAGACCGCGTCCGGGAACAGGTCCACCTTGACGTGCTCGAGGAACTCGGCCGAGTCGCGCGTGTCGTCCTGGATGTCCACGAGCGACTGCAGCCAGGTCGTGCCCAGCGTCTGCGCATCGGGCCCCGGCGTGTCGCCGCGGCGGTCGAGCTTGTACATCCAGTGCGCCGCCACGCCGGACTCGGCCACGGCATGCATGGCCTCGGTGCGCACCTGGAACTCCACCGCCGTGCCCAGCGGGTTCAGCAGCGTGGTGTGCAGACTCTGGTAGCCGTTGGCCTTGGGCAGTGCGATGTAGTCCTTGAAGCGGCCGGGCACGGGCTTGTACAGCTGGTGCAGCACCCCCAGCGCCAGATAGCAGTCCGGCAGCGTGGGCACCGTGATGCGGAAGCCGAAGATGTCGTTGACCTGGGCAAAGCCCAGGCGCTTCTCGCACATCTTGTTGTAGATCGAGTAGACGGTCTTCTCGCGCCCGGCGATGCCGATGCGCATCTTGGCGGCGGCGAAGGCGCGCTCCACATCCAGCCGCACACGCTCGACGATGTCGCGCCGGTGCCCCCGCGCGCGCTGCAGCGCGGCTTCCACGGTGGCGTGGCGCCAAGGGTGGGCGTAGCGGAAGGACAGCTCCTGCAGCTCTCGGAAGGTGCGGTCCAGCCCCAGCCGGTGGGCGATGGGGGCGTAGATGTCGAGCGTCTCGGCAGCGATGCGCTGGCGCTTGGCGGGGGCCATCGCGCCCATGGTGCGCATGTTGTGCAACCGGTCCGCGAGCTTGATCAGGATCACGCGCACGTCGCGGGACATCGCCAGCAGCATCTTGCGGAAGGACTCGGCCTGGCCCTCCTCGCGCGTGTTGAACTGCAGGCGGTCCAGCTTGGTCAGGCCGTCGACGATCTCGGCGGTCGGCGCGCCGAAGCGCTCGATCAGCTCGACCTTGCCCACGCCGCAATCCTCCATCGCGTCGTGCATCAACGCCGCCATCAGCGCCTGCGCGTCCAGGCGCCACTCGGCGCACAACCCGGCCACGGCCACCGGGTGCGTGATGTAGGGCTCGCCGCTGGCGCGGTACTGGCCCAGGTGCGCCTCGTCGGCGAAGCGGTAGGCCTCGCGGACCTTCTTCAGATCGGCCTTGGACAGGTAGTGCAGGCGCTCGGTCAGGCCGGCGAAGGTGGTGGGCGCCTCGGTGGGCGGCACGGTGCGTGCCGCGGCCGGGCGGATGGCCTGAGGCAGCAGATCGACGGCGAAGGAACGCAGACCCATGGCCCGAATCTACCGCAGCATCAGCCCCGATGCTGCGCCACTGGGCCGACAGCCGCGTCGGCGCGTGGTCGGCGGTCCGCCCGCGGGATGTGGCGCGCCTGTTGCGCAGGCGGCGCAGAAACACCAAGGGCTCCCGAAGGAGCCCTTGCGTGCAGGCCTGGTGCGCTGGCCTGTTCAGGCCCGCCGCGTCTTAGACGTCAGATCGGCACCTTGCGCAGCATCTCGATGCCGACTTCGCCGGCGGCGATCTCGCGCAGCGCGGTCACCCCCGGCTTGTTGCGGGCCTCGACCTTGGGCGCGTGCCCCTGGCTCAGCATGCGCGCCCGATAGGTGGCGGCCAGCACCAGCTGGAAGCGGTTCGGGATCTTCTCGAGGCAGTCCTCGACGGTGATGCGGGCCATGGCCGTGTGTCCTGGAGTGGGGGGCAGGTTCAGATCAACCCGAGCGCGGAGAACACCTGCGAGCGGTTGCGCATCTGGGCGGCGTAGCGAAGACGCTGTGAGTGGACGACCGCTTTGAGGTCGAATAGCGCCGTTTCGAACAAGCTGTTGATTATAACGAAGTCGAAATGCCGGGCCTGGGCCACCTCATGCCGGGCATTGACCATGCGCGTGTCGATGACCGTCGGTCCGTCCTCCCCGCGACGGGTCAGTCGCTGGCGGAGCTCGTCCCAACTCGGCGGCAGGATGAAGATCAGCACGGCGTGCGGGAACAGCTCCTTGATCTGCAACGCCCCCTGCCAGTCGATCTCGAGCACGACGTCCTCGCCGCGCGCCAGCCGTGCCTCGATCGCGCGGCGCGAGGTGCCGTAGAGATTGCCATGCACCTGCGCCCACTCGAAGAACTCGCCGGCATCGATCATCTGGCGAAAGGCGGCCTCGTCGATGAACCAGTACTCGCGGCCGTCCTGCTCCTGGCCGCGCGGAGCGCGCGTGGTGTGCGATACCGAGACGGCGAGTCGGGCATCGAGCTCGAGCAGCGCCTTGACGAGGCTGGACTTGCCCGTGCCGCTCGGCGCGGCGACGCAGAACAGATTGCCTGGGGACTCCATCGTGGGGGCGCCCGCGGCGCGCGAGTGGACAGGCCCGCCAATATATATCGGCGCAGGGTCCGTGCCGGTGCAGGTGCAGGTGCAGGTGCAGGTGGCGGTGGCGGTGGCGGTGGCGGTGGCGGTGGCGGTGCCGGTGCCGGTGCCCGTGCGGGTGCGGGTGCGGGTGCGGGTGCAGGGGCCCATGCAGCGCTTCAGTTCCGAGCCGGCTTGGCCGATAAGGACAAGGACGGGGGTTGGAGCGCGCCGATCCCCGACCTCTGCCACTCGTCGCGAAACCGAATCCACGATGCACCTCACCCGCTCCCCACGTCCGCTGCCGGCCGTCGGACCGGCTGCCGCCGACGTGCGTCCAGCCCGCGGCGCCTGGCTCGCCGGGCTCGGGTGCGCGTGGCTGCTGGCGGCGGCGCCGGCGTGGGGGCAGGGCGTGATCGTGGTGTTCCCGGACGCGGTGGTGCAGTGCGACCCGCCCCCCTGTCCCGAGGGGCTGCAGGTGCAGACGGGCAACGCGCCCGCGCCAGCGGCCGCACCGGCGGCGGGGCCGACCAACGAGCGCCCGAGGGCGTCGGGCCCATCGCCTGCCCGTGTCCCTGCGCCTGCGCCCGCGCCGGCGCCAGTCACCAAGCCTGCACCCTCGCCGGCGCCCGTCACCCCGCCTGCGCCACCGCCAGTTGCCGCGCCCGCACCAACGCCCATGCCCGCGCCCGCGCCGGCACCCATGGTTGCGCCCGCATCCGCTCCGGCACCAGCTCCGGCACCAGCACCAGCACCAGCACCAGCACCAGCACCCGCCGCGCAGAATGCCGCTCAGAGCGCCGCAAGCGCATCGGCCCCCGCCGCATCGCGTGCCTCCGGCATCCGAATCCGCGACTGGCTGCGCGAAGCCGTCAATGCCCACCCTGCCATCCGCTCGGCCCTGCAGCGCGAAGGGGCCTCGCTGGCCGAGGTCGAGGTCGCGCGCTGGCAGTATTTCCCGACGCCTTCGATCGATTTCCAGTCGCGCGACGGTACGTCGGGCCGTGGCACCGGCTTCGTGCGCTTGCAGCAGCCCTTGTTCACCGGTGGACGTCTGGACCGCCAGCTCGATCGCGCCACGGCCGCGTCGCGCGCGAGCGGCATGGCGGTCGAGGAGGAGCGGCGCACGATCGCCCTGCGGGTGGTCCAGGCCACGGGTGATGCGCGCGCGGCGGCGCTGAAGCGGCAGGCCTATCGCGAGAGCGCGGCCAGCCATGTGGAATTCCTCGCCCTGGTGCAGCGGCGCGTCAACGAGGGCCTGTCGCCGCGGGGCGACATCGTGCTGGCGCGCACCCGCCTGGCCTCGGTGCGGGCCGACCTCGAGTCGGCCGAGGTGCAGCTCGACCAGGCGCTCAGCCGGCTCGAGCAACTGCTCGGCCGGCCCCTGGAGGCCGTCGAGTACGCGGCGCTGCGCGCCGATGACATCGACGACGCCAGCAGCGATTGGACGCTGCCCGCCGTGGACGACCTGGTGGCGTCGGCCCTGCAGGCCAGCCCCGCGGTGCGTCGGGGGCTGGCGCAACTCGAGGTGGCGCGTGCCGAGGCCGGGGTGGCGCGCGCCCGTCGCCTGCCCGAGGTCTATGTCCGCGCCGAGCACGCCCGCGACGGCGCCGGCTCCGGCCGGTCGCAGATCTATCTGGGCGTGAGCAGCAATTTCGGCGCCGGTCTGTCGGACCGCGCGACGCTGAGCGCGGCGGACCAGCTCGTCCAGGCCCAGCAGGCCGAGGTCGACGCCCGGCGCCTCGAAGTCGTCGAGCAGGTTCGCGGCGAGCACCTGTCCGCCGTGGCCGGCGATCGCCGCGTGAGTGTGCTGGCCGACTCGGCCAACTTCTCGGCCACCGTGGTCCAGGCCTGGCGACGCCAGTTCCTGGCCGGACGCAAGACCTGGCAGGACCTGATGAATGCCGCGCGCGAGAAAGCGCAAGCCGATGTCGCCCTGGGCGAAGCGACGGCCGCGCGCTGGGTGTCCGTGCACCGATTGCGGCTATTGACCGAAGATCTCGAAGGATTTATCAGCCCGTTGCAAGCGGATGCAACTACGATACCCGGTTCCTCGACACCATGAGCATGCAGCCGGACACCCCGCAGCAGCAGGCGCAGACACAGGCGGCGTTTGCCGTCGTGATGCGTCTGGCGCAACTGCGCCGTGAGCCGCTGGACGGCCTGGCGGTGCGGGGTGTGCTGGAGCACTGCACCGCTGACCAGCCACCCACCGAGATCGTCGAACACCTGGCGCAGCAGTTGAACCTGTTCGCGCCGGCCTGGCAGAAGCAGCCCGACGAAGGGCGCCTGCCGAT
>Ga0172376_10003021_pt1 | contig 20200 bp, 13 predicted proteins | sample Lak35m_FD_121114 | JGI IMG/M metagenome (GOLD analysis project Ga0172376, IMG submission 121114) | Freshwater microbial communities from Kabuno Bay, South-Kivu, Congo - kab_092012_35m | ecosystem: Environmental > Aquatic > Freshwater > Lake | place: Democratic Republic of the Congo: South-Kivu... | reverse complement strand
TTCGGCAGCTCCTGCGCCTTGCCGCCGTAGGTGATGTGCGCGCGGTCCACCTGCTGCGGCACGACCTGCGCGAGCAGCTTGCCCAGCGCCTCGCCCAGCGCCATGTAGGGCTTCACCTGCTCGTAGGTGCGCGCGTCGAGGAACGGCAGGTTCACCGCGTTGCGCACCTCGCCGGTGAGCAGATAGGCCGTGATGACCTCGGCCACCTCGATGCCGCACTTCTCCTGCGCCTCCTCGGAACTTGCGCCCAAGTGCGGCGTGAGGATGAGCGACGGGTGCTTGCGGAACGGATGGTCCGCCGCCATCGGCTCGACGCAGAACACGTCCAGCGCGGCGGCGGCGACCTTCTTCGAGTCGAGCGCGGCCAGCAGGTCGTTCTCCGCGATGATTTCGCCACGCGCGCAGTTTACGATGCGCACCCCGGGCTTCATCTTCGAGAACGCCGAGGTGTTCAGCATGCCGCGCGTCTGCTCCGTCACGGGCAGGTGGACGGTGATGAAGTCCGCGTGCTCGTAAATCGCGTCCACGTCCGAGGCCAGCTCGAAGCCGAGCGACTTCGCGCGGCCCTCGGTCAGGAACGGATCGTAGGCCAGCACCTTCATGCCGAAGGCCAGCGCGCGCTTGCCCACCTCGGTGCCGATGCGGCCCGCGCCCAGCACGCCGAGCGTCTTGCCGTGCAGCTCGACGCCCATGAACAGCTTGCGGTCCCACTTGCCCGCGACCATCGAGCCATGCGCCTGCGGCACCTTGCGCGCGAGGTTTAGAATCATCGCGAAGCTCAGTTCCGCCGTGGTGAGCGTGTTGCCGGCGGGCGTGTTCATCACCACCACACCGCGCTGCGTGGCGGCCTCCACGTCCACGTTGTCCACGCCCACGCCGGCGCGGCCCACGACGCGGAGCTTGGCGGCGGCTTCGAGGACTTTCTTCGTCACCTTCGTCTCCGAACGCACGACCATCGCCTCCACGTCGGCGACGATGGGCAGCAGCTCCGCCTCGGAGAGCCGCTTGTCCAGCACCATGACCTGGAACTCGGGCCGCTGTCGGAACAGCTCAATGCCCTTCGGCGAAATCGGGTCGCAAATCAGAACCTTCATAATCAGGGCGCGGACTCTAGGAGAGCACCGCGGGCGGGTCAAATGTTCATCGGGTTGAAACTTCGTGCCTGAACCCCGGCGTTGCGTCATGCTGGCGCGCATGAGTGCGCCGCGCCAGATCCGCAACGTCGCGCTGGCCGGCTTCATGGGCGTGGGCAAATCGTCCGTGGGCCGGCTGGTCGCCGCCGAGTTGCAGTTCGAGTTCGTGGACACGGACGAGGTCATCGAGGGCCGGACCGGCGTGAAGGTCGGCGAGATTTTCGCGCAGCACGGCGAGGCGGCGTTCCGCCAGTTCGAGGGCGAGCTGGTCGCGGAGATGGCCGCGTGGAGCGGGAAGGTCATCTCGACCGGCGGCGGATTGATCGTGAACCCGGATAATCTCGCCAGCCTCAAGGCGCACGCGCTGGTCGTCTGCCTGTGGGCCACGCCGGAGACGATTTACCAGCGCACGAAGCACCAGACGCACCGGCCGTTGCTTCAGACCGCCGACCCGCTGGCGAAAATCCGCGAGCTGCTCGCCGCCCGCGAGGCCGCCTACAAGCAGGCCGATGTGCTGGTGAGCACCGAGCAGCGCTCCATCAAGGAAATCGCCGCCCATGTGCTGCACAACTTCCGCGCGGCGCTGAACCACCCGCCGCGACTGTGAAGGCGGCCATCCGCCAGCGCGCCCGCGAGCTGGGGTTCGACGACTGCCGGTTCACCGCCGCCGCCGCGCCGGAGCACGCCGCGCAGTTCCAACGCTGGCTGGCCGAAGGCCGGCACGGCGAGATGACGTGGCTGGCACGGAGCGCCGCCAAGCGCGTCGAGCCGCAGCTTGTGCTCGCGGGGGCGAAATCGCTCATCACGCTTGCGGTCAGTTACGCCCGCGCGGAGGAAGTAATCAGTAATCAGTGTTCAGTATTCAGTGGGCCGCGTCCGCCAGCCTTACTGAATACTGAACACTGTTTACTGAACACCGGCGTCGTCGCCCGTTACGCCCGCTTCGCGGACTACCACGACGTGCTGGCCGCGCCGCTGCGCGACCTGACCGAGTTTGTGAGCACGCAAGGCGGGGCGGACGCCCGCTCGCTCTGGTATGTGGACACCGGCCCGCTGCTGGAACGTGATCTCGCGCAGCGCGCCGGGCTGGGTTTCATCGGCAAGCACACGAATCTCATCAGCCGCCGGCTCGGCAACTGGTTCTTCCTCGCGGAAATCATCACCACGTTGGAGCTGGAACCGGACGCGCCGGAGAAGAACCGTTGCGGCTCCTGCACGCGCTGCATCACCGCCTGCCCGACGGAGGCCATCACCGCGCCGTTCCAGCTCGACGCCCGCCGCTGCATCTCCTACCTGACCATCGAGCTGAAAGGTTCCATTCCCGTTGAGCTGCGCCCGGCCATCGGCGACCGCATCTACGGCTGCGACGACTGTCTCGCGGCCTGCCCGTGGAACAAGTTCGCGCAGGCAGGCCGCTTGATGCGAGAGCACGCCCGCCCCGCCCTGACCCAGCCGGACCTGCTGGAGTTGCTGGCACTCGATGACGCCGGCTTCAAACGCCGCTTCGCCGGAACACCGATGTTGCGCACCAAGCGTCGCGGCCTGCTGCGCAATGTCTGCGTGGCGTTGGGGAATGTGGGGGACGCGACTTCATTGCCGGCTTTGGAGAAGGCGGCTTCAGACCCAGAACCGCTTATTGCCGAACACGCGCGCTGGGCGGTGGAACAGATCGGAACGCGTCTGCGGGCGACGTCTTGAAGTCACTTCCGCGCGAAGATGCGGTTGGCCTCTTCCAGCGTCTCCTTTGACCCGATGTCATACCAGATGCCGGGCACGGTCCAGGTGAAGACTGGCGTGCGCGGGTAGAGCCACTGGATGAGCCGGCCAGGCTGGTCGGGGTTGTTGCCCTCGGCGAGGTATTGGGCCACGAGTGGGAGCGTGGCCCGCGGGTAGTAGTAGAGCGCGATGCCGATAAGCGTGCTGGCGGGCTGCTCGGGCTTCTCCTTGAAGTCCGTGATGACCCCGTCGCGGTTCACGGCGACGACTCCGTATTTCTTGGCCGCCTCGATGCGCTCCACGTCATACACGCCCAGCACCGGCGCATTCTTCGCGCGGCAGAACTCGCCGAACGCGCCGAGCTTCTCGCTGAACAGGTTGTCGCCCGCCACCACGATGAGGTCGTCGTCCACGCGCTCCTGCTGAAGCGCCAGGTTCAGGTCGCCGATGGCCCCGAGCTTGTTGGAGTCGTCGGTCGAGCCGTCGTTGATGATGGTGAAGGCAAAGTGCGCGCGTTGGCCGTAGTCGTCCGCCCATTTCTGGAAGTGCCCGGCGAACTTTGCGTTTGTCACCACATGCACGCGGTCAATCCCGCCGATGGCGGCGAGGTTGTCCATCACGTAGTCAATCATCGGCTTGCCGGCGACGGGGAGCAGCGGCTTGGGCTGCGTGAGCGTCATGGGATAAAGGCGCGTGGCGTAGCCGGCGGCGAGGATCAGGACTTGCATCGCGCAGGGTTGTAGGCGCAACGCCCGGCCGTGTCAAAAGCAAGCCGCGTCGGCGAGAGGCGCAGTTACCCCGCGTTCCGGCGGCTTGACCGGCGAAACCGCCGGCGTAGTCTGCCTCCGAATCGGGGAGCCAACCGGTCGCGAGTGCGACGAAGGCTGAGAGGGCCGCGCGGGAGCGCAGCCGACCCATTGAACCTGCTCCGGGTAATGCCGGCGAAGGGATGCGCCAGTCCGGCCCCCTTCCCCCTTCCCGAAGCAGGCAACGCGGAAACGCGCGGTGACTTTGAACTTTGAACCTGAAACATTGAACTCCCCATCGCCATGATCGCCGACCCCCGCACTTCCTTTGAACCCCACAGCAGCGAACAACTGCCCGCCAGCAAAAAGATTTACGTCCCTGGCGCGCTGCACAAAGGCGTCCGCGTGCCCATGCGTGAGATCGCCGTCACCGACACGAAGTCGTATACCGGGGCGGTCACGCCGAATGATCCGGTGCGAGTTTATGATTGTTCCGGTCCGTGGGGCGACCCAGCGTTTACCGGCACGTCCGAGCAAGGGCTGCCCGCGCCGCGCCGCGACTGGATTCTCCAGCGCGGCGATGTCGAGGAGATTGATGGGCGTGAAGTGAAGCCGCAGGACAACGGCTATCTCTCCGGCAAACACGCCGAATACGCCAGCAAGGCGGAGAAGAATCGGCTCGTGGAATTCCCCGGACTGACCAGCCAGCGCCGTCGTCCGCTTCGCGCCAAGGCTGGCAAGATTGTCACGCAACTCGCCTACGCCCGCGTGGGCATCATCACGCCCGAGATGGAATTCATCGCCATCCGGGAGAACCTCCGAAGTGCGGACTGCGGAATTCGGATTGCGGAATTGAGCGGCGACATTGTCCGGAACGATTTGAACAAGCAACACGCCGGCAGCGCGCAACACTCCGCACTCCGCACTCCGCACTCCGCATTCACTCCGTCCGTTTTTTCCCGCTTTCCCCAGAGAATCCCGAAAGAGATCACGCCCGAGTTCGTCCGCTCCGAAGTCGCCGCCGGCCGCGCCATCATCCCGAACAACATCAATCACCCCGAGTCCGAGCCGATGATCATCGGGCGCAACTTCCTCGTGAAGATCAATGCCAACATCGGCAACAGCGCCGTCGCGTCCAGCATCGAGGAGGAGGTCGAGAAGATGCGCTGGGCCAGCAAGTGGGGCGCGGACACCGTCATGGACCTTTCCACCGGCAAGAACATCCACGCCACGCGCGAGTGGATTCTCCGCAACTCCCCCGTGCCCATCGGCACAGTGCCGATTTATCAGGCGCTCGAAAAAGTCGGTGGCAAAGCCGAGGACCTCACGTGGGAGATTTTCCGCGACACCCTCATCGAACAGGCCGAGCAAGGCGTGGATTACTTCACCATTCACGCCGGCGTATTGCTGCGCTTCGTGCCGCTCACGGCAAATCGCATGACCGGCATCGTGTCGCGCGGCGGCAGCATCCTGGCCAAATGGTGTCTCGCGCATCACCAGGAAAATTTCCTCTACACCCACTGGGACGACATCTGCGACATCATGGCCGCGTATGACGTTTCGTTCAGCATTGGCGACGGATTGCGTCCGGGCTCGATTGCCGACGCCAACGACCAGGCGCAATTCGGCGAACTCGAAGTGCAGGGCGAACTCACCAAACGCGCGTGGGCCAAAGGCGTGCAAGTGATGAACGAAGGCCCAGGCCACGTGCCCATGCACATGATCGAGGAAAACATGGCGAAGCAACTGGAGTGGTGCAGCGAAGCGCCGTTCTACACGCTCGGGCCGCTCACCACCGACATCGCGCCCGGCTACGACCACATCACCAGCGGCATCGGCGCGGCGATGATCGGTTGGTATGGCTGCGCCATGCTCTGCTACGTCACGCCCAAGGAACACCTCGGCCTGCCGAACAAGAAAGACGTGAAAGACGGCGTCATCGCCTACAAGATCGCCGCGCACGCCGCCGATTTGGCGAAGGGCCATCCCGGCGCGCAATACCGCGACAACGCGTTGAGCAAGGCGCGCTTTGAATTCCGCTGGGAAGATCAATTCAACCTCAGCCTCGACCCCGTCACCGCGCGCGAGTTCCACGACGAGACCCTGCCGCAGGAAGGCGCCAAGACCGCGCACTTCTGCTCCATGTGCGGCCCGCATTTCTGCTCGATGAAGATCACCGAAGACGTCCGCAAATACGCCGCCGAACAAGGCATCGCCGAGGAAGAGGCGCTCATGAAGGGAATGGAAGCCAAGTCGAAGGAGTTCGTGGAAAAAGGCGCGGAGGTTTACGCGAAGGCGTGATTCCGTCGGAGTGCGGCTGTGTGGACCGCAGCAAGTTGTTGGCTTCCCCCCCCGGCTTCTGCTTCGGGTGTGGAAGGAGCGCGCAAGACGGAACCGTTTCACCGGCTTTCGGATGCTGTGGCAGGCAAGCCGTTGAAACGGCTGCCTACACCCCCACCAGCGGCAGCGAGTTGCTCGCGGGCAGGGCCATGTGCTCGGTGTCTTCCAGCGGCGGCATGTCCAGTTCGTCGCGCCGGAGGATGCGCGTGTCGTCCAGCGGCGTGACCAGGTCCTGCATGAAGCGGCGCAGGCTCTCGGTGTTCGGGCCGACGCGGTTGATGAAGAGGTAGCGCTCCACGTCATCCATCATCGCCTCGGCGCTGGGATAGCGCTTCGCCGGGTCGCGTTCCAGCGAGCGCTGGAGAATCTGGCACAGCTCCGGGTCAATGCGGCTGTCCAGCACCGCAAAGTCCGGCAACGGCGCTTCAGTGATGCGGCGGCGGGTGTCGTCGAGGTTTTCGCCGGCGAAGGGATTGTGGTTGAGCAGCAGCGTCGCCAGCGCCACGCCGGCGGTGAACACGTCCGAGCGCAAATCCAGCGCCTTGCCGGTGATTTGCTCGGGACTCATGAAGTCCGGCCGGCCCACGATCACATCGGGGCTGTCCTTGGGCAGGAAGCCGCGCGCGCGGGCGATGCCGAAGTCGGTGAGCTTCACGTCGCCCTGGAAGCTGACGAGGATGTTGCGCAAGTGCGCGTCGCGATGCACGAGGCCGAGCGGCTTGCCGTCGTCGCCGCTGAGACCGTGCGCATACGCCAGCCCGCGCAGCACGCGATGGACGATATAGACCGCGAAGTCCCGCGGCAGCCGCGCGCCCTGCGACGCCAGCCGCGCCAGCAACTCCTGGCAGTTCAGCCCGTGGACGAACTCCATCACGATGAAAATGTGGTTGGAGGTGCGGCCGAGATTATAGACCTGCGCGATGTTCGGGTGGACGAGCCGCGCCACCAGCCGCGCTTCGCCGATGAACGCCTTCACCACCTCGGATTGCCCGGCGGTGGACGGCTCGATGAGCTTGAGCGCGACCTTTTTGGCGAAGCCATACGCGCCGATTTGCTCGGCCTCATACACCACGCCCATGCCGCCCTTGGCGATGAGCTTGCCCAGGCGGAAGCGCGCCGAGGCCTTCAGCTCCTCGCCGTCATCCACCAAACCGCGAATCAAATCTACGAAACTAGCCATGTCTCAAAATCTCTGCCGTCAGTGGGCGTCCGCGAACGGGGATTGGTTCTAACCGGTCGCGTCCTTGACGCCACGACGCGGGAACAGTGCACGAGCACGGCACATTGCACAAGTCTCGGGTTGTGGTCGCAACCTTCAGGTTGCGAATCGAATGTCACGCGCAGGCTGAAGCCAGCGACTACGCGGAGCGGAACCTCCGTGCTTCAAGCCGGTTGCGTCTGAAGCGTGGTTCCGCCCAGCGGCGCGGTTTCGTGGAAATGGCCGAAGTGCCGGAACTTCCCGTAACGTTGCCGGAGCCGCTCACTGACCGAGAGCGCGTCGAGCTGGGCCAGGCTTTTGAGCAGGTGCTTCTGAATCGTGGCGGCGGTCGTGGTCAGGTCGTTGTGCGCGCCGCCGAGCGGCTCGGGGACGATTTCGTCCACGAGGCCGAGGTCGAGCAAGTCCTTCGCGGTGATTTTTAGCGCCTCGGCGGCCTTGGACGCGGCGGCGCGGTCCTTCCACAAAATCGCCGCGCAGCCTTCCGGGCTGATGACCGAGTAATATGAGTTCTCCAAGATCAGCACCCGGTCCGCCACGCCGATGCCCAGCGCGCCGCCGGAGCCGCCCTCGCCGATGACCACGGCGATGATGGGCACTTCGAGCAGCGTCATCTCGCGCAAGTTGACCGCGATGGCCTCGGCGATGTGCCGCTCCTCCGCGCCGATGCCGGGATACGCGCCCGCCGTGTCAATCAGCGTGATGATGGGCAGGCCGAACTTGTCCGCCAGGCGCATGAGCCGGAGCGCCTTGCGGTAGCCCTCCGGGTGCGCGGAGCCGAAGTTGCGCAGGATGTTTTCCTTCGTGTCGCGACCCTTCTGCGTGCCGATGACCATGACGGGCCGCCCCGCCAGCTTCGCGAAGCCCGCGACCATCGCGCGGTCGTCGGAGTAAAGCCGGTCGCCGTGCAGCTCGGAGAAGTCCGTGAAGACCGTGCGGAAGTAATCCAGCGTGTAAGGCCGCTTGGGATGCCGCGCCAGCATGACCCGCTGCCACGGCGTGAGGTTCAGGTAAATCTGCCGCCGCGTCTCCTCCATCTTGCGCTCCATCTGCTGGACCTCCTCGTCGAGGTTGATGCCCATGGCGTGCTTCTCCGGGTGCTTCTTCAACTCGTCGAGCTTGCGCTGCAACTCGATGATGGGCTTCTCGAACTCGAGCTGATGTTTCATGCGCCGGCGAGTTTAGGGAGCGTGCGCGGCAGTGGCAACGCGAATTCCGGCGCGCAACTGCGTGCGTTGACAGCCGCTTGCTCTGGCTTCTAGCCTGCCCGCCATCAACCATGAAACAACTGCCGCACCTCCAGTCCCGCCGTGAGTTTCTCGCCTCCTCCACCGCCCTGACCGCCGGCGCGCTGGCCGGCTGTGCGACGCCTGACACTCCCTTGAAACAAGGCTTCATTGACGCCCATGTCCACGTTTGGACACCGGACACGACCGCCTTCCCACTCGCCGACGGTTATCAAAAGTCGGCGATGCAGCCGCCGAGCTTTACGCCGGAGGAGTTGCTCGCCATCGCGCGGCCCAACGGTGTCTCGCGCGTCGTGCTCATCCAGATGAGCTTCTACCGCTTCGACAACCGCTACATGCTCGACGCCATGCGCCGTTTCCCTGGCGTGTTCGCCGGCGTGGGCATCGTGGACGACAAGGCCGCGCGCCCGCAGGACGCGATGCGCGAACTGGCGAAGCAGGGCGTGCGTGGCTTCCGCATCAGCCCCGGCTCGCAAACGGTGGACGCCTGGCTCGGCTCGCCCGGCATGGCGGAGATGTGGCGGTGCGCCGCGGACGACCGCCTCGCCCTCTGCCCGCTCATCGGCCCGAACGCGCTGCCCGGCATCGCGACGATGTGCGCGAAGTTCCCGCGCACCCGCGTGGTGATAGACCACTTTGCGCGCATCGGCGTGAGCGGCGAATTCCTTGAGGCCGACATCGCCGCCCTCTGCGCGCTGGCGAAGTTCCCGCACGTCCATGTGAAGGCGTCGGCCTTCTACGCGTTCGGCCAGAAACGCGCTCCCTACCTCGACTTCGGCCCGATGATTCGCCGACTCCGCGACACCTTCGGCCCTCAGCGCCTCATGTGGGCCACCGACTGCCCCTACCAAGTCCAGCGCGGACACACCTACGCTGACTCTGTCGCACTCATCCGCGACCGGCTCGGCTTCCTCTCGGCCCGCGACCGCGACTGGATGCTCCGCCGCACGGCGGAAAAGGTGTTTTTCACCTGAAATCACCTTCTCCCTCGCCCCCATCGGGGGAGGGTCAAGGTAGGGCCGCGTTGCCGCGCGGCCTCGGTCGTGGGTTCATGCTGGCCGACCAGCAGGTCGGCCCTACCCGGATTGAGTGTCAGGCTGGAAGCACTGCCTTACTGCGCCTGCGGATAGCGCCACACCAAATCGCCCGTCTCCTCGCCTACATTCGTCGTGCCGCTGGGTTTGGTCTGGAGCGGCGCGGCGTGGTCATCCTTGCCATCGAAGCCGATGGACCAGAGGACGAAGCCCTGCTCGCCCTCGCGCCGGTAGCGCATGGGCTGGCCGTCGAAGAGGTCGTGCGGCAGGCGGTCGAGGAACTCCGGCACCAGCGCGTCCAGCCGCTCCGGGTAGGCGCGGTGCCGGAGCCAGTGGCGTTCGAGGGCACAGGCGAGGCGTCCGTGGTCGAGGTTGGTCTGAAGGCGGACGCACTTGGCGGCGGTTTTTGTGAACGTGCCTTCCACGTTTTGCAGCGGCCAGATGCGGTCGAACCAGAGCTTTGGCGGGATGCCGGGCTGGTTCTGCCAGGAGACGCGACGGCGTTCCGAATTCACAAATGTCGGGGTCAGGCATTCGAGCATCACGGTTTCCTCGCGAACCAACCATTGGTAGAACCAACCAGCGGGGGCGTAGCGGACCACCCAACGATTGATGTCACGTCCGTTCTTAAGCACCCGCTCATCGTGCATTCCAACCACGTTCTCCAACTCCGCGACCGCTTTCTCCGCCAACGCCCGGTTGCGCTCCATTTTGCTCAACTGGTCGGCCATGAACGCCGCTTCACTCCGCACACTGAACTCCCAGCTTCGGAGCTTGTTGGCCGAGCGGAGCAGTTCGTCAAGACGGCGCAGATGCCGGTCCTCCCAGCGATGGCGAGCTGTGCCATGCGCAGCTGCCCCGAGCGTGATGGCTTGCATGGCAATTTGAACGAGTTGGGAAATCACAAACGGCTCGCGCTCCAGTGATTCGCAGAGCCGCCATGCGCTCTCCACGTCCCGGAGAGCGGCATCGGGCTGACCAGCTTCCAAGCGCGCGGTTACGCGCAGCGTGAGCAGCGAAGTGATGTTCTTCAGATTTGCCAAGTGCGGAAGAAGGATACTGCCCGGAAGCTCATTATCAATTTTCAGTGGAAACTGGCTATGTGGCCGGGCCAGGGCTTCTTCGAGCTGCACAAGTGCTGCCTCGTGGCGGGATAGATAGCGCAAGACTTCGAGCGCCGGGTTTGCCTCAGGTGGAGTCGCGGCGAAGTTGATGTCGAGCCGATAGAAGTCTTGCCAGAGGGCGAGGTCGGCAAGCACGACGCCGTTGGTGCGGTTCTGTGTGCCGGAGTTAGCTGGCATTGGCCATTGCTTCTGCGGGAGAACCTTGTTGGCTCGTTGCCAAAGTTCTTGCGGGTAAATGGTCAGATTGCGAAGTCGCTCCATCCCATTCGTGTCGCGCCAAGTGGGCATGCCGTCGGCACCCAAGGTGTAATCGAAGACCGGTTTGAAGAGCGGGTGCATCGCCATGTTTTGCTCGTCGGGCACGGTCGGCGGCATGACTTCGGCGATGGAGAACTTCACGCCCTTGGCTTCCCACCCGGCGCGGAAGCGTTCCCATTGACGGCGACCGCGCCAGTTTTCCTCGGCGTAGAAGAGAGCAATCAGCGTGGCGAGCACGGCTGCGGCGAAGAGGCTTTGGCGCAGCGCAACGCGCCAGAATTCGCGCCTGCCCAGCGCGCGGAAGACGCCCCATAGGACGAGCAGCAGCAGCAGCGAGGTCCACAGCAGCAGGAGTGCGAGAGAGAGTCGGAGCGCCATGCCCGAGTCGCTTTGCCAGCCCTTCCCAAAGGCGAACAACGCCGTGGAGGCGAGCGCGGCGACCAGCCAGACCCACGTCCAAAACCGGCGGAAGCGCAGCCTCCCCGCGTCCGATGTTTCGCTCGCCCGACCACACCACTTCCACCAAGAAAGAAGCAACAGTGCGAACGGAGCCAAGCTGAGCACGGCCAGATGGCCGAAGGCAAAAGTGTCGTTCGGGAAGACCAGCGCACAGCCGAGGTAGGCGAGGCCAACCGCCAGCAGCGCAGCGCGCCACCAGTTCACGCGCGGCGGCGGGGCGACGGGTTGTGGGGAGAGCGGTTCAGTCATGAGCGGGATTATGGAGTGCGCCGGCAGAGCGCAGCGGCGACGGCGCTTTCGAGCGGACGGGGAGGCATCGTGTTGCCGAATGCTGGCGGGCGGTCGAAAAGCGGTGTCGCGCTGCGCTTGCCACCGCACTCCAAGACGCGGTGGTGGTGAGCGGAGTGCTTTGGAGTGCGGTGACTCGTCACCGCTTTCCGCAGGCGGCTGGCCGCCGTCGAAGTTCGCCTGGGGTTCCCATCTCGCGGACGCTTCGGCTCGCGCCAGCCGGAAGGTGCGCGGCCTGTTCCACCGCCTGTGAGCCTCCACGGCGACAAGTCGCCTCGCGAAAGCGGCGAGAACTCGCCGCACTCCAAGGCGCGGCGGTGAGCGGGCACGCTGTTCACGCGATTTCCTCCTCGCGGCGGACGGCGGGGCGCAACTCGCTGCGCGGAGTGGGCGGAAGGACGGGCGCGGGTTGCGCACGCGGGCGGGGCGGGGCGACGGGTTCGGGCGGAAAGAGTTCGGCGAGGAGTTTTTGCTGCTCACGCCAGGCGTAGGGCATCACGGGCAGGGCGCTCGCGCTGGCGGTGTTGGGCGCGGAGCGGTCGCGCGTGGCGAGGTTCAAGGCGAGCAGCAACACCCACACGGCGGCGAGACCGGCCCAGGCTTGCGGGCAGGGCCAGAGCAAGTCCCGAAGTTGAGGGTTGAGGGTTGAGGGTTGAGAGGCGCGTGCCGGCGACTTGCAGTCGCCGTCGGAGGCCATTGCCGAAGCCAGGGACGGCGATTGCAAATCGCCGGCACGGGGGAGGATTTCGTCGCGCCACTCGGCGGGGACGGGGCGGAGGGGCTGGCGGGAGAGGCGTTGCTCGAAGGGGTCGGGGTTCATGGGAGTTGGCCGCGAAAGGGCGCGGAGAATGCAGAGAAGGAAGGGGGAAACGTCCAACGTCCAACGCTCAACTTCCAACTTTCAACGGGGGCGACGGGCGTTCGAGCACGACTTTGGACTTTGGACGTTGAACGTTGGACGTTGAGCGTTTGCCTTGCTGCCTTCATTTGATTTCGTCGTAGAGGGGACGCAGGCGGGCGCGGAGTTTGTCTAGGCCGTAGCGGTGGCGGCTGGCGGCGGTGTTGAACGGGATTTCCAGCGCGGCGGCAATCTCCTCGAAGGTCAGGCCTTCCCAGAGTTTCAGATGCACGACGGTGCGTTGCTCGACGGGCAGTTCACCGAGCGCCTCGGCGAGCTGGCGGCGGAAGGCGGCTTCGTCCGGGTCGGTGGTGGAGGCGAATGGTGTGACGGTATCGGTGGCGAACTGTTCGTGGTTACGCTCGCGCGTGCCTCGGCGGCGCATCTGGTCAATCGCCGCGTGATGCGCGAGGCGGAGGAGGAAGCCGCGTTCGTCACGGATGTCGCGGAGCAGCTCGGGCCGGGCGGCGAGCTTGCGGAAGACTTCTTGCAACACATCCCGCGTGTCGGCCTCGTGGCGCGTGACGTTCAGTGCGAAGGCGAAGAGCGCCGACGCGTGCTCGTCGTAGAGGCGGGCGAGGTCCGGGGGCGGCATCTCTGCAAGAGGACGCCGCTGCGAAGGGGATTTGTCTAGTGGGAAGGGGGAAGTAATCAGTGTTCAGTTTTCAGTAACCAGTGGCGTGCGGCAGTCCTTCCCCGACTGAAGACTGAACACTGATTACTGAACACTTCACCTGATTTCAGTTCCGCCTCCTGACCTCGGCGGCTACGCGAGGACTTCCTTCACCACATGGCCATGCACGTCGGTGAGGCGGTAGTCGCGGCCGTCGAAGCGGTAGGTGAGCTTCTCGTGGTCGAGGCCGAGCTGGTGGAGGATGGTCGCGTGCAGGTCGTGCATGTGGACCTTGTTCTCGACGGCGAGGTGACCGAAATCGTCGGTCGCGCCGTAGCTGGTGCCGGGCTTGAAGCCGCCGCCCGCGAGCCAGACGGTGAAGCCGCCAGCGTTGTGGTCGCGGCCCGTGCCGTTCTTCTCCGCGTAGGGGGTGCGGCCAAACTCGCCGCCCCACCAGACGATGGTGTCCTCCAGCAGGCCGCGCGCCTTCAAGTCTTCCAGCAGGCCGGCGATGGGCTTGTCCACGGCCATCGCGTGGTCCTTGTGCTTGGGCATGTTCGAGTGCTGGTCCCAAGCGGGGTTCGCCGTGTTGTCGCCGTAGGTGACCTGGATGTAGCGCACGCCGGACTCGACGAGGCGGCGGGCCATGAGGCACTGGCGGCCGAAATTGTCGGTCTTGGCCTCGCCGATGCCGTAGAGCTTCTTGGTGGCCTCGGTTTCCTTGCTCAAGTCGAGCGTGTCGGGCGCGTTGTTCTGCATGCGCCACGCGAGTTCGTAGCTGGCGAGGACGGCTTCAAGCTCGGCGTCGCCGGGGGATTTCCTGAGCTGCTCGGCGTTGAGTTCCTGGAGGAAGTCGAAGCTGCGGCGCTGCTCGGCGGGCGAGAGTTTCGGATTGGTCAGGTTGCGGATGGTGGACTCGATGATGGGCGTGCCGGCCTTGCCGATGCCGGTGCCCTGGAAGACGGGCGGCAGGAAGGCGTTGCCGTAGTTCCGCGGGCCGCCGTTGCCGGCGCTCGGGCTGAGGCTGACGAAGGCGGGCAAATTCTCGTTCTCCGCGCCGAGGCCGTAGCTGACCCAGGAGCCCATGCTCGGGCGGATGAACTGCGTCGCGCCGCAGTGCAGGAAGAGCGTGGCCGGCCCGTGCGCGATGCCCTCGGTGTGCATCGAGTGGATGACGGTGAGGTCGTCCGCGTGCCGCGCCGTCTCCGGGAAGAGTTCGCTGCCCCAGCGGCCGGACTGCCCGTGCTGGTTGAATTGCCAGAGCGGCTTCATCACGCGCTGCGTGGACTCCTCGCGTTTGCCGGAGTTGGCGATTTTGCGGGCGTCGTTGAAGCCCATGAGCTGGCCGTCCTTCTCGGTGAGGACGGGCTTGTAGTCGAAGGAATCCACATGGCTGACGCCGCCCTGCATGAAGAGGAAGATGACGCTCTTGGCGCGCGGCTCGTGGTGCGGCCGGCGCGGGGCGAGCGGGTTCGCGGCGGCGGCGGCGCGCTGGGCGGTCATGCCGGCGAAGGCGAGCGAGCCGAAGCCGCAGGCGAGGGATTGCAGCGCGTGGCGGCGGGTGAAGAGCGGGGCGTTCATGTCAATGTGACTTCGACGGAGCTTACCAGCGGGACGGTTCAGTTCAAGTAGCGGAAATCCACTGAGGCAAAGAGCGCCTGATAGAAACGGCCCCAGGCTTCGAGCCGCTTGGCTGCCTCGCTCGCGGAGGACTCGGCGGGAAGAAACTTCAGCGCGAGCGTGACTTCGCCATCGGTCGGCGGGCGGCCCAGGACGAGGCGGTAGGCGCGGGCGACCCGCTCGCGGTCATCGGTGAGTTTCGCGGCCAGCAGCTTCTGCGCGGCGGACTGCGACTGCTCCATGACCCACGGGTGGTTCATCATGAACAGCGCCTGCGGGGCGACGGTGCTGTCGCTGCGCTTGCCGACGACGAGGCTGGGGTCCGCGAAGTCGAACGCCTCGAACAGCTCGGGCAATGAGTTGCGCAGCACGGGCGAATAGACGCTGCGGCGCGTGTCGGTGTGCTTGTAGTTGTAGTCGGCGCTGGTGCCGGCCTTGATGAGCGGGCCGCCTTGCGCGAGGTCGAGCTGGCCGCTGACTTGCAGGACGGTGTCGCGGATGGACTCGGCGTCGAGCTTCCGGCGGTTCGCGTGCCAGAGAAACTTGTTCTCGGGGTCAGCCGCCAGACCGGCAGCGAGCTGCGGGCCGGCCAAGCCGACGGAAGCCTGCTGATACGCGCGGCTCAAAACCAATTCGCGCACCAGCTTCTTCACCGACCAGCCGTCCTCCATGAAGCGCACGGCCAAGTGGTCGAGCAGTTCGGGATGCGTCGGCGCGTCGCCGGTGGTGCCGAAATTGTCCGGGCTGCGCACGAGGCCGGTGCCGAAAAGCCACGTCCAGGTGCGGTTCACGAAGACGCGGGCGGTGAGCGGGTTGTCGCGGCTGGCGAGCCAGTCGCCCAGCTCGCGGCGACCGCTTTCCTTCTCGGGAATCTTCGGGGCCGGGCCGTAGCTGGCCACTTGCAGAAAGCCGCGCGGCACCTTCGCCCCGAGATTCTGCACGCTGCCGCGCACGTGGATTTGCGTGTCGCCGGGGTTCTCCTCCTTCACGGACATGAACATCGGGCGCTTGGGGCCGCTGGCTTCCAGCTTCTTCAACTCGGCCTCCATCTTCTTTACGGACTCGGAAACATCGGCCTTGTCCTTCTTCGGCGCATCGGTTGTGCCGGGCGCGGCGGGAGCCTCGGCCAGCAGCCCAATGGGCACGAACTGCACCGCGTCCGCCGTCACGATGCCCCTGGTGCCCTCGGTGCCGACGATGACGAAGCCCGCGCCGTTCTGCTCGAAGCGGAACTGGCCCAGTGACACGAAACGGTTCTCGATGGGCGGGTCGTTGCGCTGGTCCACGCGCACGGTCTTTTCGCCGTCGGCGCTGAAGATGGTCACGGGCGTGTTGTCCGCACGGGACTTGCCGGGGCTGTAGGCGAGGCGGATTTCGTATTTGCCGGCGCGCAGACCCTCGGGCTGGAAGGTGATCGTCTTCGCGCCCTTGCCCTCGTTGGCATCGTGCAGGTAGCCGTCGCCGATGAAGGTCCTCGTTGAGCGGGAGCCAGTCCAACTGCCAACCTTCTTGGCCTGCTCATCGTCCACCACCACGCCCGCGAGCACCTTTGCGTCGAGCGCGCCGCTGGGGAGCGTGGCCTGCTTGGCGATGGCGACGTTGGCGGACTCCTTCGCGGCCTTGATGCTGGCCTGCAACTTGGCGACGGCCTTGTCGTGCGCGGCGAATTCCTTGTCCTCGCCCGGCGGCAGCGGCAGCGGAAACTCCAGCCACTTGCTCACGTTCGAATGTTCGAGCGTCTTGCTGCTCTTGAGGATGCCCGCCAGCGCGTAGTAATCGCGCGTGGGAATCGGGTCGAACTTGTGGTCGTGGCAGCGCGCGCAGCCGATGGTCTGGCCGAGGAAGGCCTTGCCGATGGTGTCGAGCTGCTCGTCCACCACGTCCATGTCGAGCTGCTTCTTTTGCTGCTCTTCGAGGTTCGTGTTGCCGAGCGTCAGGAAGGCGGTGGCCACGAGCTGCTGCTGGCGCTGCGGGACGGACTGGTGCGGCAGCAAATCGCCGGCGACCTGCTCGCGGAGGAAACGGTCGTAGGGCTTGTCCGTGTTGAAGCTGGTGATGACGTAGTCGCGGTAGCGCCAGGCCTCCTTCATCACGAAGCCGCGCAGCGTCAGCGACTCCGCATAGCGCACCACGTCCAGCCAGTGGCGGCCCCAGCGCTCGCCGAAGTGCGGGGAGGCGAGGAGCGAGTCCACCAAACGCTCGACCGCGCCTTTCCCACTTTCCCGCTTTCTCACTTTCTCACTTTCTCCGCTGGCAGGTGGGAAAGTGGGAGAGTGGGAAAGTGAGAAGTCCCGGACGAAAGCGTCGATCTGCTCGGGCGTCGGCGGGAGACCGATGAGGTCGAAGTATATCCGACGCACCAGCGTGACCGGGTCGGCGTCGGCGGAGGGGCGAAGGCTCTTCTCCTCCAGCTTCGCGAGGATGAAGCGGTCCGTGTCCGTGCGCGACCACGCGGCGTCCTTCACGGCGGGCAGGGTGGACTTCTTAGGGAGCTGATACGCCCAATGCTTGCGGCCCTCGGCGATGCTGATTTCCTTCTTCGCGGTCACCGCGCCGCCGGTGCGCGGGTCGGGCGCGCCGAGTTTCACCCATTGCTCGAAGTCCGCAATCTGCGCGTCCGAGAGCCTCCGCTTCGGCGGCATCTGGAATTCCTTGTCCTTGTAGCGCACCGCCTTGATGAGCAGCGAGGCCTCGGGGTCGCCGGGCACCAGCGTCATGCCGGAGTCGCCGCCCTTCATCCAGCCGTCGCGCGAGTCGAGGGCGAGTCCGCCCTTGAGCTTCTTGCCGACCGCATGGCACTCATGGCAATGCTCGGCCAGCAGCGGGCGGATCTTCTTCTCGAAGAACTCGACGCCGCTGTCAGCCGCGCGCCCGGACGGCACGAGCAGCCAGCCCGCCGTCACGACGGCGGCCAGCCTGAGATTGTGAAGCAAAGCCATGTTCATGTTCTGGCGGACAGTCTGACGCCGTCCAGCCGGACGATGTTTCACGGAAGTTGCCTCGCGAGCGGGCGGCTGGCGAAGGAAAACTTTGACACGCCGGAGCTGTTGACTAGCCTCTGCCGCGAGCTTCAACCGACAGCATTATGAGATTTGGCATCAACTCCTTCCTCTACACGTCCCCGTTCACCACCGACAGCGTGAAGCTGTTCCCCAAGTTCAAGAAGTGGGGCTTCGACACCGTCGAGATTCCGGTCGAGGCGCCGGAGCACATTGACCCCGCGAAGGTGAAGGCCGCCGCCGACAAGGCCGGGCTGGCCATCGGCTCCATCTGTGCCTGCATGGGGCCGGGCCGCGACTTCCGGGGCACGCCCGAGGAGCAGGCCACCGGCATGGCCTACTGCAAAGCCCTCGTGGACCAGGCCGCCATCATGGGCTGCCCGCGCCTCATCGGCCCGATTTACTCCGTGGTCGGCAAGGCCGACGCCGTCGAGCCAGCGCAGCAGAAGGCCGAGTTCGCGCTCGTCGTGAAGAACCTCAAGGTGCTCGCCGCGTATGCCGCCAAGCAGGGCGTAACGCTCTGCATCGAGCCGTTGAATCGTTTTGAGACCGACTTCCTCAACACCTGCGACAAGGGCCTCGCGCTCATCAAGGCCGTCGGCGCGAAAAACGTCGTCCTCCACCTCGACACGTTCCACATGAACATCGAGGAGAAGAACCAGGCCGCCGCGATCCTCAAGGCCGGCAAGAAGCTCGGCCACTTCCACGCCTGCGGCAGCGACCGCGGCACGCCCGGCGGCGACCACATTGACTGGAAGCCCATCGTCGCCGCGCTCAAGAAGATCGGCTATCAGGGCGACGTGGTCATCGAGAGCTTCACGACCGACGTGAAAGTCATCGCCCGCGCCGCCGCCATCTGGCGCAAGATCGAGCCCAAGCGCGACGACATCGCCGTGAAGGGCCTCGCGAACCTGAAGCGCTTCTTCGGCAGGAAGTAGGCACCGCTGGAAAAGTCATTTGCGTGAAAGCCGCTGGGTTCTCCAGCGGTTTTCAGTTTTTGGTGAACGGCGTCGAACAGGGTGCGAAGCCGCTTTGGCCCGTGCCGGCGGCTTGCAGCCGCCGTCCGACCGTCCGTTGCCCACGGACGGCGACTGGAAGTCGCCGGCACGGGCTATTGCAGCGCCGCGCGCATGGCGGCGAACATGTCCTTCGCGCTGGCTTGCGTGACGGGCTGCTTGCCCTTCTCGTCGGCGTCCTCAATTAGGTTCGCCGGAAGCTCCTTGAGGAAAGGCGAGGGATGGCAGGGCATCACTTGTCCGTATTTCTTCCGCCCGCCGCAGTGCGAGATCATCAGCTCCCGCTTCGCGCGCGTGATGGCCACGTAGAAGAGCCGGCGCTCCTCGTCCATCGTGCCTTCGACCTTCGAACGCGAGTGCGGCAGCAGGCCGTCTTCGAGGCCCACGACATACACATGCGGATACTCCAGCCCCTTGCACGAATGCATGGTGATGAGCGTCACGGCGTCGCCGGCCTCCTTCTCCTCCTCGCGCTCGGAGTCGAGCGTGATGGTTTCCAGAAACTCGTCGAGGCGGTCGGACATCGGCTTGCCCACGCCGTCGCGGTCCATCGTCGCGATCAAGTCGCGCAGGCTGCGGATGCGGTTCTCGGCGTTCTCCTGGTTCTTCTCGCCGCGACGGAGTTCGTTCCAGTAGCCCGTGTCGTTGAGAAACTTCTCAGACCATTGCTGAAGCGCGTCGGGCCGCGTGGCGAGGGATTCGTCCGCCAGCTTCGCCCGCGTCTCCTCAAGGAAGCCGAAGAACTCCTGAATCGCCTCGCGGGTGCGGGCTTGAAAGCCGTTCTGCACGTCCGTGTGGCGCATCGCGGCGAAAACCGAGCAATGCCGCTCCTGGCTCGCGGCGAGCAGGCGCTCCATCGTCACGTCGCTGAGGCCGCGCGCGGGGACGTTCGCGATGCGCAGCAGGCTCACGTCGTCGTGCGGGTTGAGGAACGTCTTCACGTAGGCGAGGAAGTCGCGCACTTCGCGGCGGTCGAAGAAGCTCTGCCCGCCGATGAGGTGGTAGCGGATGCCGGCCTTGCGCAGTTCCATCTCGATGGGCCGCGACTGGAGATTCGTGCGGAAGAGGATCGCCTGGTCGCCCCACGGCACGCGCTTGGTCATGCGCTTGAACTCGATGGCCTCGGCCACCGTGCGCGCCTCAGCCTCCTCGTTGTCGAAGGCTTGCAACTGAATCTTCCCGCCCTGGCCGTTCTGCGACCACAGGTTCTTGCCGCGCCGGCGGGCGTTGTTCTTGATGACCGCGTTGGCGGCCTGGAGAATCGTGTTCGTCGAGCGATAGTTCTGCTCCAGCTTCACGACCTTCACCTCGGGGAAATGCTTTTCGAGATCGAGCAGGTTCGCGACTTCCGCGCCGCGCCAGCCGTAGATGGACTGGTCGTCGTCGCCGACGACGCAGAGATTGCGGTGCTTGCTCGTGAGCGCGTGGACCAACTGAAACTGCGCGGCGTTGGTGTCCTGATACTCGTCCACCATCACGTAGCGGAAGCGCGC
>Ga0172376_10003018_pt1 | contig 20226 bp, 20 predicted proteins | sample Lak35m_FD_121114 | JGI IMG/M metagenome (GOLD analysis project Ga0172376, IMG submission 121114) | Freshwater microbial communities from Kabuno Bay, South-Kivu, Congo - kab_092012_35m | ecosystem: Environmental > Aquatic > Freshwater > Lake | place: Democratic Republic of the Congo: South-Kivu... | reverse complement strand
CGTCGGCCGGCAGCGCGGACGCCGCGGTTCCGGGGGCGCGCGAGGCTTCGCGCTCCAGCGACGCGCGCGGCGGCAGCCCAGCCGGCGGTCCGGCGACCCGCGTCGCACCCGCGCCCAAAGGCACGGCGGCGACGGCGACGCCGCTCGTCACCGCCGCCTCCCCGTCGCGACCCAGCGCCGCCGGCAACGTCACGCCCGGATCCCTCCGATGACCTTCGCGGCGCCGCTTTTCCTGCTCACGACGGTGCTCCCGCTCATCCTGCTGGGCTATGAGTGGGCGCGCCTGCGGCGCGACCGCGGCGCGGCACCCGCCCGGATCCTCGGGGGCTCGGCCGCCCACGGCATCGTGCGGCTCAGCCGGACCCCGCCACCGGCCTCGCCGCGCCGGGTGCTGGTCTGCCTCGGCCTGATCCTCGTCGGCGTCGTCGTTGCCCGGCCGCAATGGGGCCGCATCGAGGAACCGGTCTTCGACCAGTCGCGCGAAATCCTCATCGCCGTCGACCTCTCCCGCTCGATGCTCGCCCCGGACGTCAAGCCGACGCGCCTCGAGCGCGCCAAGCTGCTGATCCAATCGCTGCTCGAGCGGCTCGCCGGCGAACGGGTCGGGCTGCTCGTCTTCTCCGGCACCGCCTTCCTGCAGAGTCCGCTGAGCTCCGACTACGAGATCCTCCGCGAATTCCTGCCGGAACTGCAGCCGAACTTTCTCCCCGCCGGCGGCACGAACTACGAGGCCCTCCTCACCGCCGCGCTCGAGGCGTTCAGCCGCGACGGCGGCGCCGACCGCTACCTCATCATCCTGAGCGATGGCGAGGCCGCCGACGACGCGTGGCGCCCTCTGGCGGAGCAGCTCAAGTCCCGCGGCATCCGCGTGCTCGCGCTGGGCATCGGCACGCGCGACGGCGCGATGATCCCCGAGGGCGACGGCAGCCTCGTCAAGGACGACCGCGGCGCCGTGGTGCTCTCCCGGCTCGAGCCCGCCACGCTGCAATCCCTCGCCGCGACGACCGATGGGCGCTACGCCGACGCTTCCGGCTGGGTCGATCTCGCCGAGTTGCTCCGCCAGACGGTGGAGGCGGGGCGCCGGGGCGAGTTCAAGGAGGTGAACCGCGTGCGGCTCGCCGAGCGTTTCCAGTTCTTCCTCGCGCCCGCAGTGCTGCTGCTGCTCACCGGTCTCTGGCGCGAATTCCCCGTGCGGCCCACCCCGCGCCCCGTCACCCTCAAGTCCGCGTCGTCGTGAAGCCCGTCGTCCTCGTCCCCGCCCTCCTCCTGCTCGCCGGTGCCGGCGCCTCCGCGCAAACCGCCGCGACGCCCCCAGCGAGCCTCCGCGGCGCGCCGCCCGCCGCCGTCGGTCCGTTCGCGGGTCCGCCCGCCGGCACAGCGGCCAGGCCCGGTAACGGGTTCCCCGTCGTCGGTCCCGCCGCGTCCGGCTCCGGCGCTGGCACACGCGGAGCCGGCGGGGTCGGAGGCGCGGGAGGGGCCGGAGGGGCCGGAGGCGATGCCACGAGCGAGGCGCTCGTGCAAACCGTCGCGGACATTTCCGGCAAGGCCGCCCCCGGAGCCCGCGACTTCCGGCGGCTCACCGAGGCCACGCTCGACTTCGCCCGGCGCAAGGCCATGGGCGGCGAGGGTTTCAGCCCCGGGGTGATCACGTCGGCCCTCGACGCGGTCGACGCCGGCGAAGCGCTCGACCGGAACGCCGCTGACTGGCCGACGCTGCGCAAGGAACTGGAGGCCTACCTCGACGGTTCACCGGAGCAGCCACCGCCGCCGCCGGAGCAGCAACAGGACCAGCAAAAGGACCAGAACCAGCAGCCGTCCGATCCCTCGCAGCAGAACGAGCAGCCGGAGCAGCAGCCGCAAAACCAGAATGCGGAGCCGAAGCCCGGCGAGTCGCCGCCGGAGAACCGTTCGTCGGCGAATGACGCCAATTCGAAGGGGCAGCCGTCGAACGATGCGTCTTCGACTCCGAACGAGCCACCCCCGAACGCGCAGAACCGCGAATCCGCGTTCGGCAACATGCAACGTCCGCCGTCGCCCCCGCCCACCCCGCCGCCGGATCAGGGCGCAAGCGCGGGCGACGCCGACCGGCAGCCGGTCGGCGGGCAACCGCCGCGCCCAAGCAGCGCGGAGGGGAAGCCGGAGCTGGCCATGCCGCTGCAAAAACTGGACCAGGTGAAACAAGCCGACTCTCCCGCCAAGCTGTTCCGCGTGCTGGAGGGAAAGCCGACCGGACCGGCAACCGGACCGAAGGGCCAGACGTGGTGACCATGCACGCCCGCATCCTTCCCCGCCTCCGGAGCGCGGTCCTCGCCGCCGTGCTCGTCGCGCTCGGCTCCCTCACCAGCGTTCTTGCCCAGACGGCGCGCTGGCAACCGGACCGCGGCGCGCTCGGCCTCGGTCAGGCCTCCGAGATCCAACTCGTCTTCGAGAACTGCTCCCCGAGCGGCACTCCCACCGTGCCCGGCGTCCCCGGCCTCACCCTCGAGCTCGCCGGCCAGTCGCAGAGCACCGAGATCATCAACTTCAGCGTCACGCGTCGCGTCCTCCTCACCTTCGTCGCCCGGGCCTCGCAGCGCGGCACGCTGGAGATCCCGTCCTTCGACGTCACGACCGACAAGGGCCGCGTCCGCGTGCCGGCCGCGAGCTTCACCGTCGGCGACGCCACGCTCGGGAATTCCGGGGCGACGCTCGACTCCGTCATCCAAGCCCGGCTCAACCCGCCCGCCGAGCCGGTCTGGGTCGGCGAGGTGTTCCCACTCACCTACTCGCTGTCCATCGTGCGGCGCTTCAGCGCCCAGCTCGCCAGCAATGTCGAGTGGCCCTCCGCGCCGCTCGCCGCCGAGGACTGGTCCAAGCCGGAGATGGGCGAACTCACCTCCGGCGGCGAGACCCGCAACGTCGCCACGTACCGCACCCGCGCCCTCGCCCGCACGCCGGGCAACGTCGCCCTCCGCCCCGCCCAGCAATTGGTCAATGTCCAGACCGGCACCTCCGCCTTCGGACTGTTTTCGCGACCCACGATGGAGCAGTTCGCCATCACCACCCCGGCGGCGGATCTGACCGTGAAGCCGCTGCCGAGCCCCGCCCCGGCCAGCTTCACCGGCGCGGTCGGGGACTTCACGCTGACCTCGAAGATCGTGCCGACCAACGCCGCGGTGGGCGAGCCGATCACCTGGACGCTTGAGCTCGCCGGCACCGGCAATTGGCCGGACCTCGGCGGACTCCCCGCCCGCGACGCCAGCCGCGACTTCCGCGTCGTGCAGCCGCAGGCGAAACGCACGACCAAGGAAGGCACGTTGTTCGAGGCGACGCTGACCGAGGACGTGGTCCTGATCCCGACGCAGCCCGGCACCTATCGTCTCGGGCCGGTGCGTTGGAGCTACTTTGATCCGAAGACGGGAGCCTACCGTACGCTCACGACCGAGACGGTGACGGTGACGATTGCGCCGACCGTAGCCGCTGGCGCCGCTGGCTCCGGCGCGGCGGGTGCGTCCACGCGCGAAACCCCGGCGGTTGCCGGCACGACCGGTGGGCCCCGACCCGGCACCGCCCCGCTCCCGCGCGGCCTGCCCCGTGATCCGATCGCCGGCGAGGCCGCCGCGCCGCGTCCGCTTTCCTGGCTGACCGTCGGCGGACTCGCGGCGGCTTCCCTTGTGTTGCCGCTCGTCGGCTGGCTGGCCCTCGCGTGGGGCCGGGCCCGGGCGACGGATCCCCGGCAGGCCCGGCGCCTCGCCCGCGCCCAGCTCTTCGCCACCCTGCGGGCCCTGGCGGCCAACCCCGCCCCGGACGAGCAGCGCCGCCTGCTCACCGCGTGGCGCGAGCACGCCGCCCGCGCCCTCGGCGTGGTCCGCCGCGTGCCCTCGGCCAGCGACCTCGCCCCGCCGGCCAAGGCCGCCTCGGCGAACGCGCAGGCCGGAGAAGCGGACGCCGAAACGTGGCGCGTCCTCTGGACGGACGCCGAGCGCACCCTCTTCGGCCCGGAGCGGGCTCCCCTGCCCAACGACTGGATTGCCCGCGCGCAGAACGCCGCCGCCGGAGTGCCGCGGGCGCGGTTCCAGCTGCGCTCGCTCCTCCGGCGCCGGAACCTGCTGCCCTGGCTCAGCCTCCTCGCGCTCAGCGCCGTCACCGCACCGCTCGCTCCGGACGTGCACGCCGCCGGTGCCGCGGCTGTCTCCCCGGCAGCCCATGCCGCCGCTGCCGCCGGTGCAACCGATGCCGCCTACGCTGCGGGTACCGCGCGTGACTCCAACGCCACGGGTGCCGCTGGTACGGCCCGATCCGCTGCTGCCGCCCAATCCGTCGGCGCGGCTGGTGCGGCCGCACAGTATCGCGCGGGACAGTTTACCTCGGCCGAGCAGGCGTGGCGCGCGCGGATCGCGGCGGAACCCACCGACTGGATCGCCCGCCACAACCTCGCGCTCGCGCTTGGCCAGCAGGATCGCTGGAGCGAGGCCCTCGGCCACGCGACCGCCGCGTTCGTCCAGAACCCCTCCGACCCCTCGGTCCGCTGGCACCTCGCCCTGTGCAGCGAACGCGCGGGCGTCACGCCGGCGGGCGTCAGCGGCGTGGTCGACGGCAGCCTCTGGGCGCGGGCCGCCGGCACCCTTTCCCCGGCGGAATGGCAGCGCGTCGGCATCATGGGGGCGTGGACGACCGCCTTGGCGCTCGGCCTCTTCCTCCTGCACGGCTACCGCCGCGTCCGCTGGCTCCGTCCGGCGGCGGCGGCGCTGAGCGTGCTTGGCCTGCTGGCTGCCGCCGCCGGTGTGGCCGGCGCGCTCCGCTACGCGGAACTCGGCGCGGCGGAGGCGGTGATCACCTGGCGCCCAACGACCCTTCGCTCGGTGCCGACGGAAGCCGCGACCACCCAAAAGGCCACGCCCCTCGCCGCCGGTTCGGTGGCGCGGGTGACCAAACCTTTCCTCGGCTGGCGCCGCCTCGAATTCACCAACGGCCAAACCGGCTGGGTTCAGGCCTCCGACCTCATCCCCCTCTGGTCCGCCCCGCCCAGGCCGCCCGCCCCACCCGTCCGCCGCGAAGCGTCCGCCCCGCGCTGAAGTCTGCCCGATCGCGCACCGCAGACCCACCGGTGAGGGTCAGGCTTTGCACCTTGCCATCCCTCAGCCGACCTCGCTCCCAGAGGGCCCGCGCCGCCGTCGAAGCACCGACCAGACGACAAAGGACAAAGCCCTCGGAAGCTCCTCACCGCGAGAGCGCTCAAGAGCTCCGGATCGGCTCGGCTCCGCCAAGGCCCAGGCCGCCGCTCGGCGCCGTGCCTTGTCAGCGGGAGTTCGTTCTGTCAGCGCTCTCCGCATGTGGATGCGAATTCTCCGTGCGGGCCTCGGCGCGGCCCTGGCCGCCACGCTCGCTGCGGCGGAGCCCTACGACGTCGTGCTCGCGGGAGGCCGCGTCATGGATCCCGCCAGCGGTCTGGACGCAACTCGCGACGTGGGCCTGCGCGGCGGCCGGATCGCGGCGGTGTCCGCCACGCCACTCGCCGGTCGGGTGCGCGTCGAGGTCGGCGGGCTCGTGGTGGCGCCGGGGTTCATCGATCTGCATCAGCACGGGTTTCAGGCGGGAGACCTTGAGTTCAAGGTGCGGGACGGCGTCACGACGGCGTGCGAGCTGGAAATCGGCGTCTTCCCAGTCGACGCCTGGTACCAGCAGCTGGCCGGCCGCTCGCCGGTGAACTACGGCGTGGCAGTGAGTCACCCCGGCGCGCGACTGAAGACGTTCCGACCGCAGTTCAACGCGCCGCTCGACCTCCGCCTCGTGTCGTTCACGGCGGCGCTGGGCAAGGCGGGTGAGCGCGAACTCGCGGAGATGGAGCGACTGCTGCGCGCGGGGCTCGACGAGGGTGGGCTGGGGGTTGGGTTCGGCATCGTCTACACGCCCGCCGCCGACCGGGCCGAGGTGGAACGCATGTTCCGCGTCGCGGCGGAGCGCGGCGTCCCGGCTTTCGTCCACGTGCGCAGCAACGGGGTCGGCCCCATCGAGGAATGCCTCGCGGCGGCGGAGCGCGCGGCGTGCGCGCTGCACGTCGTGCACATCGGCAGTTCGGCCTCCCGTGCGACTGCGGAAGCGCTCGCGGCGATCGATGCGCGGCGGGCGCGGGGACTGGACGTGACGACCGAGGTGTACCCCTACACGGCGGGCTCGACGCGGCTCGACTCCGCGGTCTTCGATCCCGGCTGGCAGGAGCGGCTGGGCATCGCGTACGGGGACCTGCTCTGGCCGGCGACGGGTGAGCGGCTGACTGCGGAAAGCTTCGCGCGCTACCGCACGGCGGGGGGCTGGGTGGTGTCGTTCACGATGAAGGAGAGCGACGTCAGCCGCGCCCTCGTGCACCCGGGTGTCCTCATCGCGAGCGACGGCATCCCCTTCGAGAACGGCGTCGGTCATCCGCGGGGCGCGGGAACGTTCGCCCGCGTGCTCGGACACTACAGCCGTGAGCGCGGCGAACTGCCGCTGATGGAGGCGTTGCGCAAGATGACGCTTCTCCCGGCGGAGCGGCTCGCGCACGTGGCGGCGATGCGGCGCAAAGGGAGGATCGCCGAGGGGATGGACGCCGACCTCACGATCTTTGATCCCGCCACCGTGATCGACCGCGCGACCTACACGCAGCTCGCTCCATCGGCCGGCATCGTGCACGTGCTCGTGAACGGCGCGTTCGTGCTGCGGGACGGCGAACGCGTCGCGGGCGCGATGCCGGGTCAGCCGATCCGCCGGCCGTGACGGGCGAGCGGGCTCAGGTGCCTTGCTCGGAAGGCGGCGACTGCCAGCGCTCCTTCGGACCCTGCTTCTCCATCCACAGGCGCTCGGGCGGGATGCGGGCGTAGCCATATTTCGCGTAAAGACCATCGGCATTACGCGTCGCCAGGCACCAGCGGCGCACCGTCTGAAGGTCCGGGTGCCGCTCAAGCGCATCAAGCAGGCGTCGGGAAATGCCCTGGCCGCGGAAGCGTTCCTCGACGAACACGTCGCACAGCCATGCGAAGGTGGCACGGTCCGTGACGACCCGCGCGAGCCCGATCGTCGCCCCGGTCTGGTCATCGATGGCGAGCGCCGTGATGCTGTTGCGCAGCGCCTCCGCCACGACCTCGCGCCGGATGCCCGGCGACCAGTAGGTGCCCGCGAGGATCCGATGGATCTGGTCGAGATCGGCGCGGGCGGGATCGAGGGAGATGGTCACGGACATGGGCGGTCGGGCTCGCTCAGCGTCGCAGACACGCGCGTGCGCTGCCAAGATCGCAGTTCCCACCGGCGGGATGGCACCGCGCGCCGGGCTCGGGTCCGGGCCCAGGCCCGGGGCGAGCGAAGAGGAGCGTCAGGCCTCGCACCTTGCCATTCCTCGACCGACCTCGCTCCCCCAAGAGCCGGTGCCGCGTACGAAGCACCCACCCGGCGGCACGGTGCAACGCTGAACCTCGGGATCTGAATCCGATCGTCCGGAGCCCCTCCCCGCTCGACTTAACCCCGCGTCCACTGAGTAATTACTGTAATTACATGAAAACCCAGACACTCAAGATTGTGCGGATCGGCAATTCACGGGGCGTCCGCCTGCCGGCCGCTTGGATTTCCCACTATCGCCTCGGAGAACGTGTCATCGCCGAGGCACACCCCAAAGGCCTGTGGCTCCGACCTGCGTCCGATGCAGGCGCCTTGTCGTGGGAGGCGACCGCCCGAGCGATGGCCGCTGAGACTCGCACCCGCGGCGATGAGTTCGCCGACCTCGAGGTTGCTGCGACCGACGGCCTTGACTCCCTCGACCGATGATCAGGGGCACGCCGTCACGTTACGGAGTTTATCTCGCCGCGCTTGATCCGACGATTGGACGCGACCTTGCCAAGGCTCGCCCGGTGGTCGTCGTCAGCCTTGATGCCCTCAATCGTCACCTCGAAACCGTGGTGGCGTGTCCGCTCACCACAAGTCTCCACCCCGCATGGCGCACCCGGCTGCCGGTCACCTGCGCCGGCCAGTCGGCCGAGATCGCCGTCGATCAGATCCGCACGATCAGCACCCAGCGCCTGATGAAGAAGGTCGACACCCTCTCCGCCAGTCACGCCGCCCAGCTTCGCGGCCTGCTGGCCGAAATGTACGCCGAGCCGTAAGCCGCTGGAAACGCCGGCGAGGGTCAGGCTTTGCTCCGTGACATCCGCCGACCGGCCTCGCCCCAAAAACACCCGCGCGCCAATCGAAGCACCGACCCGACCGCAAAGTGCCCAGCCTGACCCTCGGGATCTGCCGCTCGATCCACACCACCGCCATCCCGGTCCCCCCACCGCCGAGTCGATCCGAGCAGCGCCGCTTCGCTCCACGTGACGTCCGCGCCACCTCCCCACCGGCGTGGGCGCCCCTACTCTTCCCCCACCCACCATGTCCTCCTCCTTAATGAACCCTGACCAGAACGTCTCCATCCTCGGCACGGCGGTCGTCCCGTGGACGCCCTGCTATGATTTCGACGAGCCCGTCTTCCGCCGGCAGGTGCACCTGCTCGGGCGCACCCTGACCAAGCACCTCTACATCTTCGGCACCGCCGGCGAGGGGTACGCCGTGTCGGAGTCCCAATTCGACGAAATCACCCGTTCCTTCTGGTCGAGTTCGCAGGAGGCGGGGGTCGTCCCGATGGTCGGGCTGATCTCGCTGTCGCTGCCCACCCTCCTCTCGCGCATCGAGCGGAGTCACGGCCTGGGCTTCCGGCGGTTCCAGCTTTCCCTCCCGTCCTGGGGTGCGCTCAACGACCGCGAGGTCGATGTCTTCTTCGCCGAGACCTGCGGGCGCTTCCCGGACTGCGTCTTCCACCACTACAATCTGATGCGCACGAAGCGGCTGCTCACCTCCGTGGAGTACCGCCGCCTCGCCGACGCCCATCCCAACCTCATTGCGGTGAAGAACAGCACCTCGGACCCTGCGGTGATCGCGGACCTGATGACCCTCACGCCGCGGCTGCGCTTCTTCATCACGGAAATGGGTTATGCCATCGCGCGCCGCACGCACGACGTCGGCCTGCTGATCTCGCTGGCCTCGGTGAATCCGGTGCAGGCCCACGCCTTCGTGGCCGGCGACGACGCCCGCCGGACCGCCGACGTCGCGGACTTCGCCGCCATGGGTGCCACGCTCCGCGAACTCTCGACCGGCCGTTACCACATCGACGGCGCCTTCGACAAAATGCTGTACCGGATCTCTGACCGCTCGTTTCCGCTCCGCCTGCTCCCGCCGTACGCGAGCGCGACGGAGGACGACTTCGAGCAGTTCCTCGCCGCCCTCCCGCCGCGCTGGCGCCTGGCGTGAGCTGACGACGGGGAGAGGGTCAGCTTTGTCCTTTGTCTCCGGAGCCGGTGCCTGCGGCAGACTTCGAGTCAGAGCGGGCGTCTCGGCGACCCGAGGACAAAGTGCAAAGCCTGACCCTCGGGATCTCTCCCGAGCGCTTCCTGCACGCGGTCCACGCCGCGCGTGGGGCATCGTCGGCCGGCGACGTCGCGCTTTACCGCCGCGCCGCCTTGGCTTCTCGCTAACGCGACCCGGCCGCCGGCGTGTGGCGGACCATCCGGAGGAGCGATTCCTCCGGGTTGCGTCGCGACACCTCGGCGAGGTCGAGCCGGGGAACGTCGGGTGACCCTCTGCTCCTAGACGCCCGGCAGCGGCGACCCTTACTCCGCCGACGGATTGCGGGCGGATGAATCCGCCGACGCGATGCGTCGGTAGACGTCCTGGGCGCGGCGGAAATAGCGCACGATCTCGTCGCGATCGCTCGGACGCGCGAAGCTGCCGTGGAACTCCACCTTCGCGATCATGGCTTCGATCTGGGCAATGAAAAAGTCCGCCGCGACCCGGGAGGCCGTCGGCCGGCCGCCGATGGTCACGTACACAGGCGAGGTGTGCGCATACACCTCGCGGTCGGCCGTCACCAGCCGATGCGCCGGGCCGCGCACGCGGACACCCACCCAGCCACTGCGGCTCAGCGTCACGGACTCGTCGAACGCCACGCTCAAGCCGCCCGGCGGGACGGAGATCCGCCGCACCGTTTCTCCGTTCACGATCAGGTCCACCGACTCCATCGGTACGTTGGACTCAGCGGAACCGCGCACGCGGACCGTCCACGGGCCGGGGGACTCCAGCGCATCACCCGGCGCGGCACCATCGACGTCGAAGCGCAGGAGCGGTCCGTTGGTTACGTAACTGCGGCCGCGCTTGAACGCGTCCAGCCACGCATCGAACGTGAGCCTGCCCTCGAGCTGCACGTACACACGACACGCACCCGGCAGCAGGTGCATGGGGATGTTCAGAAAGGAATCCGGACCCGCCGAGGCCGGGCAGCGGAAGCCGCAGTTCAGCAGGCGATACCACCAGCCGGTGGCGGGCTCCTCCGGATGCTGGCTCATCACGTCGATCATGTCCGCCGCGCCCAAGGCGATGTCGGCGGGAAACGCGCTCGGCAACGAAGGATGGACGTAGGTCACGACCGCCCCTTGCGCCCGCGCGGCCAGACACTGCGGATGGTTGCCCGGCACGTCGTGCGGGAACGGAGAATTCGGCCAGCCGAAATAGGCCGGCTCCACGAACTCCCGGAGGCCGAGAAAGCCGACATGACCGTAAAGGTCGTTCCGCATTTCCTCGCTGAAGTAGAGGATCGTGCCGGGCTTGGACACCGCATGCGGCCCGCCGGTGAAGTGCTGCCGGTCGTTGATGACGTTCGTGCGGGGGTCGTTGCAGGGAAGCAGGTTCATCACATTCAGGTCCTCAGCCTGGGCGATCCGGAGGGCGTCGTCCGGCGTGATGAGCGTCTGCGCAAAGAGGTTCGCATGCACGTGCGAGTCGCCGGAATGCCAGCCCTCCCGCTTCACCCATTCCCGGCGCCGCAGGCGGACCGTGCAGTCGGTGGGAGCCGAAGGATCAACACGGACATCCAGACGGACCGGCAGGTACTCAAAGCCCTTGACCACCTCAAGCTGCACGGGCCCGGCGGGCATCGACAGGTCGAATGTGCCGGTGGTGAAGAAGTACGGTTCCCCACCGCCGGGCTGACCATAGCCCCCGGCCACGATGCGGTGCAGGGTCCCGGTCGGGGCGTGGGCGCGGCCATCCGCACCCCAGAGGTAGACCCGCGCCGGCGTCGGTTCACCGTCCGGATCCAGCACCCGGACCCGCAAGCGTCCGGCCGCGTGAGCGCGGACCGGCAGGCGGACTTCGCGGCTCTCCGAGCCAGCGATCACGGTCACGGTGAACGCCGATACGTCATCGGACGCCGGCAAGCGAAGGAAGATACCCCTCACCTCGCCGGGCGATAACGTGACGTCACCAAGCGGAGCCGACGCGCCGAGCATCTTCACCGCGACCACAGCGGACCCGGCCCGCCGGTTGTCGACGAGACAAGGCACGTCGATCGCGATCCCGGGCAGGCCATCGAGTCTTTGCGGCACGTCGATGGAGCAATCCGGATTCAGGGTGATCCGCAGCAGCCGCGGGCTGGACAACTGCCGGTAGGCATCCGCGATGCGCGCGCGCACCAAGGCCGACGCGGCGCCGGGACGCGCGGCGGAGCCCCGCCGCCACTCGTCGACGAAAGGTGCCAGGGTCGCCTTCACCACCTGCCCGCCCAGGATCACGGGCTCGCGCGGAGTGTCGGACCCGTAAAGTAGGCGGGCGGAGAATTCCGCGAATCCGGAGAGTTCCGCCGCCGCCGGGTCGCCCACGAAGGTCGCGACCTGATACGGCATGATCGTGAGCGGCACCTCCGCCGCAGCCTTCACGTCCTCCGCAGCGAAGGTCGACTGACCGCACCAGACGCACGCAGCTGCGCCGAGGGCAAGGACGGGGCAAACGATCCGGCGGAGCATGGCGGGGTGAATTGCGGAGTCCTGGGCCTTGCGGCCCGATGACTCAGACTGCTCCCGCTACGGCAACACACCCAAACTCCCCCCGCAACCCCGGCGTGCGTTCAGGGTGCCACCCCACCCCGCCCCGGCAAAATCCCTCGCGACGGCTTGGGTCCTCGCCGCCGATCCAATGACGGCAAACTGCAAAGCCTGACCCTCGCCTCAAGAGCTCTGCTCGGCGATCCGCCCCGGGCCGACCTCGAGCGCTTCCTGCACGCGGTCCACGCCGCACGTGAGGCACCGCCCGCCGGCGACGTCGGGCTTTACCGCCGCGACGCCTTGGCTTCTCGCTAACGCGACCCGGCCGCCGGCGTGCGGCGGACCATCCGGAGGAGCGATTCCTCCGGGTTGACTCGCGACACCTCGGCGAGGTCGAGCCAAGCGAGGGCGTGCGATTCGTCGCTCACCGCGAGCGGCGCATCGGCGGAGGCTTCAGACAGGAAGCGCACGTCGAAATGGATGTGCGCGGGCTCCTGGCCGCGCGCCGGGATGCCGTGCGCATCAAGGTCGAAGATCTCCGCAGTCACCAGTTGTACGTCGGCGAGGCCGCTCTCCTCCCGCGCCTCCCGCAGGGCCACCGCCGCGAGGTCTTCCTCGCCGTCGGCATGGCCGCCGAGCTGCAGCCACTTGCCAAGCTTGCGGTGATGGGTGAGCAGCGTGCGGCGACGGGCGGGGTCGACGACCCAGGCTGAGCCCGTGAGGTGACCGTCCCGACACGTGCGCCAGAGGCAGTCGGGGTGCGCGTCGATGAACGCCAGCATGCGCCGCGCCGTCTCCGCCTGTTCCGCGGAGGGTGCCCGGTCCGCGTACGCGGCGATCAAGGCCCGCGCCGCCGCGGGCGAGCCGGTGGAGGCGTCAGCGCCAGAGTTCATCGGCCGTGAAGGGTCGGGGCGCTTCCAGCAGCGGCCAGATGTCATCAACGGTGTCGGCGACCGTGATCAGGTCCGACAGCCCGGGCGACTTGAACCGCTCCTCCACCATCCGCCCAAAGAAGCGCAGGAGGTCGTCGTAGAATCCATCCTGATTCAGCAGCACCACCGGCTTCGGCAGCCGGTTGAGGTAGCGCAGCGTCATGATTTCCGTGAGTTCCTCGAGTGTGCCGATTCCGCCCGGCAGGGTGACGAAGCCGTGCGCCCGCTCCTCCATCAGCCGCTTGCGGTCGCGCATGGTCGAAACCGTGAGGAGTTCATCCGCCTCGTGGTACGCCAGTTCCCGCTCCTTCATGAATTCCGGGATCACCCCCACGACGTAGCCGCCGGTCTGCTTCACGCTCCGCGCCACCGAGCCCATCAGCCCCGCGTGACCGCCCCCGTAGACCAGCCCCCAGCCCCGCTCGACCATCCCCCGACCCAGTTGCTCCGCCGCGGAATAGTACTTCGGATCCAGCGTGCGGCTGGAGCCACAGTAGACGCAGAGGAGCTTGTGCATGGGCGGAATCGACGATGGGACCGCCCAATCGGAAAATCAATCCGCCGTCACCCGGCATGACCTGAACTGTCGCGAGTGCCCTTGAACTCGGGGTCATGCCGCCCTCCTGCGGCGGCCCCGGCACGCGAGTCCGCGGGCCATGCGATCAGGGAGCGTCCTGCAGTTGAAGCGGTAGCCGTCAGACCACTTCCACCAAACGGCTGCCTTGGCTGACCAACTGCCCAATGCCGGCTAGGCGCGGCTCGAGCCACGCCCGGAGCGCCCGGGTCGATGCATTGCCCACGCGCAGCCAGACCACGGTCGGGCCGGCGCGCGTTTGCTGGGAACGCACCGCAAAGTCCTCGTCCTTTGTGAAGATCACCGCGCTCGTTTGCAGCGCATACGCCCAAATCGCGCTGTCCCGCGCTTCCCTCAAGCCGACCTACCGCACCGCCTTCGCCTCATGTCCCTGCTCCCGGAGCCAGATCGCCAACGCGGGCGGCAGTGGGGCATCGATCAGGATCCTCATCTCGCCAGCGAAAGAACGGCGTGATCAACTTGGGTCGCCGCGTACTCCAAGCACGCCCGGATGTCGCCGGCTTCCAAGTCCGGAAAGTCCTCCAGAATCGTCTGCTCGGATTCCCCGGCCGCCAGCATGTCGAGCACATCCTTGACGCGAATGCGCATGCCCCGAACACAAGGCCGACCGCCGCACTGATTCGGGTCAAAGGTGATTCGGTGCAGCTGACTCATGCCAAGATGCTACAGCGGGCCACGGCGGCTGCAAGTCCGCCCTAGCAACCGGCGAAGCGTTCCCTTCCGCCGCATCCCTCCGCGAAGGATTGCCCGCAGCCATGAGGCCGCCGCACCGGGGACGGCAGGCGGTACCGACGATCGACCCCAGGCACGTCACGTTTCCCCGTCGCGTCAGGCGGTCGCGAACGGCCTGTGCATGCCACTCGTGCACCGCGAGCCTCGTCGCCGTGAGATGCACCGTTTGGGTTGCGATGAGACTAACTCTCATTCTCATCTGGGAAATGAGCTTTCGTGCATGGGTAACGGCGGTTTTCTGGGCGGCCCTCGGCCTTGCAACGGCGCACGCTCGTCTGTCGGTCGGAGAACTGGTGGTGGCGCTCAAGCCGGACAAGAATCCCGATGCCATGCTGGCGGAGCAGCGGGCGCTGGAGGGATTCCTCAGCGAGCGGCTCGGGGGCAAGGTCCGGGTCATCGTCCCGCTGTCCACCGCAGTGATCGTGGAAGGCTTTGCCAACGGCACGATCGATCTGGGCTACCTGTCGGCCACGGACTTGGCGCGGATTCGCACGCAGGGGAGCGCCACGCTGCTGCTCGCCGGGGAATTCGCCGGCGGAAAGACCAGCTACCGGAGCTACTGGCTGACGCTGCGTGACAAGCCTTACACCGCCATCGACCAACTGCGGGGCAAGCCGGTGGCCTTCGCCAGCCGCACCAGCACGTCCGGCTTCCTGATCCCGCTCCTCGATCTGCACCAGCGCGGGCTGGTGGGTGACGACGCGGCCCTCGAGCCGTTCTTCGGCAAGGGCAACGTCCTCTTCGGCGTCGGGTACGTCTCCGCGGTCGAGCGCGTGCTCTCCGGCGACGCCGAGGCCGCGGCGGTGAGTGACTACGTGTTCGATCAGGACAAGCACCTGAGCGCCGAGCAGCGCGCCCGGCTGCGGGTCCTGCAGAGTCAGGGACCGGTCCCGAGCCATGTCCTCGCCGTGCGCGCCACGCTGCCAGCCGCCGACCAAGACACGGTGCGCGCCGCGCTGCTGGCGCTGAACGAGACCCCGCACACGACGCTGCGCGACCGCGTCTTCACGACGAAGCTCGTGCCCGTCCCGGCCGACGAGCACCTCCGTCCGCTCGAGGCGGCGCTGCCGCTCGCCCAGCGCGCCCTCGCCCGGTGAACCGCCGCGCTTCCCCGACCTCCCCGGCTGCGGTGCCCGCAACCGGGCCCATCGGCACCGGCGCCACCGCCGGCGCACGTTCCGCCCCGGCTGCGGACGCGGGCTCCGCCGCGACACACACCCCGGCCCCAACCTCCACCGCAAGCGCGGCGTCGTTCGCCAGCGTGCCCTCGGCCGCGGTGCCTTCCGCAGCGGCGGCGTCCACGCGCGCCACGGCCCGTTCCGACGACGCGCACATCCTGGTTTCCGGTCTCGGCGTCCGTCGCGCGGAGCGCTGGCTCTTCCGCGATCTGACTCTCACCGTCCCCCGCGGTGCCTTCGTCGCGATCGTCGGCCCCTCCGGCGCCGGGAAATCCACGCTGCTCGCCTGCCTCGCCGGCGCGCTGGCTCCGGGCGAGGGCGAAATCCGGTTCCGCGAACGCAGCGGGCGCCTCGTCGCACCGGAGCACTGCCGCCCCCGGATCGCCTGCGTCTTCCAGCGGTTGCTGCTGGTAGAGAACAGCAGCGTTCTCGCCAACGTGCTCTGCGGACGACTCGGCCGGCACCGTTGGTGGCAAACGCTCTTCGGGGCGCCCCGGGCCGAGCGCGAGGCGGCGTTCGCCATCGTGGCCGACCTCGGACTCGCCCCCCACACGCACCGCTGGGTTGCGGAACTGTCCGGCGGCGAACAGCAGCGCACCGCGATCGCGCGGGCACTGTTCCAGGAACCCGACCTCTACCTCGCCGACGAACCAATCTCGAATCTCGACACCTACCTCACCGGTCGCGTGCTCGGCCGACTGCGGCAGGAGGCCGCGCAGCAGGGCCGGACCGTCTTCTGCGTGCTGCATGATCCCACCTTGGTGGATCGCTTCGCCGACCTCGTGGTCAGCATCGATCCCACCGACCCGCACGGGTGGCGCGTCCGCCCAGTCCGCCGATGAAGCCGCCCGTCTCCCGTTCCGGGTCGCCGGCCACACCCGCGCCCACCCCGTCGCCCGCGCCCTCGCCGCCGCGACCACGATCGGAACCGCACTCGCAGTCGCAGACACCGCCCAACACACAACCCCGCGCACAACCGCCGCCGCCCGCGCAGCCGCCCGCACCGGCGCCGGTGTTTCCGGAGCTGCCGTGGTATCGGCGCCTGGACGCGCTCAGCGTCACGCTGCTGCTCTTCGGTCTGGCGATCTTCTTCTCGCTGCCGACGCTCCGTGGGTCCGGGCGTGATCTCGACTACTGGGAGAACGCCCGGCGTTTCCTCGCGCGTTTCTTCCCGCCGGATTTCTCGGTGACACCGCAGGTGCTGACCGCGCTCGCCGAGACGGCGCAGATCGCGGTCCTCGCGACCGCCGGAGCGCTGGTGCTCTCGTTTCCGCTCGGACTCGCCGGGGCGCGCACCCTCTCGCCCCGGTGGTTGGTCACGCTGGCACGCCTCGCCCTGAACGTCACGCGCACCGTCCCCAGCCTGCTGTGGGCGCTGATCGCAGTGGCAATCGTCGGCGCGAATCCGCTGGCGGGCGTGCTGGGGCTGACCGCCTACAGCGTGGGGTACCTCGGGAAGTTCTTCAGTGATGCCTTTGAGTCGGTCGACCTCGACGTGGCGCGGGGCCTGCGCGCGATCGGGGCGAGCCGGATTCAGGCGTTCCAGCACGGTGTGTGGCCCCACACGCGGCCGCTGATCTGGAGCTACGCACTGTGGATGCTTGAGTACAACCTGCGCTCCGCCGCCATCATCGGCTACGTCGGCGCAGGCGGCCTGGGCGTACTGCTCCACGGCTACCAAGAGTACCACGCGTGGGACCGCTTCTGTGCCGTGCTCGTCTTCATCCTCGGTCTCGTTACGGTGCTCGACCTGCTCGGCGAGTGGGTGCGACGCAAGGTGACGAAGCGCGCCGCGCGCGCGCCGGCGTAGGTCCCCAACGGCGGAGCGACGCCTTTACAATCCCGGGCAACGTGCGACAAGGAACGGACGCAGCGGAGTCGCTCCGGTTGCACGACCGCGCCCCCTCCGCCACCGTTTTCCATGTCCGCACCCTCGATCGATCCGCCTCCCGCGCCCCGCCCGCCCTGCGGTCGGCTGGCGCCGTCGCCGACGGGGCTGCTGCACGTCGGACACGCGAGGACGTTCTGGATCGCGGCGCAACGCGCGCGGGCGGCCGGCGGGACGCTCCGGCTGCGCAACGACGACCTTGACCGCGCGCGGTGCCGCCCGGAGTTCGTCGCGGCGATGGTCGAGGATCTCCGCTGGCTGGGACTCGCGTGGGACGGCCCGATGATTTCCCAGAGCGAGCGACTCCCGCTCTACCGCGCCGCCCTGCAGCGCCTCCACGACGCGGGCGCGATCTTTCCCTGCACCCGCTCACGACGCGACGTCCTTGCGGCCGCCGGAGCGCCGCACGAAGGTGCGGGCGAGGACGACGAGCCGCTCTACCCGCGGGCGTTTCGGCCCGCGGAAGGCGAGGCCCTGCCTCCGCTGGGAGACCCTGTGACCGTGAACTGGCGGTTCCGCGTGCCGGATGACGAAGACGTCTCATTCGTAGATGAGAACCTCGGACGCCAGACCGCACGGACCGGGCAGGACTTCGGCGACTTCCTCGTCTGGCGCAAGGACGACGTGCCCAGCTATCAACTCGCGACGGTGGTGGACGACGCGCTGCTTGGCGTGACCGAGGTGGTGCGCGGTGCCGACCTCGTGCGCTCGACCTTTCGGCAGTTGCTCCTCTTCCGCGCGCTGGGCTGGACCCCGCCGACGTTCTTCCACGCGGAGCTCGTCACCGACGACCGCGGCGTGCGCCTCGCGAAGCGCCACGACGCCCTCAGCCTCCGCGCGCTGCGGGAGTCGGGGCGCTCACCCGAATCCGTGATCGCCTCCTTCGGCCCGGCCCCGGCGCTTGCCAATCGGCCGACGCCACCCGCAGCCTGAGAAAATCTCCCCCTCCCCGTCTCGATCTGCCTCTCCCTCCCCTCGTTCCCGTGACCCCGAAAATCGGCGTGCTGAACATTTCCGACCGTGCCGCAGCGGGCGTCTACGAAGACGTTCCCGGCAAGGCCTGCGTCGCCCTGCTCCGTGAGTGGCTCGTGACCCCCTTTGACGTCGAGTACCGCGTGATCCCGGACGAACGGGAGCAGATCGAAGCCGAGCTGCGGCGACTGGCGGACGACCTAGGGTGCGCGCTCGTCGTGACCACCGGCGGGACCGGACCGGCCCTCCGGGATGTCACGCCCGAGGCGACGGCGGCGGTGTGCGATCGCCTGCTACCGGGTTTCGGCGAGGCGATGCGGACCGCATCGCTGCGCTACGTGCCCGCGGCGATCCTGTCGCGACAGCTCGCCGGCACCCGCGGGCGCACCCTCATCGTGAACCTCCCCGGGAGGCCCAAGGCGATCCGCGAGAACCTGGAGGCGGTGTTTCCAGCGATCCCCTACTGCATCGACCTCATCGGAGGCCCGCGGCTGGAGACGAATCCCGCCGTGATGAAGGCATTTCGCCCGCCGAGCAGCTGAGCGGAACGGTCCTGTTTCCGGCGCTTGCCGCGAGCCGCTCAAGCACGCGCCGCCCCCGCTTCTTGCCCAGCATCCGCCGATCGCTCCGCGTCAAAGCGCGTCGTACTTGTCGGAGCGCCCGCGAGCCTTCTCGACGGGATAGCGGGCGGCGTTGGCGGCCATCTTGCGCTCGATGGCGGCGGCGACGTCGATCCCGGTGATGTTGGCGAATTCGAGGGCGTAGATCACCACGTCGGCGAGTTCGGACTCAATCGCGGCGCGCTTCGCGGGCTGGCGGGCGAGGTCGGCGGAGGCCTCGGGGGTGGCCCAGAGAAAATGCTCCATCAGTTCCCCCGCCTCGGCGGCGAGCGCCATGCTCAGGTTCTTGGGTGCGTGAAACTGCTCCCACTCCCGCTCGCGGGCGAAGGCCAGGATCCGCGACTTCAGTTCCGCCACCGTCGTGCTCGCATCCGACAAGGAAGACATGCCCGCAGGCTGGCGCCCGCCGACCCACGGGGCAATCACTTCGAAGGGGGGATCACTTCCCCCGGTCGCGCAGCCGCCACAGGCCCGCCAGCAGGCTGCCGATCACGGAATGCACCACGCTGGAAATCGCGCACGGCACCGCCGTCAACGGATCGACAAAGTGGCGCCGCGCCAGCACCACGCCGAGGCCGGAGTTCTGCATTCCCACCTCGATCGAGATCGTCCGCGCCACCACCGCCTCGCAGCGCAGCAGCCGCGCCACGACGTAACCCAAGGCGAACCCACCCGCGTGCAGCAGCACCACGGCGAGCAGAAGAATGCCGCCGCTGGTCTTCACCGCCGTGGCGTTCTGGCCCACGATGCTCGCCACGATCAAGGTGATCCCGAGGACCGACGCGAGCGGCGCCCACGAGGACGTCGCCGCCACGAGGCGCGGCGCGAACCGGTTCAGCACCACACCCGCCATCACCGGCAGGAGCACGACCTGCACCGTGCTGCGCAGCAGCCCCCACGCATCCACATCCACGATCGCCCCCGCGAGCCACTGCGTGAGCAACGGGGTCATCACCACCGCCGCGAGGGTCGAACACAGCGTCATCACCACCGACAACGCAACATCCGCACGGGCGATGTACGTGACCACGTTCGAGGCCGTTCCGCCCGGACAGCAGGCAACGAGGATCAGGCCCACCGCAAACGCCGGCGGGAGGCCGAGCAGATGCGCGACCGACCAGCCCATCAACGGCATGATCACGTACTGCGCAAAGAACCCGATCGTCACCAACCGCGGCCGCTGCGCAATCCGTCGAAAGTCATCCACGGTCAATGTCACCCCCATCCCCAGCATCACCAACGCCAGCGTCAGCACGATCGCATTCCCGCTGAACCACGTGAACCACGTCGGCTCGACCAAGGCGAGACCGGCACCGGCCACCACCCAGATCGGGAAAGCGTTGGTCATCAGGGCGAGGACGCGTTGCATGGACCCCGAAACTGGGCCGGCGGGCCGGCCTACGTCAGCGCATTTTTATCGGATTTCGAAAACTTCGTGCTTGGCGCGCCTCCTGCTT
>Ga0172376_10003016_pt1 | contig 20237 bp, 15 predicted proteins | sample Lak35m_FD_121114 | JGI IMG/M metagenome (GOLD analysis project Ga0172376, IMG submission 121114) | Freshwater microbial communities from Kabuno Bay, South-Kivu, Congo - kab_092012_35m | ecosystem: Environmental > Aquatic > Freshwater > Lake | place: Democratic Republic of the Congo: South-Kivu... | reverse complement strand
TATCCCAGCAATTATACCTAGATGGTCTATGTCTTGTACGTCTATCTGAGGCATTTGGCTATTTTGAATGCTCTTAATTAAAAATACCTTATTTCAAATTTAACCTGCTGAATGTAGGTTACAGCGCTTTGCGCTCATATCCAAATGCAGAAAAATTTTGAAAGTATTGCTTTGTAATGCTTTCAAAATTTTTCTTGTGGTTTATTTGCTCGGGAATTACTTAGTTTTTATGCACTATCTTCGTCCACAACTGATGTGTAGCTATGTAGAGGCTCTTTCACTGCATTAGCAATTACCCCTATCAAATTCAACTTTTGGAGAATAGATATGGCTTGAGAGAATTCACCACGAGTAATTCGATCAATTCGAGCTACTGCAACCACGCCACCACTACATGTGGCTATTTGAACCGTATCAACTGTACCAAGAATCGGTGGGGAATCAATAATGACTAGATCATAATTCTGCTCAAAACTGGAGACTAACTTTTGCATCCACTCTGAACTTAGCAAAGTAACAGAATCACTGGGAACTGGCCCAGCCGTGAGAATATCAATAGCTGAGTTAGATGATTGAATCACATCTTGGCTATCTACAGTACCCTTACTGGCTAGTAAGGTTGATAATCCTCGTTCGTTTGGTAAATTGAGTTTCTTATGTAAAGTTGGTGCTCGCATATCTGCATCGATTAGCAGGACTCGTTTGTTCAACCGCGCAGCACTAGTAGCGAGTCCAAGAGCTATCGTGGATTTACCCTCACCAGGAAGAGCCGAGGTGACTACCAGTGATCGCACACTTATATTTTGAGGAAAACTATTAATTTGAATATTTTTATAAATTACATCTAACGCCTCTCGAAAAGGTAACCATTGGACGATCTCAACCGCAAGTGGTGAAACTGGCTGACCTTTAAGAAACTGTGGTAAGAAACTAGAGCTTGAGCCTTTAGTTTGAAGATATTGGGGAGTCATACCTAACAAAGCAAGAGAAGCAATTTGCTGTTCTAACTCACTATAGGTATGCACGGTATCATCTTGCATGTCCCTTAAAAAAGCAGCCATGCCACCAATAAATAAGCCCGCGACTACACCCAGCAACAAATTTCGGCGTAGAGTATCTGCGGCATCAGTTAAACCAAGACTAGCCTCCTCGACAACCTGCCAATCAAAGCCACCTCGAGCAATTTCCAGACTTAAATCTTGACGGCTTTTGAGCAATGTTTGTAATGTTTCTTGCTGGAGTGTCAGTTTAGGCTTTAAGGTTTCGTACTCACTGAGTAATTTTGGCAGTCGGTTAGCTTCTTCTCGAAGATCTTTCTCTTGATCTGTCAAAGAATCAAGTCGAGTTAGAAGTATTACAACTTGAGACTGGGTTTCGACAATTTGATTTGCTAGAGTTATATCAATAGTACTTAGCTGATCGGCATTCCATTTGGAATAGTTAGATAAATTAGCATCACCTAAAATACTTCTTCTTTCTTCTTCGAGACTACTTTGCTGCTGCCGAAAACGTAACTCAAGGGCTTCAACAATAGGATTAGCAGGCTGAAACCTAGCTTTTTCGCGATTTAGTGCAACTTCTGTACTCTGCATCTCTACAATCAGAGCTTGATATCGAGGCGACTGATTTAAGCGAGTAAGTAGTACGGCATCTTGCGAAGAAAGGTTGAGGTTTTGTTGTAAAGAGTCTAGTCGAGAGACTGCTTGATTATATTCTAATTGGGCAGTGCGTTTTTGCTGCTCAATGCCACTGAGGGCTGCGGTAACTTCAGTTACTCGTTGATTTACATCAAACAGATTATTCTTGCGACGAAAGACTTCTAGTGCTTCAGTAGTTTCAGAGATACTTTGACGCAAATTTCCAACTTGCTCATCAATACCTGCTAAGCCTTTCTGCAAACGTTTTTCTTGCTGTTCTCGGTTATAGTCAGTATAAACTTTCTGAAAAGCTTTTAAAACTTCTCTTGTTTTTACGGGATCTAAATCAGTGTACTTTACTTCAACAATTTTGGTTGGAGTTTCTTTCCCACCTACCATATCAATTTTTAAGGTTTGAAAGTCAGCACTGGTGATGCCAGGATACTGATCATTCAGTAAAGAAGCAGCTTTTTGAAACAATGAAGAACTTTGGAGTAGATTCAGCTGTGTTGTGTAGTCAATCTGAACATTGGAGTCAATAAGTGACGGAGCATTCGCATTAGTGTTAGATCTATATGTTGATTCGACAAGCAAGCGCATGGTGCTAGTGTATTGCGGCTTGGATCTAATGTTCATAAAAACAGCAATTACTAGACCTAAACTTAATCCTCCCAAAAGCCATAAACGCCTACGAGAGAGAATAGCAAAGATTTTCCCATACCCTAGATCTTGTTCAGGGGCAGCAGCAGCTATTGAATTAGTAGCACTAATAATATTTATTATTTATCCTTCTTATAATTCCAGTAATAAAAATGCTTCTATTCAGTTAAGTTGTTTTTTGATTCCCCTGCTAGTACAGATTTCTTCTAAGATTTGATTAATCTTAGCGAAGAATACTGACTCAGAAAAGTTAGAAATAGCATGTTCTCGGATTTTGACATAGTCCCAATCGTTTTTTTGAGCTTTGATAATGGCGTTTTTTAAGGATTCCGCAGTTTGTTGCTCAAATAAAATACCCGTTAGTCCTGAAACTTGAGTATCCATAACTCCACCAGCACCATAGGCAATTACAGGTGTACCACTAGCATTCGCTTCAATAGGGACTAATCCATAATCCTCTAAAGCAGCAACAATTACAAACTTTGCCTTTGACATAAGGCTACACCGATCGCGATCGCTAACATGACCAAGAAATTGAATATTGGGACGTGCTCTTGCTTGCAATTGTTTCGTTTCAGGCCCGTCTCCTGTAATCAGCAGAGGCAGATCTAGACTATTAAAAGCATCAACAATTATATCAAGCCTCTTATAACTAAGATGTCTCGAAGAAACAAGGCAGTAGTCATCTTTTTGATCTGAAAAGGTAAATCGACAATCGTCGATTGGATAATTTACAACTACCGCATCTTTTTTATAGGTTTCTTGAATCCGCTTTGCAACTGTGGTGGAATTAGCAATGTAATAGTCGGGAGACTGGGCATAGAAAATGTCTTGTTGCCGCATTTTTTGAAAAACAAGCTTAATTAAGGGCTTAAAAAAGCTGTATGTGCCATATTCTCTCAAGTAAGTATCGGTGTCCCAGAGAAAGCGAGTAATATTATGGCAAAAGCAAATATGTACTGCATCAGCACGCTTTTGGACTCCTTTAGCAAAACTAGCACTGCTGCTAAGAATTAAATCGTACTTACGAAGATTTAATGAGCTAAAGGCTTTATAATAAAATGGTGCAAATAGTCGAAAGTATTTGCGAGTTGCAGGAATATTCTGCAAAAATGTTGTATGAACTGGTCGATCTCCTAGATCGATTGTATTTTGGCGATCATATACAGATGTGTATATGTCTGCATCTGGAAAATGTTTGCATAAAAGTTCAAATACCCTTTCAGCACCACCACGTTGCGTAAGATAGTCATGAACTAAAGCAATTTTCATTTAATTTTGCGAAACTGTCTAGATGTACTAATTCATAAGGAGCAATATTCCAACGACTCTCATTATAAAATCATTTTTGATGAAAGATTACTTTAGTTTGACTTTCATCAACACTTATCTGTTTTTTAGCATCTGTGACACTAAAAAACAGATTAGTTTCATATAGCGCTTTTCAAGCAAACGAGGTACATAGGCTTGTTTCCCCCACCTTCGGCGGGGAAACAGGCCTGTGCTTCACTAGCCTGATAAAGGCTATAACCTTGAATTGTTATCAATACTTACTTATAACAGAATACAACACAGCATAAAACGTCTTAGAATGACAAGAGAGAAGTTATATAAAAGTTATATTTATATCTTTAAGGCGCATCTATGACGGCTGATGAGGCGGTAACATTTGTAGAGTTGTCGTTAAAAGAGCGCAGTCTGACTCGAGTTGAGCAGTTTGTCTTTATTGGAGTATGGCAGGGCTTGTCCTATTCTGAGATTGCGAAGCATACGGGCTATGACGCTGGCTACATCAAGTTAGTCAGCCATAAACTTTGGCATTTGTTAACTGAGACTTTTGGTGAAAAAGTAACGAAAAGTACAGTACAAAATCTAATTCGTCGTCAAATACAAAAACAACAGGCTGATACTTTCACAACTGTCCCCAACTTACAGCCTTCGGGAAACAGCCATCAAGACTGGGGTGAGGTAGTTGATGTCACTTTTTTCTATGGTCGGGAACATGAGCTGGATATCTTAGCCAAGTGGATAGATCATGATCGGTGTCGGTTAGTAGCTCTTTTGGGCATGGGAGGCCTAGGCAAAACGGCTCTATCGGTCAAGCTTGCTCAACAACTACAAGATAAGTTTGATTTTGTGGTGTGGCGATCGCTAAATAATGCCAAGACCCCCAGCGAAATGTTAACGGCTGTGATCCATTTCCTATCACAGCAGAAAGAGGCTCCTGATACTACGGATGCCAATGCCTTAATTTCCAGACTAATGGAGTATTTACAGCGCTATCGTTGTTTATTGGTATTGGACAATTTTGAGTCAGTTCTGAAAGATGAGTCTCAGGCAGGGGCTTACCGTAAGGACTTTGAAGGCTATGGCTCACTATTAAGAAGAATTGGTGAAGTTTCCCATCGTAGTTGTGTAGTGATTACTAGCCGCGAAATGCCTGAAGAAGTCGCCACGTTGGAAGGGGACATTTTGCCTGTGCGGGCTTTGCATTTAAGTGGGTTAGACGAACCTGCTGCCGAGCGCGTCCTCGAAGCTAAGGGGATCAAAGCCATAAGCGATGATTTGCATCGTTTAGTAGATTGGTATCGCGGTAATCCTTTGGCACTGAAAATCGCGGCAACTTCGATTAAAGATCTTTATTCAGGTAGCATTAACCGCTTTTTAGAACAAAAAACGATCATTTTTAGCGGTATTGGCAATCTGATCGAGCAGCAATATCAGAGACTGACGGCTCATGAGAAACAAATCATGATTTGGTTAGCAATTAACCGTGAGCCAGTCCAGCCTAATGAACTACGCTCAGATATTGTGCCAAAGATCGAGCAGAATCATCTCATGATGTCTCTACGATCGCTAAAACGGCGATCGCTAGTTGAGCATACCGCCGCGGGTTTTACGCAACAACCTGTAGTCATGGAGTTTGTCACCAATTTATTGATTGAGCAAATTTATCAAGAAATTACCCAAGAGCATCCTCTTGGCGCTTTACCAAATATCCAATTAAAACTGAATCGTCAGCTTTTCTATTTACGCCACTACGCCCTGATCAAAGCAACTACTAAGGACTATATTCGCCAAAGTCAAATTCGTCTGATTTTAGAACCTCTGGCTACTAAGCTTTTAGGACGTTTGGGTAGTAAACAAATGGTTGCTAAAGAGCTATTTCAGACCCTTGAGGAATTACGAAGACGTGAACTACGCCCCGATGGAGAACTCAAGTCAACCTTTGGCTATGGTGGTGGCAATATTATCAACTTGCTATGCCATCTTGGTATTGATTTGACAGGGACCGACTTCTCCTATCTCGCTATTCGCCAAGCCTATTTGTCTGAAGTCAAATTACATTGAGTTAACTTTGCCCAAACTGCGGTCATTAAATCGGTGTTTGCGGAGGTAATTGGTGGAGTCTTGTCAGTAGCTTTTAGTGCTAATGGCAAATTGTTAGCGATTGGCGATACTAAAGGCGATATTCATCTTTGGCAAGTTAGTGATGGTAAACCAATACTTACTTATCGTGGGCATAAAGGATGGGTGGTTTCGGTAGCTTTCAATCCCGAAGGTACGGTTTTAGCGAGTAGCAGCGTTGATCAATCGATTAAGTTATGGGATGTCTCAACGGGAGATTGCTTAAACACTCTGCAAGGATATATCGGTGCAGTTATGTCAGTCGCTTTCAGTCCCGACGGTACAACTTTGGCTAGTGGTCATGCCGATCGCACAGTGAGACTGTGGAAATCAGGGAAGTGTATCAAAATTCTGCATGGTCATGAGGATATTGTTGAAGCTGTAGCCTTTAGCTCAAAGGGGAATTTACTGGCAAGTAGCAGCGATGATTGTACGGTAAGGTTATGGGATATTGCTGCTGGCGAGTGTTTGCAGGTATTTGAAGGGCATGAAGATATCATTTGGTCGATCGCCTTTAGTCATAATGGCAATGTTTTAGCTAGCGGCAGCGAAGATAAAACTGTAAGGCTATGGAATGCGAGTACAGGTAACTGTATCAAAACCTTGGCAGGGCATACCCATACGGTCTTTGCTGTTAGCTTTAGTCATGATGGTTCAACCCTTGCTACAGGAAGCGGTGATCGCACAATTCGTCTTTGGGATTTAAAAACTGCCCAATGCTCTAAAACCTTGACTGGGCATAATCATTGGGTACGTTCCGTTGCCTTTCATCCTGAACGCTTAGTTTTGGCGAGTAGTAGTGGCGATGAAATGGTGAAACTCTGGGAAATTGATACAGGTTTATGTATGCGAACTTTTCAAGGACATACGGGGCGATCATGGACAACCCAAAATGATAATCAGGGTGAAGGCCAAGTGTCAGGCAATATTTCCAATGAACATCTGCTAAACCTCTGGGAAGTCACATCTGGTCAACAGTTTCGGATTTTGCAAGGCTATACCAATGCCGTGCGATCAGTTGTTTTTAACCATGAGCAGACGATTTTGGCTAGTGGTGGTGATGACTCAATCATTCGTCTTTGGGATATTCAATCAGGTGAGTGTATTCGGGCTTTGCATGGTCACGCAGGTCATGTTTGGCAAGTTGCCTTTAGTCCGATTGGAACCATACTTGCCAGTTGTGCTGAGGACTGTACGATCAAACTATGGGATGTTAGCAGTGGCAATTGTCTAACCACCATCTCTGAACACCCAGATTTAGCTCGAACTCTAGTCTTTAGTCATGATGGTAAATTGCTAGCAACTGGTGAAACTAGCCGAGTGATTAAGCTCAGAGATATTGTGACAGGCGAATGTTTGCGTATCTTTCAAGGACATAAATCAGCAATTTTAGCGATCGCCTTTAGCACTGATGATCGTTACATCATCAGCAGCAGCCGCGATAAAACCGTAAAAATTTGGGACACCAAAACAGGAGATTGTCTACAAACGTTAGATAGCCTTACTTCGCTGACGGCAAATATTAAATTTATGCCCATGCAATCCCACATGGCTTTTGGCTGTGGGGACAAATTTATCTATCGATGGCATATTCAAAGCGGTGAACTCATACCTGAGCAAATCCATCGTGATGGCAATGTCTTGACAATTGCCGCCGATCCCAAAGGTATGTTGCTAGCTAGTGCAGGTGAAGATGCTCAAATTAATATTTGGAATTGGCAAACAGGTGAAGTGATTAGAGCTTTAGCTGGACATATTGGCACGATCTATTCAGTATCTTTTTCTGCGGATGGCAAACTGATCGCTAGTAGTAGTCGCGATGAAACCGTCAAATTATGGGATGTACAGACAGGTGAATGTATCCGAACCTATCGCGAACCTCGCCCCTATGAAGGACTAAATATTACAGATGCAACAGGTTTGACTTCTGCTCAAAAAGCAAAGCTGATCTCCCTCGGTGCGATCGAAAGATAATAGATATGGCGGTTTTCAAATAAGTATGCACTCATTTGAAAACAAAAAAATTAATCCCAGCAAAGGTTTTGAGTTTTCATTTTGCCGTAGGCAAAATGAAAATCACTATAGCTCTCAAAGCAAGCCATCTATTGTTGGATAACTTGTTCATAAACCGATTTCATTTGAGTAGCAATTACCTGCCAGTCATAATTTTGCTTGACATAGGTTTGACAATCCCTCGCACTGGGAATGTGTCTTTGACCAGATAAAGCTTCGATCATTCCCTGTGCCAGAAGATCGGTTGTATTCCCTTGCAAGACAAGCTCAGGAGAAAAAGGTTGTAAAATTTCAGGAATACCACCTATTGGTGTCCCCAATACAGGTGTACCTGCGGCTAGCGACTCAATCACGATCAATCCAAATCCTTCCAGTGATATGGTCGGCACAATTGATAGCTCGGCTGCTCGATAGGCGATCGCCAAGTCTTGATCTGGCACAAACCCTAATAACTGTACATGATTTTCCAGATGTAATTCTTGAATCTGCGATCGCAAGGCTCCCGCGATCGCCCCTTTGCCAGCGATTAGTAGCAATACATCAGGATGTTGCTTCCGCACCAAGGCGATCGCGGCAATCAAGTTCTCTAAACCCATACGTTGAACCAGTCGCCGCACACAGAGAATAATTCGCCGATCCTTTTGCCAACCTAGTTTTTCTCTCGCTTTGGCGACTGTTAAGTCCAAATCAAATTCTGCTGTAACAATGCCCCCGCCGACGATAAAAATCTTTTCTAATGGCACGTTATAGGTTTTATGCAAAGTTTGTCGAAATGCCTCAGACAAGACAATAAAGCCATTAGCCCTGCGATAAACCAATTTTTCGACTACCCATTTTCCCCAAGTCGATAAACGTCCTGCACCTTCAGCTTGACTCTCCAAGGCCCAAGGCCCATGAAAATGCATCACTAATGGGACTTTTCCTAAGCGATCAAGTATGGGCAATGTATACAAAGCAAAATGTGAGGCAACTAAATCAAACCCTGAATTCGCGATCGTCTGATTGAAGGCTTTTCTCATACCTAGCGATCGCTGCCATGTTGAGCTTTTTACTGAAGCAAATGTTTGGACTTTACCACCAGAACTTTGACTAACGCGATCGGAGCCAGCTACCAGACCATTTACCTCAACACCAACTTTGGGTAGGTAATTGACACAACCGTAATAAACGCGAGCCAATCCACCTGCTTCTTCTAAAAACCAGCTCGTACCTAGCTGTAATGTTTTCATAAAATCTTACTAACTATTGACATATCTACATAAAGCCAACAACTCTGATTATAAAAATCAGTTTTTTGAAAGCCCGCCGTTAGAGGGCTGTCAAAAAATCGATTTTGGTGCTTTCAGCATCTTCGGATCTGGAAGCACCAAAATCGGTTTCATCATGGGAATTGCTGAATTAAAACTTGCATTGCTATATAGCGCTTTTCAAGCAAGCGAGGTACATAGGTTTGTTTCTCCGCCGAAGGCGGGGAAACAAACCTGTACTTCACTAGACTGATAAACGCTATATAAAAACAATTTAGTTTCATAATTAAAGAAACTGTCGTTATCATCGCTCAAATTTGGATATCACTCTACATGGCTTATACGATCGCCTCAAATATCTGTGAAGGCATAGCAGACTGTGTACCTGCTTGTCCTGTCGCCTGTATCGAACAGGGAGAGGGCGCAAATATTAAAGGGACGATCTGGTTTAAAATTGATGCCTCAGTTTGTATTGACTGCGGCGTTTGCTTACAGGTATGCCCTGTGCAGGGTGCTATCTTGCCAGAAGAGCGACCAGAATTAGTAATCTAATACCAATTCACAGAAGTGTGGCTACAATTCTGTGAATTAAAAACTAAACCCTGTAAGGGTTTTGAAAGCACAAAATGTCTACGCCATTTTGTGCTTTGGTATAAAAACTTAATTTTGATGATTCCAGTGCCGAAGACACTGATATTCATCAAAATTGTTTCTTAGATGAAAATCAAATTGATCTGTAATAGGCATGATAGTATAAACTCCAGTACTAACAGGCAAGTAGTCAAGAGTAAACACGATAAGATAGCAGTGTTTTACCTGTAGTACACAAGCTCTGATGAAATGTATCTGTCAAGTAAAAAGTAAAAAGTAAAAATGCTTTTCCTTTTTACTTTTACCTTTTTACTTGACAGTTCGGTTAAAGAGAAAAGCACTCAAAGAGTGGGCAATTGTCCCACTTTTTTGTTTTTTAAATTAGCTTTTTACGGCTTGAATCAAAAACTCTTACGTCAAAAACAAAGAAACGCTCACACTGTAAGCTCAAATCGTAAATTCTATGAGTCATCCTCTAATTCCGCAAATTTTTCAAATTGCTGAAGAAGTTGCCTCTCCCCTTGGGTTAGAGGTTGTCGATGTGGTGTTGCATACCAACAAAAACCCTGTGGTATTGCGGGTCGATATTCGTAATCCAGACCAAAATACAGGGCTAGAAGACTGCGAACGCATGAGCCGTGCGCTAGAACCAACTCTTGATGAAATCGATTTGATTCCCCATGCCTATGTGTTAGAAATTTCTAGCCCAGGGGCGGAACGTCAGTTACAAGGCGATCGTGAATTTGTGGCTTTTCGGGGCTTTATGGTCAATGTCAGTACAAATCCACCTTATGATGGCAAACAAATTTGGAGCGGACACCTCATATCACGCAACGAGACACATGTGACGATTAGCATCAAGGGACGGATTAACAATATTCCCCGTGAACTGGTTGAGCGTGTTGAATTAACCAAAATGGAATGACAAGAACTCCTATCACATCAAGGGTTTGAAGTTTTTATTTTGCCTTAGGCAAAATAAAAACTTCTCTAGAGCATTGCAGTTATTGATTTTTATAGAAGCGAGAAAACTTATGTCTTTATTGAATTTACCTGGATTAGGACAAATGGTGGAAGTGATTAGCAAAGAGCGAAATCTCCCCAAACATGCTGTCCAAAATGCTTTGCGAGAAGCTTTACTCAAGGGATATGAGCGCTTTCGCAAAACCTATCGCTCCGATGGAATTAACTTTGAAGAAGAATATTTTAATAATTTTGATGTAGAACTCGATCTTGAAGGTGAAGGATTTCGGGTTCTCGCGACAAAAACAATTGTTGATGAAGTTGGTGATGCCGATCATGAAATTGGCTTGTTTGAGGTGCGCGAAGTTGCTCCTGAAGCACAAGCTGGCGGGACTGTAGTTGTTGATGTGACTCCAGAGCAGGGCGACTTTGGACGCATGGCAGCAATCCAAACTAAACAAGTCCTAGCTCAAAAGTTGAGAGATCAGCAGCGCAAGATTATTCAAGAAGAGTTTCAAGACATCGAAGGGACTGTCTTGCAAGGTCGAGTGTTACGTTTTGAAACAACCTCTGTAATCGTGGCAGTCAGCAGTGGATTTGGACAACCTGAAGTTGAAGCTGAACTTCCAAAACGCGAACAATTGGCAGGTGAAAGACCTTATCGCCCCAATATGACCTTGAAAGTATATCTAAAGAAGGTTTTTGAAGGTTCACGCCGTGGTCCTCAGTTGCTAGTCTCACGGGCTGATGCAGGTTTGGTGGTGTATTTGTTTGCCAATGAAGTCCCTGAAATTGAGGAAGAAATCGTCCGTATTGTGGCTGTGGCAAGAGAGGCTAATCCGCCATCCCCTGCGGTTGGTCCCCGCACTAAAATTGCTGTAGATACCCTTGAGCGAGATGTTGATCCAGTAGGTGCTTGTATTGGTGCGAGAGGAGCAAGAATTCAGGCTGTAGTTTCTGAACTACGCGGTGAAAAGATAGACGTGATCCGTTGGTCACCTGATCCTTCGACCTATATTGCTAATTCCTTAAGCCCTGCAAGGATTCATGAAGTACGCCTAATTAATGCGAATGAAAGAATTGCCCATGTGGTTGTCCCTGAGGATCAGCTTAGTTTGGCGATCGGCAAAGAAGGTCAAAATGTCCGTTTGGCAGCGAGACTCACTGGCTGGAAAATCGATATCAAAAATTTGGCAAAGTATGACTATGAAGATGAAGACCGTAAAGCTCAAGAAAGCATGGCTAGAGCATCGACAATTCTTGAAGAAGCTGATCACGATGATGAAAATGACTATGACAACGATGAAGACTAAGAGCACCAAAAATTGTCAGCAACCAAGCTGCAAAATTTTGGTTTTAGTCCAAAGCGCTGTAGGGGTAGACTAGTTTGGCTTTAAAGCTGCACCGTCGTTGTGTTAGTTGCCAATGTGTCGCTATGCGCGATACTTTTTGGAGGATAGTACGTGTGCCGATCGCTGCTCAGCATCCCAATGAAGATAAGTCCAACCATGATCAAGCTCAATATCAAATTCAACTTGATCATGGCATAGGTAGATCGGCGTATGTTTGTCAAAAGCTGGAATGCTTACAAATAGCTCAAAAGAAAAACCGTTTAGGGCGATCGCTCCGTACCCATATTCCACCTGAAATTTTTGAAATTCTCAAATCACGTCTCTAATCCAAATTTAATTAACGTCAGTTCGACGAAGTAGCAAAATAGTAAAAATCGATCTGCGATTTTTACTATTTTGATTTATCTACGCCGCGCCTCGCGCGGCGCAGATGGCTATATCGAATTCACGTTAAAATAAAGAACCTTTCCCAGCAAAGTTATGAGCAAGCAGACAATTTTGGTTACAGGTGGCGCAGGCTATATTGGCTCTCATGCAGTCAAAGCGTTGCAGCAAGTTGGTTATAAGGTAGTAATTTTAGACAATCTTGTCTATGGTCACCAAGATATTGCTGAAACCCTAGGCGCGGAATTGATTATTGGTGACACAAATGATCGAGCCTTGCTCGATCGCCTATTTAGCGATCGTCAAATTAGTGCTGTTATGCATTTTGCAGCCTATGCCTATGTGGGAGAGTCGGTGACACAGCCTGACAAATACTATCGCAATAACGTTGTTGGCACTTTGTCTTTGCTGGAAGCGATGATTGCTGCAAATATAAAAACCTTTGTGTTTTCTTCTACCTGTGCTAGTTACGGCGTGCCACAACAAATACCAATTACTGAGGATCATCCCCAATCGCCAATCAATCCCTATGGTGCGACTAAGCTAATGGTTGAGCGGATTTTGCAAGATTTTGATATTGCCTATGGACTAAAGTCAGTGATTTTTCGATATTTCAATGCGGCAGGAGCTGATTTTGATGGGGCGATCGGCGAAGATCACGATCCTGAAACACATTTGATCCCATTAGTTTTGCAGACAGCTATGGGTATCCGCGAAGCAATTACAGTTTATGGGTCTGACTATCCAACCGCAGACGGAACTTGCATCCGTGATTATATCCATGTAACTGATCTAGCTGAAGCGCATGTATTAGGTTTGGAATATTTACTCAAGGGCAACAAGAGCGAAATTTTTAATCTTGGTAATGGTAATGGGTTTTCGGTCAAAGAGGTAATTGATGCTGCCAAGCAAATTACGGGTAAGCCGATTAATGTCGTGATGGGCGATCGCCGTGCAGGAGATCCACCTGCGCTAGTCGGTAGCAGTGAGAAAGCAAGGGCAATCTTGAACTGGCAGCCTAAATATGCTGATTTAAATTTGATTTTGCAACATGCATGGCAATGGCATCTAAAACGCCATGCATAACAGAAGGGACGCGAAGCGTCCCTTCTGTTATGCCAATTTTGAGCGCAAAGCTCTATAGAAGTTTGTCGATTTTTTGGGCTAGCTCAAAGTCAAGAGCACTGATACCATCGGCATCGTGGGTGGTGAGGTCAATCTTGACTTTGTTATAGACATTAAATAGCTCAGGATGATGCCCCATCTTATCGGCAACGATCGCCACTTTACTGATAAAACCAAAAGCTTCCACAAAATCCCGAAACTTAAAGTTCTTTTGCAACTTGTGATCAACAACTGTCCAACCTGCTAATTGGGCGATCGCCGAAGAAATTTCTACTTCAGATAATTTTTTGACAGCCATAACTCTCACAAAATATAGGATTAACCCTATATTTACATAAAACAAAAAAGAAGGCGGCACTTTGTGCCGCCTTCTTTTTTAGTTTTTGATGGGTTGATCGCGATACCACCACGATAAGATTTGTACCCAATTCCAGCCATTTTGAGCCATTTGCTGGGTCATTTCTTGATCGAGGTGCTGGCCATCGGAAACAGGCATATATCCACCACCCCAGCTAATCCAGTTGCGAGGCAAACGGGCGCGATAATAACCTTTAAAACCAGGTCTCAGCATATAGCCTGCGGTTGAGGCAACCGCCTGATCGCTACGACTGTGGATTAGGGCGATCGCTTGACCAGTTTGAGGATCAAAGCGATAAAAGCCTTTATATACCTGATCGCGAGTATCACTCACTAGATCGTAGGGTGCTTCACCCCATTTACGCTGACGTTGCGTATTGACAGCATAGCTACGAGCTGCCACCGCTTGCGCCATTAGTGCATCCATATGCCAACTAGCTGGCATCTCACTGGGTACAACGCTACGAAGATATTCTTCAAGGGATAACACGTTAACCGCGATTGCATTGTTATTCCAAGCTCGCAATTCGATCTCACCTGGATAAAGATTGCTGCCTACTTGCACCAACCCATTATTGCTAGGGGTAATTCGATATGCAGAAGTAATTGGCAGGGTGTACCACTTACCGGGATCGAGACGGCGGCTTGCCTGTCCAGAAGCTTGCAGAGTTGATGGTTGAGTCACAGCTACAGACATTTTGGAGCTATTTTCTTCTCTTACCAAAACCCTTAATAGATTAGCCGCAGCAGCCTGAGAAACTCCTGCAACTAATACCAGCATCAAGGACAAAATTAGCGTGTACATCCCTTTGGAGAAGTGTTTCATCATGTAGTTAGTCACTCACACCTGTAAGCAAAGAATGTAATAAACTTTTTAGTAAGATTTGAAGCATTTTAGTTTAGCCTCGGATAACCAGATAGTTTATCAAAACAATCTAGTTTTGATAAACATTATTTCTGCATACTTATACCAGCTTTTGTCTGAATTTTACCGAAGTAATTTAATAAAATCAAAAAAGTTTCGGCGGGCAAAGCCCGTCGAAACTTTTTTTGATTTTATATTTAACGTCAATTCGACGAACGCGAAAAATGGTAAGAATCGCTTAACGATTCTTACCATTTTTCGCCATTTGCGGCGTGCGAAGTACGCCGCAAATGGCTATATTGAACTCACGTTAATTAATTATGCTTACAGCCTATTGAGGCTTTGAGTAGTACAGAAATATATTTGAAAGTGGCACTTAGTGCCACTTTCAAATATATTTCTGGGTTTTTATTAAGCGCAATGCGCTGTAGCTACTTAGTACATAATGGTAATAAGGGAGAGTAAGCGTGCGGTTGCGAAATTTGCCTCAAAATTAACGAAAGGATATGGCGAGTGCAAGTTTTGAGGAAAGTCCGGGCTTCCATGAAGATCAGGCTGCTGGATAACGCCCAGTGCGAGCGATCGTGAGGATAGTGCCACAGAAAAATACCGCCTTTATTAGAGATAGCGCTTCGCGCTATCTCTACAATAGGGTAAGGGTGCAAAGGTGTGTTAAGAGCGCACCAGCAGAGTCGTGAGGCTCTGGCTCGGTAAACCCCAGTTGGAAGCAAGGCGAGAGGATACAAGTGTTGCGATCTTCAATTGATCTTGTGTCCGTTACTTAATGGGGTTGCATAGCGAAAGCTAGGCGATCGCAAATAAGTGTGTGCCGCATGAGGTATTTGGTAACAAATATCCCAGATAGATAACCGCTAGGGTAGTTGCTAAAACTCCCGAAACAGAACCCGGCTTATGTCTTACTCTTCCTATTAAAATTAACTTCAATTCAACGAACGCACAAGATGATAAAAATCGCAGAGCGATTTTTATCATCTTGTGCCATTTGCGCCGCGCAAAGCTCGGTGCAAATGGCTATATCGAAGATTGCTTTTCAGCTTTGTTTCACAGGTTTTCAAAAGACAAAGGACAGATTTTAAGTTTTTTAATTGATATTCACCTCAGAGATCTGGTACATCTAGAATCTAAATGAGATCTCTTGGATTGCAACCTGAAACTGCATTTGTTTTTAAGAAACATTTTAATTAGAGTAATTAAATTATGGGAATTGCTCCCAACCATCCATCTTTGCTACCAGCAACAACCCACCACATATCTCGTAAGTGGTTTGGTAGAGGAGTTATAGGCATTACCTTTGTCTGCCTGATCTCAACACTCAGCTTTAGGTTTTATTCTGAGCCGCGCTTAGGAATAGGTACATTTGTTGATCAAGATCTAAGATCGCCTAGAACAGTAGTAGCTACTGACATTGAGGCAACTAAACAGGCAAAAGAACTAGCTAAACAACAAGTAATACCTATCTATCGTAGTAATCCTGAGATTGATGCTAATGCTATCAAGCACTTAGAAGAACTTCTGCAAGTAGGTGATAACCTACGGATATCGTCTGGTAGTTTACCTTACGTCGATCGCCAAATTTTAAGTGATGACGTGCAACGATATTTTAGGCGAATATCAGATTTTGAATGGTCGCAGTTACAAGACAGGGCTCATCGACTCGCTGCTAATGTCAATAATCAGACGGCTATATCAGGTTTGATCAATCGAGATAAAGAAGCCCCATCCGTAGCATTGGCTGAGCTAACTCTATACAAAATTAATGCTCTTCCCCAAGATTATCAAAAACTGATCAATACTGTGACTGAGATTCGCAAAGCCTATGCAATGACTCAGGAGAAAGCAACCAAAGGCCCTGCAATGTTTCGCGATCGCCTCTTGGAAATGACCAATGAAGAATGGGAGGCTTGCAAGAAACTGACGCGGCAAGCATTGACTGCTGTCCAGTCCACAGGGATTGTGGCTGGATTGCCCGATGACATGCTGCAAAAACGGTTAACGAACCTGATCAATTTGCCAACCAATGAAGAGCATCGAGCTATGTCGATCGCTTTGCTCAGTGCCACAGTCAAGCCAAATATGACAATTGACTATGTAGGTACAACTGAAAGAGCGATTAAAGCATCTGAATCGGTTCAGATACAAAGGATTTCACTGAAAGCAGGTGATTTAATCGTAAAAGGTGGCGAGAAAATTACTGAGCGGCAATTTGTTATCTTAGATGAACTCAAAATGACCCAAAGACAAGTCAATCTAAAGGGATTGGTCTTGATGGTCACAACTACAGCCCTCTGCTTTGCCGTATTTGGCTATGCCAACCGACGATGGCAATATTTACTCAAAGTCAAATTACATATCAAAGATATTTTGGTGCTTGGCATTATTTGCACAGGTAGTGCTTTAGCGACCGTGGTGATGGCTCCGAACATGCTCGTATTTCTGCCATTAGCAAGTATGGGTTTAATCATTGGTAGTTTTTACAGTTCTCGTCTTGCAATTCTCGTCACCTGTCTCACCTCAATCTTACTGGCGATCGCGATTAGCTCTGACTTACTAGCACTTGTGCCGATCATTATTGGCTCAATTGTTGCTGCGGTGATTACTAATCGTCCCCTGACGCGATCGCATCTAGCCGCAACAGGATTATTGGTTGGCTTTTTACAAGCGGCTGTATATATTGCGATCGCCATTATTGCTGGCTCCACACCTCCAGTACTGATCGCCATCACAGCCTTTCAGTATGCATCGGGAGGACTAATTGCCGCGATCGTTGCCCTTGGAGCGATTCCTTACTTGGAGCATATTTCTTATGCATTAACCCCATTTCGTCTAGCGGAGCTAGCAAACCTTGATCGCCCGTTACTACGCCGCCTAGTCACGGAAACCCCTGGAACTTTTCAGCACACTTTGTTTGTAGCAAACCTTGCTGAAGCTGCTGCCCGTGAACTAGGAGCTGATACAGCCTTAGTGCGAACTGGTACGCTCTATCACGATATTGGTAAGACTCTCCGCCCTGAATATTTCATCGAAAATCAAATGGGGCAGACCAATCCTCACGATATCCTTAATGATCCTTGGGAAAGTGCTCAAATTGTTAAAGAACATGTTTCAGGTGGTATTAAATTAGCTCAAAAATATCATCTCCCTGAAATGCTGCAAGCATTCATTCCAGAGCATCAAGGCACGATTACGATTACCTATTTTTATTGCCAAGCCCAAAAGCGATCGCAGCATATCGTTGAGTCTGATTTTCGCTATGTTGGACCAATACCTCAATCTCGCGAAACAGGTATTGTGATGCTAGCTGATGCCTGTGAAGCTGCATTGCGATCGCTTGGCACAGATACAACCCTAGAAGACGCTAAGAGCTTGCTCATGCGGATTTTTAAAGCTCGGTGGGATGATGGTCAACTCAAAGATTGCTCTTTGACTTGGGAAGATTTAGATCGAATAGCACCTGTATTTATCAAGGTCTGGCAAGAGCGTAACCACGGTCGGATTAAATACCCAAACCTCGCCGACAAACTCGATCCATCAGGTTCTGCTTTACCTGATCACCTTTGCAAACCCAAAGATGCACTAGCACCTAAAAAAATAGCCTTGAAATAATGAGTCCTGATGTTTGGTAGTCCCGAAAAGGAAAGGATTTATTTTAGTAGGATGGGCAGCGCGAAGCGCCGCCCATCCTTGCCTATTTGGCACTACCTGATTTTTGGTATACAAAAAACAAAATGGGTACGCCACTTTTTTTGTATGAGTACATTTTGAGTATAAACACTTATACAAAATATAAATAAAAATATCTACATATTTTCTTAACTATTGCAATAGCCAATTTGTATTTTGATAATGCTCAAAAAGATTGTCATCAAAGCATTACAGGAATCAGTTAAGACATTATTAAATTTATGTCTTCTTCGGGATCGCTGAATCTATCTCTAAGTAAAGGTTAGAGCCTGATTTATCCCCAATTTTTACCCTACATAATTATATTAATTAATAAAAATTTTTAGTAAATTTGGCAAAGCCAAATTTAAGATATATGAACTCTTCAGGTAACTCAGTTACAGCTTGCCGATTGTGTCAGTACTACAATCCTGAAGGAAGAAGGGGTGGGTTTTGTGAAAAGTTAGATGTTCCTGTCAGTCCTGCATGGAATGCTTGTAGTCTAGCAGCCCATCCTTTTGAGCCATCTTGGCAACCTACAGATGACTTCAATTCATTGTTAAATGAGTCTTTTCATGACTCAATTCTCTTAGTGCATGAGCATACGACAGAACTACAAGAGGTCAGCAGTCGATCGCTTAGCTTCTCAGAATATTAAGAATATTTGGATTGTTACAGCCTGTGAAGCTTTAAGTCGTATAGACAAGTGTTTGACAGCTTCGCTTCGCAGCGTTTTCAAGCACTTGTATGAATTTTAATTTAGCGCAAAGCGCTATAAGTTAAATTTTAATATTTGGTTTTTAACCAATCCACTAGTTAATTTTAGATAAATCTAAGATATTGTAACAATTATCAAGTTATAGTAAATTTGCATATGATAATCTTAATTAATTGAGAATTTGTTAAGTCTTACTGCGATAGGTAAAAAGTGCTAGCAAGGGTTTGGAGTGCATCAATTTTAGGCATCGATGCTATCCAAGTGGGGGTAGAAGTCGATGTATCTGGAGGATTACCGGGGATTACCTTAGTGGGTTTACCCGATACCGCAGTGCAAGAAAGTCGAGAAAGGGTTAAAGCCGCCATCAAAAATGCGGGCTACGCTTTTCCCATGCGAAAAATCGTCATTAATCTTACCCCTGCCGATCTACGTAAAGAAGGGCCTATTTTTGACTTACCAATTAGCATAGGTATTTTAGCTGCCTCTGAACAGGTCGCTCCGCAGTTATTGGGTGATCACTTATTCTTGGGTGAAGTGTCCCTTGATGGCTCATTGCGACCAGTTTCAGGTGTATTGCCGATCGCTGCTGCTGCTCAACGTCTAGGCATGATTGGGATTATTGTACCTAAGGAAAATGCCCAAGAAGCGGCTTTAGTTAAAGGGTTAGCAGTATATGGCTTACAAAGTATCACCGAGGTAGGAGATTTCCTAGCGCACCCCGAAAAATATTCCCCTGTAGTTGCTAATCCTGATCTGAAATGGCATGAAAGCGAATTTAAGCTAGATCTTAAAGATGTTAAGGGGCAGCAACATGCTCGTCGCGCTTTAGAAATCGCCGCCGCAGGTGGACATAATCTGATTTTTGTTGGACCACCTGGATCGGGAAAAACCCTATTAGCAAGGCGGCTACCAAGCATTTTGCCCAATATGAATTTTGATGAAGCCTTAGAAGTGACTAGGATTCATTCTGTGGCTGGCTTATTAAAGGGTAAAGGTTTGGTAAGCGATCGCCCCTTTCGGAGTCCCCATCATTCTGCCTCTGGCCCTTCACTAGTTGGTGGCGGCAGCTTTCCCCGTCCTGGAGAGATTACACTTGCCACAAACGGCATCTTATTTCTGGACGAATTAACCGAGTTTAAGCGGGATGTATTAGAATTTTTGCGCCAACCCTTAGAGGATGGCTTTGTGAGCATTTCCCGTACTCGTCAATCGGTAACATTTCCAGCCCAATTTACC
>Ga0172376_10003014_pt1 | contig 20240 bp, 17 predicted proteins | sample Lak35m_FD_121114 | JGI IMG/M metagenome (GOLD analysis project Ga0172376, IMG submission 121114) | Freshwater microbial communities from Kabuno Bay, South-Kivu, Congo - kab_092012_35m | ecosystem: Environmental > Aquatic > Freshwater > Lake | place: Democratic Republic of the Congo: South-Kivu... | reverse complement strand
TGGTCGCGGGCCGCGCGCTCGTCGGCCAAGCGTTCCGCGGCCGCGCGCCGCCGCTCGGCCTCCTCCAAGGCGCGCGTCAAGCCCGCTTGCAACGTGGCCAAATCGAAGGGCTTCTTGAGCGTGCCCAGCACGCCGGGGATCGCCAGCAAGCGCTCGATCAGCGCGTCGTCGAGGTAGCCCGACACGACCAGCGTCGGCGGCAAGATCCCCGCCGCGACGAGCTTGGGCAGCTCCTCGTCGGCGCGCTCGGGTCCGAGCTCGTAGTCCGACAGCAACAGGTCGGGCGCCTCCTCCGACAACAGCTCCCTGCCGCGCGCGAAGCTCGGCGCGGTGCGCACCTCGTGGCCGAGCTTGCGCAAGAGGAGCGCGACCAACGCGACGATCTTCTCATCGTTGTCGATCAAGAGCAGGCGCGCCATGCGCTTGTTGTCGCCCAGCCGGGCTCGGCGCGCAAGCGCCGCCTGCACGAGGACTCAGCGCGCCTCGAAGGAAGTGATCTCGTCGAAGCCCACCTCCATGGGCTTGCCGCCGAGCAGCACCAATGCCGTGCGCTTCTTCTTGTCGAGCTTCTTGACGGGCACGCGCTGGCGCAGGCGCGGCAGGAACACGAACTGGCCTTCCTTTAGGCCGTCGAGGAAGGACTGGCGCTTCTCCGACAAGGCCGCCCCGGACAGGTCGGCGTCGATCCCCGCGAGCGCCTCGAGAAGCTCCTTCTTCAAGGCCGCGGGCACCTGCTCCAGCCGCGGACGCAGTTCCAAGAGCCGCGCGCGAGCGGCGCGCACGCGTTCCTCGATGGTGCGCTGCGCCTCGGTCTCGAGCAGCTCCGAGCGGCGTTCGACGGCCTGGTGCTCCAAGGCGGCCGCGCGCTGCACCTCGGCCGCGGACTTCAACTGCGACTCGGCCGCGGCGCGCAATTCCTCGGCCTTCTCGCGCGCATGGCGCACCTGCGCGAACAAGCTCTCGCGCTCGGCGTCCTTCTTCTCGAGGCGCTCGCGCGCGCGCTCGACGAGCTTCGCCGGCAGGCCCAGCCGCCTGGCGACGACCAAGGCGCCCGATTCGCCCGGCGTGCCCACGATCAAGCGATAGCGCGGCATCAAGGTCTGCGGGTCGAACTCGACGCTGGCGTTCTCGGCGCGCGCCACGCGGAAGGCGAACTCCTTGAGCTTGCCGATGTGCGTGGTGGCGATGGTCGGAGCGCGCAACGCGACCAGATGTTCCAGCAAGGCCTCGGACAAGGCCGCGCCTTCGTCGGGATCGGTCCCGCCCCCGAGCTCGTCGAGCAGCACCAGCGTGTTGGCCGTGGCGCGTCCGAGTCCCTCCTTGATGCGCGCGAGGTGCGAGCTGAAGGTCGAGAGGTTCTGCGCGATCTGCTGCTCGTCGCCGATGTCGGCCACGATGCCGTCGTAGAGCGGCATCGCGCTGCCCTCGCCGCAGGGGAACGACAGGCCCATCCGCACGCACAACGCGGCCAAGCCCGTGGTCTTGAGCGCCAGCGTCTTGCCGCCCGTGTTGGGGCCCGTCACGAGCAGCAAGTCGAAGGCGTCGCCGAGGCGCAGGTCGATGGGCACGACCTCCTGGATGCGACCCGCCGAGACCTGTTCGACCAGCAGCGGATGGCGCGCCTGCTTGAGCACGAGCCCCTCGCGCCCCACGAGGCGCGGGATGCGCGCGCCCGCCTGCCGCGCGTAGCGCGCCGCCACCAAGGCGAGCTCGAGGCGCCCGACGCGCTCGGCGCTCTCCACCACGGCCGGCTCGTGCTCGAGGATGGCGCGCGTCGCCTCGAGGTAGACGCGCTCGATCTCGCGACGCAGGTCGCTCTCCAGTTCGACCAGGCGGTTGCCGAGCAGCACGACCTCGCGCGGCTCGATGAACACCGTCTCGCCCGATTGCGAGCGGTCGTGCACGATCCCCGGCACGCGCCCGGAACTCTTGGCGCGCACCGCCAGCACCGGACGGCCGCCGCGGCGGTGCGGCGCGACATCCGACAACACCGCCCGGATCTCGGTGCGCGCCGTCAATCCGCGCAGCGCCGCGTCGACCGCCTCGGAGGCCTTCGACGACTCGCGCTTGAGCCGCGCCACGAGCGGCGAGGCTTCGTCGCGCACCGCGCCGCGTTCGTCGACCAGCTTGTCGAGGCGCGCCACGAGCGGCGCGAAGTCGGGCATGCCCACGGCCAGCGCGCCCAGCGCCGGCGCCTGCTTGACGATCGAGCGCAGCCACTCCGCCAAGCGCTCCACGCAGGCGAAGTACGACAACATCGCCGCCAACTCCTCGTCGGACAGCGGCCGTCCGGCCGTGTGCACGTGCACCAGCGCCGGCAGCGGATCGCCCGCGCCGGCGAGCGGTGGCTCGGCGCCGTGGCCGCACAGCTCGATCGCCTCGCTCGCGCGCGCGCAAGCGGCACGAGCCTGCTCGTCGCCCATGGGCGCCAACTCGCGCAGCATACGCAACGAAAGCGCCGTGGGAGCGAGGCGCTCGTACAAGGGCCGCACTTGCTCCCAATCGAGCGCGCGCGCCGCGTGGCGCTCCAGCCGCTCGGCGCGCTGCTTGGCGCGCGGCTGCAGCGCGGCCGCCAGCGCCCCCTTCAGGTGCTGCGCTGCCATGGTCGGATGCTGGGCGTGGCTTGCATGGATCAGGGGCTTTAGCGCCGGAAGCGCCAGCCCCGAATCGTAACCGAGGTCGGCGGCCGCAGCGGGCGCTCGACCTCGAAGCGCGCGAGCACCCCGTCCTCTCCCAACCAATCGCCCGGCAGCAGCGCGGGCACGCGCGCGGCGATGGGCGCCAACCAAGCGCGATCGGCGCGCTCCTTCAGGTCGATCGGCTCGCTCCACAGGACCACGTCGTAACGGCCGGCGAAGCGCGTCAGCTCCTCGTCCCCCACCTCGCGCGCCGCGCCGAAGTACTCGAGGTCGATCGTCTCCTGCGCCGCGGCCAGGAAGCGCGCGTCGGAACGTCCTTCGTCGAGGAGCAGCAAGTTCAAGGCGCCGGGCGAGAGCTCGCTCGAGACCCCGATCCAGCCGATCCGCGCATCGGGACCGGCGGCGACGGCGAGGGCGGCGGCCACCTGGCGTTGTTGCGCGAGCGGCAGGCCGGCGGTGGGCGCCACGCGGCCCGACCAGCGGTTGGCGCGCGCTTCCAGAGTCGCGAGCTGATGCTCGCGCACCTCTGGCTTGTCCGACAGTAGTCCCAGCGACTGCGCCAACCATCCCCGTTCCCGTGCCGCGCCCGGCAGCACGCAGGGCAACAGCAGGGCCAACGAGATCCAGCGTCCACGCGACCAGCACGCCTCGAAGCCCGCGCCGCACAGGGGCGCCAGCGGCGCGAGCCAGGCCAGCTGGAACCGATCGAGGTGGAAGGGATGCGCCGCGATGGTCGGGACGAGCGCCGCGGCCAGCAACCAGCAAGGCGCCGAGCCCTTGGCGCCCGACGCGCAAGCTACCAGCACGAGCGTGCAGACGGCGATCGAGGGACGCGCGAAGAGTTCGCAACCGGCGTACAGGGCGCGCAAGGTCCACGGCGTCGCGGCCAGTTGCGTGTTGCCGCCGAGGAAGGACAAGAGCGCCTCGCGATGCTCGTGCGCGCGCGCCGCGCCTTCGGGCAGCGGCAACACGAACCACCACGCGAGCAGCAACGCGCCCGGACCAAGCAACCCCGCCAAGCGCCGCGCGCGGCGGAAGCTCGAGCCATGGCGCTCCTTCAGCGCCAGCGCCAAGTACAGCGCAGCCGCGGCGAGAAAGCCGTAGTTCCACTTGGCGAAGGGCAGCGCCGCGACGAGGAGTCCAGTAGGCAGGCACCAGGGCGCCGAGGGGTCGTTATGTGGTTGGTGCGCGACGACGCGCGCCAAGGCCCACATGCACACGGCGAGGAACGGCACCTCGAGGAACAAGGTGCCCGCGTAGCTCGCCGCGAGCGGCGACAACGCCACCACGGCGCCTGCGAGCAGTCCCGCGCGCCAACCGGCGAGCAGCTCTCCGGCGCGGATCGCGCCCCATGTGGCGAGCGCCAACCACAACGAGCCGAGGAAGCGCGGCAGCTCCTCGGAGACGCCGAAGAAGCCTTCGAACAAGCCGGTGAAGAGCGGTCCTAGCGGCGGATACTGCGCGCAATCGTGGAGCGCGTCGAAGAACCCGGCGAAGTCGCCTTGCCGCAGCTGCAGCGCCAAGCGCGCCGCCGGTTGCGCCAGATGCATCGACTCGTCCCAGCCCAGCCCTGGCGCGACATGGAGGCCGCCGGGATGGTGCGCGTGGGTGGCGTAATGCGCGAAGCCGACGAGGACCCCCAGCATGGCCGCCAGGCGTCGCGGAAGTGCGGCTCGCATCGGCCGCGATTCTAGAAGGGCGCGCGCCCGACCTCTAGACTCGGGCTGGAGATGCGCACCGCGAGCCGCGGAGCCGGCGCACGATCGGCGCCGCCTCCGCGGAGCCGACCGCTTTCGTGAACGCGGCCGAAGGACCACCATGAGCCAAGACCCCACGCAACGCTTCGAGACGCGCGCGATCCACGCAGGTTGGGAACCGGACGAGCACTGCGGCTCGGTCATGCCGCCGGTCTACTTGACGAGCACCTACAAGCAGGACGCGCCCGCCAAGCCGCGCGGCGGCTACGAGTACTCGCGCACGAGCAATCCGACGCGCACGGTCTTGCAGGAATGCCTCGCGAGCCTCGAGAACGGCTCGCACGCCCTGTGCTTCAGCTCGGGTCTAGCCGCCACCAACGCGCTGCTCGACCGGCTGGTGCCGGGCGACCACGTCGTCGCGGGCAACGACCTCTACGGCGGCACCTACCGCATCTTCCAGCGCGTGTTCGCGCGCTACGGCATCCGCTTCACCTACATCGACACCACCGACCTCGCGGCGCTGGAAGCGGCCATCGAACCCGCGACGAAGTACATCTACCTCGAGACGCCGACCAACCCGCTCTTGCGCGTGACCGACATCGCCGCCGCCGCGGCGATCGCGAAGAAGCACGGCAAGCTGACGATCGTCGACAACACCTTCGCCACGCCGTACCTGCAACGGCCGCTCGATCTGGGCGCCGATGTCGTGCTGCACAGCCTGACGAAGTACCTGGGCGGACACTCCGACGTGGTGGCGGGCGCCTTGGTGGTGAAGGACGCGCAGCTGCGCGACGAACTCGCCTTCTTCCAGAACGCCGTGGGCGGCACGCCGGGGCCGCTGGACTGCTTCCTCGTCTTGCGCGGCATCAAGACGCTCGCCGTGCGCATGGACCGCCACGTGCACAACGCCACGCAGCTGGCGCAGTGGTTGGAACGCCAGCCGCAGGTCGCGCGCGTCGTCTACCCCGGCCTCGCCTCGCACCCGCAGCATGCGCTGGTGCAGCGCCAGATGAAGGCGGCCGGCGGCATGTTGTGCTTCGAATTGAAGGGCACCGTGGCGCAGGCCGACGCCTTCGCCTCGGCCTCCAAGGTGTTCACGCTGGCCGAGTCGCTCGGCGGTGTCGAGAGCCTGGTCGAAGTGCCGGCGAGCATGACCCACGCTTCCATCCCGGCCGAGACGCGCAGGGCGCAAGGGTTGGCGGATGGCCTCGTGCGCATGTCCGTCGGCCTCGAGCACATCGACGACCTCGTCGCGGATTGCACCCAAGCTCTCGCGGCGGCCGCGAAGGCTTGACGCTCGCACTCGCGGGAAGAATGGACGCGGCGCGCTGTCCAGCAGGGCGCGCGACTTCAGACGCCTGCGCGCTCAGAAGATGCTGTCGGACTTCGGCGGAGCGGGCGGCGTCGCGGGCGGAATGAGCGGGGCGACGGGCTTGGCGGCCACCTTCGGGGCGGCGACCTTCGGCACCGGCTTGACCGGTTCTTCACGCTCATCGCAGACCTTCTCGCGCATCGAGCGGCCCACCTTGAACTTGACGACCTTCTTGGCCGGAACCGCGACCTTTTGCAGGGTGCGCGGGTTCTGCGCGCGGCGGGCGGCGCGATCGCGCACCTCGAACACTCCGAACTCGCGGAACTCGAGCCGGTTGCCGGTGGCTAGCTCCTCGATGATCTCGTCCAAGAACATCTGCACGATGTCCTTCACCACGACCTTGGTCTGACCGGTGCGATCGGCGATCCGGTTGACCAGTTCCTTTTTCGTGATGGTTTCAGGTTCCTGCTTCATGGATCGACGAGGGGGAGGGTCAATGCTGCCGAGCTAGAACCGCGTGCCGTTGCGACCGCGGCTCCTCATTCTCCCCCCTACCTATCATCCCGTCAAGTCGCTACTTGCGACGCCCCTATGGGAGTCCAAAATCAGCGTAACTGGCCCATCGTTGACCAGCTCCACGCGCATGTCGGCGCCAAAACGGCCCTGAGACACGCGCAAACCCCTATTTTCCAAGTTCCTAACCAGCTGTTCAAGCAAACCGCGCGCCTCGGCCGGCGGGGCGGCACGGTCGAAGGACGGCCGTCGGCCCTTGTGGTTGTCGGCGGCCAAGGTGAATTGGCTGACGACGAGCAGGGAAAGCCCCAAATCGAGCGCCGACAGGTTCATCTTGCCCGCCTCGTCCTCGAAGCAGCGCAGGTGCGCCAAGCGATCGGCCAACCACTCCACCTGCGCCGGGCCATCGCCCTTGACGACGCAGGCGAAAACGAGCGCTCCTTGCCCGATGGCGCCCACCTCCTCGCCCGCCACGCTGACTCGGGCGGACAACACGCGCTGGACCACGCACTTCATCGCTGTTGCCTCCGGCCGGTCTGACTCGCTGGCGGGTCGCCGCCTCAGCCGGCCTTCTTCCCGCGCGCGAGGCGCTGTGCCTCCAGCCTTTCGAAGCGCACCCGTGCGCGCAAGGCGCGCAACACCTCGAGCAGCTCGCGCGACGCGTCGCTGCGTTCGTGGATCGTGCGCCAGACCTCCTCCGCCCTGGCCGGAGCGCCCAGCGGCCCTTCGAGCAGGATGGCTTGTTGCACCAGCGGCAGCAGATCGGCCGGATCGGCGACCGACGCGGCCTGCGCCGCCGCCATGGCCGCCTGCGGATCTTCGACGGCCTCGTGCAACGCGGCGCGCGCGGACTGCAGGCGCGCCAGATCGACCTTCCACGCGTCGAGATTGGCGAGCAACGCCGCCGCCTCGTCGTCCGCGCCGGAGGACAAGGAGAGGATGGCCAGATCCAACTCGGCCTGGGCCACCCGCGCCGGTTCGACCAGCTGCGAGCCACGGGCCGCAGCCAGCCAGCGGCGCAGCGCTGCGGCGCCGCGTGCAGGCGTGTCCTGGCGCGCGACCAGCCACGCATCGAGCCACGCCGCGCGCAGGTGCCCCGGATCCAACTTGCGGGCGAGGTCGCACTGGGCGCGCGCCTCGTCCAAATCCCCGAGGCGCGCGGCGCCCGTCGCCATGGCGTAGGCGAGCCACGCACCGTCGGCCGGCGAGGACGCGGCGGCGGCGCGCGCACGCTGCAAGGCCTCCGCTTCGGCCGCGGCCTCGGGGGCCACGCGCGCGGCTAGCAGCCACGCCTGCGTCGTGTCGCGCTGGCGCGCCTCGAACCACCAACCTTCGCCGTCGAAGGCGCGCCCGGCCGCGCGCGCGGCCTCGCGCTGCGCCTCCTGCATCCACAAGGCCGACTCCATCGACAACTCGGGCTCGCGCCGCAGGCTCGCGAACAACTCGACCGCCTGCTCGGCCCGGCCGGCCAACAAGGCTTCGCGCGCCGCGGCGAAGGAACCCGCGGGCGCAGTCGGCCGCTGGTCGCCTCGCGCGGCGGAGGAACCATCCGCCACGGAGGGCGAGGTGCACGCCAAAGGCGCGCAGCCGGCGAGCAGCGCGATGGCGGCGCGACGCAAGGTGGGAGGGAGGGTGCGCATGGACGAGGCGGCTGCTTGGGAACCACTGCCCGGGGAGCTACTGCCCGAGGCGCCCTTCGATTGTCAAAACGGCTTGACGCAGCTCCTGGCCGGTCGAGAGCTCCTTGTAGTACACGTCTCCGGCGGCGTGGACAACCACCGGCACCTCGCCCGGCCGCTCGAGGATCGACAGCTTGCGCGTGGCGACGATCACCACCTGGTCGAGCTGCGCGCGGATCTCCCCCGGACGGCCGCCCTTGACCTGGAACTGCTGCAGGAAGCCCGCCGGCAGCGTCTGCACGGCGATGTCGTGCTCGCGCGGATCGCTCTTCGTGACGAGGTGGTCGAGCAGGCCCTTGGGGCCCTCGATGCGCACTTCCGTGGCCATCAGCACATTGCGCCCCATGAAGCGCGTGGTCCACGCCGGCGGTTCGGCGCGCGGCACCGCCGTTCCGTCGGCGCGGGTCGGCTGGTCGGACTGGCAGGCGGCGAGCAGGAAGCTCGACGCGCACAGGATCGCGATGTGGCGCATGGTGGTCGGGGTCCGCAGTCTTCCAGGGCGTCTTCCGGGGCGTGTTCCTACTCGGGTCGCGGGCATGAGTCGGCTCAGCGCAAGCCGCAGGCCGAGAGCGCGCGATCGCGCGTCGCCGCTGCCTTGGCACGCGCCTCCTCCGCCCCGCGCGCGAGGATGGCGTCTACCTCGGCGGGATGGCGCAGGTACTCCTCGCGGCGCGCGCGCGCGTCGGCGAAGCGCGTCTCCATGGCCTCGACCAGGCGTTGCTTGAGGTGCCCGTAGCCCGGCGCGCCCGCGCCGCCGACGTGGATGCGCTCCTTCCACTGCGCCAGTTCCGCCGCGTCGAGGAACAGCTCCAGCAACTGCACCAGCACGATGCCAGCGGGGTCCTTGGGTTCCTCGGGCGGACGCGAGTCGGTCGCCACGGAGTTGACGCGCTTCTTGAGCTCCTTGCCGCTCTCGAAGATCCACACGTCGTTGCCGTAGCTCTTGCTCATCTTCTCGCCATCGAGGCCGGGCACCTTGGCGAGGTGCGCCTCGTCCGGCACCAGGGGCTCGGGACGACGAAGCACCTCGCCGTACAGCGCGTTGAAGGAGGCCGCCATGTCCTGCGTCATCTCGACGTGCTGGATCTGGTCCTTGCCGACCGGCACGAGGTCGGAGTCGTAGGCGAGGATATCGGCCGCCATCAGGATCGGGTAGGTGAACAAGCCCACGTTCGGCTTGAGCCCCTTGGCGAGCTTGTCCTTGTAGCTGTGGGCGCGTTCGAGCAAGCCCATGCCCGTGACGCAAGAGAGCAGCCACGACAGCTCGCAGACCTCTTTGACGTCGCTCTGGCGGAACAGCACGGCGCGCGAGGGATCGAGCCCCAACGCCAAGTAGGTCAACGCCACGTCGCGCACCGCCTCGCGCAGCAGGGCGGGCTCGCGCGAGGAAGTCAGGGCGTGGTAGTCGGCGATGAAGTAGTACCCGCGCAGATCCGAGCGCTCTTGCAAGGCGATGTGCTGCCGGATGGCGCCGAAGTAGTTGCCGAGGTGCGGTCGGCCGCTGGGCTGGATGCCGGAGAGCACGGTCTTCATGGCGTGGCCCGACGATACCCCCCGCGCCGCGAGCACGGCAAGCACGGCCACGAGGCGCGCGCGCGGACGGCTCGCTAGGATCTGGCGCGTGCGCTTCCTCGCCGCCCTCTCCACGAGCCTCGCGTGCGCCGCCTGCGCCGCGCTGGACTCGGAGCGAGTGCTCTCGCCAGCCTGGTCCCAGCACGCTACCGCCGGAGGCGGCGTGGAGACCGAGGCGCTGGGCGGCGCCGTGCAAGTGCGGCGGGCGCGCACGGACGGCCAAGTCGAGCATCACGCGCTGCGGCCGTTCTACTACGCCGATCTCGACACCGATGGCGGCAGCGAGACGCGTTTCCTCGTGCCCTTCGGCAGCGACAGCGACAGCGTGCACATGCGCGTCTGGCAGATGCTGCCGCTGGCGCGTTGGGAACGACGCCCGGGCGAGGAGGGCGGCGAAGTGCGCACCTTCTTCTCGCTGCCCGGGCTGTACTGGAGCCGGCGCCCCGACGGGCGCGTGATCCGCGCGTGGTTCCCCTTCAGCGGCGTCATGGAGGACTTCCTCTCCTACGACCGCATCGAGTTCACCCTGTTCCCGCTCTGGTTGCGCACCGTGCGCGACAACGACCAGACCAAGCACATCCTGTGGCCGATCATCTCGTGGACGCGGCCCAAGAAGCCCGATCTGCCTAGCGCGCGCGGCTCGAAGGTGCTGCCCTTCTACAGCTCGCTGGAGAAGGAAGGCAGCTACGATCGCTGGACGCTCCTGTGGCCGATCCTGCATTGGCAGGAGAACGATCTGCGCCTCGGGCCCGAGCTGTCGGAGGAACGCTGGATGGTCTTCCCGCTGCTCGGACGCTCGCAACGCGGCGAACGCGACGACTGGGTGCTCTTGTGGCCCTTCTTTGGTTGGGGTTCGGATCCGCGCACCGGCTACAGCGCCTTCGATGCGCCTTGGCCGCTGGTGCGCTGGCTCGACGCCCCCACCGAGGGCATCGTGCGGCGCCGCGTCTGGCCTTTCTGGTCGTACTTCAAGGACCCGACCTTGGAATCGACCTGGGCGCCCTTCCCGCTGGTGAACTGGCGCACGGAGACCTACGACGACTCGACCATCGAGGCCCTCGACGCGCTGCCCTTCTGGCAGAGCTCGACCCGCCGCGACGGAGCGGGCGGCGAACGCACTTGGCGCAAGCTGTGGCCGCTGTGGCAGGACGCGCGGCGCGAGCCGTGGGAGCACGAGTGGTCCTTCCCGGCCTTGAACCCGCTCTGGCGCACGCCCGAGGTCGACGAGATGTACGCCTGGATGTGGGAGCTGTGGTACCACCGGCGCGACCACGACATCGTCGAGGAGCGCTCGTGGCTCGGCCTGTGGCGGCGCGAGAAGGACGAGGTCGAGGATCGCCGCAACCTGTCCGTGCTGTGGGCGCGACGCTCCTTCGACGAGCAAGGCGTGCGCGTGGCCGAGACCTCGCTCTTGTTCGGCCTGCTGCGTTGGCGAGAGGCGCCGGAGGGCCTCGAATGGCTGACCCCGGCCATGCCCGGCCCCGGCTGGCCGATGGAACGCGGGCGGCGATCCGAATAGCCTCCACGCACGGCGCGCGCCGACGATCCACCATGGCCCCCCTCGCGATGCTCGCAAGCTTCGGCCACGCCTTGGGCGTGCGCCTCGAGCTGTTCCTCGCCGTGGCGGCGCGCCTGTCCGACCTGCCGCGACGACGCGCGCTGGTGGCGGGCGAGCTGTACGGCAGCTGCATCCAGACGCTGCACGTGATCCTGCTCGTGGGCCTCTTCATCGGCATGATCGTGTCGCTGCAGACCGGCATCGAGCTCGCGCGCATCGGCCAGCAGGACCAGATCGGCACGATCGTCGCCGTCAGCATGGCGCGCGAGATGGGCCCGTTCATCACCGCCACGATCCTCGCCGCCACCGTGGGCAGCGCCATGGCCGCCGAACTGGGCACGATGGCCGTGTCGGACGAACTCTCGGCGCTCGAGGTGCTGTCGATCGACAAGATCAAGCTGCTCGTCCTGCCGCGCGTCGTGGCGCTCATGCTCGCCGCGCCGCTCCTGTCGGTCGTGTGCGACACGATCGGCATCCTCGGCGGCGGCTTCGTGGCGCAGTCGCAGCTCAACGTGTCGTGGCAGCTCTACGTCGACTCCGCCATCGAGGCGCTGCGCACGCCCGCGCAGTTGGTGCCCGTGCCCAAGGACCTGTGGTGCGGGCTCTTGAAGGCCGTGGTCTTCGGCGCCCTGATCAGCATCATCGGCTGCGCCTCGGGCCTCGCCGCGCACGGCGGCGCGCTGGGCGTCGGCCGCGCCACGCGCGCGGCGGTGCGCGACTCGATCATCGCCATCATCGTCGCCAACTACTTCATGACCTGGTTCCTGTACCAGTCCTGACGATGGAAGGGCCGGTCATCCGCTTCGAGGGCGTCGTGAAGAGCTTCGGCGCGCAGCGCGTGCTCGACGGACTCGACTTCCAGGTCGAGCGCGGCCAGTGCCTCGCCATCATGGGCCCCTCGGGTTCGGGCAAGTCGGTGATCCTGCGCCACGCCGTGGGCTTGATGAAGCCCGACGCCGGGCGCGTGCTGGTCGAGGGGCGCGAAGTCTCCGCCTTGCGCCACAAGGAGCTCTCCGAGCTGCGCCGCGGCATCGGCTTCCTGTTCCAGGAGGGCGCCTTGATCAACTGGTTGTCGGTGCGGGACAACGTGGCCCTGCCGCTGCGCGAGAACACCGGGTTGTCGGAGCGGGAGATCGCCGAGCGCGTCGAGGCCAAGCTCGACCTCGTCAAGATCGCGCGCCACTCCTTCGACAAGATGCCTTCGCAGATCTCGGGCGGCATGAAGAAGCGCGTCGGCTTGGCGCGGGCCCTGGTGGTCGAGCCGCGCATCATCCTGTACGACGAGCCCAACGCCGGCCTCGACCCGGAGATCTCGGCTTCGATCAACCAGACGATCCGCGAGATCCAAGAGCGCCTCGGGACCACCTCGATCGTGGTCGAGCACCGCGTGGCGTGCATCAAGACCGTGGCGGACTCCGTGCTCTTCCTTGAAAAGGGGCGCGCGCACCTGCAACTTCCTCCAGCGGAGTTCTTCGCCTCGAGCGACCCGCGCCTGCGCCAGTTCCTCGGCGCGGATCCCGACTAGAAGACCAGCACCATGAACGCCAACCGCACCACGATCCTCGGGCTCTTCGTGCTCGCCACGATCGCGGTGCTGTCGTACTACACGCTGTTCCTGACGGACTTCGCCCTGTTCGCCGATCGTCCGCAACTGCGCGTGCGCTTCTCGGAGACGAACGGCTTGCGCGAGGGCGACAGCGTGCTGGTCGCCGGCATGCGCTGGGGTCGCGTGCAATCGCTGGTCTACGATCCCAAGGCGCCGATCGAGGAGCGCATCACCGTGCTGGCGAGCCTCAACGAGCCCGTGCAGCTGCGCGATGGCTTCGGCATCTCGATCCGCGACGCGACGCTGCTCGGCGGGCGCAACCTGTGGATCGATCCGGGGCCGCCGGACGGCAAGGCCGTGCCGGAGGGCGAGGTGTTGCGCGGCACGGTCTCCAAGAACCCGATCGAAGCCTTGGGCGTGCTGGTCTCCGACGCGGAAGCGCCGTTGCGCGGCATCCTCGAGAACCTCGACGCCACCTTCGCCGAGGTGCGCCAAGGCAAGGGCGTCGTCGGCCGCCTGATGATGGACGAGCGGATGGCCGAGGACCTTTCGTCCACGGTGTCCTCGGCCGCGCGCGCCATGGACTCGCTCGAGCAGCTCGCCGCCGACCTGCGCGCCGGCAAGGGCGCCGCCGGTCGCGTGCTGCGCGACGAAGCGCTGTACGAAGAACTGCTCGCGGCCGCCACGAACCTCAAGACGACGCTCGCCGAGGTCGAAGGGCTGGCGCGCGAGGCGCGCGGCGGCGAGGGACTCGTCTCGGCGCTGGTCAACGACCCCACGCTGCCGGCGCGCGTCAGGAGCTCCTTGGAACGCGTCGATTCGATCGTGAAGAAGGTCGACGAGGGCGTGGGCACAGTCGGCGTGCTGATCAACGATCCGACCGTCGCCGATGACCTGGCCCTGGTCAGCGGCCGCCTCGCGCGCGGCGAGGGCACGGTCGGCGCCCTGCTGACGCGCCCCGAGGTCTACGAGGACCTGCGCGCCATCACGGAGGACATCGCCGTCGCCACCGCCGCGTTGCGCAAGGGCGAAGGCACGATCGGCCGCCTGGTGTTCGACGACGACATCTATCGCCAGATCCGATCGGCGCTCAACATCGTCGTGCGGAGCCTCGAGGAGTTGCGCGAGGCTGCTCCGATCACGGCCTTCACGAACGTCTTCTTCAGCGCGTTGTGAGCCGAGCGCCGATGCAAGGCGTGGCGCGCGTCAGCCGCGCGCCGGCAGCAGGCGCTCGATCCACTTGGCGACCATGTCGCACTCGACATGCACCTCGTCGCCCGGCGCGAGCCGCGCGAGGTTCGTCTTCTCCCAAGTGATCGGCACGACCGCCACGTCGAAGCGGCGACCGCGCGGCTCGACCACGGTCAGGCTGATGCCGTCGAGCGTGATCGAGCCCTTGTCGACCAAGTAGCGCTCGGCGCCCGGATGCACCTCGAAGGTGGCGCGCCAACCGCCATCGCCGGCGGGGCGCAGGTCCACCACGCGTCCCAACCCGTCGACATGGCCCGAGACCATGTGGCCGTCGAGGCGGTCGCCGACCTGCAGGGCGCGCTCGAGGTTCAACAGCTCGCCCAAGCGCAGCCGACCGAGGCGCGTGCGCGCCAAGGTTTCGCTCGACAGGTCGAAGACCAAATCGCCGGTGGGATCGTCGCAGCCTAGTGACGCTCCGCTGCGCGGGTCGCGCCGCTCGACCAGGCTCAAGCAGGCCCCCAGCACGGCGATGGAAGCTCCACGCTCGAGAACCCAGCCCGGGCTGGCCGCCACGAGGCGCGCCCCGCCGCCCACAGGCGATAGGGAGACCAGCGGCACGGTGGTTTCGACGAGTCCGGTGAACATGAGGGGTGGTCGCGAAGGGCGTTTCCGGCATGCTGGCGGCCCAGCGGCCCCGGGCTGCATCCAGCGGCGGACTCTAGCGTCCCGCGCCCCGCCCGCGAGCCCGGCGGCGCACCCAAGCCGGCCGGAACCGCCCGAATTTGTTCCAGCCGCTGGCCTGCACGCGCGCTGGCTCAGGCCCCGCGCCCGACCCAAACCTTGACCGGGGAACGCCGTTCGTCTACTTTGTTTCCCCCAAATCCCTGCCCTCAGCAGGGCTATGGCACGGCCACCTCCGCGCACGAGTTCCGTGAAGCTCTTTGTCGTCCTAACCCTGTTCCCCGAGGCCATGGAGGCCTACGCGTCCTCGTCGATCCTCGGCGTCGCGCGTCAGAAGGGCTTGGTCCGGACTGAATTCATCGACTTCCGCGACTTCGCGCGCGACCGCCACCGCACCGTGGACGACCGCCCCTTCGGCGGCGGCCCGGGCATGGTGCTCAAGCCCGAACCCATCGCCGAAGCAGTCGAGTGGGCCGAGGCGCGTCATGGCGCCTGCAGGAAGATCGCGCTGTGTCCGTCGGGACGACGCTTCCAACAAGGCGTCGCCGAGGAATACCTCGCCGAGGAGCGCATCCTCTTCTTGTGCGGCCGCTACGAAGGCTTCGACGAGCGCATCGTGACGGTGCTGGGTTTCGAGAAGTTGTCCTTGGGGGAATTCGTGCTGGCTGGCGGGGAACTTCCGGCCTTGTGCGCCATCGAAGCGGTGGCGCGGCTCGTGCCCGGCGTGCTGGGCGACGAGCGCTCGGCCTTGGAGGACAGCTACGCGCGACGCGACGGCCCTGGCGACAACCAGCGCGACGACAACCAGCGCGACGGCAACCAGCGCGGTTGCAGCCAGCGCGACGGCCACGACCAAGCCCCGCGAGCCGACCTCGACCACCCGCACTGGACGCGGCCACGCCTGTGGCGCGGCGCGGCGGTGCCCGAGGTGCTGATGAGCGGCGACCACGCCGCCATCGCGCGCTTTCGGGCAGCCGAGGCCCTGCGGCGTGATCAGCTGCGAGGGCCTGACCAGCTGCGAGGGCCTGACCAGTTGCGAACCGCGCCAGGCGCCGCTGCGCCTGCGGTCCGCCGCCCGGACAGTCGATAACAAGCACTCGCCACCCAAAGCACACGCCCGACTGGCGCAAGCCGCTCGGACGCACAACTAGACGACTCAAGAAATAGCCGCCAGTCGCTGCTGTTTCACGATGACGGAACTGGCAAACCTGGACTGCCTCCCATGGATCTGATCGGACAGCTCGAACGCGAAAACGGCAAGAAGACCCTTCCCACGGTGCACATCGGCGACACCGTCGAGGTGAACTACCTCATCAAGGAAGGCGACAAGGAGCGCATCCAGCTCTTCATCGGCACCGTCATCGCGCTGAAGAACCGCGGCATCCGCCGCAACATCGTCGTGCGCCGCATCGTGCAGGGCGAGGGCGTCGAGCGCACCTTCCCGCTGCACTCCCCGCGCGTGAAGGACATCGTCATCACCCGCCGCGGCGAGACCCGCCGCGCCAAGCTGTACTTCCTGCGCGACCGCGTCGGCAAGCAGACCCGCCTCAAGGAGCTGCTCGGCGAGAAGGCGCGCAAGGAACGCGAATTCGAGAAGGCCGTGCGCGCCGCCGCCAGCGAAGCCGGCGCCGAAGGCTCCTGAACCTTCTGCCCGCCTACCTAGGCGCTCAAGCGTCCCGCCTCCTCGAGGCGCCAGATGCGCAGCGCTCCGCACGAAGCGGCGTCCGGTGATCCGGGCTCCGTTTCGTCGTTTCCAGACTCGCTCCCGGATCACTACGATCATCGCCCCATGACCGAGAACCTCGGCAAGTACACCGCCCTCACCCTGGCCCTCATCCTCGTCGCCGTGGCGAGCATGGTGGTGCCCGTCGCCTTCATGAAGGAGAGCCCCTTCCGCTTGGGCCTCGACTTGCAAGGCGGCACGCGCCTCGTCTACGGGCTGCCCTTCGACGAAGCCTTGCGCTCCGGCCAGATCACCCAAGACGAGTTGAACGACAAGCCAGCGTTGCTGCGCTCGACGGCCGAGATCGTCAGGAAGCGCGTCGACCCGCAAGGCGTGCGCGAAGTGTCGATCCGCCCCGAGGGCGAAGATCGCCTTGTCATCGAGCTGCCCAGCGCCGCGGAAATGGCGACGAGCAGCTTGTCGGGCCGCGTCTTGGCGGATGTTGGAGCGGCGGACCTCGCGCTCAAGCTCGATTCGACGGATGTGGCGCAGGTCAAGGCCTTCTCCACGCTCGGCGGGTTGCTGCGCATCGGCGGCGAGAAGCTCTCGTACGAAGCGCGCGAGGGCGCGACGCTGACGGGCCTCAAGCGCGGCCTCGAAGGCACGAGCGCGGCGCAGCACGCCGCCGGCGCGAAGATCGAACTGCTGTCCTCCGACGAGCTGCAGCGCAGCATCGAAGAAGTCGGCGACATGCAATTCCTGCTCGAAGCCGCTGCCGCCGACTACAGCCGCCTGGGCAGCGACGAAGCCACCGAACAGCAACGCATGCGCGACTGGCGCGCCGCGAACCCCGAGGCGCCCGTCGCGGTCTTCAACGCCTTGCAGCGCGACGCCGGCGGTCCGATCGCCGGACTGCGCTGGTTCCCGCTGCGCCCCGACGAGGGCGAGCTCGAGACGCCGCTGTCGCAACGCGCCATGATCCCCGTCGTCACGCCGCGCAAGGAAGGCGGAACGGAAGGCGAGTGGAGCTTCACCGGCGCCGACGCGACCTTCCAGCGCACGGCGGACGAGTACGGCTACCCGGCGCTGTCGTTCGACATGTCGCCGTCCAAGCGCACGGCCTTCGGCGACTTCACCGGCGCCAATGTACGCAGGAACCTCGCCATCGTGCTCAACAGCGAGGTCATCATGAACGCCGTCATCCGCGAGAAGCTGCCCGGCCAAGGGCAGATCTCCGGCGGGGCCGGCGGCTTCACCCCGCGCTATGTCGAGAGCGTGCTCAAGGTGCTGCGCTCGGGTTCCTTGAAGATGCGGCTCGTGCCGCTCGACAAGAGCCGCGTCGGCGCGAGCCTCGGCGAGGACTACGTCAAGAAGGGCTTCGTCAGCGCGCTGATCGCGTCGCTGGTCGTCGTGCTATTCATGGTCTGGGTCTACCGGCGCCTCGGATACTTCGCCGTGATCGGCCTGGTGGTCAACCTCGTGCTGCTCTTGGGCGCGATGGCCTTCATGCGCGCCACGCTGACCTTGCCCGGCATCGCCGGCATCGTGCTCACCGTCGGCATGGCCGTCGACGGCAACATCCTGATCTTCGAGCGCCTGCGCGAGGAACTCGCGCGCGGCCTCAAGCTCAAGGAAGCCGCGCGGGCCGCCTTCGACCGCGCCGGCGTCACCATCCTCGACGCCAACCTGACCAGCCTCATCGCGGGCGCGATCCTCTACTTCCTCGGCAGCGGCCCGATCCGCGGCTTCGCCACGACGCTGTGCGTCGGCATCATGACCACCCTCTTCACGGTGATCATCGTGTCGCGCGTGCTGTTGTCCCGCGACCTGTCCGCCGGCCGCGGCGGCTACGAGATGCGCGAGCTGATCAAGGGCCGCGGCATCGACTTCCTCGGCAAGACCAAGGTCGCGCTGGCCTTCTCCGCCGTGTTGCTCGTCGGCTCGCTGGGCTTGTGGTTCTCGCAGTCGAACGAACAGAAGCTGGGCATCGACTTCCTCGGTGGATACTCGGTCTCCGTGCGCACGCAAGAGCCGCGCACCGAGGGCGACATCCGTGCTGCTCTGCGCGCCGCACCGGGCAACTTGGGCGAAGCCACCGTCCAAAGCATCACCGATTCCAAGTCCGGCTCGGGCTACACCGAGTTCCGCATCACCGCCAAGCTCGAGGAAGGCGCCGCCGGCGACCAAAACGCCAAGGCTGCGGAGACGGAGATCCGCAGCGCGCTGGCCTCGATCCTCGCTCGTGGTCCGCTGACCGTCGAGGTGGCGGATGGCGCCGCGAAGGGCGAGCTGTACTTCAAGCGCACGCACGCCGAGGCCGATCTCGCCGCGACGCTCGCCGGCATCGGACTCGCCGAAGTCGCCGTGTCCCCCCTCGGTGGCCTGCAAGGCGCCTATGCCTTCACCGGCAAGGTGACGACCGGCGCGTCGAGCCAGGAACTGTCCGAACTCGCCAAGACCGCCTTCACCGGCAAGTCCGACGCGTCGGGGAACAAGTACACGCTGGTCTCGGCCGTCCCTGAGTCGTTCCAGGTCGGCCCGCAAGTGGCCGGCGAATTGCTCGACAAGGCGGTGCGCGCCATGATCCTGGCGCTGTTCGCCACGGTCTTGTACCTGCGCTTCCGCTTCGACCAGTGGAGCTACGGCATCGCGGTCGTCGCCGCCTTGGCGCACGACGTGCTCGTCACGCTCGGCGCGCTGGCCGTCGGCACGCAACTCGGCTTCGTGCAGTCCGAACTCGACCTGTCGATGGTGGCGGCCTTCCTGACCATCATCGGCTACTCGCAGAACGACACGATCGTCATCTTCGACCGCGTGCGCGAGAACCTCGGCAAGAGCAAGAAGTCCCTGAAGGACATCATCAACGACTCGCTCAACGAGACGCTCGGCCGCACCATCCTCACCTCGGTGACGGTGTTCTTGACGATCCTCGTGCTGTTCCTCGCCAACTACGGCTCGCGCAACGTGCTCGAGGGCTTCGGCTACGCGATGCTCGTGGGCGTCATCTCCGGCACCTACAGCACGATCTACATCGCCGGCCCAGTGCTGCTGTGGCTCGAGAACCGCGCCGGACGCCGCGTCTCCGAGGTCAGCGCGGCCGAAGTCGCCAAGGCCTGATCCGCAGAGGCGCAGGGGAGCCCGCGCCTCCGGCCGCCAAGCATTGCATTCCGCCATCCGCACCTGCACCCTCAGGAACGAACCATGAGGATCGTCCTGGGGGTGCTGCTCTTGCTGGTGGGCTTCGTCGCCGCCGTGTGGCTGCGCCAATCCTTCACCTCCGCCGCGCGCGAGGAATCCGAGCGCTCCTTCGGCGAAGCCGAGCTCGATCTCGCGCCCATCCCCGAAGGCTGGGGCCGCGCCATCGTGGGCTCGAAGAGCGGCGTGCCGCCCCTGCCCGAGGACGAGGCGCGCGCCCTGCCGGCCTTCAAGAAGACCGAACCCGAGCCGGCCCCCAAGTCCGAGTCCAAGTCCGCCGCGCAGGGCACCACTGCGCAGGGCACAGGCACCGCCGCCAAGGACCCCGCTCGCCCCACGACGCCGCCCACAGCGACGACCAAGCCCCGCACGCACACCGTCGTCGCCGGCGAAACCCTCGGCCGCATCTGCGCCGCCGCCTATGGCACGAGCGACAAGTCCCTCGTCGCCGCCGTCGCGCGCGCCAACAACCTCCCCTCCCCCGACGCCATCAAGGTCGGCCAAGTCCTGCGCCTGCCTCCGCGCGAGGACTTGCGCTGAGATAGCACCGTCACCCTCGCCGCGGCGCCGTCTCTCTGGGCGCCGAGGATCGAACTGCGCGTGCTCGCGAGGACGCCGCGCTCGGCCGCGGCATGCGACGGCAACCGTCTCGCGCTTGGCGGCCTGTGCCTAGTCGAACGACGCCCCTTGCCGACCATGCTTGCCCGCGCGCCTGCACCCTCGGCGTGTACATGGTCTAGACGCGTTGGCCGCACCTCGGCGACCCACGGCAACTGTCGTCCAAGACGGGCGCGATCGACACACGACGGGATGACCTGCGCTTAAGGTGCGCGGCCAAGCCGCACCAACTGAAAAGGGCCTGAATCTCGCGAAAAAATCGCAGGTTCTACTGCCCGCCCCGGCGCTGCGCCCCGCGCTGGCGGCTGACGCTCGCCGCGCTAGGCGCGGCGCCTAGCAACGGCGTTATCCAACGGTACTCACTTGGTGAAGTGGT